>Ga0302324_100013436_pt1 | contig 16608 bp, 14 predicted proteins | sample Palsa_T0_1_FD_201949 | JGI IMG/M metagenome (GOLD analysis project Ga0302324, IMG submission 201949) | Peat permafrost microbial communities from Stordalen Mire near Abisko, Sweden - Palsa_T0_1 | ecosystem: Environmental > Terrestrial > Soil > Palsa > Peat permafrost | place: Sweden: Abisko...
CGTCACCTCGCCCCGTGCGGCGTCGTGCACGTAGGCGACGACTGTGTCGGCCTGGATTGGAGTCGTCGGCGTGTCGATCAGACGCGCCGGGACTTCAGCCCGGCCCATCGCACCGGCTGCCGCCGGCGATACAGCGGTTACTGCCACGGTTGTTGCGACGCCAGCCGAGCTGGCGATCATCGAGCGACGAGTGAGGCCACCGGCCTCCGGTCGCGCTTTCTGGTCCCTTCTGTGCACTGTGACCCTCCTGTTGTGCGCTACGCCGTTTCGCTTCTGGCACCAACTACGGGGCGGAGCAGGGATCAGATCACGAGTTTTAGCGCGCGCGTAAGAACCTCTTGCCGCCGCCCCCCGGAGACGGCCGCATGCCGGCGCCGGTGAGCATCACAGGCTCCGCGCGCCGCCCGCTGATCTCGCGGCAGGTTCGGTCATCGCAACCTGCGCCGGGGAGATTTGAGGACAGATCCTGACCTAAATCGTCCGTACAGTCGTCCGCAATGTCACCAAGCCAGAAGGGGAGCACCAGTGCTTGAGCGAGATGGATACATGCCCGGCGTCCCATGCTGGGTCGACACGAGCCACCCCGATCAGGAGGCCGCTACCGCCTTCTACAGCGGCGTCTTCGGGTGGGACTTCGAGGATGTAATGCCACCGGGGTCACCCAGCAAGTACTTCGTCGCGCGCTTGCGCGGCGGCGATGTTGCAGCCGTCGGGTCAATGCCCCCGGGCGGACCGCCGGTAGCGGTTTGGAACACGTACATCTGGGTTGACAGAGCCGAGGACGCCGTGACAAAGGTGCTTGATGCCGGCGGCCGCGTGCTGATGGAGCCCTTCGACGTTTCGGACGCCGGTCGGATGGCGGTGTTCGCGGACCCCGCAGGGGCCGTATTCAGCGTCTGGCAGGCGAACAGGCACAAGGGGGCGCGGATCGTCAACGAACCCGGATCATTGAACTTCAACGGTCTCAATACCCGCGACGTGGCGGCCGCGAAAGCCTTCTACGGCTCCGTGTTCGGATGGAACACACTCGACCTCGGAGGTGGCGCCGAGATGTGGCTGCTGCCGGGCTACGGTGAGTTCCTGGAGCAGAGCGATCCCGGGCTTCGCCGGCGGATGGCGGAAAGCGGCGCTCCCGAGGGCTTCGCGGATGTGGTTGCGACGCTCAACCCGATCGCAGACGATCAACCTGAGGCCCGCGCACACTGGAGCGTGACATTCGCAGTCGACGACGCCGATGCGACCGCCGAACGGGCCGCGGAGCTGGGCGGGCGAGTGGTCGCGGCGCCGTTCGACGCCCCCTGGGTCAGGATGACCGTCATCGCCGATCCTCAGGGCGCGACATTCACGGCCAGCAAGTTCGTCCCAGAGAACCAGGACCTCAGCAGCGCGCTCGCAGAGCGCACGTCAGTCGATTAGCAGGTGTTCGTCGCCGAGGATGACGTGGTCGCCTGGGCGGAGCTCGCAGCGTCCGACGGCGACCCCGTTGACCTCGGTGCCGTTGCGTGACTCGAGGTCCTGAATCACCCAACCGCCGTCGCGGAACAGGAGCCGGGCGTGGCGGCGGGACACGCTTCCTGGCGTGAGCACGAGATCGCAGGTTGGGTCGCGGCCGGCGATCAGCTCGTGCTGCCCGCCGCTCCAGTCCAGCGCAAGCAGCCGCGGCGGCTCGGCGGCGCTCGCCTCGATGGTTCCTGTGAGTGCCCGAGCGGTCGTGGCGAACAGGCTCCGGATTCGGGTCTGCCAGTGGCGTCGCCTGCCACGCCAGTTGAGATCGCCGACGAGATCCGACACGTCAAGCAGACCGTTCTCGAACAGCAGGTCAAGTCGATGCGAGAGCGTGTTCTCGCTCAGCAGCCCGCGCGCGTAGGCAGCGTTCAGCGTGCTTGCGAGATCCTTCCTTGACGCGCCCGGGCGAACCACCGAGCGAGTGTCCCGCACAACCCGCTGCCTGTCCAGCCCCGCGTGCGTGCCCAGCGCTCGCGGCTTATACCCTCTGGCGGATGACCGGTGATCCTTCGCGTGAGACAGAGCTTGCGGCCCGCGCGCTGGCGTGGACGCGGCGGGCGCAGCAACTCTTCTGCGACCAGATCGAGCCGTGGGAGTATGGGATCGTCTATCGCATGAGTCGGTACCCGAGCCATTTCGACTTCAACATCGTCAGGGTGCGGGACGACCCGGGAATGAGCGTCGAGGCGCTGATCGGGTTCGCCGACGTCGCCCTGGCCGGGCTCGATCATCGGCGAATTGACTTCGACTCGGCACAAGTCGCCGAACCGCTGCGCGCCGAGTTCCACGCCCGCGGCTTCAAGAGCACGCGGCTGGTATGGATGCACTTCGAAGGCCCGAGGCCGGGCGGAGCCGAGATCCCGGTCAAAGAGGTCGCCCACGACGCCGTCGAGCAACTCCGCGGCGCCTGGCACGAGGAGGACTTCCCCGGCCGAGACGACTCCGAATACCAAGCCAACGCGCGCGAGGTCAGGCTAGCCCTCGGCACCCGCTCGCTTGCGGTGTACGAGGGCTCGCGCCCGGTCGCGTTCGCCGCGCTCGACCTCGGCGAGGACGAGATCGAGATCGGCGGTCTCTACGTTCTTCCCGAGTACCGCGGCCACGGCCGAGGCACGGCGCTGACAAAGGCCGCAATCACGGCCGCCGGCGAGGTCGAGTACCTATGGATCTGCGCCGACGACGAAGACCGACCCAAGCAGCTCTACGCCCGCCTTGGCTTCCGTCCCGTCCTAACCACGACGGAGTTCCTACGGCTACCGTGAGGTTCGGAGGCTGTCACGCCGATGGTCTCACTGCAGTCTGTGCGACAGGACCATCACATCGTCGTGGCCGTATCCGAGCGCTCCGTAGAAGGCGCGAGCGCTCTGATTGTCGCCGCGCACCATCACATTGACCTTCGGCACGTGGCGCTCGGCAAGCCATTCCTCACAGGCGCCGATCATGGCTCTACCGTGCCCGAGGCCTCGGGCTTCGGCGCGAACCGCGACGTCGCACACCCACCCGCGGTGGCCGTCGTGGCCAACCATCGCGGTCGCAAGGAGGGTCTCGCCTTCGCTTCCCGCGAGCACGGTCGAGGCCTCGCCGGCGAGCGCGCGCCGGAGATCGCTCCGCGGGTCGTTCCACGGTCGCGTGATTCCGACCTCGTGCCACAGGTCGACGGCGGCGTCGAACTGAACAGGTGACAGCGGTGCGATCAGCGTCGGCGCGGCCCTCGATCCCGCGGTGTCGTGCTCGCCCCGGCGTGCTCGTCGAGCCAGCCTGTCACCGCCGCATCATCGCGCATCCTACGGCGATGAATTCCGGGCGCCACGTCGGTCCCTATCACTGTCGCGTTCGTGCGGCGGGTGACGAGACCATCGGCGAGGAGCCCCTCGCCTGCCAAGAGGAGACGATCATGTTTACGAACACCAGGGCATTCAGCGGGTTCACCGTCGACGACATCCCGAAGGCACGCGCCTTCTACGGGAACACGCTCGGGATCAGGACCTCGGTCGAAAACGGACTGATGACGCTGCATCTCGCGGGGGATCGCGCCACGCTCGTGTACCCGAAGCCGAACCACACGCCCGCGGATTACACGATCCTCAATTTCCCGGTCGATGACATCGACACCGCCGTCGGGGAGCTTGCCGCTCGCGGCGTCAGCTTTGAACGGTACGACGGCTTGCCCCAGGACGAGAACGGCGTAATGCGCGAGGGCGGCCCGTTGATCGCCTGGTTCCGGGACCCAGCCGGAAACGTGCTCTCGGTGCTCCAGCAGCGCTAAGGCTCGCGACTGAAGGCTACTCGTCCAGCTCGAAGCGGCCTGCAGCGTAGATGGTGCGCTCACTGCCGTCGTGCATCACCGCCGTGACCTCTCTGTCGGTCGTCGAGACGATGTCGGTGTGGACGACCGAGTCGTTGAAGCCGAGGCGCTCCCAGTCGACGGCGGAGAGCTCTTCGGGATTGCCGTCGTAGCAGTTCTGGATCGACTTGCCGAGCGCGATGTGGGTGTTGCCGAACGGGCCGCCGACGTTCTCGTCGTAGAGGGTGTCGGCCATGAAGTGCGTGATCGGGGACAGGCGCGAGTCGGTGAGGGAGAACTCGCCGACGCGGTTCGCGTTCTCGGTCCCCAGCATCTCTTGCAGGAGCTCCTCGCTCTGCGCGGCGGTAGCCCGGGTGAGCAAGCCCTCGTGGAAGGCAAGCTCGATGCCGGTGATGAGTGAGCCGTATATGTAGAGCGGCTCGCTGAAGCGGATCCACCCTTCTGTGCCGCGCCAGTCCGGGCTGGTGAAGATCTCGAAGCTTGGGATGTTGCGCCCGCCGCCACCGATCCAGCGACGCTTCTCACCCAGGCTGATCCACAGATTGACGTCCGTGCCCTCGACGTGGACCCGGTCGATCGGCAGCGCTCCGAGCGCCTCCGTATAGGTCTGCATCTGGTCGGCCACCGTCCGCCAGCTCGCCTTCGGGTCCGGGTGGTCGAGAAAGCAGCCATTGATGATCTCGTGCCAGTACTGCTCGATCGAGAGGCCCGCCTCGGCCGCCATCGCCTCGGTAGGGTAGGAGCCGACCGTCCAGGTGAAGCGCCCCGCGCTCTCTTTCGCCGTCTCCCACTCGACCAGCGGACCGAACGCGCGCTGGTGCGCGAGCAGCTTCGCCGGATCCACATCCCGCAGAGCGTGCGGGTCGGCGGCGCAGCGGACGAACACGAGGTGGTCGATCTGGTCGACCACGCCACGGTGGTACTTCTCTGCGAAGAATCCGTGCTGCTCCTCGCCGGCGAGATCGTAGAAGTCGCGCGTAAGGTTCACGGTGGCGTCGTCGTCAGGCAGATACTCGCCGAGGACGTGGCCTCCAGCGCGCCACACGGCACGACACAGCTCCGCGTACAGCGGCTTGGCGCTCTCCGGCGCGATCACGCGCACGACATCGCCTCGCTCGATCCCGGCACCGCCGCCGAGGGCATAGTTGACAAGCAGGTCCGCGTAGCGCTCGACGTAAGCATGTGCCACTTCGTATCCCACTGCGCCTCCCTCTCGTCTGTCTTGCCGGCCAGCCTTGATGGTAGGGGGTTGGGGTCCGGAGCCGGGATGACCGCCGAGCCGAGCCGAGCCGGCGGCGAGCTTACGCCAATACCGGCTCGATGATCTCGGTCGTGCTCGTCATCACTGCCCTCGGCTACTCTCCAGCCGATGCAGACCCGGGTCTGGGTTGTCATGCCCACCTACAACGAGGCCGCGAACATCGTCGCGATCGTTCGCGCCGCCGCGGCCGAGCTCGACCGCCTGGCTCCACGCGACTACCGGATCCTGGTGGTCGATGACAACTCGCCGGATGGCACCGGGGAGCTGGCCGACGGGCTCGCCGAGGAGCTCGCAGGCGTCGAGGTACATCACCGGGCCAGCAAGGACGGTCTCGGGCATGCGTACCTTGCCGGTTTCGCGCAGGCCCTGGCCGGCGGAGCAGAGCTCGTGATCGAGATGGATGCTGATTTCTCGCATGACCCCAGCTACCTGGGCGATCTACTCGACGCCGCGACCGAAGCGGACCTGGTGCTGGGGTCGCGGTACGTTGGCGGTGGGGGTGTCGAGGACTGGGGCATCGTGCGCCGTCTCGTCAGCCGAGCGGGTTGCCTCTATTCACGGCTGATCCTGCGGGTCGAGATACGGGACCTCACCGGGGGTTTCAAGTGCATCCGGCGCGAGGTGCTCGAGGCGATCGATCTCGACAGCGTCCGCGCGGAGGGATACGGGTTTCAGATCGAGGTGACCTACAGGGCGGTGTTGGCCGGCTTCCGGGTCCGCGAAGTCCCAATCGTCTTTCGCGACCGGGCGGCGGGGTCCAGCAAGATGTCGATCCGGATCGCCTCCGAGGCGATCCGGCTCGTGCCGCGCCTGCGGGGGAGTGCCGCCGCCGCAGTGAACCAGGGCCCTCCGTCGACCGTTCAGGAGCGCGCTGAGGCGCGCAGCTGAGGGCGGGAGCCCTGCTGAGCGCATCCGGCCGGATTCAGCGGTCCTGAGAGCCTGTAGACCTGGACCGCCCATCTGCCGCCCTTGTGATGGAACAGCGGCGTGGCCGCCGGGTCAGTCCGGGTCCACGCTGCCTGGGGGGCGTAGCTGAGAGCGCGCGTCCAGAGGGTGCGCTTCGCGCTGACGACCACGTATTGGAAATGACCGGCGTTCAGCGCCTCACGCCACGCCTCACAGCTGGCGATCGTCGTGAAGCCTCCGTGCGGCCCGCGACGTCCCATGTAAACGACGTCGTTGGAGTCGTCGCTTCCGTAGAGCGGGTACCCGAAGAACCACGCGAACGTCCCGGCCACGGCGATGCGCTGGTGGTGGACACCGTCCGCCCACCGCCAGAGCTTGTAGATCCCGAACAGCGTCGGCCCTGTCTTGACATTGTACCGATCGTGCACATAGTCCCGCTGTCCCTTGTAACCGGCCGCGACGCCCGCGAGCATCACGGCCAGTATCAACCCGGCGAGCCCGGCACGCAGCATGACGGGCCGTAGACGGAGTCTCGACCAGGGCTTGAGCATGACCAACGTGACCGCGGCGCCGATCAGCACGACGGGCGCGATCGCCAGGCCCGGCCCGCGCAGGGTGTAGGCCGATTGCCACAGTTTCGCTTGCGCGATCGTCGCGGCGAAGATCGCGGCGAGGACACCGAACAGCAGCGGGGTCCGATACCCGCGACGCAGCGGCGCTGCGAGAGGCAGCACCGCCAGCGCCAGCGTCAGCCCCGCCGCCCCATAACGCAGGTTGTCTGAAAAGCCGATCGGACGGTCGAATGGCCCGCAGGCGGTCAGCGGCGTGAGCGGATAGGCGACCAGCGACACCAGCGCCACCAGGCCGATGATCCGCAGCGCTCGATCCCCTCGCCAGAAGATGCACACGAGCGGGCCGACCACCGCCACCGCGAGGATGACTATCCAGAGTGGGCCGAACCCTCGCTCCAGGGCCGGCACGAACCAGTGCTTGATGACTGCCGTATTGGTCAGGTAAGAGGCGATCGAATAGTTGGTGTGCTGCTGCAGCGGCGGCGGCTTGGGCCCCGGGAGGATGCCGAACCCGTACCAGGGAAGCGGGTTGCCGACTGCGAGCAGGTTGCGGAGAAACCAATAGCCGCCGGCGCCGACCGCCCCGGCAAACCAAGCCGCCGTGACCCTCCGGCGCGATCCGGCCGGCGCTGCCGCGATCACGGCCACGGTCAGGGCGGCGACCGGAAAAGCCAGGTTCAGCTTCACCGACAGCGCCAGGCCGGCCGCGATCGCCGCCAGCACGACCCCCGCATAGCAGACCCCCGGCGCGCTCACCTGTTCAGACCGGCCCGCAGGCGAATCGATCTGCTCAGAGAAGGAGCCGGCGCGCGCCATAGCCGCGAACCACAGCGCGACCGCGGCGACGATCAGGAACACGCCTGGGGCGTCGATATCGGCGCTGCCGGCGTTCGTATTGACGATCGCCGGCAACGCCATCACCAGCGCGCCGGCCAGCATCGTTGCGGGACCGAGTCCCCGGGGCGCCCCGATGCACCAGGCGGCGAGCAGCACGAGGAGGAGCCAGATCAGGTTGATCGCCGGAGACAGGACATCGGTGCCCATCAGGACGATCCCGAGCGCGTGCACGAGCTCGCCCGTCGCCGGATAGAAACCCGTCAGGTAGTCGACGTCGGTGAAACGGACACCGGTGATGTTGCCCGTCTGCGCATACGACGCCGCGTGCGGCAGGTGGTACCAGAGCGAGTCCTGGTTCAGGATGCCGCGGTCGAAAGCGGTCAGGGTCGGGCCGAGCCACTCGAGGAACACCGCTGCGGCCGCCAGCAGTGACACCCCCAGCATGATCCTGTAGGCCAGATCGACCGGACGCGGCGGCTGGCGTTCCGTGCTGCGATCGGCGGCGGCCGGTACCCGGAACCGCGCGCGGAGCCCGATTCCGACCACGAGCGACGCCACCACCACCGGAACCAGCCGGAACAGGCCAACCGTTCCCAGGAGCTCGATGATCCCGATCAGCAGCGCGAACGCGATCACGCTCTCGGCCAGTCGAGCTACAGCGCCACGCCAGCCAGGAAGCAGGAATGTCCGAAGCGCCACCGCGCCCGTGCCCAGCGAGCCGAGCACGCAGACCAGCGCAAGGACCCCGAGTGCGTAGCGGCCAAGGCTCACGGCACTACGCCGAGGTCGGGATGCACGGCCGGGGAAGGTACACGATCGGGGACCGCCGCCGATCGGCGGAGCCCTCGTTTTCGCCGCCTCGCGCCGGCGCCGTTTCTGACCTGGCCCCGCGTTCCGTGGGCCTGATTCGCGATCTGAACGGTGGCATGGAAGATCGACGACACGACGGCCCACGCGGGCTTCGGGTTGCCGTCGAGATCGAGCAGCCCTTTCTCGTTGAACGGCGGGTCCGGCTCCGGATTGCCGCCGGTGTAGCCCGGGTAGAAGGCGGTGTCCTGGAGCAGGAAGTACATCGCCGCCGACAGCCACGGCTTCGTCGCGAAGACCTGAAGGTGATATTCCGCTGCGTCCGCCTGAAACTGATAGGTCCCGTATTCCTCGGCTGGCCCGGCGCGGTTGGCGTCGAAGCCGAATTCGGTGATCGCGAGCGCCTGGTGCGGGTAGCAGGCGCGGAGGCTGTCGAGGAACGGGCTGAGCTGCTGCTGGTCGGCGGTCCCGCCGTCGCCGAAGTCGAACCAGCCGAAGTAGTCGTTGTAGCCGATCACGTCGAGTGGCGCATACGCCGCCTGGCAGGGCACGCCGGGCCAGTCGGTGATCGACATGGCCACGGGACGGGTGGGATCGAGCTGCTTGGCCAGTGCGGCCGAGCTGGCGATGTAGCTCGCCTCGGCCGGCGTGGCGTAGGTGGGAAGCTCGTTGCCGATGCTCCACAGGAGCACGGACGGATGGTTCTCATTGGCGAGGATGTTCTGCCGCAGGAACGAGTGGGCCTCGGCGACCCACGCCGGATCGCCGAGGTACTGCCTCTGAACCGTCCGGTTGACCGGTATCTCCGACCAGATCAGGATGCCGGCGCGATCAGCGGCCTCCTCGAGCTCGGGGCTGAGGGGGTCCGAGCGCATCACCGTGCCCCCCAGCGCCTTCACCGAGCTGACGATCTGGCGCTCCTGGGTGGCATCGAGCGCGCCGCCCTGCGCGAGATTCTGCTCACGGACATCGACGCCACGGAGGTTGAGCAGGCGACCGTTGAGCTCCAGCCGGCCGTCGGGGGTGACGGTGATGGTCCGGATCCCGCTGAGCTCGACGTAGCCGCCGATCTTCCGACCGGCCGAGTCAGTCAGCGTCAGGGTGGAGCGGTAAAGCGCCGGATGACCAGGGGACCACAGGTTCGGGTGGGGGATGTGCGCGACGGCCTCGGTGGTCCAGGTTGCGTACGGTGAGATCGTCGCCCGGCCGAAGGTCAGCCGCGCGTTTCCGTAGACGCCGTGGAGCCCGACGGCCTGTGGCGCTCCGGTGACGTTGCGCACCTGCACAGTGACCTCGATCTTGGCGGCGCAGGATGGACACGGCAGCAACGTCCGGTACTGGGTTTGGGAGATGTCCGCACGCTGGGCCGTGCGCACGTAGACCTCCCGGAGGATGCCACCATAGTTCCAAGCGCCGCCTCCGTAGCCGGGCGGGATATCCATCGCCGACCGGCGGTTGTTGACCCGCACGATCAGTCGGTTGACCCCCTTGCGCACGTCGGGGAGGTCGAGCTCGAACGGCAGCTCCGCCCCGGCATGGCCGCCGATCTTGCGGCCGTTCAGCCAGACCGTGGCGCGGTAGTTGACCGACTCGAAGCGGATGATCCAGCGCCGGTCTGCGCGCGGCACGTAGCGGGCAAACGCCGAGTTCGGCAGCTTGAAGTCCTTGCGGTACCAGCCGGTGTAGCCCGCATTGCTCGCGGACGTGAAGTCTCCGGCGTTGTAGGCATTGGGGACCGCGACCGGCGACCACCCGTTCGTCGATGCGGCGTCACGCCACCACCCCTCCGCGATGCCGACATCGGATAGATCGGGGCGGTAAAGCCATTCCCCTCCGAGCAGGTAGCGACCGTTCTGGCCATCGCTGTAGAGCGCACCCGGAGTCGGGGTCCGCGCGACGTAGCTCGGTCCCTCGGCGCGCGCGATCGCCGCGCCCGTGAGCAGGATCGCGAGCGACAAGAGAACGGCGCGGACCGGCAGGGCCGAGAGAGCGTGCGGGCGCAGCGAGTCGATCGTGATGGAGTTCACGGGGCAACTGTCGAACGTCTCGCGCGAGGTGTTTGGCCTGGAAAACGGGCTCCCTGAACGGGACGTGGTCGAGCGCGCGACCGATCCCACGATACCAGGCGCCAATTGATCTAGAGCTGCTTCATCAAGCGTCCGGTACCGGTATCCTGGCGCCGTCCGGCGGGGGCGGCGCACCTCGGTGCAGATCCGTCCCCACCGAGCGATGGCTGCTTCAGGCCGCCTGACGGGCTGCCGATACAGCTCACGAGCATGCTTTTGATGCCGACATCCCCGCTCGCCCCGCACACGCGTCGCCGCAACGCATCGCAGATCGCCGAGACGCGTGCGTAAGGCAGCAGTCCTGCGCTCTCTGATCGCCGCCGCGACCGTCCTAATGACGGTCGCGTTGACGGTCTCAGCGGCCGCCGGCCGGTCGCCGGCGCGCGCCCACGCCGCCTCCTATCCGCAGCAGTGTCCGGATCCCTACCCATCGGTCCGTGATGGCGCGAACCCGCTGATGCTGGCGACGCCGCCAGGGAGCAATCCCCTGGCCGGCGCGCAGTTCTTCGTCGACGGCCCCCGGCATGGAGCCGCCGCGGGCGCGATCGCCGCGATGCTCGGTTTCGACCCGAAGTCCTTCCCGGACAACTACTCATGGGCGAGTTTCCAGGCTCTGATCAGCCGGGGCGCGCCGATGGCACAGATGGAGGCCGATCCGGCCCTGATGCGCAAGGTTCTCCTGCTCGAGAAGATCGCCTCCGAGCCCGAGGCGAACCGGCTCAGCATCTACTCGGCCGGCGGCGCCCCCGGAGCGATCTTCCGCCAGACCGAGAAGATCCTCTGCGGCAACCTCACCGCCGATCCCGGCTCGATCCCGATCCTGACCACCTATTTCATGCATCCCGTGGTGGGTTTCTGCCCGACGCCCGCCGAAATGGTGGCTATGGGACCCGTATTCCGGCGCCGGGTCGACGAAATGGCAGCCGGGATCGAGAACCGGCCCGCAGTCGTCCTGCTGGAGAACGATGCGATCGGGTCGTCGATCTGCGTTCAGCACATGGGCTCGATGCCCGAGTGGGAGGCGGACCTTCGTTACGAGGCCAAGGCAATGGAGGCGCTGCCCCACACGGTCGTGTACATGGAGGGCGGATACTCGGACAGCAACTCGCCCCGATACACCGCGAGGGTGCTGAACGCCGCCGGCGTCCGCGACATCCGTGGGTTCTGGACCAACGACACCCACAGCGCGTGGACGATCAACGAGGCCCGCTGGGGCGAGGAGATCTCGAGGCTCACCCACGGCGCCCATTTCGTGATCAACACGGCCGGCAACGGACGTGGACCCAAGCTCAATCCGCATCCTCTCAGGCAGGGCGTCGAGGATCTCTGCAACGCCCCAGGGCGAGGACTGGGACCACGCCTGACGACCGACACGGGCCTCGCAGACGTCGACGCGTTCCTCTGGAGCGGCGTGCCGGGGAGTAGCAGCGGTCATTGCAACGGAGGCCCTGCCTCGGGCACGTGGTGGCTGGCCGGCGCACTGAGGCTGGCGGCCAACGCCCAGGGCAAGCTCGGCCCCGGGTTCCCGTCCGACCCCTACTGATCCGCGCGGGCCTTCCGTGGGCCCGGATTTGCGGACCCGCTCGACATAGTGTCGAGCCGTCGGGGTTTATCTGCAGCCCGCCCGGCAGGCTGCCGATGTGGGGGCCATGGACGCCTTCCTCATGCCGGTGCGAAAGCTCGGGACCTGGCTCGCTCTGGTCGCCTGCGCGACAGTTCTGATTGCCGCCTTCACTGCCTCATCGGCGATCGCCGGCCAGTCCGCGGGCGCTCACCACCGGATCGTCGGTCGCGGCCGCTCCCACAGCCGGCGGCGCGCGCGCTGGCACGCCGCGTTCTATCCGCAGCAGTGCCCGGACCCATACCCCTCGGTCCGTGACAGCGCGAACCCCCTGATGCTGGCGACGCCGCCGGGTAGCGATCCCCTGGCCGGCGCGCAGTTCTTCGTCGACGGTCCCCGGCATGGACCGGCGGCAGGCGCGATCGCGGCGATGCTCGGCTTCGATCCCAGGCGATTCCCGGTCGACTACTCGTGGGCAAGCTTCCAAGCGTTGATCAGCCAGGGCGCGCCGCTGGCCCGGATGGAAGCCGATCCGGTCCTGATGCACAAGGTTCTCCTGCTCGAGAAGATCGCCTCCGGATCCGAGGCGAATCGGATCAGCATCTACTCTGGCGGTGGCGGCCCCGGCGCGATCTTCGGCCAGACCCAGAAGATCCTCTGCCACAACCTCACCGCCGACCCCGGGTCGATCCCGATCCTCTCGACCTACTTCATGCATCCCGTCGTCGGCGGTTGCCCGACGCCGGCGATGATGACCGCGATGCACCCCGCATTCGTGCGCCGAGTCGACGAGATGGCAGAAGGGATCGCGAACAGGCCCGCCGTTGTCCTCGTCGAGAACGACGGCATCGGCTCGTCGAGCTGCGTTCAGCGGATGGGCTCGATGCCACAGTGGGAGGCTGACCTTCGCTTCGAGGCGCTCACGATGGAGGCGCTGCCCCATACGGTCGTGTACCTGGAGGGCGGGTACTCGGACAGCAATTCGCCCCGGTACACGGCGAGGGTGTTGAACGCGGCCGGCGTCCGCCAGATCCGTGGCTTCTGGACCAACGACACGCACAGCCAGTGGACGATCCACGAGGCGCGCTGGGGCGCGAAGGTCTCCCGGCTGACCGGCGGCGCCCATTTCGTGATCAACACGGCCGGCAACGGACGTGGACCCAAGCTCAATCCGCACCCGAAATGGCAGGGTGTCGAGGATCTCTGCAACGCCCCCGGTCGAGGACTCGGACCGCTCCCGACCACCGACCCCGGCCTCCCCGACGTCGACGCGTTCCTGTGGACGGGCGTGCCCGGGAGTAGCAGCGGCCATTGCAACGGCGGGACCGACCCGGGCCATTGGTGGATGGCAGGGGCGCTCGTGCTCGCGGCCAACGCCCAGGACAAGCTCGGACCCGGGTTCCCCAACAACCCCTACTGATCGCAGACCCAACCAGGCCGGCGGGCCCTCAGTCTCGAAAGCCTTCGGGGAGCACCGGCCAGTTCTCCAGGTCGATCATCGAAGCGGGCGACTCGTCTCGCTCGGCGAGGCGACGGCTGATGACGCCGATGCCCTGCTGACATGCGAGGCAGAGGTCGGAGCCCACTGCACGCGGCCGGTTACAGCCCTCTTCGATACAGAACCGATCTGGATCCATGTGCCAACCCATGCTGCCGCCTCGCGTTCGACGTTCGAGGGTCGCGAGTCTAATACCTTCGGCCAGTGCTCTCGAGCGGCCGGCTCGTACTTCTGTCGATATGGCTAAAGGGTTCCGCGCAGAGATCCGTTGCGGCACATATGAAACGGGTACGGGTGCTGCGGCAGATGATCCAGGAATCGCACTACGTGATCGATGAAAGGCTCGTCGCGGAAGCGATCCTCCTGCGGGCGCAAGCCAGGACCACCCTGCCCGAGGTCGTGTTCCGCAACGATCGGAACTCCGTCCGCTCGTTCCGGCTCGAGCACGGGTCGCGATCGTTCCGGCTCAGCAGCCGGTCGCGACTTCGTCAGGTACACCAGTAGCGCTCAGCCCAGCGGTTCGGTGACCGCGATCGTCGCGGCGGCATGGATCTGCCCGATCGCGAGCAGTGCGTCCTGGCTCTCGGACTCGATCAGCCGTTCGGCACCGGTGAGCAGACCGTCGATCCGTTCCAGCGCAGGGCCGGCGACGCCGGGGTCCGGATCGCGGCAGACGGCGCGCGCGAGCGCGATCCAGGGAAGCGCACGGGCAGGAACGGGTGGTGGCGAGGAGATAACCGCGCCGAAGCCCATCAGCAGGTACGCGGCGGCGCGGGACAGAGAGCCGCTCGCCGGCCGGACGCGGTCGAGCCGTGGCGGCTTCGCCGCCGGCGGCCCGTCGCCGTCGAGCACGGAAGCCATCGTGCCACCCGCCACGAGCGCGCGGTCGTCCGCGTCGAGGCCCGCGTACGCTGCGGCCCGCATCGCCAGGAAGAGCGCCCCGATGGGCCGGCCGTAGGGGATGTCAGAGGCGAATACGATCCGCTCGGCGGGCACGCGCGCGAACAACTCGACGACGTCCTGGGACCCGAAGCAGCTCGTGTCGTAGAGCACGCATGGGTGGCCGGCGAGGCCGGTGGCGAAGACCGCTTGATCGGCGATTCCTGCGTGTGCGAGGACGAGCGGCACTTCGGGGAACCGCAGCGCGAGGTCGACGAGCGACGCCATCGATTGCATGCCGCGGCCGGCATGGATGAGGATCGGGACGCGCGCGTCGCGCGCCACCTCGAAGATCGCGGGCGCGGCCGGGTGGGCGAACTCGAACCCCTGCGCGCGGGGATGCAGTTTGATCCCGCGAGCGCCCTTCGCCAGGCAGCGCTCAGCCTCCTGGACCGGATCCTCCTCAGGGTTCAGCCGGCAGTAGGGGATCAGGCGCCCGGAGCCGGCCTGAGCCCATTCGAGCACGCGATCGTTCGGCACGCGGTATGCGGGGTGGCGCTCCGGGTCGTGGAACGGGAACACGACGGCGCGGGCCGTCGGGCCGATCTCGTCGAGCGCCACGAGCAGGGTGTCCGGGTCGAGCGAGCGGCCGTCCTCGTCGGCTCCGAGGTGCGTGTGTGCGTCGAGGACGCCACTCGCAGGCGTGAGCTCGGCGAACTCGGCGCGAAGCGATGCGTAGGGGTCGATGGTCATCGAGCCAGCTTAGCCCGAGCCGTCCGGTCGAGCGAGAGCCTGATCGTGAAGGGCCCGATCGTTCTCGACGGCCCCGGGCCGGCTCTGACGCCGCCGGAGACGCGGGAGTCATCGACGATCACGCACGGAGACGCGCATGAGCGCTCGAGGCCCGGCCCGAGACCGAACGGGCGGTCGACGACCACGTGCAGCCCGCGAAGGTAGTAAGCGACGACGGCGCTGTTGGTCAGCACCGTCCGCGGCCCTACCGACGCGACCACCCTTCGCACCGGAGCGAGATCGGGCTGGCGCCCGTAGCGCTGCACGAACACGCCGGCGCCGACTCCGGCGAGGACGATCACAGCCACCGTCCACAGCCGGCGCGCGTTCACCGCCCGAACGCCGGCGGCGATCAGGGCGGCCCCGAGCGGGATCAGGATGGTCAGGTAGCGCTCGTTGAAGATCTCGGTGCCGAACAGCGGCGCGAGTGCGCTCGCGCCGAGGACCAGCGCTCCGGTTGCCCCGATCAGCAGCGTCGCACGAGTAACGGGTGATCCCGGGTCGGCCGCCGCGCTCCGGCGCAGGACCGCCGCCGCCAGCGCCGCCAGCGCCGCGAGCAGCACGATCAGCTCGAGCCACCTGAGCACCGCGGGCGAGCCGGCTCCGTGCTCGCCGACCACGAGGCGAACCGCGACGTCACGCAAAGAGTCGAGCGACGGCCCGGGAAACACCGGCGCGGACTTGGTGTGATTCAGGGCATCCTGCCCGCGCTCGATCTGCCCGGCCCAGGGCACCAGCGAAGCGAGCGGGAGCAGCCCGAGAGCCGCGGTTCTGAGCCGATCTCTCCGGCCGTAGGTAACTGCCGCAACGGTCATGGCGACGAGGACGATGACCGCGAGATACTCGGAGTAGACGGCGATCACCCCGGAGGCGAGATACAGCCACCACCACCGCGCCGAAGCCCCCTCGGCCAGGCGCAGCATCGCCCACAGCGCGCAGATGCATGCCAGGGCCTCGAGCATGAAACCGCGCGAGTAGTCCGAGTAGGAGACGGCGAACGGCGCCACCGCCACCATCGCCGCCGCCAGTAGCGAGGCGCGGATCCCGAGCTCGTGGCGCAAGGCCGCGAACAGGGCCAGCGGGATCAGCGCCCCAGGGACGGCTGCCGGTACGCGCAACCAGGCGGCGTGCCCGAGTGGTAGCGGCGTCAGGAGCAGATAGAAGAGCGGCGGCGTGTTCTCGTATGCGGCGAGCCGCCGAAGAAATGTGGCCGGGTTCGGAGCCGACCCGACCAGGTAGGAGTACCCCTCGGCATCCGACAGGTGCGCGCCGATCCCCTCGAGGCGCAGGATGGCCGCCACCAGCAGGATCGCCCCAAGCACCAGCCACTGTGCCCGCGTCACCTGCGACACAGCTCGGGTCAGGTCTGCGGGACTGTCTTGCCGGCGACCTCGGGCTCGAGCTCGGCGGCGCGCATCGGCACGCCGGCCGCCCGGTAGGCGTCGATCGCATCGAGCGTCTCGGCTGCAAGCAGAGCGCGCGAGAGGCTCTCGAGCTGATCTCGGTGATCGCTCAGGATCTGCGTCACCTCCGCGTGCGCTTCCTCGACCAGCCTGTGCACCTCTTCGTCGATCAGCCGCTGCGTGTCGGGGGAGGTTTCGCTGACGCCGGGCAGCAG
>Ga0302324_100013439_pt1 | contig 16605 bp, 9 predicted proteins | sample Palsa_T0_1_FD_201949 | JGI IMG/M metagenome (GOLD analysis project Ga0302324, IMG submission 201949) | Peat permafrost microbial communities from Stordalen Mire near Abisko, Sweden - Palsa_T0_1 | ecosystem: Environmental > Terrestrial > Soil > Palsa > Peat permafrost | place: Sweden: Abisko...
CGCCAACAACACGTACGGGTTCGAGAAGATCCACTGGCCGACGCTCACCCGCGCCGCCGCGGTGACCGCGGTGAGCAAGTACATGAAGTTCGAGCTCGCGCAGTGGGGCGTGCACGCGCTGGTGATTCCGAACGGGATCGACGAGGCGCTGCTCGAGGGCGCCGATCCCGAGCGCACCGCCGCGCTGCGAAGCGCCTTCGGCGAGCGTCCGACTTATGTGAAAGTCGGCCGTTTCGATCCCGACAAGAACTGGCTGCAGGCGATCGACGCGCTGGCCGAGGTCCGAGCCGGCGGGATCGACGCGCAACTGATCGTGCGCGGCGGCAAAGAACCGTACGGAGACGTCGTCTTCGGACGCGCGCGCGACCGCCGGCTCGAGGTCTGCCGGCTCGACTACGAAGGCTCCGACTGGGCCGAGCTCGCGCACCGCCTCGCGGCGGTCACGTCGCCGGTGGTGCACGTGCGCGCGTTCCTCGACGAGGCGACGCTGTACGCGCTCTACGCCGCGGCCGACGTCGTGCTGGCCAACAGCGGCAAGGAACCGTTCGGATTGGTCGGCCTCGAGGTGATGGCAGCCGGCGGGATCGTCGTGTGCGGCGCGACCGGTGAGGAGTATGCCGAGCCGTTCGTCAACGCGATCGTCTGCGACACCTCCGATGGCCGTGAGCTCGCGACGTATCTGCGCGCGCTCTCCGAGGACGGCAGTTTGGCCGAAGAGCTGCGCGCCAACGGAACGCAGACTGCCGCGCGGTACACCTGGTCGAACGTGCTCGAGTCGCTCGGCCGCAAGATCGCCTACGTCGACGCGATCGCCAAGTAGCGTGCCGGTGCTGTTGGTCACCGGCGGCAGCCGCGGCATCGGCGCGGCGGTCGCGCGCCGCGCCGCCGCCGACGGTTACGACGTCGCGCTCACCTACGCCGACGACGACGCCGCGGCGCGCAGCGTCGCGGCCGAAGTCGAAGCCTGCGGCCGGCGCGCGCTCGCGATCCGCTGCGACGTCGCGCGCGAATCGGACGTGGTCGCAGCCTTCGCAGCGGTTGACGAAGCGTTCGGCGTGCCGGACGCGGTCGTGCTCAACGCCGGAATCACCGGCCGGTTCGCGCGCGTCGACGAGCTCGACGTCGCGACGCTCGAGCGCGTGCTGGCGGTGAACGTCACCGGTGCGTTCGTCTGCGCGCGCGAGGCCGTGCGTCGCATGTCGACCGCGCACGGCGCCCGCGGCGGCGCGATCGCGTTCGTCTCGTCGCGCGCGGCGAGCCTCGGCTCGCCCGGCGAGTACGTGCACTACGCGGCTTCGAAGGGCGCGGTCAACACGCTGACGATCGGCCTCGCCAAGGAGGTCGCACGCGAAGGCGTGCGCGTCAACGCGATCGCGCCGGGCTTGATCGCGACCGAGATCCACGCGCGCGCCGGTCGCCCCGAGCGCCTGGAACGTATCGCCGCCGCGGTGCCGATGGAGCGGCCCGGAACGCCCGAAGAGGTGGCGACCGCGATCCTGTGGATCGTCTCGCCGGCGGCATCATACGTCACGGGCGCGATCCTGGACGTCGGCGGCGGCCGCTAGCCCGGCTTCCCCGCCCCGCCTGCGACCATGCGCGCTTCGCGAACGATTCTCAACTGTGATATACTGGGGCGTCACCCCGTGTGACGTCCAACCTGGCGCGATCTTTCGAAAATGCCGACGATCGACCTCGCGCGCTCGCTTTTCGAAAGAATCGATGCAACCGAATTTTGACTCGCTGGGCCTCGGCCCGGCGTCCCTTCGTGCCGTGCGTGAGCTCGGCTTCACCGTCCCCACCCCTGTCCAAGCCGCCGCGATTCCGCCGGCCCTGGCGGGCAAGGACGTTCTGGCCAGCGCCCAAACGGGCACCGGCAAGACGGCGGCGTTCGCGCTGCCGATCCTCGAGCGCCTGGCGGCGCTGCCGCGCCGCAAGACGCGTGCGCTGATTCTGGCGCCGACGCGCGAGCTCGCCGCGCAGATCGCCGCGCACTTCACCGCCTTCGCCAAGGGCACCGACCTGCGCGTGGCCGCGATCTTCGGCGGCGTCGGCTTCGGCGGCCAGATCGCCGCCTTCGCGCGCGGCACCGAGATCATCGTCGCGACCCCGGGCCGCCTGATGGACCTCATGGGCCAGGGCGCCGCCCGCCTCGACGACGTTTCGATATTGGTGCTCGACGAGGCCGATCGCATGCTCGACATGGGCTTTTTGCCCGCGGTCAAGCGCATCGTGGCCAAGCTGCCCGCGCGCAAGCAGACGCTGTTCTTCTCGGCCACGATCGCACCCGAGGTCCTGCAGCTGACGCGCGCGCTGCTGCACGATCCGGTGCGCGTCGAGATCACACCTCATAGCAACGCGACGACTGCGGCCGGGATCACCCACACCGCGTACACCGTCCCGCAGCAGAGCAAGACCGATCTGCTCGTCGAGCTGCTCAAGGACAACAACATCTACAGCGCGATCGCGTTCACGCGCACCAAAGCGCGCGCCAACCGGCTCGCGCTCGCGCTCGCGAAGCACAACGTCTCGGCCGAACGCATCCACGGCGACCGCTCGCAGGCACAGCGCACGCGCGCGCTGGCCGACTTCAAGCGCGGCAAGCTGCGGGTGCTCGTCGCGACCGATCTCGCCGCCCGCGGGATCGACATCGTCGACCTCGGGCACGTGGTGAACTTCGACGTGCCGATGGTCCCCGAAGATTACGTCCACCGCGTCGGCCGCACCGCGCGCGCCGAGCAGACCGGCGACGCGATCACCTTCGTTTCCCACGAAGAGGAGCGGCTGTTCCGCGACATCGAGAAGGCGGTCGGACGCCGCATCGACCGCTCGCAGGTTCCGGTGCTGCCGGAGCCCGTCGCCGTGGCGGCGCACGCGCACCGGACCCCAGTCCCGCAGGCGCGCCGCGCTTCGGCGCCTCGCAACGCGCACGGCGGCTCGATGCCGACCAGCTTCAACGGCGGCGCGCGCAGCCCGAACCGGAACCGCAGGGGACGCTGACCCCTTTCGCCTAAACGCGCCCCGTGACGGTCCTCGTGGCCGTCACGGCCGCGCTCGCACATCCTGCTTCAACTTCGCACGCGAGCGCGGTTCCTCGACTTTCTTCGGGCGTGGGTAACATCTCAACCGCATGATCGCCCAGCTCGCTGTCGCCGTCTCCCTCGCCGGTGTGCCGGTGATTCGGCCGGCCCGAAGCTCGAGCGCCCGCTACGTGCGGCTGAGCCTCGACGTGACGGCGTACGGCGTTCCCGGACACGGTGAGATCGTGGTCGATCGTGCGACCGGCGAGTTCGTGCGGCGTTTCGATGCGGGGCCCGTCTCGGAACGCGAGGGTTGGGACGGCGTGCACGCGTGGCGCGCCGACGCCACCGGCATGGCGCGGGTCGAGGGCAACGTCGACGAGCGCGGCGCGATCATCGTCTGGTCGCGAATGCTGGCGCCGGCCAAGGACGGTGATCCGTGCGCTGCGTGCGGGTCGCGCGCGCCCGACATTACGGTCGCGCCGTCGACCGGCCTCGCGACCGTGGTCGTTCGGCATGTGAGCGAACAGACCGAGCGCACGACGTTCGCCGACTATCGCCGCGACGGCGGCTTCGTCGTGCCGCACACGCTGACCGACACGTCGGAGAACGGAACGTGGGAAGCGCAGGTGCGCGCGGTGGAAACGCCGGCGACCGTTCCTGTCAGCACGTTCGCGCCGCCGCCCGATCCGCACGACGCGACCATCGACGGCATCGTGACCGGACCGCTGCTCGGGCCGTCGCCGATCCCGACCCTCGCCGTCTCGGTGAACGGCGGCCCGCCGCTGCGGTTCGCGCTCGACACCGGCGGACAGAACGTGATCTCGCCGGACGCGGCCCGTCAGCTGGGCATGCAGATCGTGGGCAGCGGAACGGTCGGCGGTGCCGGCGCCGGGCTGGCAAAGATTCAATACGCCTGGGCGCGCAGCGTCGCGATCGGCAGCGCGCAACTGCGCGACCAGCCGTTCATCGTGCTCGACCTCGGCAAGAGCATCCCGTTCGACGGCATCATCGGCTACGAGCTGCTGGCGCGCTTCGCCGTGCTGCTCGACTTCGCGCACGAGCGCTTCGAGATCGCCGCCGACGCGCGTGCGCTCGACACGGCGCCCGGGATCGACGTGCCGATGACGTTCGACGACCGCCAGCCGCAGGTCGACGGTTCGCTCGACGGGATCCCCGGCGCGATGACGATCGATACCGGCAGCGCCAGCGCGCTCGACATCAACGCCCCGTTCGTCGTCGCCCATGACCTGCGAGCGAAATATCACGCGGTCGACTCGGGATTCCCGATCGGCGGCGTCGGCGGGCAAGTGCACGCGTACGTCGCACGCGCCGAAGACCTGCACTTGGGCGCGGTCCGCTTCCAAGAAGTCCCGCTGCTGCTCACCGACGCGACGGCCGGCGCCGAAGCGAACCCGACGGTCGCCGGCAACGTCGGCGACCGCGTCCTGCGCCGCTACAACCTCGTCCTCGACTACCGCCGCAACAACGTGCGGTTCGAGCCGCCGGTGCGGTAAACGGCGAGACGGCGCGTATCGAACGCCTCGGCGGACGTCGCTACCTACGTGATACCGGCCCGCGCGAGCGCCTGCAGCGCACGCTCATCGTCGTCGATGAGGCGCTGTTCGGAGTACACGACGTCGGCGAGGTTCAGGACCAGCGCGGCGGCCGCAAAGTAGAAGTTCGGCCGAGCCTCAGACGGTGTGAACTCGATTCCAGAAGCCACGCGTTCCTCGATGCTGCGCAAGCCGGCCAGCTCAGCGTAGCGCGTCTGTAAGCGTACGCGCAGCTCGTACGGAACGTCGTCGAGCACCGTGGAGTTTCGGGTGAGGTCCCACGCAGTCGTCGTGCCCCAAAACGGCTGGTATCCGTGCGACGCCGTCGTGTCGAACGTCTGGGCGAACGTGTCGAACGCCATTTGCCGGTCATGGGCGGTCGTGACCACGTGCTGAAAGCCGAGCCATACCCGCCGGTGCAGCGCGGTCACACGACGCAGTGCCGCGTCGTCCGTTGCGATCTCCCGCCGGAGCTCGACGAGCGCCTGATGCGTGCGCGCCTCGGCCCGAAAGTGATCGACGAGCTGCCCAACACCGGTCGCGAGAACGATCGCAACCACGATCGAGATGATCTCCAACGCCAGGTCCGACGGGTCGATGCGAACGCGCGCCGGACGCTCGGGAGCACCCGGCGTTTTCAACGGCTCCATGCGTCACACTCTCCTTCGGCCGCGGCGTTCTCCTTCGAGCACACCACGTTCGTGACGATTCGGCGCGTCGCTTGCGCTCCGCTCGCGCTCCTCGGCGGTGAGGGGCGTATTAGCATCATCGTCGCGATCGAAGAGAGGATCAGGCATGACCCCGTTCCTCGTCCCACAGGCCGCGTAGCGAGCCGGCTAGGATGAGGTCGAGCGTGCGCTGCTGTTCGTCCTCGAGATCGGATTTGAGGAGTGCCTGATTTTCAAGGCGCATGGTGTGATCGAGGCGCGAGACGTCTTTCTGCGCCTTTTGCATCGCGCGCTCGCGCAGCATATCGTCGAGTGGCTCGATCGGCACGAAGACATAGACAAAGGCACTGTTCATCGCCGCGGCAGCCTGCCGCAGCGTCCTCAACGTGGTCGCACCGGTGACTTCCGCTTTCTCGATGGCCGGGATACGCGAGGGCGCAACGCCCATGCGAGCGGCGAGTTGGCGGGCACTCATGCCCAGGGACTCCCGAATGGCTTTGATCCAGCCTTTAGGGGGAGCGACGAGCGTCATAGGGCGTAGCGGCGCAAGGCGCCGTTCCAGTTGCTTACGGGCAAGGGCAGCTTGATTTGCGTTCATATATATGTCTCCTTACGGCGGTAATATACACATATGTATATGGACAATCAGGGCAATTAACGACATCTCTGTGTGAATAACGTCCCCTTCGGCGGCGATGGGCATCGTATGGCTTGGGCCGGGCGATTCAAACGAGCGGCCACTCCAGGGATCTTACGGAGTGGGTACGAGCCGCCGCAGCGACCCCTCTTTAGGGTGCCTTCGCCGAAGAGGTGCCATCTGAGCATCTTTTCGGCCCAATCAGGCTATTTGCCAAAAAGAGGCCATATCGGTATCTTCTTGGCTAATGGCAAAGGACACGACCCTTGAGCGCCTGTACGATCTCGCCGAAGGTCAGGACGGCTACTTCACCATGCCTCAAGTCCTTAGGGCTGGCATTGGCCGGAACGCCGTCGTTAAGGCTGCCCACCGCGGCCGCGTAGAGCGCGTTTCACAAGGCGTTTATCGACTCGGCCGCTTTCCCGTACTCTCCGAGCGAACCCACCTCTGGGAATCCGTGCTTTGGCCGCAAGCACGCGAGCCCGTCAAAGCGGCACTCTCACACGAAACCGCTTTGACGCTACACGGCTTGTCGGATGTCAACCCTACGCAAGTGCATATTACGGTTCCCAAATCTTTCCGATTGCGCAGGGAGGCTCCGCCGTGGCTCGTGATTCACCGGGCCGATCTCGGAGAGGCGGAGCTCGACTATATCGATGGCCTCCCAACGACCGTCCCCGCGCGAACTCTGCGCGATATCGCAAAGAGTGCTCCAACGCTCTTGTACGATGCCATACGAGATGCTGAGCGACTGGGAATCACCGTACCGGCCGAATTGAAAGATGTCTGACCCATTCTTGCCCCAGGAGCAGCCTAGGAAGGCTCCGTCAAACGTTCGCGATCTGCATTCGCGGGTTGGCAAGTTCGCGCGAACTCGCGGATTAGTGCCAACTCGCATCTATCAGCGCGTTTACTCGGAACTGCTTTTCGGCCTACTTGCCGACGCGAAAGCACAAGGCCTGATACCACTGTACCTTCTCAAGGGAGGCATGGCGTTAGAGTTGCGCTTCGGCATCCGTGCCCGCGCCTCGAAGGACGTTGACGTCGGGATCGTTTCAGGAGGAGAAGAGCTCCTAGCTGTCTTCGACCGCATACTCGCCATTGGGTTCGCCGGATTCGCGTTTCGACGACGCGATAACCTGCTACACATGGAGCGCGCAGCGACTTATCGGCTTGAAGTGCAAATATCATACGGTGGCAGGCCTTTTGGCACATTAGATGTGGATCTAAACGAAGCTGACCACGAAACAGCTTCGGAACAGATAACGACAAGCGTCCTCACGGAACTGGGATTACCAGGCCCGCTATCGGTCCCGATACTCGACCCATACCTCCAGATCGCGCACAAACTCCACGGCGCGACTGAACCATCGCGGCCAGACTACACAAATCGCAGGCATCGAGATTTGCTCGACGTACTCGTCTTTGCTCGCGATGAATCAATGAAACTCGACTTCCCACGGTTGCGCGACATTGTCACATCGGAATTCGCCCGGCGCGAGCATAATCGCATCTGGCCGCCCGCTTTTGAACTCCCTGCGCTCTGGCTAGAACCATTACGAACCGAAGCACTAAGTAACGCCTTCCCCGTTACGGACCCGGAGCAGCTGGCCCGCGAGTTCGTCGCCTTTATGGCGCAGATCGAAGGAGTCGAAGTGAAACAGACGCACGAATATCGGTTCCTTAATCTCCAGGAAGTCATCACCGGCGGCGGGACGCTAAGCCAAGAGGCACAAGCGAGACTTGACGAACTCGTTTCCCAGGGCTGGGCCATCATGTATATCGCGCCACACAGGCACTATGTTGATCAGTTTCAAGCCGTTCTCGGTCGTGAGCTCAACTCGACGATCCAGCTGCCGCGCCTCCAGTTGCGAATGTCTACGGAGCAAAACCCCGTTCAGGAACGGGTTTGGCTGGCTGGACAACTTCGCAATGAAAGCGATCTTCCCGCGAACAAGGTCCGAGTTTTTATGACGGCCGCGGACTCGGTGATCCGGCTTGGCACCGTTACGCGAGGCGATGGAGAACAGCTCGTAAATCTCCGCTACGATGATCAGCCCGCTTACAGAGAGCTTCCGCAGTTCCCGGGTTTGTTTGTGGAATTCGTGACGGATGATGGCCTAAAGATTCAGCAGTCTGGGAACCTTGATCATTACGGTCCCGATGCGAACGGCCGTTTCACATATACCGGGTTAGGTATTGGCCCTCCGAAGATCGTTCAGACCTTCACCAAGCGACATGATCCGCTTGACGATCTGTAGGCGCACTACACGCAGCTGTATGCATGACAAAGGTCTGCTTTCGAAACGGACCTATTCTTGTTGGCTCCACGATCCTGGATTCGAACGGACGAATCGCTAATTAACGGTCAGTGCGTCGGCGAGGAAGTGGGCACGTTCGGCGGCCAGGCGAGGGCGAACGTCGGATCGCCGAGCTGCCAGAACAAGAACGCGTCGATGTCGGTGGTGAGTGCTTGGGCTTGCGCGCGGGAGCTGCCGAGATAGCCGTGGCCGGCGTCGTAGTCGACGCGCAGCAGCACCGGCTTGCCGCTCGAGGTTGCGGCCTGCAGACGGGCGGCGAACTTGGCGACGATCCAGGGTGCGACGCGCGGATCGTTCGCGCCGGTGACCGCGAGCACGGCCGGATACGCGACGCCGTCCTTGATGTGGACGTAGGGATCGGTCGAGTAGAGCGCGTTCCAGCCGACTTGGTTGGTGATCGTGCCGAACTCGGGGATGTTCGCCGGTCCGCCTTCGGCGAACTCGTCGCGAACGGGGTTCGTGTCGCCGACGTCGTCGATGGCGGCGGCGAACAGCTCGGGGTGCTGCACGATCGCGTTGCCGATCGTGACGCCGCCCGCGCTGGTTCCCATCCCGGCCAGCTTCGGCACCGTCGTGTAGTGCTCGGCGATCAGGTACTGCGCGCAGCCGATGAAGTCGTCGACGGTGCGCTGTTTGGTCGCGATGTGCGCGCCGTAGTGCCAGTCCTCGCCGTACTCGCCGCCGCCGCGCGGGTGGCACTCGGCGAAGATCCCGCCGCGCTCGAGCCAGGCCAGCCGCGTCGCCGAGAACGACGGACGGATGACGATCCCGTACGCGCCGTAACCGTCGAGCAAGGTCGGATGCGATCCGTCGAGCGACGCGCTCTTCTGCATCACGATCGAGAGCGGCACTTTCGTTCCGTCCGCGCTGGTCGCGAGCACTTCGCGTGACGTGATCCCGGAGAAGTCCACCTCGGCCGGCTTGCGCAAGCCCGTATCGGTCATCGGTAGGGTCACGCCCGCGTGAAAGATGCGCGGGGATTCCGTCCACGACTGCAGCCCGAACGTGACGCCGGGGATCATCGGATCGGTCGCGATCCCGCCGATCGCGCCGCTGAACGGTAGGCTGATCTCGTCGATCGCGCCCGCGCTGCCGTCGCGATGCAGCGCCAGCCGGCGGAGATTCGAGAGTCCGCCCACGAGATCGCGCAGGTACAGCCCGTCGCCGGCGAGCGAGAAGTCTTCGATCACGCGCGACGACTCCGGCACGACCGTGCGCGCAGCCTGCAGCGTTCCGCCGTGCAGGTCGAGCGCGACGATGCGGTGCCGCGCAGCGCCCTGGTGGACGAGCAGATAGAGCGTATCGTTGACCGCGTCTGCTTCGAGGACGTCGTCGGCATAGCCGGCGATCTTGCGCCACGGTGCGCGCGGCCCGGTGACGGCGGCGGCCGGTGCGACGTAGGCGGCTACTTCGTTCTGCACGCCGTGCGCGATGAAAGCGACAGCCCAGCGCGAGCGCGGCGATACCGATATCTCGGCGACGTCCTCCGGCGCAAACGGGACGCGCGGATCGAGTCCGTACCCGAAGATCGCGGGATCGCGGTTGGGATCGCGCCCGAGAACGTGCAAGCGCGCGACGCCCTTGCTGTCCTTCTCGCTCTGCGGCTGGTTCGGCCGAGCCGGCGGCGTGCGGAAGTAGTAGAACGAGCGGCCGTCCTCACGCCACGACGGCGCGATGTAGATCGCGCGTTCGATCACGTCGCTCAGCAACCGTCCGCTGCGCACGTCGACGACGTGCATGACGGTCTCCTCGGAGCCGCCTTCCGAGATGCCGACGGCGACGTAACGGCCGTCGTCGGACGGCGAATAGTAGTCGATCGAATAATGCTGGCTCTTCGAGCGCGCGAAGCGATCGGGATCGAACACGAGCCGCTCGGCACCGCCGACGATCGGCCGCACGTAGATGCGCGTGGTGTTGGCGCCGGCCGGGCGCTTCTCGTAGAAATACGTTCCCCCGACGGGCTGGATGTCGCTGACCGATTCGCTCACGTTGTCGAGCTGCGCGACGCGCGCGGCGAGCGCGGCACGGCCGGGGATCGCGTCGAGCACCGTGCGCGTGTACGTGCTCTGCGCCTTGAAATAGTTCGCCAGCCCGGGGTCCTTGGGGTCTTCGAAGTAGCGGTACGGGTCGCCGACGGCGACGCCGAAATGCGTCTCGGTCACCATACGCACCGCCGGCGGCGCCGGCGGCGCCGGAATCGCCGCCACGGCCAGCAAGGCGACCCCCGCGATCGAGACGACGAGACGAACCATCACCGAGCGACGCATGGCCGGCCGGTTACGCGCCCGACAACGCAGTCCTTCGGAGTCGGTTAGCCGGCGGCGATCGCTTTCACACGCTCGACGATCTCGTCGGCGTAGCGCGAGGCTTCGTCGTCGGAGTTGCCCTCGGCCCAGACGTTGACCGATGCTTCGGTGGCGTCGGGCAGCACGAGCACCCAGCCGTCGGCGCGGGCCAGACGAATGCCGTCGAGCGTGTCGACCTTGCCGTTGCCGCCGTGCGCGGCTTCATCGTGCAGCGAGCGCATCACCGCACCCTTGCGGTCCCACGGGCACGGCACGACGCGGCCCGCGATGTGCCAGGACGGCAGCATCGCGACGAGCTCGGAGAGCTTGCGGTGCTCGGCCGCCAGCAGCTCCATGATCTTCGCGGTCGCGTAGATGCCGTCGAACGCCGGCTGGAACTCGGGGAAGATCAGCTCGTAGTTCATCCCACCGGCGAAGGCGAGGGCGGTGCCCTCCGCTTCGGCCAGCGCCATCAGCGAGCGGCGGTCGCTGCGCGTGCGCACGATCTCCGCGCCGTTGTCGCGCGCGATGCGCTCGACGACGCCGGGCACGGTGACCGGCATCCCGATCCGCGCGCCGGGTTTGGCGCGCGCTACGAGCAGCGTCAGGAGCGCCATGAGCCGGTTGCGGCCGACGATCTCGCCCGCGTCGTCGACCAGGATGAGGGTCTCGCCGTCGGCATCGATCAGCACGCCGAGATTCGCCTCGAGCGACGTCACCACCGAGGTGAGCTGCTGCAGATGATGCTCGCGGTCTTCGCGGAACGTGCGCACCTTGGCGGCGTCGAAGTACGCGTTGATCGCGATCTGCTCGACCCCGAGCGTACCGAGGATCTGCGGCAGCACGATCGAGGCGTTGCCGAACGCGTAGTCGATCACGACCCGGAAGTTCGCCTCTTTGATCGCGCTTGCGCCCAGCGCGTGGATGAACGCGCCCGAGTAGCGCTCGAGCGCGCGCGAGGGAAAGTCGAGCCGCCCGACCTCGTCCATCGGCGTGCGCCGGAAGTCTTCGCGGAAGAACAGGTTTTCGATCTTGCGCTCGGCGCCTTTGTCGATCCCGATCCCGGTGTGGTCGAAGAACTCGAACAAGAGCGCGTTGGGATCGTCCGACGCGACGCGCACGTGCACGCCGCCGTCGCTGCCGGCGCGCACCGCATAGTGCGCCAGCGGCAGCGGGTAGGAGCGCAGGTCGAGCACGTGCACGCCGACGCTCAGCAGCCCGGAGATGATGCAGCGGTTCATCACGCGCGACGCCGGGTGCGTGTCGCGGCTGGTCATCACCGTCTGCTCGGGCCGCATCCAAGTGCCGAACGCTTGGCCCAGCTTGAGCGCGAACTCGGGCGTGATCTCGAGGTTCGCGAGCCCGCTGATCCCACCCGATCCGAACAGCGAGCCGGGCCACTTCTGACCGTAGATCAGCGACATCGAGACGATCGAGCCGGCCGACACCCACTTGTCGGGCCACAGCTTCAAGTGCGCGTTGACTTTGGCGCCGGCCCCGATCGTGCAGCCGCGGCCGATGACCGTGTTCTCGTTGACCGTCGCACGTTTCTGGATCGTATTGCGGTCGGCGACCGTGCAGTCGTTGAGCGAGGCCTCTTCGCCGACGTAGACGTCTTCCCAGGCCACGCTGCGGCACACCGTCGCGCCGCGCTCGACGATGCTGCGGTCGCCGATCACCGACGGGCCGACGATCGTGGCGCCGGCATGGATGCGCACGTCGCGCCCGAGCACGACCGGCCCTTCGATCGTGGCGGACGGGTCGATGCGCGTCCCCGCGCCAGCGAACACGCCCGGCGCGACCTCCTCGCCGGCGAACCGAATCGCCAGCTTGCGCTCGACGGCGTCGTAGTTGGCCTGCTGGTACTGCTCGAGGTTGCCGATGTCGGTCCAGTACGCGTCGATCACGTAGCCGCCGAGCTTGGCGCCCTCGCGCAGCATCTCGGGGAACAGATCCTTCGAGAAGTCGTAGACGCGGCCGCGCTGCATCCGGTCGAGGATGGCGGGCTCGAGCACGTAGATTCCGGTGTTGATCGTGTCGGAGAAAACCTCGCCCCAGGACGGCTTCTCGAGGAAGCGCACGATGCGCCCGCTTTCGTCGGTCACCACCACGCCGAACTCGAGCGGGTTCGTCACGCGCTGCAGCGCGATGGTGACGTCGTTGCCTTGCTCCTTGTGGTGCCGGACGATCGCCGACAGGTCGACGTCGGTCAGCGCGTCGCCGCTGATCACCAGAAAGGTCTCGCCGGCGAGCAGACCGTGCGCCATCTTGACCGCACCGGCCGTGCCGAGCGGCGTGTCCTCGACGACGTAGTGCATCTTGACGCCCTGCGCCTCGCCTTCGCCGAAGTACGCTTCGATCTCGTCGGCGAGATAGTGCAGCGTCGCGACGACCTCGTCGAAGCCGTGCGCGCGCAGCAGCTCGACGATCAGCTCCATCACCGGCTTGCCGGCGACCGGCGCGAGCGGCTTGGGCCGGCGCGAGGTGAGCGGGCGAAGCCGGGAGCCCTCGCCCCCGGCCATCAGGACAGCTTTCACGGCGTTGCTCCGGGGCGGATGTCGTTGAGCGCGGCGCAGAGCCGGGCGAGCCGGTCGTCGGATGCGAGCGCATCGACGTCCGTACCCAGCTTTCGTCGCCAATTCGGGTACTGCACCGATGTTCCCGGGACGTTGACGGGCGTTCGTTCGGCCAGGATGTCGTCGAGCTGGGCCATCACGATCGCGCACGGCGTCGCGGCGAGATAGCGGTTCGCTGCGATCACGATCGCGACGTCGTCGTCGCGCTCGGCCGCGGCCAGGTCGCCGTGGCCGATCAACGTGTCGAGCAGCAGCTGCCGGTCCCTCTCGCGCTGGACAACCGCCGCGCTGTGCTCGGTCTCGAGCAGACCGAGCCGGTCGCGCAGCGCGACGTCTTCGGCCCGCAGCCAGGCGGCGATCGTCGGCAGGTCGTGTGTCCCCGCCGTGGCGAGCGCGAGCTCGGGATACTCCTCGGGCCCGATGAACGTTCCGTCGGGCCGGCGTTCGAAGAACAGGATGCGGTACGACAAGATCCCCGTCGCCGCCATGCGCTCGCGGAAGCCTTCGGGCACGGTGCCGAGGTCCTCGCCGATCACCACGCAGCGCTCCCGGACGCTGGCGAGCGCGACGATCCCGCGCAGGTCGTCGACGGGATACGTCACGTAGGTTCCGCTGCGCGGATCGGCGCCGCGCGGGATCCAGTACAACCGCGCGAGCGAGAAGGCGTGATCGATCCGCAGCGCGCCGGCGTCGCGACAGTTCGACTGCATCACCGCGAGCAGCTCGGCATAGCCTTCGCGGGCCAGACCGCGCGGGTCGAGGGGCGGCAAGCCCCAGTCCTGACCTTGCGTGTTGAGCACGTCGGGCGGCGCGCCGACCGAGACTTCCGCGACGTACGCCGCGGCGTCGGCCCAGACGTCGGCGGCGTTCGCGTCGACGCCGACCGCGAGATCGCGGTAGAGCCGCACGCCGTGGCGGGCCGCGTCGTCGGCGACGGCGCGCAACTGCTCGGCGGCGAGAAACTGCAGGTACATCGCGTAACGGACCTCGGGCTGCGCGACGGCGGCGAGCAGCGCGACGTCGGGCGAGGACGGACTGCGAAACGTCGGCGGCCAGCCGGCCAGCTCGCGGCCGTACTTGGCGACCAGCGCTTCGAAGACCGCGAACCGCAGCAGCGGCTCACCCTGTTCTGCGCACCAGCGCGCGAACTGCGCGTTTCGCTGCGCGTCACGGTCGAGCGCGTCGAAGCACGCTCGCAGCACCCCGTCCTTATGGGAAGCGACGCCCGCATAGTTGACCTGCGCCGCGGTAAGCAGATCGGTCGCTACGTTGCCGTGCGTCGCTCGCTCGTGCAGTTGGACGTATTCCGGCACCTCGTCGAGCGCGATGTACAGCCAGTTGAGCCAGCGCCGCGACGACGCGGCGTAGGGACTGGCGGATTCGGGATCGTCGCGAAACGGCGCGTGCAGCGGGTTGAGCCCGACGTACGATGCGCCGCGCGGCCCGAGCAGACGGCAGACCGCGCGCAGGTCGGCGAAGTCGCCGATCCCGGCGTTGCGCGCACTGCGCAGCGTGTAGATCTGTAGCGCGATCCCCCAGGTTCGGCCCTGCGGCGGATAGGCGCGCACCGGCACGACCACGACGTGCACCACCGCGCGCCCGTAGGCGGCGACTTCGAGCGCGATGCGATGCAGGCCGATCGGCTGCGGGCCGGCCAGCGTGACGCGCCGCTTGTCGTAGGTCGATTCGGGCCGGTGATCGGCGGCCACGACCGGCGCGCCGCGCAACGCGAACGTCCCTTCCTCGAGGCTGCCGTCTTCGCGCACGAGCGACCAGCGCACGCTCTCGGGCCAGCTCATCGCGGGCAGCGTCAGGTCGAGCGCGAGGGGCTCGTCCTCGCGCAGAATGCGCGTGGGCGCCGTGAAGTGGTTCGCGTCCTCGGCGATCAGCGCTTCGAAGCGCGCGACGGTCTCGGGCGCAGCGTGACGCTCGTGGCCGAGCGCATCGACGTACGACCGGGCGACGCGCTCGATCATTGGTCGTGCCCGGCAAATACCGCCAGCGAGCGCGAGATCATCGGATAGACCGAGATGCGGTCGGCCGGCAGCTCGCGCCGCGCGCCGCCCTCCATGGCGGTGTCGAGCACGAGCGACCACGCGAGCTGCGCCGCGTCGGGCAGCGCGAAATCGACATCCTCGGAGGCCGCGTTCATCGCCACGAACAGCGTCGGCCGCGCGCCCAAGAAGAACCCGATCGTGCGGCGTTCCGACACCCAGTCTTCGGGCGCCATCTCGCGGGCGTCGGGACGCATCCACGCGATGTCCTTGTGCCCGCCGGGCTCGACGGGCTCGCCGCGGTAGAACGTGTCGCGCTTGAACGCCGGGTGCTCGCGCCGCACGCGCAGCATCATCTTGACGAACTCTTCGAGCGCCGGGTCGCGCGGGCTCATATCCGTCCAGTCGACCCACGAGATCTCGTTGTCCTGGCAATACGCGTTGTTGTTGCCGCGCTGCGTGCGGCCGTGCTCGTCGCCGGCCAGGATCAGCGGCGTGCCCAGCGACAGCAGCAGCGTCGCGAAGAAGTTGCGCTTCTGGCGCTCGCGCAGGTTGACGATCTCAGGATCGTTCGTCGGTCCCTCGACGCCGCAATTCCAGCTGTAGTTGTCGCCGGCGCCGTCGCGGTTGTCCTCGTGGTTGGCCTCGTTGTGCTTGTGGTCGTACGACACGAGGTCGTTGAGGGTGAAGCCGTCGTGGACGGTGACGATGTTCACGCTGGCGCGCGGATGGCGGCCGTTGTGCGCGAACGCGTCGGACGAGCCCGCCAGCCGCGTGACGAGCTCGGGCAGCACGCCGGGGTCCCCGCGCCAGAACCGCCGCACCGTGTCGCGGTACTTCCCGTTCCACTCCGACCAGCCGGGTGGAAAGTTGCCCAGCTGGTACCCGCCGGGTCCGAGGTCCCACGGTTCGGCGATCATCTTGACGCGCGACAGCAGCGGGTCTTGTTGGATCGCCTTGAAGAACGCGGCGTCGCGGCGGAACCCGCCGTTGTCCTCGCGCGCGAGCGCGGGCGCGAGATCGAACCGGAAGCCGTCGACGTGCATCTCCTCGACCCAGTAGCGCAGCGAGTCCATCACCATTTGGAGCACGCGCGGATGGCGCAGGTCGAGCGTGTTGCCGGTGCCGGTGACGTCCTCGTAGTAGCGCTCGTCGCTGGCCAGCCGGTAGTACGTGGCGTTGTCGATCCCCTTGAACGACAGGGTTGGGCCGAGATGATTCCCTTCGGCGGTGTGGTTGTACACGACGTCGAGCACCACTTCGATTCCCGCTTCGTGGAGGTGCTTGACCATCGTCTTGAACTCGTTGGGGTCGCCGGCGAGCAGATAGCGCGGCTCGGGCGCGAAGAAGCCGATCGAGTTGTAGCCCCAGTAGTTGCGCAGCTTCGCTTCGACCAGCCGGCGGTCGTCGACGAAGGCGTGCACGGGGAGCAGCTCGAGCGTGGTGACGCCGAGGTCGTGCAGGTACTCGATCGTCGCCGGTGCGGCTAGCCCCGAGTACGTTCCGCGCATCGCCGGCGCGACACCGGGCTGCTGGATCGTGAACCCTTTG
>Ga0302324_100013440_pt1 | contig 16604 bp, 20 predicted proteins | sample Palsa_T0_1_FD_201949 | JGI IMG/M metagenome (GOLD analysis project Ga0302324, IMG submission 201949) | Peat permafrost microbial communities from Stordalen Mire near Abisko, Sweden - Palsa_T0_1 | ecosystem: Environmental > Terrestrial > Soil > Palsa > Peat permafrost | place: Sweden: Abisko...
CATCGTGATGCACGATTATCGCTGGCGGCTCGGCCTAGCGGATGGTGAGCGGAAATATGACGACCTCGAAAAGCGGCTGGCCGCGCTTCCTGTCGTCACCGTGCCGGCCATCACCATGGAAGGCGACGCCAACGGGGCAATCCACGCGCCCAGCACAGCCTATCGCAACAAGTTCTCCGGCAAGTATGACTACCGGCTCATCACCGGCGGCGTCGGCCACAACATTCCGCAGGAGGCCCCGCAGGCCTTTGCCCAGGCGGTCATCGATGTCGATCGCCTTTGATCGGTATTGATCTGCCTGGGTCCTGCAGAGCCGGCATTTACAAAGGCGACGGTGGGATCCCCTCTTTCGCGGGCATGCGAAGCGAGTGAACTGCAAAGCCTCCTCAAAACGTCTGTGGAATAGCGTGGTTGGAGTACGCAGGAAGAAGCAATTAACCAGAATTTGCATCTCGGAAAAGTCTTTGAAGATAACTTTGTACCTTTCGGAGGAAAATTATGTCAAGCAACATAGCAGAAATCACCGCTGAAGCACCGCTCACGTCGAATCCTCTTGATGTCATCCCAGCCGAAATACCATTCGATGTGCCCTATGGGATTCCGATATCACTAGACCAAGCCCAGGCGGTTATTCAAGCCGCTGTGGCAGAGGCCAAGAGGCGGGATTGGAAAATGAACGTAGCAGTAGCCGATTCCGGCGGTAACTTAGTTGCCTTCCAACGAATGGACGGCGCGATGCTCGCCTCCATTCAGATTGCGCAACACAAGGCGCGAACAGCCGTCACCTTTCGGCGGCCAACGAAGGTCTTCGAGGACGGCATCAACCTTATGCATCTCAACTATCTGCTCGCGTTCGATGGAATCATTGCGTCTCGAGGCGGCATTCCACTGATCGACCAGGGCGAGATTATCGGCGCAATCGGTTGTTCGGGAGGCACGGATTCCCAGGACGAAGGTGTAAGCAAGGCGGGGGCGGCAGTAATTAATCAACTTCCAGCGAAGATCAAGTGATACAAATCTCGAGAAAACATAGGGTATCGGCCCTGAAAGCGCAGCATACAAAGCGGGCACTTATGAGATGACTTCGCCTAAGGTTGGTACCCGTCCGCCATCCACTTTGCGAATAGCTCAATGCGAGCCTGAGGCCAGGGACTTTCCCCTCTCGGGGGCGGGGGCGGCATTACCGCGCCACCGATTCCCCGAATGCGGTCGTAGATGGCGGCTGCATGCGTCTTGACGTCATCATAACTTGCCAGGTTGAACGCTTTGCTCATGCCTCGAATGTCCCGCTCCGTAAAAAGCGGGCGAATATCCGCCTGAAAGCTCGTCGGTTTCATCATTGTTCCTCACAGCCATTGGATTATACGTACGCCGCGCTCGCGCCTCGTAACTCTAAACCGGAATGCCGGTTTTCACCACAAGCTCTTGTCTAGCAACAAGCTGGTTCGTCGATCGATCATCTCAGTAACTTGCCGGCGAGCCAGTAATCGACACTGAACTTTCCCGGACCAGAGCAGATCAACCAGATAAAGAAGAGCACGTACAGGACTTCCGGAAGGTAGAGGAAATCGTCGAGCAAGTTGAGAGGCGAAAGTCCTTTAGGCAGGGTGGAAAGCGCGCTGGTCAGGGTGGCGACAACCATATCGATCAATAAAGCCACGCAAGCCGCGCTCGACAGAAACCCCACGGCTACCAAAGATCCGCAAACGAACTCGACACCCGATACGAAATAAGCCGTCTGGTGGGGAAACGGGACTTTGGCCTTGACGAGCGTTTCGTAAACAGGTTTCGTGCCGCCGGCGACAAACAACTTGTTTGCCCCGGAGATAGCGAAGAACAGCCCGATCGAAACGCGCACCAGCAGGATGGCATATTGCTCCAAATCACCGCTACCCTGCAGCGCAAACTGGACCAACCGTTTCCAATCCACCTGTTTTCCCTCCATCGACTCGAGATTATGTGTCCATCCGTTCGACCCATTGAGCGCGCGATGCGGGAGCCACGAATGGATCGGCAAAGTATTGTGTTTCCCGCGCAACCTTGTCGTCCCTGAACTCCATAATGCTCACGGTGTAGGATGGCTTGCCGTCATATGTTATGACCAATTCGGTGACCCACAGATCACCGCCGCCAATGATTCGTCGGACAGTAAACCGCTTTCTGCTCGGCTGACTGGCGCGTTGGCCCTGTATGTCGCGTCGGCCACGGGTTCGCTCGCCTGACTGCGGGTAGTCCAGCACCGCGTCCTCGTGATAGATGAGGTGCTCTGTTTGAAAATCGTTGGCATCGGACGCTGCCCAATGCTGATCCAGCGCCGCGCGGATCTCTTGATCTCGCACTGCAGAATACTGCTCGTCCTCTTGTTGATCGTCCATCTTGAGCCTTCAATTCGGTAATAAGCTAAAGGATCGCGGCGCCCTCCTGGGCGGCGGGTCGCCCAAGCAGCCTTACGTGACGTCGGTGCTCTGTCCGACCTCGATAATATAACCGTCAGGATCGCGGATATAGCAGCGTATCTCGCCGTACTTGGGTATCGGTTCCGTGATGAACTCGGCTCCTCGACTTTTCCATAATTTGTAGCACGCTTGAATATCCGCAACGCGGATATTCAGGAAGCTGCTGACCTTATCCGGGTCGGCGGGGACACTGAGCGTTACCGTCGGCTTGTCGGGGGTCGGCCCTCCACCGACGTTGACAATGAGCCAAGTATTCGCGATCTGAATGTGCCCAGACGCACCCTTGCTGTCGCCTCTGCTCAGAATGCGGCCGCCGAAGACCTTTTCATAAAAATCAGCCGACCGGTCGATGTCGGCGACGGTGATGAAATGTGTGACGGTGAACCCGTCGCGCGGGGGCATCTCATAGCTCTTCTGTTCGATTTCTACGCTGTTCATTGACGGCTCCAATTCCGATAAACAGTGCTCATCTGGGCGGGTGGCCCACACTTGCCTGATTTTCAGGCGGCATCAGCGAAAAACCGCCGAACGTAGTTTTCATCGATATTTACGCCCTCCAGGACCGTCGTCCCTTTCTCAATTAGCTCTTTCTGGGCGTCCTCGGTTCTTATGCGGCTGAAACCGACTTCTTCTTCCCATCGAGTGCCGGTAGAAGAAGCTTCAGAAGCGCTTCATCAGAGAACGGGTTCTGACCTGAGATCAGCTCGCGATCCTGAAGGACGTAGCTCGTCCATGGAGCGAGCACGCTTACGTCACCGCCCGCCGTACGCAGGGCGAAGTCTGGGTAGAAGAGAACCTTGCCACCAATCTCAAGCGGCTCGCGCTGCTGCTCTTCCGCCGTCGAAAAGATAGTCATCTTATATCCAGCATAGATCCAACCCTTAGCCTTTTCGCGCGCTCCAGCGGCATCGCCCGCCGCCAGCCCGGCGACCACTTCCTTCGAATTCGGAAGCGCCGAGAGAAGTGAAATCGGGCCATGGCAGAGCACTGCCGTCGGCTTGGATGTTTCATGAAAGTGTCTCATCACGGTGCCCGCGTCGGGATCATCGAGAAGATCGATCATCGGGCCATGGCCGCCGGGGACGAAAACCGCGTCATACTGATCCAGGCCCGATGCGATGACGTCCGAGATACGAGTTGGCTCTCTGAGCCCAGTCAGGCCGTCGCGGAATAGCATATAGTCCTGAAGCTTGGCCGCGTCCCCGCCGAAGAAATCGGCGACCTCTGAATGCACATCCACTTGCGGCGCGTTGCCTTTGGGGTTGGCGAAAGTGATTACGCAGCCCTCCTTCATCAGGGCGCGAACCGGAACCGTCAGCTCATTAAGATAGTAGCCAGCGCCCTTGTAACATCCGCCATCTTTCAAGGGCAAGCCGTGACCGCTCGAGACTAGAACCAAGACTTTTCCTTTTGTTGCCATTTTGTTCTCCTTTTTGAGATCGAATTCTGTTTCCTGAGTTGCTCTTATCAGCGGCACGTCAATTAAGCCAGAAGCGCATGGGCGAGTCTATTGGACGAACGTATCGACAACACCGGGGTATTAGCTGCGAATATAGCAGCTAGGGGTGGGCTTGTCCGATCTCTTCAAGCGCCATGCAAAGCCTAGGTTTTCTGGTATAATGTAGGTACGTTGCTACATTGAAGGACTGGAGATCAGGGCATGGCCATTACAAAACTGTCGAGTCGAGACTTTAATCAGGACACGAGCAGGGCAAAGAGAGCCGCTAAGCGAGGTCCTGTTTTCATCACCGATCGAGGCCGCCCCTCCCACGTGCTGCTCACGGTGGAGGAGTATCAAAGGATCACGGGAGGGCAAAAGAGCGTTGTGGACTTATTGGCGATGCCTGCTGCCGCTGAGATTGAATTTGAGCCGCCTCGTCTGCGCGGAAGCCTCCACGAGCCTGCGGACCTGAGCTAATGTACATCCTTGATACCAATGTGATTTCAGAATTAAGAAAAGGCAGGAAGACGCAACCAAACGTCAAAAAATGGGCCGATGCCTTACCCTCAGCGAGTCTCTACATCTCTGTCATTTCGGTCCTGGAACTGGAGATCGGAACCCTTCTCATTAGCCGGCGCGACGAAGAGCAAGGCGCGATCCTTCGTGCGTGGATGGATCGCCACGTGTTACCCACATTCTCCGGCCGTATCCTTGCGATTGATATCGCCGTCGCGCAGCGATGCGCGACGCTTCACGTACCGAACCCTCGCTCCGATCGTGACGCCCTCATCTCAGCCACAGCCCTCGTGCACGGCCTGACCGTCGTGACCAGGAATGTAGCCGACTTTGAGACTACGGGGGTTGGTGTCCTGAACCCTTGGGAAACTTGAGCTTGATGGGAAGAGCGCTTTTGTGGTATTACTTTTCTTAAGATGTAATGGGAGGACGATGGAATCCGCAATTACCATCAAGGGCCAGGCAACCATTCCGAAACCTATCCGCGAACATCTGGGGCTACGGCCGGGTGATCGGGTTAAATTCTTCGTACATCCCGATGGCAGCGTGGTCTTGTTGCCGAAGCTCCCTGCTTCGGCGGTACGTGGTATGGTCAAGTCCCGGAATGCCCGGCCTGTGACCACCGAGCAGATGACCGCGGCGATTGCCGAGAGCGCTTCAAGCCGAAATCCGCGACGCCGATGATCGGGCTCGATACCAACGTCCTGATACGCTATCTCACTTACGACGACCCAATTCAGTCAGCCAAAGCCACGGAGATAATTGAGCGTCGTTTAACACCGAAGAATCCGGGGTTCGTCAGCATCGTGGCGATGGTTGAAACCGTATGGGTACTTGATCGCGCTTATTCTCTGACGGCTCAGGAAATCTCAACCGCAGTCGAACGGCTGTTACAGGTAGAGGTTTTGGCGATCGAAAACGAGCAGCAGGTATTCACTGCCATGGTTGCGTTAAAACAGGGGCGCGGATCATTCTCGGATGCGCTCATCGCACAGCTCGGAGTGCGCGCAGGATGTGCTCGTACACTGACGTTTGACCGAAAGGCGCTCCGACTTCCCGGCTTTGAGATTTTGTAGGCGACAGTCGGTTCCGAATCGGGATGCCTTCTGATCGCAGCCACTGCCCTGGTGCACGGTCTGACCGTCGCGACCAGAAATGTAGCCGACTTTGAGCGAACGAGAGTCGGTGTGGTCAATCCTTGGGAAACTTGAGCAGGTTTCAAGGTCAGTCCGTCGAAAAATTGGGGAACGTTCCGTACATCCCGGTTTCCCGTCTTTCGCCGTTTTTCACCTGTCCACTGTCCACAGTTTCTTCCCTGTTTCTCTACTCTTGAAAACAGACCCAAGGTGGAGCATCCTCATAGCTGCCAACGTCGAAGGAGAAAGCTCGTGGCGAAGAACGACGTCGTACTCGTCGATAGCATAGTTGGTCAGAGAGTCGAAGACGGTCTCCCGTCCAAGGATATCGGCGAAGTGTTTGAGTACTTTGCGATCGAACAAATAATGAAGGATTTCGATTTATCGCAGGACGAGAGCGAGTTTGGTTGGATAGATGGGGCTAATGACGGCGGTATAGACGCCTTCTATGTCTTGCTCAATGGCCTACTTGTGCAGGATGCATCCACGTTCACATGGCCCAAAGCGGGTGCTCAGCTCGAGGTATGGATCTTGACGTGTAAGCATCACGACACATTTGAGCAGGCTCCTATAAACGCCTTGTTCGCTAGCGCACAAGAGCTTTTTGACCTGTCGCTGCCGAGGGAGAAGCTTAAAGGAAAATATTCCGATGACTTGCTGAAGATGAGAGAGTTGCTAGCTTATGCATACAAAAAAGTATCGATCGCCATGCCTCAGATCGTATTCAGATTCTGTTACGTTTCCCGAGGTGACTCAGCCGATGTGGCGACAAACGTCGCCGCAAGAGCCCAGCAACTCGCAAGCGTCGTCGAGTCATTTTTTAGCTCATGCACGGTCCGGTTCGAATTCAAGGGCGCTTCGGAACTAGTAGAGCTTTTCCGACGGACGAAGCAATTCTCCCTTAGTCTTCCGTTCATTGAACACGTATCCGCTGGTGGCGGCAGTTATCTTCTACTTGCTCGCCTGGATGCCTACAAAGCCTTCGTTTCAGACGAATCGGGAAACTTGCGAAGGTACCTGTTTGACTCGAACGTTAGGGACTTTCTAGGGGGTACTCGGGTGAATGAGGACATTTCCGAATCACTGAAAACGCAGTCCGCTCCGGATTTCTGGTGGCTCAACAACGGCGTAACGATCCTCGCGACAAACGCTGCTCTTTCGGGAAAAACGATGTCTCTACAGAACATACAAATCGTGAATGGACTGCAGACGACAGAGTCCATTTACAAGCACTTTCAGTCGGAATGGGCGGCCCCCGACCCGCGAACTCTGCTAATTAAAGTACTTGTCTCGACCGAAGCACTCGTTCGCGACCGAATTATCCGCGCCACTAATAACCAAAACTCCGTTGAACTAGCCTCGCTGCACGCCACGGATAAGATTCAGCGAGACATCGAGGAGATCCTAGAGAAGCATGAGTGGTATTACGAGAGGCGGAAAAACTACTATCGCAATATCGGCAAACCCTTACAGCGATTTGTCCTACCGCTGTACTTAGTCTCATCCGTGATAGCTCTCATATTCAAGAACCCGGCTTCTGCGGCACGCGTTAGGAATCGTCTTATGAGAAATCCCACGACTTATGCCTCCATATTCTCAGATGACTTTCCCCTCGAAGTGTGGCCCGTGATGGTCGGAGTAATGAAGATGGTAGAGGATGAACTGAACCGCTTGCGCCCTAGCCGCGGGGATCTCGCAATTCACCTCACGACACGATGGCGTGGTCTGATAGCGCTAATCTGCGTAGCTCGCGTTTTTGGAAGGTTCGACTATTCCCTAACACAGCTGACCGGCTTGGACGTAAACGCCATAACCCTGAAATGGTCGCGGAGGCGTGGGAGTTGGTCCGTGTGGCGGCGAAACCCAAACTCGGCAGAGCATTTCGGAATCCCCAGTTCGTTCTCGACCGTTGCTCGGAGGCCGCTGCGGCGTTCGGAATTTCAGGGCTGGAGTCCATTGGAAAGCGGGACGCGGCGAAGGTGCCAGAGGCGATGGAGGAGCACTTTATCGATGCTGTTGCGCAGGCGCTCCAAAATTCGGCAACCGATGCAGACTATGCCAAGGTAATTGCAAAGCAACTCGGGTGCAAACGTAGCAAGGTCAAATCTGCCATCTACACGCTTAAACGGCGCGGCAGCCTGATTCCACGCGATGGGTTAGTCTCCGGCTGATGAACGGTGCACGAATGCCGGGGGATTGGAAACCGCGGACAGACGGAACGTTCCCCAATCTTTCGAGGAATGGAGATCGGTGAGCTTGCATCAGCGGTTGATGTGGCTCATGCCCCCGGGAATCCGAACATCAACCAAGACTGATTGGCTACCCAATGCGGGTATAGCTCCGTCATCTGATCGAACAGCTCCTGGTCGGACATCGCGGTTTTCTGCAGCCGATCGAAGTCCTCGAGGTAACGCTTGGTGTCCTGGATCGCCGAGGGAGAGTCGGGCGCGCCAGGCTTCTTGTGGCCGGCGACAACCATCGTCGGCTTCAGCGCCGCTAAGCGGTCCAGCGCCGCGATCCAATTCTTTCGGCTCTCCGGGTTGGTGTCGCCGACGTACATGCGGCATTGGTTGTACACAACGTCGCCAGCGACGATCAGGCCGATCGATGGGACATACAACGACGTCGAATCGGGACTATCGGTGCGGCCCTGCTCGATGATGCGCAATTCCTGACCCTCGAGAGTGAACGTGTCGCGCTCATAGGGCTCAGGTGGAACCAGCTTGGTGGGTATTTGCCCAGGAAACAAGCTGCGGGCCACTCGCTCGATTGTGGGAGTGAAAGACATCTGCATGGCGCTCACTGCCTCGGGTGTTGCGATCGCCCGAGCGCCGGGGAAACGATCGAGCAGAATGCTCAGGCCGTAGAAGTGGTCGAAATGGGCGTGCGTTATGTAGATGGTCTCGAGGTTGCGGTTGTGCAGAGCGACCCAAGCCGCGAGAGCCTCGGCCTCAGCCACGGTTCCCATTGCGTCCACCAGCACCGCATCGTACTCGCCGAAGATTAAAGTCGACGTGATCGGGTCAAAGCCGAGCGCCTCGCCGAAGGGCTTTGGCCGCTCGCCGACCATAGTCTTTCCCGGGGCAGTAAAAACGTTCACACTTAGTGCGTTCGACTCAGGCGTGTTCGACGCGACAGGCGCGGTCACGCGCGTGGTCTCTTTCCGTCCATTTGTGCCGTCCATTTGGTACTCCTTTCGATGTCAGAGCGAGTGACTGCTCAAAGCAAAATTGGCGGAAGCGCGACGACGACGCGCAGACTCGGCGTCCTATCCGCGCCAAGTGTTAACCGTACGTGACGGTAGTGCTCTGGCCGACTTCGATAATGTAACCGTCAAGATCGCGGATGTAGCAGCGAATCTCGCCGTACTTGGGAATTGGCTCCGTGAGGAACTCGGCTCCTCGACTTTTCCACAATTCATAGCACGCTTGAATATCCGCAACGCGGAAATTCATAAAGCTGTTGATGTGATTCGGATCGGGGACGCTGAGCGTTACCGTCGGCTTATCCGGCGTCGGCCCGCCCCCAACGTTCAGAATCATCCAGATATTCGCAAGCTGAAGGTACGCAGGCGCGTTGCCGTCACCCAGGCTCAGAATGCGAGCGCCGAAGACCTTTTCGTAGTAGCGAGCCGATCGCTCGATGTCGGCGACGGTGAGAAACTGCGCGATGCTGATCCCCTCCCGCGGGGGCATCTCATAGCTCTTCTGTTCGACTTGTACCGCGTTCATTGATGGCTCCTTTCGATACGGTGCTCATTACAAATACGGTGTCCTGGCAAGCAAGCTTGGCTTCGAGCGCGTCCCATCCGCAACGTCCGGAGTTCGGAACCGCGTCGAGCGCCGACCTAGCGCGCGATTTGGCCCAGGTAGTATCCGAGCCGATTTTCGACATCCCCCGGCTTGTGGAATCCGCGCGCAATCAGCGCTTTGATTCCATTTTGTGCGGCAGGTCGCCCGAGCGAAGCGATGCACGCATCCCACCCGGCGCCGAGCTCGACGTCTGGCGGCAGGCTGGTGTTTACGAGGCGCTTGGTCTGAGCGATCGCCCATTTGTCGAACTTGGCGATCCGGGTCGCGAGCGCCTCTACGAACGCGTCTAAATCGGCGTCGGGCAGGGCGCGATTAATGTAGCCGTAGGCCTCGGCCTGGTGTGCTCTAATGTCTTCCGAGCTCAAGAGCACTTCGAGGGCGCGGTTTCGGCCAATGAGTTGGGGGAGCCGCGCCATGGGGCCGCCGCCGGCGACCATCCCCACGCCCACCTCCCAGTGCGAGATGATGGTCTTCTCGCGGCTGGCAAAACTCATGTCGCAGGCCAGCGTGATCTCGCTGCCGTTGCCGGTCGCACGGCCGCGGATCAGTGCGATGGAGGCGACTGGCAACCGGGTCAGACGGGCGAGAAAGTCCGGCCAAGGCGGCAAGCCTGTGGGACCGGGCGGCATTGCGGTCAGGTCCTCAAGCTTGGCTATGAAATCGGAGTGATTCAGGAAGTAGTCGTCGACCGCGCTGTCGAAGACCACGACCCTGACATCCTCATCGGCCTCGAGAGCATCGATGACTTCCTGGAACTGCTTGACCATTTCCGGGCCCATGACGTTGATCGGCGGGTTGTCGATCGTGACGCGCCAATAGGCGGGCGACCGCCGGGCCAGGCGAATCTGTGTGGGCTTCGCAGGTGCGTTGATCTGTGTGATAGGTGCGTTCATAATTGCCATGGAATGTTACTCCGCATTTGTTAGTCTCGAAAACCATTGAGCCAGAACAAAATGGTCCGCGCAATTGGACGATGGTATTGCCCATACTTTCGTATCGACTGCGGTGTCTTCATGCCTGGTGCATATGGCTCTTCCCCATCCAGCTGGTCCTGAAAAATCGATCAAAGCGAAGGAAACCGCCTTCCGCACACTTGATACGAAAGTATCGTCGATACCAAGGTCCAATTGTTTTACTCCTTTCACCTCTGGCTTAATCGCAGTGGTTCGAGACGCACGTTGAGCGGGCTTAGAAGACTTTTTTGCGAAGGAGAACACAACATGTCTGAATTTGTGAGGAAATCCGTGGCGCAAGAACAACGAGAGAAGAAGATAGAAACACGCACCGCCGTGGAACGTATCGGCAGCTTTACCATCGTTGCGACAGCCGTGGCAGTGCTCGCGGTCCTCGGCGCCGCGGTCCTTTTGGCGCAAGGCCAAGACAACGACAAGTACTCGCTGAAGTCGCCCAGCGGAATCACGTTCTCCGACTTCAGAGGATATGAGGACTGGTCGGTGGTCTCTTCCGCGCGGACCGACGAAATACTCAAGGTGATCGTCGCCAATCCGAAGATGATCAAGGCGTACAAGACCGGCGTTCCGGTCAACGCCCAGCCTTTCCCGGAGGGCTCCATGATCGTGAAGCTCCAGTGGAAGCTGAAGAAGAGCACGGAGGCCCCTTTCGTCGTGGAGGTGCCAGACGTCTTTTCCCAGGCATTCGTCATGGAAAAGGACAGCAAGAGATTTCCGAAAAGCGGCGGGTGGGGATACGGGGTGTTCAACTACGAACCCGCATCGGACAAGTTCACGGCCGATCCCAAAAGCCTCTCAGACTGCGGATACGCGTGCCATACGCCAGTGAAGGCGAAGGACTACATCTTCCACCCGTACCAGAAGCGTTGAACCGCGCCTGCCCGCGAGATCAAGTACCCGGCGCGGGCTGCCGAGCGACACCATCAACAATGCAGCCCCAACGTTCTGGATGAAGGTGCCGATATCGGAAATCACATCTGCGGCCAATAGATTGCGGAAAGTTGCCACACGCGGGGACCGCCGCAGACTCGATGAGCCGGCAACTTGTGGGGCGGCCGGGGTCGATAAACACCTCGCCTCCCCTCCGTCCGAATTTTTTCGGGTAGGATCATTCCAGCAGCGGGTATGCTGACTGGATTGGGGTCTTGTCCTATAAGGCCGTTGACAGTGGCGCTCTTGAATGCGTGAAACTTTCGGAACGGTAAGGACGATCGTGGGATGACAATGAACCTACGGGCCACGCCATCGCCCGAAGCTGAGCGCATGCAATCCAACCCGCCACAGGCACGAAGCGGTGGTTGGCTTCATCTGTTTCAAGGTATAAGGCCTGTGACTCGGGCCGGATCGGTCCGGGATGCCTTGGCCGGATTCCAACTGGCGGCGATGAACATCCCGCAAGCGCTGGGCTATACCAAGATTGCCGGCATGCCCGTAGTTGCAGGGTTTTACACGCTATTGCTTCCGCTGCTGGCATTTGCCGTATTCGGTTCCTCGCGCTACCTGGTGGTCGCTGCCGATTCGGCAACCGCATCCATCCTTGCCGGGAAGCTTGCGACTATGGCTCCCATCGCAAGCGCAAGATATGTGGCGCTGGCATCGACGGTCGCTCTACTCACTGCCGGATTTCTGCTGCTGGCTCGAGTCCTCAAGCTCGGCTTTCTGGCCGATTTCCTGTCGCAAACCGTGCTGACAGGGTTTCTCACCGGAGTTGGATTTCAGGTGGGCGTTGCCGTGCTGAGCGGAATGGTCGGTCTCGAAGTGCACTCCAATCGAACGGTTGAACAACTCCTCGATATCTTCCGCAGCCTGCCCAGGATTCACCTGCCAACCGTGGCTATCTCGGCAGTCGTCGTGACAGGCGTCTTTGCTCTCAGCCGGTTTGCTCCCAAAGTTCCGGGCTCTCTGATCGTGGTCGCCGGCGCAATTGCGGCGAGCGCAAACTGGGATTTTGCCGGTCACGGCATCGCCATCATCGGACCCGTCGTTGGGGGGCTGCCTCATTTAAGGTTGCCGGACGTGCACTGGAAGGATGCCGTACCGCTGCTCGGCGTTTCCGTCTCCTGCTTTGTGATGGTCCTTGCACAAAGCGCGGCTACCGCGCGTTTCTACGCGGCGCGCCACTATCAGCGTCTGGACGAAAGCGCAGACCTAGTCGGTCTGTCTGCGGCCAACGCTGCGGCAGCGTTGAGCGGGACGTTTGTCGTAGACGGGAGCCCTACCCAAACCGCGATGGTCGAAAGCTCCGGAGGTCAGAGCCAGCTTGCCCAGGTGGCTACCGCCATAGCGGTTGCGTTCGTTCTGCTCTTTCTGACCAAACCTCTGCAATACCTGCCACGTTGCGTATTGGGTGCCATCGTATTTTTCATTGCTGTCCGTCTAGTCGACCTGCGTGGCTTGCGCGAAATTCGACGCGAGAGTCCCGGAGAATATGCTCTGGCCGTGTTTACTGCGGCCGTCGTTGTGCTCGTGGGAGTCGAGCAGGGCATCCTATTAGCCATGGCGCTGTCGCTGCTGCGGATTGTGCGGCACAGCTATCGACCTCACACCGGAGTCTTTGTCGTAAACGAGGGGGATATTTGGCATGTAGTCCCGGCTGTTCCCGGCGCCGTAACGAAACCGGGATTGGTGATCTACCGCTTCGGGGCCGCGCTTTTTTACGCCAACGCCAGCCTGTTTGCCGGGCAGATCCGCGGGTTGGTTGGGCCAACTCCTTCACCCGTGCGGTGGGTGGCCGTTGATGCGGAAGCGATCACGAATGTGGATTACACGGCGGCCCGGATGGTACGTCAGCTTCACAAGGAATTGGCCGATCGCGGAGTTGTGTTGGTGTTCGCTCGCGTGCCTCTCTCTCTGAAGGCAGACCTGGACCGTCATCTCTTGACTCAAGTCATCGGCCCGGCCCAGTTTTTCGACCGCATTCACGATGCGGTGGCTGCCTTCGCGAAGCTCAAATATTCACAAACAGGGACGTTCTCATGACTCATTATGGACTCCTCACGCTGCGTCGGTCCTTAGTAGGCGTCCGGACGTCCCGGTTGATGCGATGGTATCGATCGATACGTTCGTCCAATTGTTTCGCCTGCCAAGTTTCTGTGTAATCGCAAATGTGCATCAGCCAGGCCAAGACGTTTTCAAATCGGTCCTGCCCGAAGACATCAACTGGAAGCCCTTCGCGGCGTTCCCACCTCCGGTCCGCCTGGCTGTCATCGTCGGTCAGCCCTCGGAGGGCCCTACACGATCAGGGTCCGAGTACCTCGCGGCGTTAAGCTGATGCCGCATCGCCACCCATTTGTGGTGCTTTCGCACAATCGACGCCGGCCCGTCATTTCGGCGTAACGACTCATCCCACGGCGGAGTGGACGGCACAGCAGCTCATGGCAGCGTTTCCCTGGGACAGCGCGCCTCGCTATCTGCTGCGCGATCACGATGGAAACTACGGCGAGCCGTTTCGCCAGGCAGCCGACTTGGATGGGCATTCACGAGGTATTGACGGCTCCCCAATCACCTTGGCAGAACGCCTACGTGGAACGATTCATTGGCTCGCTCATCGCATTCATATTGTGGTGCGGCATATGGCAGTGGAGCATCCACTCACCCGGATTGTTGGCGACGAATTCGATGTCGCGCGCTTGTGCAACGCCCACTAGTACGGTATTCATCGGCCCCCACATTGTTTCGGGCTGTCGCCCAGCTTCCGTGCCCGTTACAACGAAGGTGTGGCCGTGTAGATGGATGGGGTGGTGATCCATGCCGATGTTGACAAATCGAATCCGCACGCGACTGCCTAGCCGCACGATCAGTGGAGTTGTCATCGGGCTCACTGCACCGTTAAACGTCAGCCAGTTCCATTCCATGTTGGCGGTGTTCGGTACTGTGTTATTCGGCAGCACGGCCCACTCTTGCAGCACGACTCCAAAATCGTGATCTACCGCAGGAGCGTGTGCTTGCTGGGGATGAAGAATAAACAAGCCGACCATTCCCATCATCTGCTGCATGGGCGAATGCGAGTGATAGAAGAAGGTGCCGTTCTGATGGACTGTGAATTCGTATGCAAACCTTGATCCAGGCGCGATTGGCTTCTGGGAGAGGTATGGCATTCCATCCATGGCGTAAGGGATTTCCAGGCCATGCCAATGGATTGCGGTCGATTCCGGCAGATGATTTTCCAGAATCAGGCGGACACGATCGCCCTGGTTCACCTGGATTGTGGGGCCCGGGCATGAGCCGTTGAAGCCCCAGCAATCGATCGTCTTCCAGGGCGCGATTTTTCGCTTCACCGGTTCTGCTGTGAGTTGGAATACCTTGACTCCATTGTCGATTGTGAAAGATAGGGCCTGAACGTCAGGCGTATTCACTGGCAATGGTGTCGAATCATTGGGACGATCCGATGCCCGCTTTCGATTCATGCCAAGCAGCCGCGAGGCGCCGCCGAGAACCGTCGCTGCGCCAATTGCACTTTGCATAAACGTACGCCGTGAACTCATGGTCCCTCGTGGTGTGTCCTGCGACGGCAGATCGAAGACTCAACGCAATACTGCGGCTTGAGCGTGAAATGCTTAGCCAAGACTACCCGCAATCAAACCGTTACTGACAAACTGCCTGCCCTGAAGGACCGCTTCGATGGCAGGTAGCAGGTCGGCGGCGGCACTTGTTTTCACAACGTAGCCCTGCGCCCCCAGGTTGAGTGCTTCTTGCACAACGGCAGGAGAAGACTCCTGGGTCACAAAGATTATCTTGGAATGTGGGACAAGCTCGCGAATTTGCCGGGCTGCGGCAATTCCGTTCAGTGCTGGGAGTCCAATGTCGAGGAGAATCAAGTCCGGTTTAAGCTCTGCCGCTTGCCGAACCGCTTCGAGGCCGTCGGAGACTTCCGCGATGATCTGCAAGCCGGGCTCTTGCCTCAGTTTCGAGCAGATAACCTCCCGAAAGGGCGCGAAATCGTCGACCACGATCAGTCTTGCTAAAGAATTGTCTTTTCCCAAGGGCCCATTAAGGAAAAACGACATAGACACACGGTCCCTTTCCGTTGACAATTTGCTTTCTGCAATTCAGCCCCGTTGGGAAGAAAGGTGCCCTCACTGCAACAATTCGTTTAGTACACTATGGTCAAAGGCAAACTGCACCAGGCTGCAAGTCCCGATGGGCACCGCCGTGCAACGTTGATTTGAAGACATTGCACCTGGAGGAATCAATTCATCCCTCCAGAACAGGAATCAGCCTATCCAGATCGTGCACGGTGGCATCTGGCATCACACCGAGTTCATCTTCAGGAAGACTCCACCGGTTGACCCAGCACGTCCAGAACCCAAAGCTTTTGGCCCCGGCGATATCCCAGAAATTCGACGATACAAACGCAATCGCACTGTCAGGCACGCCCAAATGCTGCGAAACCAACCCGTACACACGCGGACTTGACTTATAGATCTTTACTTCGTCAGCGCTGATCACGTCGCTAAATATCCCTCTCAGACCCGCGTGCTTCACTGCGGCTGCGAGCATCTTCGGCGAGCCATTCGACAAGATGGCAAGCTTATATTGCGACAATTTGCTCAATGTCGCCTGCACCTCAGGAAATGTTTCAAGGTGCAGATAAGATTCCATCAACTCTTGGCGCGTCTCGGGAGGGCACTCAAGGCTGAGACTACGGCACGCAAATGTCAGGGCCGATTCCGTCACACTCCAAAAGTCTTCGTACCGTCCACCGAGGCTGCGCAGCCAGGTGTACTCCAGTTGCTTGGTGCGCCATAGCTTGCTCAGTTCAGCGCCCTGGCCGGGGAACTTGCGGTCGCAAAGTGCGATCACCGAATGCACATCGAACAACGTACCGTAAGCGTCGAAAACTAGAGCTTGTGTGCAGAGTTTCACCGTGGCTCGCTCCTCAGCGATTCAAACAGATGCGGTTGCCGATCAATCCGCGCCGCGAATCAGGTAGCGAGGGCCGACTTCTCACGAAGGGTCTGCGGCCTCGGGGCTCTCCTCCTCCACAAATAGCCAATTGCATAATCGACAGAGATTTTTCCCGGGCCAAAGACGAGAATAAGCACGGAGGCAAAGAGGAATGTATACGCGTCGGAGGCATAGAACTTGCCGGGATTCGAGAAAATGGAAAACAACGCCTCGCGGTCGGCTGTGATGTAGGCTACCAGCATATCGATCGTCAGCGGTAGTGCGATGATTCTAGACCCAAGGCCCAGAAACAGTAAGGCTCCGCCCACAAGTTCAAGCGAACTGACGAAGTATGCGTTGAACGCCGGTAGCGGTATCCCCAAACT
>Ga0302324_100013441_pt1 | contig 16604 bp, 17 predicted proteins | sample Palsa_T0_1_FD_201949 | JGI IMG/M metagenome (GOLD analysis project Ga0302324, IMG submission 201949) | Peat permafrost microbial communities from Stordalen Mire near Abisko, Sweden - Palsa_T0_1 | ecosystem: Environmental > Terrestrial > Soil > Palsa > Peat permafrost | place: Sweden: Abisko...
ATCCGGCGATCAGCAATTGGCCCTGCTTCGCGGCCTCCCAGTAGGGAGCGCTTGCCGCGTCAATGGTCGGAATGTCAGCGCGAGCCACGCTTACCACCCGGTGAACTCGGTCGGTCGTTTCTCCATGAACGCCTGGACACCCTCCGCGGAGTCGTGCGAATACGACTGGATCTCCTGCGCCATGGCCTCCGCGACGAATGCGCCGGACCGGTCGGTGTCGGGGGAGTCGTTGAGCAGCCGTTTGGTGAACGCGATCGCGGAGGTCGGCGCTCCGGCCAGCCGCCCGGCGAAGTCGGCGACCGTGGCGTCGAAGTCAGCGGCGCTGACCACGCGGTTCACCAGTCCCAGCGTGAATGCTTCGGCAGCTGAAAGCTTTTCGCCAAAGAACGCCATCTCCTTGGCCTTCTGCATGCCGATACGGCGAGGCAACAGGTAACAGCCACCACCGTCGACGACCAGCCCGCGCTTGACGAATGACTCTGCGAAGTAGGCGTTTTCGGTGGCGATCACCAGGTCCGAGGCGTACACGATGTGGGCCCCCAGGCCGGTCGCCGCGCCGTGCACCGCGGCGATCACCGGTTTGTTGCAGTCCAGCACGCTGGCCACCAGCTTCTGGGCACCGTTCATGATGCGCCGGGTCGGTTCCAGCACTCGCTTCTCGCCCTTGGCGCGCCGTTCGGCCAGCGAGCCCACGTCGGCGCCGGCGCAGAAGTGCTTGCCGTTGGCGCGCAGCACCACCACGCGCACCTTTTCGTCGGCGTCGGCGGTGGCCAGTAAGGCGATGAGCGCATCACGGTCGTTGGGGCGTACCGCGTTGGCGGCTTCGGGTCGGTTCAGGGCGATCGTCATGACGCCGTCCGCGACGTCGGACAGGATCGCTGCCTGCGTGTTCATGGGGTGTAGGTGGCTTTCAGGTGTTTGATGCCGTTGACGAAGTTCGACCTCAGCATGATTGGTTCGCCCGCGGCGGTGATGTCCGGGTAGCGTGCGTAGAGCATCTTGAATGCCACGTTCAGCTCGAGGCGGGCCAAGTGGGCGCCCAGGCAGAAATGTGGTCCGGGACCGCCGAAAGCGATGTGGTTGTTGGGTTTTCGCGCGATGTCGAAGTGCTCCGGCTGGTCGAAGACCGCGGGGTCGCGGTTGGCGGCGGGATACCAGACCACGACCTTGTCGCCCGCGTTGAAGGTGTGGGTGACCTCGCCCTGCGAGTCGGTCAGCGTCACGCCGTCGCGGGTCACCGTGCGGCGAAAGTGGATCACCGGGCTGGCATACCGCAAGATCTCCTCGACCGCGGCGGGCGCCATGTCGTCGTAGTTCGCCAGCAGGCGATCGCGCTGCACGGGGTGGGCGCTGAGAATGAGCAGCCCGTGGGTCAGCGCATTACGGGTGGTCTCGTTGCCCGCACCAATCAGCAGGATGAAGAACTTGGCCAGTTCTTGAGGTGTGAGGTTTTCTTCGTCTGACGTGACCAGCTTGCTGATTACGTCATCACGCGGATGGGCGATGCGGTCCTCGGCGATTCGCTTGAGCAGGTCGATCAACTGCTCACTGATCTCGGTGACGGCGGCACCAATCCCGGCGACGGTCTGGTCGGGTACGTACTCGGGGTCCGAAGCGCCGAGCACGATGTTGGTTGCCCGCAGGATGAACTGTTCGTGTTCGCGTGGAACGCCGAGCATGTTGTCGATGATGCGCAGCGGCAGCAGCGTGGCGAACGACGAGACGAAGTCGCACTCACCCGTGCGGGGCATCTCCTCGAGGATCTCGGCGGTGGTCTCTTCGGCCAGGCCACGCAGCTCGGAGAGTATGCGGGGGGTGAAGCCCCGCGAGACGATCTTGCGCAGCCGCATGTGTTCGGGATCGTCCATGTCGATGATGGAGCCGCGGTATTCGCGCATCTCGGCGGTCTGGTCGAAAATTTGTGTGCCCTGCCCGGAACTGAACTCGCCGGGCCGGCGGCTGATGTCGACGACGTCGCGGTGGGCGCCTACTGCCCAGAATCCGCGGGGCCGCGGCGAGTCGGGTCGGTTGGTGCGGACGAACACCGGGCCGCCGGCCTCGCGAAGGCGCCGGTAGAGCTCGCTCCGGTCAGCTGGACGCTCCTGCCACCACCGCAGATCGATCAGCGGTGCGAACTGCTGCTCGTCGGTGTCGATTGCGCTCACAGCACCCGATTCTGGCACCCATGTCACTTATAGGCAATGTCGGGGTGCTGGATCAAATCGGGCAATGGCTCGATATTTGTTCGCAGGAGGCATGAGTTATCTAACATTGGTGTCACTGCAATCGGAGGAGCGGAGGAGAGCGCATGACCTTACGGGTCGGCATCATCGGCGTCGGTTGGGGCGCGCATGTGCAGGTGCCCGGTTTCCGGGCGGCGAAGGGCTTTGAGCCCGTCGCGCTCTGCGCGCGTACACCCGACGGGCTGGAACGTGCGGCGGCCAAACTGGGCATCGAACAGACCTCCACCGATTGGCAGTCGTTCGTCAGCCGCGATGACCTCGACGTCATCTCGGTCGCGACTCCCACCGTGCTGCACCACGAGATGACGATCGCCGCACTGGCGGCAGGTAAACCCGTGTTGTGCGAGAAGCCGCTGGCGGGTGACCTCGAAGCGGCCCGCCACATGGTGCGTGCCGCGACCGACTCCAAACTGCCCACTGCCTGTTGCTTCGAGAACCGCTGGAACCCGGACTGGCTGGCCGTCGCGGACCGGGTGCGCTCGGGCTTCCTCGGCTCGCAGTACCTTGCGCGGGTCAGTCGCAGCGCGTCCTACTGGCATCCGAGTCATCCGCTGCAGGCCCATTGGATGTACGACCGCGCGCAGGGCGGCGGCTATCTGGCCGGGATGCTGGTGCACGACCTGGACTTCCTGACCAGCCTTCTCGGCCGTCCGGTGTCGGTGTGCGCGGAGGTGCGCACCAGCGATCCCGTCCGTGAGCTGCCCGACGGCGGGACCCTACCCGTCACCGCCGACGACACGGCGGCGCTGCTGATGCGCATGGAGTCCGGCGTGACCGTCATCTTGAGCCTCTCCGTGATGGGCGCCCACGCCGATCACTACCGCCTCGAATTGTTCGGCTCCGATGGCACCATCATCGGCGACGGCGACTTGCGTTCCGCGGCATATAGTCTCGGCGCCGCCACCGATGCGGGATTGCGTCCCCTGACGGTCGATGAACGCGAGCCCGCGCACCCCGAACGGTTGCCCGGGGGACTGGCTGGTCACGCTAGCCGGGCGATGGCGCTGATGTTGCAGGACTGGCTGCCCGCGTTCGACGGCGGCCCCAGCGGCGCGGCCACCTTCGAGGACGGGCTGCTATCGCTCGCGGTGATCGACGCGGCGCATCGTTCGTCAGAAGGGGGCGGCTGGGAGCAGGTGCAGGTTTGAGCTGCGTGTCGCGCCGATCGTCGCGGTTAGTTGAGGAACAGGCCGGCGTCAACCGTCACGTGCCGGCCGGTTATCGCTCGCGATTCGTCCGCCGCCAAGAACGCCACCGCTGCGGATGCGTCCGTGTCAGCCCAGGTCGTAGCAGGCCATGACATCGTCGAAAGCGTTGCCGTGCCAGCGCGATCGCCTCTGCGATCCACGTCGAGCATGACGGGCCGATGCAGCCGTCCGGGCCGGCCCAGGTCGTTGCCGTTCTCCCAACCGCTGACGGTATTCACCCGGATACCCTGTGGCGCAAGCTGTTTAGCTAGCATCTGCACGTACTGGGAGACCATCGACTGGGCGAGTTCATACGCTGCCCCGCCGAGTCCCTGCGGCCAATCGTGACGAGGTCCTGGCGTTGACGAAGTGGGACCAGAAGCGATGAGAGACGCACCTTCGCTCAATCGCGGCATCGCGGCGCTGAAAGTGTTGACGACGCCGATGAAGTCGACGTCGAACGTGTCGATGAAGGCCGCGATTGGGGCTTCCGGCTGGGTCGGGGCGATGGCGGCGTTGGCGACGACGACGTCGAGTGCGCCGAGCTGCCGCACCGCGGCGTCGACGGCAACCTCCATTTCGGTTCGATCGCAGACATCGCAGCGGTACACCGCCGCCCTTCGGTCGAGCTTCTCGATCATGCAGGCGGTGCGGTCGAGGTCTTCGCTAGTGGCGAGGGGATAGTCACACGAAGGGATGTTGTCGCAGAGATCCACCAACATGACGTCCGCGCCTTCCCGCGCCAAAATCAACGCGTGGCTTCGACCCCGTCCCCTGGCTGCGCCGGTCACGAGCGCCACCTTGCCCGCCAGACGTCTGCTAGTCACGAGCTTCTCCGGAGACCCGTCCCGCGGCGGCGAGCATTCCGGCTGCGTCCACGAACTTCAGCCGAGGACATGACATCTCGGTTCCTTTCCCACGCTCAGCCCGGTCGAGGAGATGCTCGCGCCGCTTGCCCGCCAATACCCGACACTTATGATTAGAGTGTCGGGTGATCGACACTGTAGGCTGTTAATGTCGGGTGCGTCAAGGATCGCGTTAGGGTGCAAATGTGACAGAGCGCACGACCAGGGGTGAGGGTCCGTGGGGCACTGACACGCCGCAGGACGAGGGTCAGGCGCGAGACCGTCTGCTGACGGCGGCTGAGGTGTGTTACGCCCAACGCGGCGTTGCTCGGACGACGATCGTGGATATCGCCCGCGAGGCGGGCGTCCACCGATCGACGGTCTACGTCTACTTCCAGAGCAAAGACGAAGTGCTGGCTGCGTGTTTCGTGCGGTCGATGGGGTCCGTGCTCGACGCGGCCGAGCCCTGCTATCACACCGATGAGCCGTTCCTGGAACAGCTGATCCGTGCGACGGTCGTCGGCTTGACGGCCGCCCGATTGTCACCGACGGTGATGCTGCTGTTGGGCGACGACCAAATCGGGCGCACCTATCACGCCGCCGAGGCCTCCGAACTCTGGCGCAAGAATCTGGTCGAGAACGTCGGCCAGCGCATCACCGCCGCCGTCGCGGCGGGCGAGATTCGCGATGACGTGGCAGTCGAGACGATGGCGCGCTGGGTGACCCGGGTGGCATTCAGCCTTATCCAAGAGCCCGGCAGCGCCGAAGACGGCGGGGATGAAGCCGTCCTGCGCGCATTTCTGCCAGGCGCGCTGTCGCCTCGTACCTAAGCTCGACGGTCAGCGGATCTCCGCCGTGACGATCCGCACCACCCTCGTACGCGTCGAGCGGACGTAAAGGCCAGCAGGCCGATGGCGAGTGCGGCCAGTGCCAGTGCCCACGGCCAAGCCCCGTACTGGTGCACCCAACCGGCAAGCCCGCTTTGGAGACGCCCGGCCGCCGCGATCACCGGATCCGTTGGGCTGCCGTTCAAGACGAACAGCCGGACCTCGTATAAACCGTAGTAAGCCACGTAGAGCCCGACAGCGACCAGCAGCGCGCCGCTAATCCGATTGACATAGGGCAAGATTCGGCGTATCAGGTCGATCAGCGCCGACCTGGCGAACGCGACGGCGATCGCCAGGACGCCGACGAGCAACCCAAAGCCGGCGGCATAGGCGAGATAGATCATGAGGCCGTCGAGGACAGGGCCACCGCGAAAGGCGGCTCCGGTGACTGCCAGGAACGGGCCAATCGTGCAGGACAGCGACGCGACGGCATATCCCACCCCGTAGCCGAACATCGATCCGAGCCTGGCGGTGGGCGCACGGCGGCGTCCGGCGAGCAGTGAGCGCGGCGTCAGCACCGTCAGATCGCGGCCGAATAGCAGCCAAATGCCCAGTGCGACGAGAGAAATACCGATCACGATCGTCACGTACGGCAGAAAGCGCTCGACGGTCGCCGCGACCGTCACGGTGAGCAGCCCGAACGCGCCGAAGGCAGCAAGAAAGCCGAGAGTCATCGCCATGGTTGCGGCCAAGGCGCGCCACACCGCGGTGAGCGCTCCGGCCCGTTCCGTCCGCACCACCAGCGTCAAATAGGCGGGCAGGAGCGCAAACCCGCACGGATTGAGCGCGGCCACCAATCCGGCGCCGAAGGCCAAACCCAGCAGGCCTTGGTTCATGACGCCGTCCGCTCTAGGTGGTGAGTGCGGCTACCCGGTCGGACAACTCCTGCTGCGACATCGCCGAGGTGGGGTTGTTCACGAACGTCGACGAGCCGTCGGGCTTCTCGAACACATACGCCGGTTGCCACGGCACGTTGAACCGCTGCCAAATCGACCCGTCCGCATCGTTGAGATTGGTGAACGTCAGGTTGTACTTCGACACGAAGTCCTGCATCGACGCTTGATCGGAGCGGGCCGCCACACCGACGAAGGTCACCTTGGGATTGGCCGCCGCGACCTGGCTCAGCGACGGAGCCTCCTGGTTGCAGAACGGACACTGCGGCCGCCAAAACCACAGCACCGCGGGTTTGCCTTGCAGGCTCGCGCCGTTGAACCGTGCGCCCGTCAACGTTGTACCCGTGAACTGCAGACGCTCGTCGGCGGCCACCGCCCTCGGTGAGACGCTCAGCCCGAAGGCGAGCGTCATAGTGGCCAGCCCTACGGCTAGGCCCGCTGCCCAGCGTGAAATGCGGATCTTCATGACTATGCCTCCCCGTGGTATGACTCCCCACGGCCAAGGCTACAGAAACTGCGGGTAAAGGCGGTCTGGGAGCTTTAGGCATCGGCGGGCGGGTAGATCAGGACGCCACGGATATTGGCGCCGGCGTGCATGTCGGCGTAGCCGTCGTTGACCTTCTCCAGGGGGTAGGTGCGGGTCACCATGGATTCGAGATCTACCTGACCGGCGCTGTACAGCTCGAGAATCTTCGGGATGTCGGCACGGGGATTGCCCGAGCCGTAGAGGGTTCCGATGATCTGCTTCTCGGTGAGGGTGAGGTCCATCAGGTTGGCCCGGATCTCCCGCTCCAGCATCGGGTGGATATTGGTGACCACCAGCCGGCCCCGCTTGGCCGTCATGGCCAGCGCCCGGCCGACCAATTGACCGTCACCAACTCCCATGGCGCAGATGAACTTATCCACCCCGCGATCCCAGGTAGCCTCGGCGACAACACCTTTCGCCTCGTCCCAGTCCGCTGCGGTGTGCGTGGCGCCCATCTTCACCGCTTCGGCCCGCTTGTACTCCGACGGGTCGATGACGGTGATCGTGCGGGCACCCGCGAGCCGAGCACCCTGCACCGCCGCGGCGCCGATGCCACCGACCCCGGCGACCGCGACCGTGTCCCCCGGCCGGACCTCGGCGGCGTAGACCGATGATCCCCAACCGGTGATGAAGCCGCAGCCGAGAAGACAGGCCAGGTCGAGGCGATAGTGGTCCGGGATCTTCACGCAACTCGCCTCGTGCACCACGGTGTGGTGCGCGAACGAGCCGACGCCGCAGGCCAGCGCGAGGTCTTCGCCACCGAGATGGTGGCGGGCGGTTCCGTCGTGAATCTGCATGCCGGAGTAAATCTTTGCGCCGAGGTCGCACAGGCTCTGATGTCCCGTCGAGCATGAGGGACAGCGGCCGCACGACGGGATGAAGCTGAACACCACGTGATCGCCAGGCGATAGCCACGACACGTGCTCGCCGACGGATTTGACTACGCCGGCGCCCTCGTGCCCGCCGATGCAGGGCAGTCGGATCGGCATGTCGCCGGTGACGAGGTGATCGTCGGAGTGGCACATGCCCGAAGCGTGGAGTTCGACGAGTACCTCGGTCGCCTTCGGCGCGTCGAGTTCGATGGTCTCGACAGACCAGGGCGTGTTGCGTTCGAACAGGACCGCTGCTTGGGTGTGCACTGAAATCCCTTCCGGCTCAACGAATGATGGCTTGATGTTCGACGAACCCGGCGATGCCCTCGGGGCCGCCCTCGCGGCCGATGCCGGACTGCTTGAATCCACCGAACGGGCTGGCGAAGTCGAGCACTGCAGTCGAGTTGACGGCTACCGAACCCACGAGCAGTTGTGCCGCCACTCCGGCCGCCCGCTCCTCGTCGGCAGACCACACCGCACCGACCAGGCCGTAGCGGGAGTCGTTGGCGATGGCCACCGCGTCGTCAGCGGTGTCGTCGTAGGCGATGACGACCGCAACCGGACCGAAGACCTCCTCGCGGGCGATCTCCAAGTCGTTGGTGGCAGCGACGAGCGCGGGGGAGACGAACCACCCTGGGCGGTCAGGCCGCTCGCCGCCGACCAGCACGGCGGCGCCGTCCTGCCGCGCGCGCCGCAGGAACCCTTCGACCCTGTCGCGCGCGGTCTCGTTGATCAGTGGACCGATATCGGTGGCCCGGTCGGTCGGATCTCCGACAACCAGACCGGCGACCGCGGAGGTGAGTGCGGTGACGAACTCGTCATACCGGCTGCGCGGCAACAAGATACGCGTCAGCGCCGCACACAGCTGACCGTTGTTGCCCATCACGCCGGCGACCAACCCGGGCACCGTCGTCTCGATCGGCGCGTCGGCCAGCACGATGGCGGCCGACTTCCCGCCCAGCTCGGTGCTGCAGCGGCGAATGCGGGAGCCGCACGATGCCGCGATCCGCGCGCCGACGGCCGTCGATCCGGTGAAGCTGATCTTGTCGACGCCTGGATGATCGGTCAGCAGCTCGCCGGTTTCGGCACCGCCGTTGACGACGTTGACCAGTCCATCGGGCAGTCCGGCTTCCTCGATCGCCTCCATCAGTACGCCGAATTCGAGCGGGGCATCAGGCGCCGGCTTGAGCACCACCGTGCAACCCGCGGCTAACGCGGGACCGAGCTTCAACGCGGCGATGAACAGGGGCGTATTCCACGGCACGATGGCGCCGACCACGCCGACTGGAAGTTGACGTACCTCGACGGTGCCGCCCGTCATGGAAGCCCGCCTTGACGAGAACGGGTAGTCCGGGGTGATCGCCGTGTAGGCGCGCAGCACGCCGACCGCGGTGATGACCTGACCGAACGTGCTCCAGGATCGCGGCGAGCCGATCTCCGCGGTCGTCAGGTCGGCCAGTTCGCCTTTGCGGGCGTTCAGCGCGTCGGCAAGTCGGCCCAGCGCCGCGCCGCGATCGGCGGCGGGCACCCGCCCCCAGGCCGGCAGCGCGCCGCGGGCGGCCGCGACCGCGGAGTCCACTTCCGCGCGGCCGGCGACACCCACGGTGCCCAGCAGCTCGCCAGTGCTCGGAGACGTCACGTCCAGTGTCCCGGCGTGCGCGTCCGGCACCCATTTGCCTGCGACATAGCTCGCCGCCAACTCGACCATGGCCACCGATTCTGGCAGCAATGTCATCTTTCGACAAGCGGCTCATTGGCTGTGAAGCGACGGTTTGGTTTCAGTTATGCGATTTTTCTGACAGTATTGGTCACTATGACTGCATCGCCCGACAGCCGCGCTGACGGCAGTGCCGGACGGCCATGGGAGCTGATCGTGGAGCGCGGCAAGATCGCCGAGTTTGCCGAGGCCATGTTGTGCGACGATCCGGCCTATCGAGGTCCCGACGCGATCATCCCGCCGACGTTCCTGACCACCGGCGGCCGCTGGGCGCCGACCGGAGTTCGGGTTGACGTGGGGTTCGACCGCAAGCGCTTGCTGCACGGCGAGCAGGAATACAGCTTCCACGCTGCTCCGCCCGCGGCGGGGGATGTCTTGACCGCACAGGAGCGGGTCGTCGACCGATACTCGAAACCGGGCAAGCGCGGGGGCACAATGCGTTTCGCCACCGTGGTCACCGAGTACCGCAACGCTGAGGGAGCGCTCGTCGCTGAGGCCCGGGCAACGTTCATCGAGACGGCGCCGCGATGAGTCCCGGCAAGGGCGCGGGTGCACAGCTGACGGCGACCACTTCTTTGAGTGTCGGCACGCAGGCTCCGGCCCGCGATTTCGGACCGCTGACCCGACAGATGTTCGTCCGCTACGCGGGCGCGTCCGGTGATCTCAACCCCATGCATTACGACGATCAGCTCGCGCAGTCCGCCGGCTACCCCTCGGTATTCGCGCAGGGCATGTTCTCCGCGGCGCTGCTGGGCGGTTTCGCCACCGACTGGCTGGGCGCGGGCAGCGTGCGCCGTTTCGGCGTCCGCTTCCGCGAACAGGTCTGGCCGGGCGACGTGCTGACCTGTTCGGGCACGGTGACGGCGGTATCGACGGAATCCGACGCCGACCGGGTCAGCGTGGAATTGACCGCCACCCGGCAGACGGGCGGGGTCGCGATCACCGGCACCGCGGAGTTTCTCCTCTCGCGAAACGCCGTTGGGCGCGACGCGGGCAGCCCGGATCAGCCATAGGCTGGAAACGCCATGTCCGAAGCCTCGATCGTCCGCAGGGCCAGCTACGGCCCTTCCAGTCCCGCCGTGGGCGCTCGCGGTGCCACCACTCGGGGCCGGATCGCTGAGGTCTCGCTGGAGCTGTTCGGCCGGCTGGGGTACTTCGACACGTCGGTGGACGCGATCGCCAAGGCGGCCGGGGTGTCCCGGGCCACCCTCTACCAGTACTTCAAGGGCAAAGACGAGATCTTCCTGGAGCTGCTCAACGAATGTGGCAGCGCGTTGTTTCGGGTGGCGCGGCGCATCGGTGCGCTCGGGGCGGACGAGGTGGGCTTCGACAATCTGAACTGGTGGCTGGGCGAGTGGAGCTGGGTGTTCGACAAGTACTCCACAATGTTCGTGCAGTGGACCGCGATCGCCTCGTCGGACACCAAGGTGCGTCCCGAAATCACCCGGTTCGTGCGCGGTTACAACCATCGTGTCGCCGAGCGGCTCGCCGGCTCCGGCCTGAAGGGTCTGGACCCCGAGGTCGCGGCCATGACGATGACCGCGCTGGTGCACCGCATCAATCTGTTCGTGCACACCGACCGCGCCTACGGTCGCAGCGCCAAGGACGCGGTCGACACGCTGTCGGTGTTCCTACAGCTGATGTTGTTCCCCGACACCCCGCCGTTGGTGTTGACGTCGTTGGGTCTGCACGCGAGCGCCGACCCGGCGGCGGACGTGGACGCGCTCGAGGTGCCCCCGGCGCCCGACGTTGCGGGGCTGTCCGTCAGCGAGCGCACCGCGAGCCTCAGTAAGCGCGCGGTCATCACGGTCAATGCTTTGGCCGATGCCGGCGCTGCTCAATTCCGTGCCCGCGGCTACCGCAGCACCAGTGTCGACGACATCGTCGAGTCGGCCAGCGTGGCGCGAGGCACGTTCTATAAGTACTTCAGCGACAAGCAGGATCTGCTCGCCGCGGTGGCCGCCGAAATCTACGGCGCCGGAATGGCATTCGCCGAAGGGATCGCCGACGTGGACCCGTTGGCCAAGAAGTCGACACTGCGGCCGTGGCTGGCCACCTACGTCGAGTTTTACGACAGGTATTCGGGTTGCATCGAGGCGTGGGCCGAGGGCACCACCGACGATCCCACCATCGTGAGCATCGGGGAGAACGGACAGGTACAGATGGATATCGGCGCCGCCAGGATGCTGATCCGCGGTCCGGATCGGTATCCGTACGACCCTGTGGTCTCGGCATTGATCCTGCGCGCGCTGGTCACTCGAGTGCCGCAGGCGGCCCTCGATCTACCCGAGCCGATCGGCGACGTCGAACTCATTGACGTGTTGATGACCTGCATCCGTCGTGGATTCTTCGGACGACAGAAGTAAAACGGGCTTACCGCTACGCCGTCGTAACACCCGCGGCGACAAGCTCATCGATTGCTGCCGTCGAATATCCCAACTCGCGCAGGATCTTTCGGTTGTGTTCGCCCAGCGCGGGCACGTCACCGATCACCGGATCGACGCCGGCCAGGGCGGCGGGCGATGGCAGCGCGGCAGCGGGACCGCCCGGCGTCTGAATCTCGTGCCACCGGTCCCGGCCGACGAGAACCGGATGCAGCCACAACTGGTCGACACCGTTCATGCGTGCGTGTGCTACGCCCGCGATCTGCAGGCGCTCCTCCAGTTCCTCGGCGCTCAGCCGTCCGGCCGCTGCGGCGATAATCGCCTCCAACTCGTCGCGGTTCGCTACCCGATTGGGGTTCGTGGCGAACCGCGGGTCGGCGACGAGATCCGTTCTGTCCAAGACGGTCTCGCAGAGCCGTTGCCATTCGGCCGGGTTCTGCACCGCGAGTAAGACGGTTCCGCCGTCGCCCGCGGTGAATGGGCCATACGGGGCGATCGTCGGATGCCGCGCACCTGTGCGTGGCGGCGCCGTTCCGCCGTACCGGCCGTAGTAGAGCGGTTGGGACATCCACTCGACCAAAGCGTCGAACAACGACACCGACACCGGATGTACTGCACCGGTCGTGGCCCGGGTGTACAGCGCGGTGAGGATTCCGGAGAAGGTGAACATGCCGGCGGCGATATCGGCGATCGACACACCGGTGCGCGCCACTTCGGCCGGCGAGCCGGTCACCGACAACAGTCCAGCCTCGGCTTGTATCAAAAGGTCATAGGCCTTGCGGTCGCTCCACGGGCCGTCCTGACCGTAGCCGCTGATCGTCGCCGTAATGGTCTGCGGGTGAGTGCGGGCCACCGATTCGGCATCTAGTCCCATCCGGGCCGCAGCGCCCGGCGCCAGGTTCTGTACCAGCACATCGGCGTCCTCCAGCAGACGCTGAATTATGCGTTTGCCCTCGGGTTGTTTGAAGTCCACGGTCAACGACTCTTTGCCGCGATTCAGCCAGACGAAATAGCTCGACTCGCCGTGCACCGCGTGGTCATAGCCACGGGCGAAATCGCCTCCCTGCGGCCGCTCGACCTTCACTACCCGCGCGCCCAGATCGGCGAGCTGGCGGGTCGCATATGGCGCCGCGACTGCCTGCTCGAGGCTCACCACGGTGATGCCGGCCAGTGGCGCATCGGTCAATTTGGGCCCACTCCTAGAACTAATGACAGCAATGTCAGATTAAAGCTAGCAGCCGACGTGATCACGCCGAGGCGGCGACCGCCATCCCGGTGATCCATTCCGGCACCGGCTCGTAGACCAGTGGTGTGACCGGCCGCCCACCGCCTGCGGCGCCAGCGGCAAGCCAGGTCCTGACCTCGTTCGCGCCCGCGCCCGCACGGACGTGGGCGGTGTCGACGAGCTGAATCAGTGCAGCGACATCCCAGTTCGACATGGCGTCTAACACTTCGGCGTCCCAATCGGGGCGGATCTTGGTGCGCGCTTCGGCCATACCCTCGGCGATGATTCGCGCCCGGTCTTCATCGCTGAGGTCGTAGGTGTCGACCTCCAGACTCGGCGGGGAATGGGACAACCCTCCGGTGCCGATCACCAGTACCCGCTCGGCGATCCCGTCGAGGAACCGGCCAACCTCCGCGCCGAATTCGGCTACCCGACGGCCAGTCGGAAGCGGAGCCGTGGCACAGTTCACCGGCACCGGGATGACCGGCTTGGCCGCCAATTCCCCGAGCAGGTCCCGAACAGGTTGGGCGAACGCGTGATCCAGCCCGATGTCACGACATGCGGCGACGTCGAAACCGGCCGACAGCAGGTGTTCACACAATTCGCGCGCCAGCACGGACGGGACATCCAGGTCGCCGGTCGGATGGCCGCCCTCGGCCAGAATCGACGCGGACAACGCAACCCCGAAGGCGGGCACCACGTGGCGAAACGCGCGGCGGTGGTCGCCGCCGAACACGATCACCACGTCGGGATCGAACTGTTGCGCGCGCTGGGCCGCCGACGTCAGTGCCGAGCGGAACAGCTGGCCGAAGGCGTGTTCGACGTCGCGTTCCTTGCCCGGGCTATGGCTCGCGCAGACAACCAGCCGCTCTGACGTCACGTCCATCACCCTCCGCTAGAAGTGACACCAATGTTAGATGAGTTTGGCCGCCACGGCGAAAACCCGACGCCGCCGCGGGACGGCTACCGCTCACGCCTTGATGACGATGCCCTGCGTCAGTGCCACGATGACACCGAGGATCACGATGAACGCCACGCATGCCGCGACAAGCCGGACAGTTTCTCGCTGCAGCGCGGCATTGGTCTGCGGAGGAAGAAAGAATTCAGCGGGCAGCTTTTTCATGCGGTCGCTTGCCACCACGACTCCTTTCGGATCACGGAATGTAGGGGCTGTCGGCGCCGGTCACGGTGCGCAACACCACGAGCGGAATGATCAGAAAAACAAAGAAGGTGACCTGGAAGACGATGAACCAGGCGCCCAGTCGCATGAGTTCGAAGCGCCATCGCGGAATCGCCACCTCGTAGTTGAGGTAATCGTCGAATTCTTGCTGCGGGGTCAAGACCGATTGCTTGGTAGCAACGGCTGTCCCACCGCGACTTTCGGTATCGCCGGGCGGATGCGACGCGGTCCGTGGGACGGTGAAGCGATCCAGGCGGCAGAATCGCTCGAAATGGTTGAGGCCGCGAATCGGTGGTTTGCCGGCCCAATAGGCGATCAGGTTGGGCCACACGCACATGATGCCGATAGTCCAGAGCAAGGTGATGCGACCGCCGTTGCCCCACTCGAGAACGGGCCCGATTCCGGGATCGTAGGTCCACCATCCCATAGCCGTGGCGGTGCCCTCGACGGTGAAGTCCCAGACGTAGTTGACCGGAATCGCAAGCACCACCATGGATTTCAGCATGCTCCAGCCAAACCGCGCGGACACCCATTGACTGAGCCACAACACCAGGATCGCGTGCACTCCCCAGTACACCGCGTAGGCGAACGGCATGAACAGCGGATCGTTGGGAGTCTTGATCGGTAGCCACTCGAGCAGATGGTGTTGGGCAAACGCCGGACTGTAGAACAACATCTGGCCCCAGTCCCCAACGGTCTCCATCCAATACACCGCGAGGCTGTTGAACAGGAAGAGGAAGCCCCAGGTCAGGCGCCGCCGACGGATGACATCCGCTACCGCCAGAACGATGAAGATGCTGCCGGCGATCGGTATCACCCAGTTGAAGAACCAGACCCCAGATGGATCGAGGGTTGCTGGAGGCGCCAATTCTGATGTGGCGAAAAGCATCGTTGCCTCTCGACGAGCAAGTGAGGGAGCGGGCTCCGTCACGTTCAGCCGATCTTTCTACATGTGTAACCTAGTTCACTATATTTCGTTTGTCACCAGAATCTGTGATGGAGGGTGTCGCTGTATGACGGCTCAAACGATGCGGCACCGCGCCAGCGCGGCCGCAGCGAATCTCACCGTGGCGGGCAAGCTTGTCGCGGCGGTCTTGCCGGCGCTTCCCGGATCCGGCCCGTCGTCAGCGGCGGATGTCACGGCAGGATGGTTGACGACACACCTGGCGAGTACGACGCCGGGTGCTGTGGCGCAGCGGATTTCACCGCTGGACGGCACAACGGGCACGACAGACCGTCGGCGTCTGGCGGTCGAATGGAACGACTCGGGTCGCGCGGCGGGACTGCCCGACCATCTGTTCCTCAAGAGCACCCCGCTGTCTGCAAAGAACCGCACGATGGTGGCGGCGTTGGGAATGGCGGTCAACGAAGCACGCTTCTACAACGAGGCCGCCGACGAACTCGGCGGCGTCGCCCCGCGCTCCTGGTATGCGCGTGCCGGGGTCGGAGCACGATTCCTGATCGTGCTCGAGGACATCGTTGCCGCCGGCGGTCGGCCGTACGCATTGGCCGACATTTGCGACATCGGTCACGCGCAGGGACTGATCGACGCATTTGCCACGCTGCATGCCCGGTTCTGGGAGAGTCCGCGGTTGGCCGGGGACCTGTCCTGGGTCCGAACGTGGAGCGCCCGGCCGGGATACGGCGTGCTGAAGATGTTCTACTCGCGTGGCCGCCGCGGGGCACTGCGCCGGGAACGTCCCGAGGTGACGCCCGCCGTGCGCGCTGTCGCGGAGGCTCTCGACACGCATGCCGATGCCTATTACCGGGAGTTCGAGTCCGGGCCGTTGACCCTGTTGCACGGCGACTCGCATCTGGGCAACACCTTCGCCTGGGCTGATGGACGGTCCGGACTTCTTGACTGGCAAGTGGTTTGGCGAGGGCCAGGGCTGCGGGAGGTGTCCTACTGGATGACCACTGGGCTGGAACCGGAGATGCGCCGCGCTGCGGAGCGTGATCTCATCGAGCGGTACCTGGAAGGTCTACGTGCCCGCGGCGTGAAGGACGTGCCGGCCTTCGGCACCGCGTTCGATCGGTATCGACTCTTCGCTGCCGAAGCCTGGGATGCGACGGCGATGACGATCAATTGGCCGGGCCTGCAGGCACAGCAGAACGCCGACGCTGCCTTCCGGCGGGCCTGTGCGGCCGTCGAGGATCTGGACACCGCCGCGCTGATGAACCGGCTGTACCGATAGCCGCATCCGGTATCCGACGCCGGACGTTGACACTATGACAGTGAACTGTCATCTTTGGTTAGGTCGTGCCAAAGGAGCTGCGCAGTGACGGATCTAAAGTCCCCTAGCCAGGCAGAGCCGTCGGCCATCGGGCACGTGCGGATCAAGACCATTCGGCCAGTGCTGTTCTGGTCGAGCCTCGGCGCGGTATGCGTCGTCATCGCCGCCTACGTCTACATCTCATGGATCGCTTCGGGCAATGCGACTCCGGTGAATCCGGGTCCCGACCCGATCCCCGGAGCCACCCGGTGGGCGATGACCGCCTTCCAGATCGCTTGTCCGATGCTGGCATTGGTCGCGATCGGCTACGTAATCCGTAAGAGCGTGCGCGAGCGTCAACTCTGCGTTGAAGCGGCCATCGTGATCGGATCGGCGATCGCGTGGTGGCATGACTCGCTGATCAACTGGTTT
>Ga0302324_100013442_pt1 | contig 16603 bp, 16 predicted proteins | sample Palsa_T0_1_FD_201949 | JGI IMG/M metagenome (GOLD analysis project Ga0302324, IMG submission 201949) | Peat permafrost microbial communities from Stordalen Mire near Abisko, Sweden - Palsa_T0_1 | ecosystem: Environmental > Terrestrial > Soil > Palsa > Peat permafrost | place: Sweden: Abisko...
TTGTCTTCCACAGGCCTCCAAAGTTGCATCAACATGCACCGGACAAGGGCCGGACACGTTCCGGACAAAAGCCGGACAACGACCGGACTGAGCGAGCGCTTTGCGCTCTCGCAAAACCTAAGCCGCCAGGCTTAGGGATGGTGTCTTTCTGAAAACTACGCTCTCGAAAGAGAGCGAAAACACTCGCCAGCTCAAAACGCCACCCAAAAACCCACATCGCGCACATTAGCTTCATAACTCACCCTCCACCCTTCGCACTACGATTTCATTGATGAACCGCGCCGCTTCGGCGGAGAAACGTTCGGAACGAACGCTCGCGCGCAGCGAAACAACCCGATGGGCGGCGATTGCGGCCAGGAGCGGATCGAGCCCACTGCCGCTGATGACCACATCATGACTAGCGAAGGCCATCCGCACCTGTTCGCTGTCACCCTCCGCGTAAACAAATTGATGCCAGGAAAGCACCACGGTCTGCTTCTGAAGCACGATCTCCAGCGTTGCGACGGGATCGCCGGCGCTGATGACCCACGGGGCGTTACCGGCCGAGACCACGTTCACGTCGGCGCTCCTTTCTCTCGCGGAGCCGTGAGACCTCTTGCTGAACAACCTGCTTGGAAGCTGCGGTGAACAATGCTGCTGCTCTCCGAACCATTTCACGCGCCATTTCGATGCCTCGCGGAGCGCCGCGGCTAATGCACTTACTGCTGTCGCGCAGAAACTCTGTGGCTGAAGTCCGTGCCATGGACCGGCCGACCGTCTGCTGCAAGCGTTCCTTGTCGCTCGTGATCACTGTTACGCTATGCCGGCCACGGGACGCTGCAACGTAGAACAGCTCCTTTTGCATGCCGTCGCCGGAGAGTATGACTGAGTCCACCGTCTTGCCCTGGCTGCGATGCGCTGTAACGGCGTAGCCGTGGGTGAAGCTCCGGTAATCGGCGGGCAATTGGCGGCCATCTTCCAGTTGAGTGCGGCCGAGGGAGTCGATGGCGGAAACAGTCACCAATTCGCCGTTTGTGACCCGCAGCCCGGCGTCTCGACGATTGGCAGTGAGCAGGAGCCGATCACCGGCCGCGACTTGAATCGGTTTCGCCTCTAATACATCGAAGCTTCCGGCGTGTCTCTTAGAGACTGTCGATCGCGTTCCATCTGATGAGCGAATCGCGATGCCATTCTCCGCTACAGTCACAACCTCCACGGCCTCGTTCTTCGAAATGCCTCTGACGGGCCTGTGAAACGCCAGCATTTGTCCTGGCCGGTAGTTCTGAAGATCTGCTTTCTGCGCCTTTGTCCAGTTGAGCGAAACGTGGCGGGTGAGCGCTACGCCTTCGCCAAGTTGTCCACTCGCCCTCTTACGATCACGGATAGCCTCCGTCACGCGATCGATCTCGTCGTGAGTTGCACAGACCACCAAGGTTTTTCCTTTCGAACCTGCAAAGACGTCTGCGATCACACCAGCGCGATCAGAAAAACCAACCTCCCGAACCGCGCCCATCGCATCCAACTTGGCGAATCCTCGTTCGGGATTCCGGCGAAGCTCCTCCATCGCGTCGCGGTACTCCTTGCGGGTCTGCCGCTGCACCTGGGTCAGAGCTACGGTCTTGAGCCGCGATTCCTTCTCCAGGATTCGCAGGGCATCGCCTGCCTCCACGCTTTGGATCTGTTTGGTATCGCCGCTGAATACGATTCGTACGGAGCGCTCTTCTGCCAATTTGAGTAGCTCGGCCATCTGCCGCGCCGAAACCATGCCAGCTTCATCGACAATGACGACCTTGCCTCGGATCTCGGTGCCGATGCGCTTGTCCTGCAAGAGACGCTCTATCGTGATGGCATCAGCGAAGCCAACTTTCTGCAGCTCTTCCACGGCACTCATAGTGGGAGCGACGGCGAGCACGGCCCGGCCGGCGTCTTTCAGACCGCGCAGCAGCTCCCGCAATGTTGCCGTCTTGCCTGTGCCCGCCGCGCCGCTGATGCTCACCGCCCGATCCCGCGATCCGAGCACAAACTCGACAGCTTTCTTTTGCTCAGGGCGCAAACTGTCCGACGCGACAAAGGAGCGTACAACACCGAGCGGCTCGAATCCGCCCACGCCGCGGTTGATGGCGGCGATCATGCTGCGCTCCCGTTCCAGGCTGCCTTCCGTCGCCACCTCGCGGCCTGACCGCAGTATTCTGCCTGCGGATTCCTGGACACTAAGTTCACCCTTCAGGTGGCTCAGCCGAATTCGCCCGCGGCCATGCCGTAAAGCTTCCGTGAGTAGCATATGCTCCAGAGCAACCGATACGCGCTCGAAGATGTGATCCTTAGCGTGCTCCAGGGACAGGGCACTTAAGTCCATCGACGGAGTGAGCGGGTGCCGATTGGCCCGAATCTGCGTCAGGGCGTTCTCGTCGCCAGGAGTAAGCTTAGCCTGCTGCTTTGCCCGAAGTTCATGCGTCGCGATCTCGATGAGCTTGTCCGCCCGCGATTCCCGAACCAGCACCGCGACCTCGTTGTCAGTAGGGCTTCGCCCCTGTTTCGCAATGAAATCCTCGATGGCCAGATCCCTCTGAACGCTACGCTGGCTGAACTTCGCGCGTAGTTCCTTGGGGACGCCACGGATCTCGAAGCCAGCATCCCGTCCCCTCGAATCGCGCTGGCTTTCGATCTCATATCCAAGCGCTTGGACTTCGCGAGCAAGCGCGTTGCGGTAGACCTCGGAAAGATAGGCGCGGCGTTCGTAGATCTCCGATGCCTGCAGGGCCTTCCATCGGCCTTCCGTTCCGTCGTACGTTAGGTTGGCCGCGACCGCGTGCGTGTGCAACTGCGGATCGAGCTCGCGGCTCGTGTCGTGGTGATAAACCGCAAGCGCCAGGTTCCCAGTCGTCCGATCCGCATTAGCACCGGCTTGCCGCACTCGGCTCGCTGCAAACGTCTCGGTTTCCTGGAGTGCCTCGCTGACTGCTATCCGATGGGCTTCGATCAACCGGTCATCCCCTCCAATAATCGCCACAATGGAAACGGACTTCGGAGCGGATATCGTGAAGTCGTAGAGACTTCGGCCTTGAGCTAGGTTGGTGCCATCCACCGCCTTACGGTCTGCGCTTCGGCGCACCCTCAAAAACTCGTTGGTCGCTAGGTCCAGACCCTGCCGCAGCGCCTCGAACTCTTCGGTCTCGACGGGCCCGCTTAGCCCCAACAGTTCGGCTCCCCGGCCTTGCCAAACACCAGTGACGCGTTCGCCCTCGGCGTAATAGTCGCTGTGCCCCAGGTGCCGGGACGAGTATCCCTTGCCATCCGACATGGCGCGGATCGTTAGCATGGATGCCTATCGCGGCACCGCTCCGATCCAGTGGTGATACCAGAAACTTAGCCAGATGCCAATGAGTATGCAGAGGGCCGGGAGTGCAAACAGCAACCATCGATAATCCTGACGAACTACAGCCATGAGTTCGTCCGCTTGGCGCTTGTTGCCGGAGATGGCCTGCGACGAGGTAGCTTCGAGATTCTGAATGACGCGACGAGCTTCGACCACCGCGCCATCGTAAGCGTTGTTCAGTGTGTAGGTAGCGGAAACGAACTCGCTCGTCGCATTCTTTATCTGCGCGGCGTTCACCGCCAGCGCGTCTGCGGTTTCAGGGATCGTGGTCTTGATGAATTGCTGTCGCAGGCTTTCGTTGATCTCTGCCGCTACTGCCGGTGGGTTCAAGGCCTTGGCGATATCCGCCGACACCTGCGCAAGTCGATGATCGATTTGCCTGCTCGCTTCGTCTACGAACTCGTGGACATCGCCTAGGAGTTTTTCGCACCTGGACACGATCTGCTCAAACCGCTCTCGCTCCAGCGCCATTTGTTCGGGCAGTTTCACCATTATGAGGACCAGGTACTGCATCGCTCGTATGATCCGTAACATCTCGTCATTCTGGGGTAGCGAGCGGCAATGGCGGAGCTCTCGGTAAAAACCGGCGCGCGCCTCAACCGGGAGGAAGTTTGCGATTCGATCGATCGTGTCGTCGTCAAACGGATCGTCTTGGTCAATCGGTTTGTCTTGGTCGTTCATGGCAAGAGTAGCTCCCGCACCTTGTCAAACTCGGCGAAAAGCCGTCTGCGATAACTTTGCGCCCGCATCACGAGCGACGATTGCCGCAACTCAGGTGCCGCGGCAAGTCTAGCCGCGACGGCGCCCAACGTAACGCCGTGATTCCTTGTAGCGTTTTCAAGCACTGGCAGGCGGAAATCCATGCGCACGATGGCCGGTGAATACGTCTGCTGAAAAAGAAGCGCCTGGTGCGTCTCGCGCCAATATCGGAAGTCGGTATGTTCGGTGATGGAATTCTCAACGATGAGGTAAGCGGTTCGATCGCGCAACCGCGACGCCCATGCGAGGACGCTCTCCACGCTGGCGGGGTCGGCCGTGATAACACCTACCGAGGTGAACGTGATACCGGCCTCCGCAACACTCGGATACATTTTGTCGAACCAGTCATAGGTAACCTGTCCCGCTCCGGCCCCCATGTCCGCCAGGATCACAGGCGGTCCGTCGGTCAGTTCATCGACGAACGCGTCCAGCCCGGCCGGCGTGTGGATGTTTACCTTGGGCACCTGACCGCCGAAGAAGTGCGTCAGCGATCCCCGCGACTTGTTCTCCGTGTCCAAGTCCAAGAGCTTGACCGGAATGCTATTCTCCTGGAACCACTCGGCCAACCCCGTGATTACGCAGGTCTTGCCGACTCCGCCTTTGCCGCCCATCGAAAGAATCACTCGCTTGGTCGGAGGACCGACCGGCGTTGTACGTGAATCCAAATCGTGCACTGTTACATTCATGTTTAACCTCCTCGAATCAGACTTAGAGAAAAAACACCCTCTATATATAAAGGAAATGGCAGAGGCACTTCGGGACGCGAAAACGAAAATATTTTTTCGTGTCGCATCGGCAGGAGGCGAGTTGCCGAAGAAAATGTGTCGCTCGGGGCAACTTGAAAAAAAGTTGCTGGAAGCCGTCCCGAAGTGCCTCTGCCATTTCCTTTATATATAGAGGCACTTTTTTCCATGTCGGCCGATAGCACTACTTTCGAAAGGCACTACCGGGTCGGCGAACTGGCTAAACTGTGGAGTCTTGGGCGGGAGACGGTGCGTAAGCTGGTCAAAGACGATCCTGGGGTGATCAAGATCCGGATGGGTCCGAAAAAATCACACACCGTGTACTCAGTACCGGAATCCGCGGCGAAGAGAATTCATACGAGATTGCTGAACAGTGCCTAGCACTGGATCGCATAGCTGGACTAGTGTGACAATCCAGTCACCCCTTAGGCATGACAACGAGATTACCTTTGGGTTTGTCATCGAACGCTTCCTTGAGGATCTTTGTGAGGCGCGCCTGACGTTCGGGAACCCACCGCGAGTAGTGCTCACGCACGGTTTTTTCGTCGTCCCCGAGAAGGTCTGCCACGTCCGCAACCGGGACCCCTCGCTGCAGGAGAATACGCGCAAAGGTATGGCGGAAACGATGAGGCGTCGGCCGCTCCTCAAATCTCCCGGCAAGCTCGAAGACGGAATTAATCTTCCGACGCCACATATCCGTGACCGTTTCCAACCGCTCCGACTGACCGACAACGAATGGACGCGATCCGCATCGTTTGGCACGGGCCGTAAGCCGTTCCCGGAGCCAGTCTGGGATATAGGCGAAGACCTCACCACCGTTTTTCTTGGCCCTGAGAAAGACTTCGTTGCCATGCAGACGGCTCATATTCAGCAAACTAACATCGGAGATCCGTAGGCCTGTGTAGACCATCACCCAGATGAAATCCTTAACGTCCTCGCCGGTCCATCGGCCGCCGCCTCTACCACTTGACCAAACGATATCCGGCATCCGATCGCAAGCACCCACGATGCGCTGCAATTCCAGGTCGGTGAAAGGAGCCTTGTTGGCCACACGGTTTGCGCCGACGGGCGGTTTGATATCGGCGCTCACAGGACTTTCGGAAAGCCATTTGCGGTTCACACAAAACCGGAAGAACGCACGGAGTGTGCCAAGTCGCTTAGACTTCGCCCGTGCGCCAAGTTTCATTTGGCTATAGAAAACGTCGATGTCCCCCGATGTCAATTGATCCAGCATGACGTAACCGAGCCCATCGGCGAAGGCTGTGAGCTGGTTCGTGAAGGTGCGGTACTTGCGAAGCGTCGACGGCGCGATCTTTGCGCCCTCTCGGTTGGAGAGGAACACCTTGACGGCGGCCACGGTCGTGATGCGGCTTTGGTGCCTCGGTGCTTCAGGAGCGCGAGGCGGTGCTGGCGGCGTGACCTTACCTGTCCATGATCCAACCTGCTCCAGATGCAACGCTATCGAGCGGGCCTGATCCCATTCCCACTTGCTGGTGCTTTGTCGTTTGAAGGTCCCCTGGAGCGTTCCTGATATGAAGATCGAGCATTCGCAGCGCTTCCAGCCCTTCTTCCTCTCATCGTATTCGCTGGAGCGGCGTTCTTCCGAATGACCGGCTTTGCAGTCGCGTCTGTGACGGCGGTAAAGGGCAAGCGCCATACTTCATTGTCCGATATTGCCCGATGAAATGGAAGATGGCTACTAACCTATTGATTCTATTCTGGCGGTGAGGGTGGGATTCGAACCCACGGAACCCGTGAAGGTTCAACGGTTTTCGAGACCGCCCGATTCAACCACTCTCGCACCTCACCGTCTCCTTAATGTATCATCTTGCAGCTACTTACGGAACGTGTCCACAGTCAGTTGTGCAATCCGTTCGGCTTCACCGTCACGATTGCTCACTTTCCCACTGGGGCCTCCAAAATGGGGCTCTGAGCAGGAATTCGACGGAGAGACCATTCTATGCCGCTTTCCCGGCTTGCTGAAGTTCGACGAATTCGGCGTTGGTGACAGCCATGCGTTTGGCCTTCAGCGGTAGGCAGCGGACGTTTTTGTAACCACGACCACGATTGATGGCATCCGAATGTTTCCATTGAGCGCCTCGACGACACCAAAGCGAACCTTGGTCCGGCAGTAGTTCAGGATTCCTCTCCAGATGCTTCACCAGCATGTCGGCGAGTTCTTCGAACGGGGTCAGCCGTTGCCACTTCAGTTGGTCCATCCACTTCTGCAGGTAGCTGAGCATCGCGCCCTCGTAGCGATAGTCGCCAAAGCCGCTCCAAGCTCTCTTTGAGAAGGTGGGCTTTGAACACGCGCCGGTTCAGTTGGGACAGCCGGTTGAGTTCTCCGCGTTGCACAACAGTCAGGTTCTTCCAGCGGCTCATCAGCAGCCACTTCTTTCCCTTGATCAGCCCGCGCTTTTGTTTCCCTGACGGAAGAACTCCGCCTTCCGCACTTCGTCGATGGAATCGTTGGCATGCTGGAGGATGTGGAACTTGTCGTACACGATCTTGCACTGCGGCGCCTTCCGGCTGATCGAAGACGACCCGGAAGTCGTGCCAGGCACGACAACCGACCGAAGACGACCCGGTGGGTGGGCCCATTCCTCGATGCTCAACCGAAACGGCTCCCACATGTCCACGCAGGCTGCTTCAATCCGCTTGCGTTGCCGAGGCCATAACTCATCCCGGAAGAATTCATCCAACGTTTCTTTCTTCCGCGTTTTGCCAAACCACAGCGGCTCGCCGGTTTCCAGATTGCACACTACGGCGAGAAACTTGTCCTTCTTGCCGCGGTACAACTCGTCCACGCCCATCTGCCGTAGCGGCGGCCTTCGACGCTTGGCCGCCCAACGTTCCAGGCACCGCAGGTCGATCGCGCGCACCGTGCTTTCGGCCATGCCAAACCGGCGGGCCACTTGTCGAGCCGACGCGCTCTCGCAAGCCTGCCCCACCGCTTCTTCGAATCGTTTGCTGAACGGCGCCTTACTCGGCAACTGGGCCACCTGCTCGATCTTGGGGCCACATTGTGGACAGCGCACTCGGTGCAGTTCAACAACCACTGTCGCGGTGTACTCGGACCAAGGTAGGTCACGCACTTGCCGTTCGCTGGCATCATGCATCTCCACGCAGTGCCGACCACACCAGCAGATTAGCTTCTTGGTCCCCGGTTTCCGTCGCACCCATAGCCTCAGCGTCTTGCGCTCTTCGTCGATCTCACAGTGGTAAACCTGATAGCCAGGCCACCCCAGAATCTTGGTCCATTCTCGGTATCTCAAGCACCGTCAGTTTATCCGATCCCGCTCTATCGGCAAACTGGCGCGAACTTTGTCAGATTCCTGCTCAGAGCCCTTCTTACTCAAGAAAAATGAAAAAACGCATACGGAGCGAAACCGGGACGCCCTACAGCGCCATCCGTTCCAGTTTTCTGTAAAGTGTCTTACGTTCGATCCCGAGAATCTTGGCCGCGCGGCTCTTGTTCCCGCCCGTGGCCGCCAGAACGCGCCGGATCTGGTCGGCTTCGGTATCGGCCAGCGTGTCGCTTGCAGTGTCGCGCGGTTCGGTGAGTTCAATGGCTTCTCGCACCGCGGCGTCGTCGATGCGGCCCTGCGGAGTGACAATGGTCATCCGCTCGATCATGTGCTGCAGTTGGCGCACATTGCCGGGCCAGCTATAATCTTCGAAAACCCTGAGCGCGGCTTCGGTCAGGCGCGCCTGCTGATGGTAGCGCTCGTTGTATTTCTTCAAAAAATAATGCGCCAGCAAAGGAACGTCGCCCCGGCGCTCCACTAGCGGCGGAAGAATCATGCGGACTACGTTGAGGCGATACCACAGATCCTCGCGAAATTTGCCCTGCTCCACCATTTTCTGTAAATCGCGATTAGTAGCCGCCACCACCCGCACGTCCACCTTCTTGCCGCGCGGCGAGCCGAGCGGACGGATCTCTTTCTCTTGTAGAAATCGCAGCAAGTTAAGCTGGAAGCCCAGCTCCAGATCGCCGATCTCATCCAGGAAGACCGTGCCGTTGTTGGCGGCTTCGAACACGCCCATGCGGTCCCGATCGGCACCGGTATATGCGCCTTTGAGCGCGCCGAACAATTCGCTTTCCAGTAACGAAGGGGCGATGGATCCGCAGTCCACCGGCACGAACGGCTGATTCACGCGCGGGCTGTTGTTGTGAATCATGCGGGCGATCATTTCCTTGCCGGTCCCGGTCTCGCCTTCCAGCAGCACCGTAGCGTTGGTGGGCGCCACCAGCGAGACGGTTTTGTAGATCTCGATCATCTTGGGAGAGCTGCCGATCATCTCGCTCTCCGGCAGATCCTCGATTTCGGAATCCTTGTCGTCCGGATGCTGGCCCACCGAAGCTTCGGCGCGCTTCACGGTATCCAGCATGCGGTCCAGCTCGAAGGGCTTGGCGATATAGTCGAACGCGCCGCCCTGGGTGGCTTTCATCACCGTTTCGATGGTCCCGCGGGCGGTCATCAGAATTACCGCGCAAGTAGGATTTTTCTTGCGGGCCGTTTCCAGGACGTCCAGCCCTGTGCGCTCGTCGACATAGATGTCGGAGATGACGATAGGATAGGCATCCAGGCGCAAGCGCTCCAGGGCTTCCCGGGTGGAAGATACGGCATCTACCGTATAGCCTTCCAATTCCAAAAACGTCTGGATGGTATTTCGAACGGAATTATCGTCTTCGACTACAAGAAGTCGCTGCACGTATGACGCCCTATGCTATTAGACTAGCAGGCCGGGGAAAACCGCTTCCTCACGGGGTGCGGCTCTGTTGGCTGACCCTTAGTTATTTTTCCGGTTCAGGAAGGCGGTCACAAGGGAATCCCTGAATTTGGCGCCTACGGCCTCGCCTGTCACCAGCACACGATAGTAAATAGGGCCAACCAGTTGGTCTACCGCAAAGTCGATATCGGTGTCCGCGGGTAACTCACGGCGTTCGATGGCGCGTTGAAAAGGTACGCGGCCTACCTGGCGCTGCTGCCCAAGATAGTCTCTTCGAAACCGTTCGGCCATCTTGGCGTCGTGCTGCGCTTGGCCGGCCAATGCGCGAAAGACGGCCCCGGCGTCCGATTGCGTCAAGAACTCGGCCAGATGGCGCAGATGGGCTCGCAGATCACGGCCCAGATCGCCGGAATCCTGCGGTTTCAAGTGCTGGACCGCGTCGTCGAGGAAGGCGTCCATCAGGACATCGGTTTTCGACGCCCACCAGCGATAGATGGTCTGCTTACCGACACGTGCGCGCGCGGCAATGCCCTCGATGGTCACAGCGGCGAAGCCGATCTCCGCCAGCAGGTTATCGGCCGCTTCCAGCACGGCCTGGCGCGCTTCTTCACTGCGGCCGTAGCGATTTCCGGCATGCCTGACGCGACGGGAGCCGCCCGCTTTCGTGCGCGTTGTAGCCGTTTTTTTATTTTTTTCTTGGGCTGGTTTTGGACTGACGGTTTTTGGCATGGTCGCTCCCAACCCGTTGTTAAGACGGGACGCGCAGTCTCCTCTAGAGTAGAGTATCTAAGTTCGACCCGCGGCTTCCAGTCGGCATTCTTCTTGACAAGACGGACCGTTTCGTCTAGCATACTCGTATGTCCTTCACTTTTCTCGGCACATTGTTGCTTGGCTTGTTGTTCGCATTTCCTCCACATATGAGGTCCGCCGGCGCGCCTGCCGGAGTCCTGCTGGTTGTCAACCAGGCGGACGCCGATCTCGGCATTGTCGATCCGCGCCTCGCCACACAAGTGGCAAGGATTGCCGAAGGCGGCGCCACGGGTCACGAGGTAGCGGTTTCCTTGGACGGCAAGACTGCCTACGTTCCTATTTACGGCGACGCCAGCGTGGGGGAAGCGGGATCCGATGGCAGAGACATGGCGGTAATCGACATTGCATCTCGCAAGGTAACCGGCCGTCTTGATTTTGGACACGGCGCGCGCCCGCACTGCGCGGTAATGAACCCGAAAGACGGGCTACTGTACGTAACCACGGAACTCGACCGGACAGTAAACATTATCAATCCCAAAACCTTGCAAATAGTGGGGGTGATTCCGACCGGTCAAGAAGAATCCCACATGCTGGTCATATCTCATGATGGACGATTTGGCTACACAGCGAATGTCGGGCCGGGCACCGTATCGGTGCTGGATATTCGGGCACGCAGGTTAGTATCCGTGGTGCCGATCTCAAGCACGGTACAGCGGATTTCGATATCCGCCGACGACAAATGGCTATTCACGGCCGATCAAGCGAAACCGCGGTTAGCCGTGATCGACACTGCCACTAACAAGCTGAACAACTGGATTTCTCTGCCTGCCGCGGGATACGGCACGGCGAGTACACGCGACGGGCGCTGGCTACTGGTTTGCGTTCCCGATGCGTCGCAGGTAACAGTCATCGATATGAGAACGCTTCAAGTGGTCCGCACAATCCCCGTGCCTAAAGTGCCGCACGAGATCGTGATTTCGCCCGACGAAAAAACCGCGTATGTTTCCTGTATCCGGAGTAAAAAGGTTGCGGCCATAGACCTTTCCGATTGGTCGGTCAAGAGTCTCATCGATGTTGGAAATTGCGTAGACGGAATGGCCTGGGCTGGCGCCACACGATGACAACGTTATACTCTCCCAAAGTGCGCGCCACGCTGGACCGGCTATTTGCTGCAAGCGCCATGCAAGAGGCGTCGCCAACCGCCGCGCCGCCGGGCTTTTCGTTCGAGGGGGGCTCCCCGCAAGAACGTGCCGACGCAATGGCGGGCGTGTACATGCCGATCTCGGCCCGTGGCGGCCAACTGCTGTATGCGCTGGTAAGAGCAAGCCGCCCGGAGACCATTGTCGAGTTTGGAACCTCGTTCGGCATTTCTACGATCCATCTCGCTGCCGCGGTAGCCGATAACGGCAAGGGTCATATTTATAGTACTGAGCTGAGTGCCGCCAAGGTCGCCGCGGCTGGCCGTAATCTGCTCGAAGCCGGCCTTTCCGAGGCAGTGACCATTCTACCGGGCGATGCCCTGCAAACTCTCCGTACTGTGGCAGGACCAGTCGGCTTCGCTCTTCTCGATGGATGGAAAGACTTGTGCCTGCCGGTGCTGAAGCTTCTCGAACCGCGTTTAACGGAAGGGGCGCTGGTCATCGGAGACGATATCAACTTCGCGTCGATGACGGATTATTTGAGGTACGTCCGCGACTCGGCAAATGGTTATGTCTCCGTCGCGTTCCCGGTCGAAGATGGCATGGAAATCAGTTGCCGCTCAGGTGGCGCCGGCTGATGAAAACGGTGTCGGGAGATCGCTTCGTGAATCAACCAGCAGCGGTTTTAAACCGGCCTTCGATCTTTCCACCAATGCAGTACGCAAACGTGCCGGTAGTCGACGCGCGTTATTGGGCCGGCATATCCTTGGCAAGCTTCTCCGGTGGCAAGCTTCTCCGGTGGCAAGCTTCTCCGGTGGCAAGCTTCTCCGGTGGCAAGCTTCTCCGGTGGCAACATGGGCGATTTCGTTTCGCTCTACCTGTATGGGGGTCTCTTTCCCTTGACAATCCAGCCACGCCGCCCCTGAACGAAATAATTCCAGGCCCTCATTTCGAGCACGGCGAGCTGGCCGATTCCGCGCTCGTCGCACCACTGGGCAAAACGGCGCGTGGCGTTCACTTACGCCTTGCGCGTGTGGTCGTGGTTGATCTGCGCGGTGAAAAAATTCCAGTACGCGCTTCGCCGCCTTCGGCGTCGGCGTGAACAGCGTCGCGGGAAACACGGCCGGGGCAGGAGAGGTGGCCAGTTGAGCGCTCATTCGATTCCCGGAAGGCCCACCAATCCCGAGAGGCATGCAACACGCGCAGGATCGTCACCCCCGCCGCGCGCGGCATATAGAAAATCAGAACATTCTCGAATCCGCTCACTTGCCACTTGCGCAACCCGGCTAGCCTCGCCGAGCGTGGCGACAACGCGCCGCCTAATCCGGGATACCTGGAGAGTTCTTCAAAGCTCTTGTCGGCGTTTGCCAGAAACCGGTCGGCGGTTTCCATCCCAGCCAGCTCGGCAAGGCATACGTAATGTTCGATCAGATCCCGCTCAGCGCTTGCGCGCTTGTAAACCACCGCTGTCATCAGCGCGGCTTCTTGCGGCCTTTGAGCTCGGCCAAAGCTTCCTTGCGGATATTGTCGAAATGCTCCCGCGTCAACTCTGTCTCCTCGCCCTCCAGCCCTGCGAGCAACAGAGTCTCTAGCCGCTCCCCGGCCTTGCGCTTCTCGTCGTCGCGGATCAGCTGGCGGATGTACTCGCTGGCGCTGCTGTAGCGGCCTTCGGCGATCTGGTGGTCGACGAATTCTTTCAGCGGCTCGGGGAGGGAAATGTTCATGGTCTGCATGCGCGGGACCTCCTGGTGATGCTGTCGCCAGCCTAGCAGTCATGGCAGTTTTTGTCAATTTATGCCATTTTATCGGCCGCCGCCCCGATGCTAGGACGCGCTCCAGAACCACAGGTGTCCGGCCCGCTTGATCGCAAGAGCGCGCGCCGACCAGATTTCCTCACGGCGGCGCTCAGTTTTCTGGAATTGCAGAGAAAGATGCTGCTGGTTCGCGTCAGAAGTGAAATTGTTTGCCCGCCCGGTTGCGGATTGACGGCGGCAGGTCGCGGGCGATTGGCTGGCCTTCCGGGAGAAACCCGGTTTGAGCAATGGGCTTCACCTAGCTAGGCCTGCCGCTCAGCATGCGTTCACTTGCGCACTATTTGTTGGAACTCTCCTCTTGTGGCGCGCGCGGCAAACACCACCGTAAAGCAGGAGCCTTGACCGGGTTGGCTGATCACTTCCATCTTACCGCCGTGATGCTGAACAATCTGTTCCACGATAGAGAGGCCGATTCCGGTACCGGCTTCGCCCGACGCTTCGGCGCGCTTGGTGCGGTAAAACTTCTGGAAGATCTGGCGCAGCTCCTTGGCGTCCATTCCAATACCTTGGTCCTGCACCGAAAGACGCAATTGCGCGCCTTGCAGGGTGCATGCCACCGTGATTTGCGTATCCGGCGGGGAATATTTCACGGCGTTCGTGAGCAGATTGTAAATGGCATATTCCATCAGCTCGCGGTCGCCCTCCAGATAGCCGTTGAGCGCTTGTATCACGATGCGAATGCTCTTGCGCTCGGCTAGCGGGCGCGCGCGGGCGATGCAGACCTCCACGATTTCGCGGATTTCAAACGCTTCGCCCTTCAGTTCCATCTGGCCGTCTGACAGACGTTCGACATCCAGAAACGTCTGGATCATGCGTGCCAGCCGCTTGGACTCCTGGTTGATCATGTCGGCAATCTGTTTGCGTTTGTCTTCGCTCAGATTGTAGCGGCCCATCAATTCACTCGATCCCTGAATGGCGGTGAGCGGAGTGCGCATCTCGTGTGTCACGAAATGGATCGCTTGTTGGTAGTGCCGGCGCTCGGTTTCGGCTCGCTGTAGCGCTCGACGCACTACGAAGTGTTGATAGCTGGCGGCGGCGATGGCCGTAAGCCAAGCCGAGACGAAGGGCGCGAAGAAGGGGAGCACGATGCCTTGACGGAAGAAGAGATAAGGCGTGACAGGGGCGGCCGCTAACAGGGCTCCTGCAGCGGCATAGGCCGGCCAGCCGGACAGGAACGCAAAGATCAGCCCGGCGAGCGCGCCAAAGAGAAGACAGCAGCCCAAAGTTGCCAGATTCGAACTATCCGTCAGGAATGCGCCGCGCTCCAAGGTTTCAAAGAGCTGCGCGTGAACTTCGACCCCGGGGATGCGGCCCTGGCCGTAAGGCGTCGCGACACGGTCATAGGTCGCCGAAATGGATGTCACGCCGATGAACACCACCTGTCCGTTGAATCGGGCGGCCAATTGAGGGTTCTGGGCCAAGTCCTTCAGCGATACGCTGGGGATCGGCTCGCGCGTGTATAAGACACGCAATGGGCGGCCGATGCCACCGGATCGCGCGGCTGGAATTACTTCATCGCCAATTTGCAGATCGTTCGGGGATTCCAGTATTGGCGCGCCTTTGGCCAATCGAAAGGCTTCCAGAGCCAGGGACCAGTGGCGCTCCGTAGCGGTGCGTTCCTCAAGCGGAATTTCTCGCGTCACTCCGTCCGCCGATAGCGTGTCAGCGCCGTCATGGCCCACCGCGGCTGCATGTTGGCGGAAGAGCGGGAGCGGATCTTCCCAGCGGCCGTTATCGAAATGGGTGGCTAGAACAAGGTTTGGGACCGCGTGCATGGCGCCTTCCAGGCGTTGATCTTCGGCCGGATCCTTCCAGGGGTCGGCAAGGACAACGTCCAGCGCCACGGCTTTTGGATTGGCTTGCTGGAGCAGTTCGAACGCCTTGGTCCACATGGCGCGGTAACCGGCCACGCCGCCCATCGCGTTGAAGGTGGCGTCGTCGATGGCGAGAATCACGGAGTGGGTCCGGGCGGCGGTTGGCGGATGGAGGCGGAACATCACGTCGTAAGCGTCGTCGTCGATCTGCGCGGCGAGCGACGTCCACCCCAAGAGGATCGCGATAGCGAGCGTCACGGCCAGGACGGCGATGTAGCCCAAAATCCGTTTATTTGAGGACGGCTTTTTCAATCTCGTCCGGCTCCTTGGGCAGTGCAGCGCTCAAAACCTTCGCTCCGTTGAGCGTCACCAGCACCACGTCTTCAATACGAATGCCGAGGCGCTCTTCGCCGATGTAGACACCTGGTTCCACGGTAATTACCATGCCGGCTTCGAGCGGGCCGTCGCTGGGCGGATCATGCACCGCCAGGCCAACTTGATGCCCGATGTCATGCGTGAAGTATTTTCCTAGCGGCTCGCCGTGCAAGTCTTTTCCATGGGCATTCATGTAGTCGCGCGCGATTTTGGTGAGCGATTCGCCGGAGCCTGAAATCCAAGCTCCCGGCTTCACGGCCGCGATCGCAGCCTTCTGAGCGCCCAGCACAATCCGATAGATCTCGCGCTGCCGCGCAGTGAATTTGCCGCCTACGGGAACGCTTCGGGTGATGTCGCTCGCGTATCCCTCGCATTGCGCGGCTGCATCGATGAGCACCAATTCGCCGCGATCCATACGCCGCTGGTTCGACATGTAGTGCAGAATGGCGCCGTCAGGACCCGAGCCGACGATCGGCGAATAAGCCGGCCCCTCGCAACCAGCGTCGAGAAAGGCAGAGAGGAGAGTGGCCGCGATGTGGTATTCGTACTGGCCGGCCGCCAGTTGCTTCCAAGCCGCGCGATGGGCTTCGACGGTGACGTCTGTCGAGTGCTGGATGGCTGCGATCTCCGCCTCCGATTTGATGACGCGCAGCTTCGCGATCAGCGGCGTGGCATCGGAAACATCGCGAAACGGATAACGCGCTCGCAATTGTCCGGCATACGCGTCGGTCCACGGAGCATACAGGCGCAAGTGGGAACTGAGCGCCCGATCCAGCTCCGTTTCGAGTTTTTCGATCGGCAGAACGTTTTCAAAACCAGTGGCCGCGTGCGCGTCGGGATCCTCGGCCGACGTACGCTTACCCGAATACTTTTCCGCTCGTTCATTGTGAGACGGGAGGAAGAGGATCTCGTCCGAGGGAGTCAGAAGCAGAACCGCGCCAGGCTCAGACCAGCCGGTCAGGTGGTAGAAGTTGGGCTCCTGCTCGAATCGGAAGACGGGGTCATAGGGTTCGGCCCGTCCCTTTAGAAAGAGCACCCCGCCGTCCAGCGATTGGCGTAAGGCAGCCCGCCGCGTACGAAACTCGTCCGCTGGAGCCTTGGCCGATTGGGCTGACGCCGC
>Ga0302324_100013448_pt1 | contig 16597 bp, 13 predicted proteins | sample Palsa_T0_1_FD_201949 | JGI IMG/M metagenome (GOLD analysis project Ga0302324, IMG submission 201949) | Peat permafrost microbial communities from Stordalen Mire near Abisko, Sweden - Palsa_T0_1 | ecosystem: Environmental > Terrestrial > Soil > Palsa > Peat permafrost | place: Sweden: Abisko...
CAGCATTTTTGCATGACCTTTTTCACCGCTGCAATGTGAAAAGATACAACAGTCGGTTATAGAAGGGTTCAGCAGCCTGGCCAGCAACAAGGCAGCGGTGGTAATAAAGCCGTCGACCAGGATGACTATCTTTAGCTCTGCCGCTTTCAGGCAGGCGCCGGTGAGCATGGCGATTTCATATCCGCCAACCCGCTGTAAAATATTCAGCGGCCCGGGATCGCCGGCAATGGCCGCCGCGTGGTATTGAAAAGCCTCCTGTAACGCGTTTTTCTTTTGTTCGAACTGCCCGTCATTCACCCCCGTTCCCCGGCCGGTACAGTCGGCTACCGGGATACCCGTAATATAGCTCATGATCAGGGACGCCGAAGAAGTGTTGCCGATGCCCATTTCACCCAGACCGATACAATTGCATCCCCCTTCGGCCAGACCCGCGATGATCTCCTTTCCGGCTTCGATCGCCGCTTCCGTTTCTTCGGCTGTCATGGCCGCCGTCTCCAGGTAGTTCCGGGTACCATAACCTGTTTTCTTCGACACGAGCTTGCCCCGCAGGGCTGGATCGAAATCGTAATTGACACCCGCATCTACCACGATGAGACCAAGATCATGCTGGCGGCAAAATACATTGATGGCAGCGCCACCCCTGATAAAATTCAGCACCATCTGCGCTGTGACCGACTGTGGGTAAGGATTGACCAGCCCCGTGGCGGCAATCCCATGGTCGCCGGCAAATACGACAATAGTCGGCCGGGTCAGCCGCGGATGGGCGGTGCCCTGCAGAAGGCCCAGCTGTAAAGCGATCTCTTCCAGCCGTCCCAGCGCCCCCAGCGGTTTGGTCTTGTTATCTATCCGATGCCGCAGCTCCAGGTCCAATGATGTTATCGTTTGCATGAATTTCGTTATAAATCGAGATTGATTTTCATAGTCAGGGGAATCCCGCTGACCATAAAGATAACCTGATCTGCTTTTGCCGCGATATACTGATTTATCCATCCCTGCAGATCGGTAAATTTCCTCCCCGACTCCGTGTCTGCATGCAAGCCCATACCGATCTCATTGCTGATGAGGATCAGGACGGCATTCTTTCGCAGCAGCGCGTCGATCTCCCGCTGGCATTCTTCCAGACAGACCGTCGTATCATATCGGGTATCCGAAAAAAAATTGGTGATCCAGAGCGTGATGCAATCGATCACGACCACTTTGCCTTCCAGCGGCAGTCGGCTCAGCCACTTCTCTTCCTCTATCGAGGTCCAGCGTTCATCCCGCTCCTGCCGGTGGCGCTCCACCCGTTGCCGGAACTCATTATCCCATAGCCGCGCGGTGGCAACATATACGGGTTGTTCAGACCTTCCCAGCGCAAGCTCCTGTGCATGCCGGCTCTTACCGCTGCGGGCCCCGCCGGTAATAAAGATGAGATGGGCGGTCTCCTTATCTTCCTGCATGCGGAAAATATTTTTCCTTGAAAAAGACCTCCGGCTGCTTCAATTCCAGCAGGCATTTCCGGCAAAGACAGTCGGTCCATCTTTCCGCGATAAACTGCTTCTCCTCCACCGTCATGGAGACGCCGGCGCATTGACATCGGGCGATATCCCCCACCTTGCACTCGAAGGCGGCCTGACAGCGGGGGCAATATTTTTCTTCCTGTTTACACATAGCTGGGCGTGGATACAGTCACCGGCAAATACTTATGCTGCAGCTGTGCCGGTACCGAAAAAATACCCGGGTGGAACAGCGCAGCCATTAATTCGATGCCCTCCGTCAGGGTGCCGGGACTTGGTTGCGTGAACAGATCATAGTCTGCGAGGTAAACAGCGCCGCTGCGAACAGCCTGTAAGCTTTCCCAACCCGGTTTCTGCTGCAACAGGTGCAACTCCTCCCGCGCCCGGGCCGTATGAAATCCGCAGGGGGCGATCACCAGCACCTCGGGGTCATAACGGACAATCTTTTCCCAGGGCGTGACAATGCTGTCCCCGCCGGGATTGGAGAGCATATCGATACCGCCGGCATAGGCGACCTGGTAGGGGATCCAATGCCCGCAATTATAGATCGGTTCTATCCACTCCATGACCAGCACCCTTTTCAGGGGCGACCGGTGCGCCCGAAGCGTGTCGGTGATCCGGTCGATCCTTTTCTGCAGCACGGACAAATGACGGCAGGCCGCTTCCTCCCGGCCAAGGGCGGTGGCAATGCTGACAGCAGTCACAAACACCTGCTCCAGGTTACCCGGGGTCAGCGGGATCAGCACCGGCTGTTTGGGCAGCTTCGACACGGCTGCCGCTGTACAAGTGGTATCGATCTGGCAAACGGCGCAGACGTCCTGGGTGAAGATGACATCGGGAGCGATCTCCTGCAACAGGGTCTCGTCGACATAGTACAGGCTTTTCCCCTGCGCTTTGGAGGCCGAGAAGATCCGGTCTATCTCTTCGCTGCTGTAAGAATGACCTTCCAGCAGACAGCGGACAACCGCCGGCTTGGCCGCCGCTTCCTGCGGACACTCGAAAGTCACCCCATGGAGCAGATCCTCCAGACCCATGTCATAGATCATCCGGGTCGCAGCAGGAACAAAGGAACAGGCTTTCATACTGTCGATTTAGAGAATGAAGATAATCAAAATTCAACCGTCGCGCCCGCGGTAAACATCGCAGGAATGGAATTATAGCCGTAAATAGTATAGAATTTTTTATTCAGGATATTCCTCGCCTGGACAAACAGTTTCAGCCGGCTCACTACCATGTATTCCGCATAGCCGTTTAAAATAAAAAAAGGGTTTAGCACGACATCCGGCAAGGGATTGAAGCTGGCGTCATAGCCGCCGATATCATGGCGTTTGCTTTCGTAGTGACCGGTAAGACTGAGAAAAAAGGCATGGACAGGCCGGACACCCAGGGTGAGGTTGACCGTGTGTTCAGGCACCCGCAGGGCATAATTGTAGGTCGTATCCGCATAATCAAGATGACTCTGTGTCTGCTCCTTCATCTTCAGCCAGGTGTAGTTGGCAGACAACGACCAATCCTTTCCAAATTTAACCGAGCCTTCCCATTCAATCCCATTTCCCCATTCCTCGTCGTAATTATAATACTGATTGGTAAAAAAGTTGTAATCGATCCCGTCCTTCGTATTCCGGTGAAAATAAGTAGCGCGGGTATTCAGGATCGTATTGTTGAACTGGATACCGCCTTCATAGCTCTTCGATTTTTCGGGTAACAGGCTGGCGTCGCCGTATGGGGAATAAAGCTGGTACAGCGTTGGCGCCTTGAAGGCGCTGCCAATACTGCCATACAGCTTCCAGTTGGGGTCGATCAGCCACGCCGGATTGAAGGTATAGGTATAGTTGCTGCCATACCGGGAGTCCGTGTTCAGCCGACCGCCGAACTCGACGCTCAGTCCGGACTTGCCGCTATACAATAGCGAGCTGTATAGGGAATTCTGGCTCACGGAAGTATCCTTGAAGGCGAGGGGGTAGCCGCCGGCCACGCCGGTCTCCTGCATGGAAGCATACCGGTAATCGGCGCCGTTCAGCAGGGTAAAGCCATAGCCCAGGTTCGTACTGGCGAAAATTTCCACAAATTGAGAAGTACCGGCATAATGATCGTTATAATAGGATTGTCCATAGACGCTATCCTCCAGCAGGCGTAAATCGGACGTGCTGTAGAGGTAATTGCCGTCGATGGTCGTGTTGGACAGCTTGTAGGTAAAGCCTCCGCCCGTCAGCAGGCTTTTGGTGGCGCTGGTATAACCCACCGCCGGTGTGAAAGCCCCGCCATCGATGTCGACGGTATACTTGCTGTATTGGAGGAAACCTTTGACGGTCAGCAAGGGGGTGGCGTTCCAGCCGAGGTTGCCGGCTACCAGGTCGCTGCTGTAGCCGTCGTTCAGGAAAGGAACGGCGGAAGGTGCGCTTTTGCTGCTGTCATAGGCCGTGGGGAAGCCGCCCGAATGGTCGTGGTTATACCGGATATTATAGGTCAGCTGGTCGGCGACTTTTCCATAAACCTGCGCATTGCCGTTATACGTGTCGTAATTACCGCCGGACAGGCTGGCTTTGGCGTTGAACGGTTTCTTCACGTCGGACTTGATGGTGATGATATTGATGACGCCGGCGATGGCATCGGACCCGTACAACGTCGATTGCGCCCCTTTGGAGATCTCGATCCGCTCGATCATGGTAACGGGGATGAGGTTGATGTCGAAGCTGTTGTCCGTTGCTGTCGGATCACTGATGGGTATGCCGTCAATCAGTATCAGCGCCCGGCCGGAACCTGCCCCGCGGATAAAAACACTCTGGTTCGTTCCGGGGTCGTTCAGACTGCCGCTAACAATGATGCCGGCCTGCTCACCCAATAGCTCACCCAGCGGTTTCCCGATGCTTTTTTCGATCTCCTCATGGGAGATGACGATCACCACTTTCCCCGTCTGGCTTTGCTTGACCGGGTATTTGGTGGCCGTGACCACCACCTCGTCCAGTTGTTTGCCCGTACTGTCTTTTGTTGTTTGCGCGAAAATGGAAGCGCTGCCGGTTACCGACAGCAGAAGGAATGCCCAATGTTTGCTGATCATTGCAGTTAATTTTTATGCTTTTCTCCCGAAAGCTGTTAATAAATTTGTGATGAACTGGGCAGGTCTTCTGGCTTGTGCTTGACCGGTTTTACCTTCCCATCCGCGGTGCGGACAGTGGCATGGAGTTACCGGTCGTTTCCCGAAGGTCTGGCATCGAACAGGATGCCCGCATGTCGGGACCACACTTACAGCTACGGGGATAGCGCCGGAGTTACACCGGACTTCCCTTTTAATGACGATAGAACGTCAACCGAATTCGGCGCGAAGATATATATTCTAGGCCATTGCCTGTAATAATTTCCCGATGCTGTCATATTCACCGGCCGCCTCTCCGCCGTCCAGCAGCCAGGTGGTCCGGCCATTCCCGGTTAAAAGGCGGATATGATGGAAAACATCCTTATCCTTCTCCGGGGCGCTGACAAGAGTGAAACCTGCCCGTCGCAAGGCTCTTTGGGTCCAGAAAGCGGCGATACCTTCGCCGGTGAACAAAACGGGCTTTCCGCGTTGAGCGTGAATGATAAAAGTACCGGCTTCCTTGTCAAAAACGACATCCTCCTCGGCGAAGGCGGCTTCGAAAACACCGTTCAGCACCAGGTCTTCGGGCGCACCTCTATGGAGGACACCGCCGGAGTGGAGCAGCCATACTTCGTCGGCGACTTGCAGGGCCAGGTCCAGCTCGTGAGTGGATAAAAGGATGCCTTTATGCGTCTGTCGCGCCAACTGAAGCAGCAGCCGCATCAGCCGGATCCGGCTGGGCAGGTCCAGGTGGGCCGTCGGCTCATCCAGCATCAGGATAGGCGTGTCCTGCGCCAGCGCACGGGCCAGCATTACCTTTTGACTTTCCCCGTCGCTTAGCGTATGGATCTTCCGGTCCCTCAATGTCCCGATCCCCGTTGCCCCGATGGCCCATTCGATAGCGGCTTTGTCCGCTGTGCTCAGCTTTCCCAGCCAACCGGAATAGGGATATCTTCCCAGACCAACCAGTGCATCTACAGTCAGGTTATTGCCTCGTACCCGGTCCGTTAGCACCAGGCTTATTTTCCTGGCCAGTTCCGCCGGCGCCCATCGCTCCATCCCATCGATATGGATCACTCCGCCCAATGCCGGCTGAAGACCGGCCAGCGTTCGGAGCAACGTGGACTTACCCGACCCGTTGGGACCCAGCAGACAGATCAGCTGCCCCGCTGTTATCCCCAGCTCGGGCAGGACTCCGCTGACAACGATCCTTTTTGCTCCGGTACGATAACCTGTCTGCAGGCTCCTGGTTTGTAATAAAGATGGCTCGTTCATTACCACGCGTTTATACTTTTTTGACGGAGAAGAAGCGTAATGACCAGCGGAGACCCTACCAGGGAAGTGATAATATTGATGGGCAGCACGGTCTGGCTGCCCGGCAGCTGGGCAATCACATCGCACAGCAACAGCAGGATCATTCCGATCAGACAACAGGCGGGTATCAATATCCGATGACTGGCTGTGTTAAACAAGTTCCGTGCGACATGGGGAACGGCGATCCCGACAAAGCCGATAGGCCCGCAAAAAGCAGTGATGCTTCCCGCCAGCAGGCTCGTGCTGCAGATGATGATGATCCTGGCCCGCCGTGCGCTCAACCCCATGCTGCGGGCATAGTTTTCGCCAAGCAACAACGCATCCAGCATCTTGGACGACAGCAGGGCGACAATCAGACCAATGACCACCACGGCTGCCAGGATAGACAGCTGCCCTCCCGCCACGCCGCCCAGCGAACCAAAGGTCCACATCAGATAGTCCTTGACTGCTTCAGGATCGCTAAAGTATTGCCAGATACTGACGAGCGCAAGCGTAATGCTCCCAAGCATGATCCCTACGATCAGCATCATCACGTTGTCCCTTAGCCGCCGGGACAATGCCAGCACCAGCAGCATAATGACACCCGACCCCAGGCAACCCGCGCCGATGATCAGCCAGCTTCCGGAAACGCCCAGATCCTTGATGGCATAAAAAGTGGCCATGCTTCCGCCGGCCAGCATCACGGCGGCCACGCCCAGGTTGGCGCCTGCGGTGATCCCCAGGATCGAAGGGTCCGCCAGCGGATTGCGGAATAAGGTCTGCATCTGCAGCCCGCCAACCGATAGCCCGCAACCGGCCAGCACCGCCGTACAAGCCTTCGGTAACCGGATCCCTTTTATGATGAACAGCCAGGTCGGATCGGCCGTCGACGGAGAAAAAAAGACGGTAAAGATCTCCTTCAGCGGTATTTTGATCGTGCCTATCGAGAGATCCAGCAGAAAGGCCAGCAGCAGCAACAGTAAAAGCCCGGCAACGCGAACGTTCCGGAAGGGACTTTTGGTCATTTGAGTTGTTTGTAGTAGACCAGGGAATCGGCAGGCAGCAATCCGGGATGCAGGATACGAATAAGGTCCGCTAATACCAATTGAGGATTTACGGCGCCGGATTCCCAATAGTCATTAGACCCCAGATCATTTGTCCGGTTGTTATTATTGTATACCGCCCCCGTCCGGAACGCATGGAAGCTACCGTATCGGGTATCCTTGGCGAGAATATCCTTTTTGGAATCTACATAACCGACATTCAGCCAGAAGTCGGCGGTCAGCGCCTCCGGCGCTACCGACTCGAAACTTAGCGGAAGGCTGCCGGTGCCCTTGCTGTTTGACCAATGATAACCGGCCCCCGCATCCCGAAGGAATTGCGCCATATAACTTTCACCGGCCGGCGTATACCAGGTTCCTTTAAAAGGCATCCCTATGATGACGGAAGGCTTGACGGCTGCTCCGCCACCCGTCCCTGCCAGCTGCTGATAGAGCTGCGCTACGCTGTCGAATTTCCTGTTCACCCATTCTTCCCGGTCGGTCAGGGCGCCTATCAGCTTGACCCATTCCGCCCGGCCCAGCGGGGTCGTCTCCAGCCATTCCGCGTTAGGAACCACGGGAACGCCCGCGTCCATCAGGGTCCTGTATTGGCCAAAGGCTGCATCGGGATTGCTCATCGTCATCACGACACCGGGATGCATAGCGATCACCAGCTCGTTGTTTAAGTTGGCGTCAATGCCCACCTGCCTGGTCCTCCCGGTCCGCAAGCCTTCCCTGACGACAGGAGAATTGACATATTGCCCCGTGCCCAGACCCGTTATCCGATCGGCGACACCGGCAAAATCGGCCTGGGCGATATGCAGCGAGGCCATGACGATCAGCGACTTTACCGGGATATTGATCACCTGCGCATGCGGATGGCCCGGCGGAACCGAAGCCCCCGCCGGCAGCAACAGGTAATCCAGCGTATCCATTTTGTCACCCGCCCGGTTCAGGATCTTTACTTCCTTATACCGATCGTAATAGTCGATGGTAAAGCCATGCGCATATTTTATCCGGGACTTTGCGGGAGAAAGATCCTTTCCGGCAACTGCCTCCGAAGCCTTACTACCCGACCGCCGCCGGCAGGAAAGAAAAGGCGTCAAACAGAGGACAGCAACAAACGCAAAAGAAAAGAAAGGGCTGATTTTTTTCATAACGAGTAGCTCTTGTATTCAAATCAGCCCAAAAGTAGCCAAAAAAAATCGGCGGCCCCCGGGAGCCACCGATCTTTTAAAATATCGCCATATAGTTTAGTACGTCACCACCAGGTAAGGGTGCCTGCTGCTATCGGGATTGCTGGTGGAACAGAATATTCTCGAATTGTATTCGACCTCCGTATTCAGCCGCATCACAAAACCATAATTTCCATTGGCGATCATATTGTTGACCATGGTCGTAACGTCTACACTCAGGTCAAGAAAATTTTGATTGGTCTGCGGAACATGCACTTCCCCGACCGAATCGACCGACGGCATGGTATTAAAGTTGGTAGTCGCATTCCAGCTGCCGGCTACACGCTGGATGAAAAAGTCATTGTTAGTGCCATAATTGGCATCTACCAGGTTTCCATTTAGCGGTAGCGTATCGGAAAAGAGGACCAATGTCGCGGATTTAACGACAGTACCGGAGGGGATCGCCGCCATATTGAATTCAAAGAAGGAGCGGCCGAATACTTCGATGCCGTTGATAGTCCAGGTTTCTGCCAGCAGTTCCGGTGACTGGCTGTTCCCGGCCGGGCTGGAGGTATTGGCCAGGATCATCAGCTCATAAGGCGAGTAGACGCCGCCCGGGAAAATGGTTCGAAGGGTATCCGTACCTGAGCCCGGCGCCTTGCTGGCTACCACCGTAATGGTCACCGTATTTACACCGGTAGCACCCAGCAAATCCGTCGCCATGAGCTGGAAGACATAGGTTCCCGTGATCAGACCAGTGACTTCGGTAGAAGCAGATCCGTCGCTGGCAATGACCGGAACATTGGGACCGGAAACCTCACTCCATAAATAAGCGGTTATCTTACTGACGGAATCCGTTGCCGACCCGCTCAGGCTTACCGAATCGACCGGTGCATTTATCGTTTGTGCAACACCGGCATTAACGGTTGGCACGGGTGGGGGAGTAACAGGATTGGTTTTCTGACAACTGTAAAGGAGGAATAAAATAGTGATCACTACCAATCCCTTGAATGACATTTTCATATTAAATCTGTTTAGAGGTTATAATCGTTTATCCAACCGCACATCCGGATCAGAGGCAGCCGAAAGGTTAATGCCACGCAAAATAATACAAAGATTCCGGTCATACAAGTCGGCTGAACCAAAATTTCCGTCTACCTTTGCTCTCTTTATATTGTAATAATTTTGTATTTATTATGAAACTTTTTGTTCGGAAAGCCAATTCCTTTGTCAAAGATCTCTTGCTGGTTTCCCGTTTCGGGATTCTTTTTGTCCCTTTTCGTTTTGCATTCAAATTCCTGAATAATTTCTCCATGCTCACCTCCTGGGTTAACCGGCATAGCAGGAAGGTGGCCTTCTCGGATTTCTACAAACCTTTTCGTTCCTACGCCGATAGGGTTAAACTGCACGAACACGTCATCAAAAACCTGGGCCTGGATCAAAAACCCATCCACTACCTGGAATTCGGCGTGGCAGGCGGCACTTCCTTCGCCTGGTGGGTAAAGGCCAATCATCATCCCGACTCGCGGTTTTATGGCTTCGATACCTTTGAAGGTCTTCCCGAAGACTGGCATTTCTTTAAGAAAGGAGCGTTCAGCTTCGATATTCCTTTTATGGATGACAGCAGGGGCAGTTTTATCAAGGGCTTGTTCCAGGATACCCTATATAAATTTTTGCGCGACTACAGCCGTAACACCGATAACCCCGCCGTAACCCGGGTCCTCCACCTTGACGCCGACCTCTATTCTTCGACCCTTTTCGCGCTGACAAGCATGGCGCCTTATCTTCGCGGGGGAGATATTCTCCTCTTCGATGAATTTAATATCCCCAATCACGAATTTGCCGCCTTTAACGACTTTATCCGGAGCTATTATATAAAGTATGAAGTCATCGGAGCGGTGAATAATTTCTACCAGGTCGCTATGAAGATCATCGCATAGTATAATTAACCGACATCCCGGCAAAATAATTTCTTCCCGGCGCCGCATTGTAAAAACGGTTCAGCGCCGCATTGAAGTCGTCCCCCAGGCTATATTTGATGTTGAAGGCATTGTCGATACCGGCAAAAACGTCCAGCTTTAATTTCTTGTCCAGGATCTTCCGGTAGCCAATCCGGCCGCCCGGCAGATTGTACGATCCGGCAAAAAAAGTATTGGCATCATTTAACGGGATCTTATCCGTATAGGTATACGTTAGATTGGCATACACCCCGATTTGCAGCGATACATCCAGCCCGCAGACCAAAGTCTGCGCAGGGACACTGGGCAGCTGATGGCCCGAGAAATTCGATGTGTCCTGCGTGAAATTGCTGTAGTGGAAATCATGCCAGGCATGGCTGACAAACAATCGCAAGCCGGTGACGAAGCCATTGGGTCGATCGACCAAACGATAAGAGATAAAGGTCTCCAGTCCGTGCTGATCGGTACCGCCCGCATTGACGGAATAGCTCACACCATTGGAATCTATCCGCTGGACGATGGCATTCTTAATATGGAAAACGAAGCCGTCGATATCGAAGAAAAGCCTGCCCTTCAGAAAGCTGCCCCGGGCACCCAGCTCATAGTCGATACCATCTTCCGGCTGCAGCGGCGGCCCCGTGACCCCATTGCTTTTTTGCAGCTCCTGTACCGTCGGGGTGGAAAAGCCCCGGCTGGCGCTGGCATAGACGGAAATATCGGGAAGTATTTTTTTCAGCACGGCGATACGCGGCGCGACCTTGTTGTTAAAACGGATCTCACTCGTGACAGGTGGTGTCACATTGATCGTAGTTATGTTCACGGCATTGACATTGAAGCTGGCCCCGCCCGTTATCGTCCAGCCGCCGCGGAGCTTCAGATCGGCCTGCCCGAAGGCCATATAGGTCCAGGTGTTTAATTTGTCATCCGTCTGAAGGGCAGCGGGCGTTCCACCCTTGTTGGTATAGTCGCGGGTCTCGAAAAAACCCTTCTGCGCTTCGGCGCCCGCATCGACCTGGAGCGTCGAAGACCCAAGCTCCGTCTTGTATTGGAAGACGGTACGGCCGCCAAAATGCGGCTCCTGCCGGTTTTCATAGACCCGGATGCCGGGATTGGTAAAATCGGTGTAGGCGCCATATACCGCCGTCGTATTCTGCCAGTGGTCGGAAAAGCGATACTCATTGCTAAATCCTGCCGTGAAATTCTTCTGGAAAATCGCCGCCATTGCCTGTACCGCACCCGGCGATGTTCCCACCGGCGGTCTCGCCATCCGTGGATCTTTATTGTATTCCGCCTCGGTCAGGCCGCCGGGCGTCTGATAATACAGATCGCTGTAGAGCATATACGCATGGATCGTTTGCTTGTCACTGGATTTCAGCAAGGTCTCCCAACTGCCGATATCCCGCCGCATCTGTGTCTGCTGACGGTATCCATTGCTGGTCTGCTGTCCGAAGGCGATGCTGTTGCGGTGATCGTCATCGCCCAGCCGGAGGTTGACATTCATGTTGTTGGCCGTATAGCTGCCGCCGGTATAGTCTACACTCGCGCCTTTCTCCCATACAGAGGGCATGCTGTTGATCAGCACCGCGCCGCCGATCCCCGCTCCATACAGGCTGCCGGCCGTACCCTTAATGACTTCCAGCGACTGAAAATTATAAAAACCCAGCTCGTTCAGATAGGTATTGCCGCCGGGGTCCGTCAGGGGAATTTCATTCCAGTAGATCTTGACATCCCGAACCCCAAAAGGCGACCGGATCGAACTACCCCGGATGTTTAACCGGTAGCTGCCCGGCGAACGTTCTTCCATCCTCACTCCCGGATTCATGTTCATGGCCGGCAGGATACTGGTATTGCCAAACCGGTCCAGGGATGCTTTGGTGACGATACTGACCGGTGCACCGACATCCACCAGCTTCCGGTTCTGCTCATAGGCTTTTACCACGACTTCGTTGAGCGGACGCGTATCGGACGAATCGGCCAGAAATGCGGGTGGGGGAGCATTCTGTGCGGATATAGTCGTGTGGTAAAGTAAGAGAGCGGTCAGCAGCCAGTTGATCTTCTTCATCCGGAAGGTTGGTTTTTGGCCAAAAACCAAAGATAGAACAGAATAATCATTATCTTCAAATTCAACGCATGAGCAACAAGCAGCTTAATCTTTTTGATCTCGCGATGATCGTTGTCAGCCTGGTCATCGGCATGGGCATTTTTCGCACCCCCGTGGTCGCTGCAGCGCGGACCGGCACACCCCTGCTTTTCTTTCTGGCCTGGCTGGTCGGGGGTGGAATAGCCCTTTGCGGCGGCCTTATCTATGCGGAGATCGGCTCCCGCTACCCCGTCACCGGCGGGTATTATAAGATATTTTCCTATGGCTATCACCCTTCCCTGGCTTTTGCCATCAACTGTATCGTGCTCGTATCCAATGCAGGCTCCACCGCCGTCGTCGGGCTCATCGGAGCGGAATATATCGGTCGCTTTTTCTACCATGACACCGCTGCCCCGGAGCTGTTCCGGCAATTGGTAACGATGGGCGGCATCGCCTTCTTTTTTATCATCAACCTGCTCGGACTCCGGATGAGCAGCCGGGTACAAAACATCCTTACGGTTTTCAAGATCCTGCTGGTCCTTTTATTGCTAACGGCTCTTTTTGGTCACCACCCGCTGGCCGCCCATCCTGCGGGCGCCGGCCTCACCGGTATCGGTGGTCTGCATCCGGGATGGTTAAAAGCCTTTGGCTTCGGACTTGTCGCCGTATCCTTCAGCTACGGCGGATACCAGCAGACCATCAACTTCGGCGGGGACGTTCGCAACCCCGGACGCACCATTCCCCGCGGTATCGGCTATGGAGTAATGCTGATCATCGTCCTTTATCTTTCGCTCAATTTCGTCTATGTAAAAGTGATCGGTTTCGAACAACTGAAAACCGCCGATTCCATCGCGGCGATCCTGATGAACCACCTGTTCGGACCTGCGGGCGACACCCTTTTACGCATCCTTATGTTCCTTTCGGTCATGGCCTATGTCAACGTGTCCCTGATGAGCAATCCCCGGGTGATGTACGCCATGAGTGACGAAGGTATCTTGCCCGCCGCCTTTCGGAAAAAGACAGCCGGACGCGACGTTATCGTCTGGTCGCTCACCGCCTTTTCCGCCGCGATGATCCTTACCCTTCTCTTCAGCAGCACGGTGGAAAAGATCATCAACTATACCATTTTTCTCGACAGTATCGGCTTCGCCACCTCCGCCTCCACCATCTTTATCCTGCGACGCCGCAGGACAGGAGAGGAAAGGGACATTTACCGGATGAAATTCTATCCCCTGGTGCCGGTGATCTTTATATTGGCTTATGTTTGCGTGGCGACCAGCATCGTACTGGATGACCCGTCATCGGCCCTGTATGGCGCCGGGATATTTGCGTTTTGCTTTTTATTATATTTTGTATTACGCGCCCGCCAGCGACTCAGGAACGCCGGAACGCCGGACATAAGATACCCACGTGAATAAGACAAGTAATATGGACATATCCTATATAATAAACGAACTGGGAGAAGATCGGGAAAACTATTTCAATGCCGTCGCCCCTCCCATCGTCCAGACCAGCAACTTCCGGGTTGGGAAGGTAGATCAGCTGAAAGCGCTTTTCGAAGACGAATACAGCGGCTATCTCTATAGCCGCGGTCTCAACCCAACCGTGGAGATCCTCCGCCGCAAGCTGGCGGCCCTCGATGGAGCGGAAGACTGCCTGGTCTTCAACAGCGGCGCCGCCGCTATCTTCGCGGCCGTACTGGCCAATGTAAAGGCCGGCGATCACATCGTATCGGTCAGCAAGCCTTACACCTGGGCCCAGCGGATGTTCGATAATATCCTCCCCCGGTTTGGCGTAACGACAACCTATATCGACGGCGCCCGGATCGAAAATTTCGAACGGGCCATCCTGCCCGCTACCAGCCTTATTTACCTGGAATCTCCCAATTCCTGGGATTATAAATTGCAGGATCTTGCCGCCGTAGCCGAACTGGCCCGGTCGGAGGGTATCCTCACGATCATCGACAACAGCTACTGCACCCCCATTTACCAGCGCCCGATCGGGCTGGGCATCGATATTACCCTGCAGACGGCCACCAAGTATATCGGCGGCCATAGCGACACGGTTGGCGGAGTACTCTGCGGCACCCGGGCGATGATGAAAAAGATCTTTGACAGCGAATACCTGAATATCGGCAGTGGCATCCAACCCTTTAACGCCTGGTTGCTGATCCGTGGTCTGCGAACCCTGCCGGCGCGGCTGGAACGGATTTCCCGGACAACCCGGGAAGTGGCCGCTTTCCTGAAAAACCATCCGCGGGTAGAAGACATCCTTTTCCCGCTGGATGAGTCCTTCCCCCAGTATGAGCTCGCCCGCCGGCAAATGCAGGGCGCCTGTGGTCTGCTCAGCTTCCATGTCCGTGCAGACAGCCGTGCCGCGATCGTTCGTTTCTGCGAATCCCTTCGCCATATTTTTATGGCGGTGAGCTGGGGCGGCCACGAATCCCTTATATTGCCAAAATGTGCGGGTCTGGCGGACGAGGAATTTGACCCGGATAACCCGGAACACCGGATGCTGCGCCTTTATACCGGTCTGGAAGATCCCGGATACCTGATTGGCGACCTGGAACAAGCATTCGCTTCAGCTTGGCAGAATTTTTTTTAAATTTGCCCCATGAGTATGAAAAAACTACTGCTTTTCTTATCCTTACCTTTATTTCTGTTAAACATTGCCGGCAAAGCACAGGATACCAGCCACCACGTTCTGCAGGACACTACCCATGTTCAGGCCACCGCCCACGCACAGGGCAATTGGGACCTGAGAAGATGCGTCGACTATGCCGTGGCCAATAATATCTCCGTCAAACAGGCGGATATCCAGGCCCGTATCGCCAAACTGACCCTGGACCAAAGCAGGCTCTCCCAAATCCCTACCCTGACCATCGGCTCTTCAGCCGGCATTAATTCCGGCCGTTTCCAGAACCCGATCACCTATACGCTGGAGACGCAGACTACCTTCCAGAATAACTTATCCCTCCAGACCAGCGTAACGCTTTTCAATGGCTTCTATCTCCAGCGGACCATCGACGCCAATCGGTTTGCCTGGCAGGCCACCCTCGCGAACACCGATAAGCTGAAAAATGATATTTCGCTCAACGTGGCCAACGCCTATTTACAGGTGCTGCTCGCGGACCAGACGACCGCTGCCTCCCTGCTTCAGCTCCACCTTTCCCAAAATCAGCTGGAATTGACCCGCAAACAGGTAAGGGCAGGTACATTGCCGGAGCTAAACGCCGCGGAGCTGGAATCGCAGGTGGCACAGGACAGCTCCACCTATATCACGAGCAAGGGCAATACCGTCCAGGCCATCCTTACCCTCAAAGCCTATATGGATCTCGATGCCTCCGTCCCCTTTGACGTGGATACGCCGCCCATCGAACAGATCCCCATCGAAAAACTGGCCGACCTGCAACCCGAAACGGTCTATGCGCTGGCCCTGACCAACCAGCCCCTGCAAAAAATGGACGCGCTGCAGATCCAATCAGCCAATCAGACCGTTCGTGCTACGAAGGGGGCCATGTTTCCCGTTGTCAGCTTGTTTGGCAACCTGGGCTCCAACTATTTGAATACGCCGGGGCAAGCGGCGGTACCCTACGCCTCCTTTATCGATACGGTCGGACATGTGGTCGGCAGCGGTACACCGGTGACCACCCCGGTGCCGCTATATAAATATGTCGATACAAAAGCGCCGGGCTATTTCACGCAGATCAATAATTACTTCGCCCAGTCGATAGGGGTCAACGTCAGCATCCCTATCCTGAATAACGGCATCCTGCGGACCAATTACGCCAAATCGAAGCTGAATCTTCGCAACCAGGAAATGCAGCGCGACCAGGATAACCTCACCCTGAAAGAGAATATTTACCAGGCTTATACGGCTGCTATAACAGCCTTGCAGAAATTCGAGGCGAATAAGATCACTGTGACCGCCACCGCGAAGAGTTATGACTTTGCGCAAAAGCGGTACAATGTGGGCATGCTGAATACCATCGACCTGCTAACCAATCAAAATAATTATTTCAATGCCAAAATCAACCTGCTTTCTTCCCAGTTCGACTATGTCTTTAAAATGAAGGTGCTGGAGTTTTATAAAGGCCTGGGAATAAAATTATCAAAAGAATAACCTACAACATGAATAAGCAATTACTTCGGATCATCATAGGTGTCATACTACTCGTCGTTTTATTGGTCGTCCTGAAAAAAACAGGGGTGCTCGGCAAGGAAGAGGGAATAAAAGTTTCTGCGGAAAAAGCCATCAAAAGGGATATTACGGAAATAGTCACCGCCAGCGGCAAGGTCTATCCCGAAAAAGAAGTGAAGATCAGCCCCGATATTTCGGGTGAAGTGGTGGATCTCGGCGTTACACAGGAAGGCGACAGCGTCCACAAAGGCCAGGAGCTGGCCAGGATCTATGCAGATATCTATACGACCCAGCGCGATCAGGCAGCCGACCAGATGAACCAACAGCAGGCAATCGTTTCCA
>Ga0302324_100013449_pt1 | contig 16596 bp, 17 predicted proteins | sample Palsa_T0_1_FD_201949 | JGI IMG/M metagenome (GOLD analysis project Ga0302324, IMG submission 201949) | Peat permafrost microbial communities from Stordalen Mire near Abisko, Sweden - Palsa_T0_1 | ecosystem: Environmental > Terrestrial > Soil > Palsa > Peat permafrost | place: Sweden: Abisko...
TGGAACTCGGCCATGATGGACCTGGGCGCCACGCTGTGCACTGCGCGCGCGCCGAAGTGCCTGGTCTGTCCGCTGCGCGACGCGTGCGCTGCCGCGCCGATCGATCCGGCACAGCTCGCCGTACGCGCGCGTCGCAACGCGCCGCGCAAAGCGCCGCAGAACGATCTGCCGTTCGAACGCACCAACCGCTTCCTGCGCGGGCGGATCATCGATCGCTTGCGCGACGTGCCGGCGCGCGAGACGATCGGGTTGGAAGCGTTGCGCGCCGACCTGATGCCGGTCGTACCGGCCGACCGCCTGCACGAGATACCCGGCGTGGTAGAAGCGCTGGTGCGCGACGGCATCGTCACGCGGATCGCGACGGCGATTCGGCTCAGCTAATACTCAGCGGAAGTTAATCTGCGCCGCGTTTACCGTCAACGGCCCGGCGGTAGGTGGAGTCTGGTTTCCACCCCTCTCTCCACTCCACACGGGACCCGAACATGAAAGCATTTCGACTCGCCGCGCTGATCGCGGTACCTGCCACGTTGGTGCTCAGCGCATGCGCGGGAGGTTCCAGCGGGATCATCGGCGGCGGCGGCGGCGTTCCGGGTCAGCAAGCCAACGTGCGTTTCGTGAACGGCGAGCCCGGCACGCCCACGACCTCGTACGACATCTACTTCCAGTCCAACGGCAGCGCGGCGCCGTCGACTCCGCTCATCAGCGGCCTCATCTACGCCGAGGCGAGCGATTTCAAGCCGCTGCCGACGGTGGCGGGCAGCGTCATCGTGCACACAGCCGGCTCGTCCTCACCGGCGAGCGGCGCGCCCGCGCTCACGTCGTGCCCGGTTCCGCAGTTCGCCAACAACACCAACTACTCGATCGTCATCGCGACCGCGAACGGCACCCTGAACTGCATCGTGTTCAACGACGCGAACTACACCGCCGCGAACCAGTTCCGGTTCCATGACGCTTCGCCGAACGCGACCGCAGCGATCACGACGCCGACGATCGCCTACGGAACGGCTACCGCGCCGGGCGCGACGGGCGAGACTTTTGCGGTGCTGAGCACGGCCACGCTGGGCATCCCGGCCGTCGGGAACGGCGGCGCCACCACCTACCCGGTCGTCATGCCGACGGTGCTAGGGTCGACGAACAGCGTCTCGTTTGCCATCGGCCCGAACTCCGGCGCGACATCGTCGGCGTCGAACACGCTCGACGCGTCGGCGCTGATGCTTCCGGGCAGCCAGAACCAGCCCAACACCGGGAACAACAACTTCACCCTGCCGGCGGGCGGAAGCTACGCGGGCGCCTCGATCTACGCGATCGACTGCGGATCGGGAACGCTGCCGCCCGGTTCGCACTGTGTCACCGGAAATTACACGCTGATCGGCGTCTTCGACAGCCACTGACGAGGGCGAAACAAAAAGGTTGAGCACCGCTCTCACGAGCGGCGCTCAACCTTTCTTCAGCCGAACCAGGCGGGGAGGTCGGAGTAGCGTTCTTCCTTCCACGGGTCGGCGTCGTTGTTGTAGCCGCGGACTTCCCAGAAGCCTTTTTGGTCGGTGTCGCGGAACTCGAGGCCGTGCAGCCACTTGGCGCTCTTCCAGAAATACTTCTTGGGCACGAGCATGCGCACCGGACCGCCGTGGATCGGCTCGACCGGCCGGCCGTCGAACTCGTATGCCACGAGCACGTCGTCGTCGAGCATCACCGATAGCGGCAGGTTGGTCGTGTACTCGTTGTCCGCATGCTGCACGACGAACTGCGCGCTCGGCAGCGGCTTCGCGCGCGCGACGATCGCCGTGAACGGCACGCCGACCCAGTAGGTGTTCTGCTTCGACCAGCGGGTGACGCAGTGGATGTCGCCGCGGTACTCGGCGGCCGGCATCGACCGCAGCTCGTCGTAGGAGAGCTCGAACGGCGCTTCGACCTGGCCGAAGACGCGCAGCCGCCAGCGCGTCGGATCGATCGCCGGCACGTCGCCGACGTGCAGGACCGGGAAGCCGGTCGTCACCGTCTGGCCGGGCGGCACGGTCGGATCCTTCTGCTTGAGGAAGGGCATGCCAGACAGGATTCGCGGTCGCCGCTAGAAGGTTCCGCCCGTGGCGATCCCGTTTCCGAAACGCAAGGTGACGCGCGCCGTCGCCGCCGCCGAGCTGGCGATCCTCGAGCGGACCTATCCCAACGCCGTCACGGCGCTGGAGTACCGCGATCCGTTCGAGCTGCTCGTCGCGGTGATCTTGAGCGCGCAGTGCACCGACGTGCGGGTGAACCTCATCACGCCGCACCTGTTCGCCGCGTATCCCGGCGCGCGCGCGCTCGCCGCCGCGAAGCAGACCGACGTCGAACGGATCATCAAGTCGTGCGGCTTCTTTCGCATGAAGGCGAAGAACGTGATCGCCGCGGCGCGCACGATCGTCGACGAGCACGGCGGCCGGGTTCCGAGCGATCGCGAGTCGCTCGAGGCGCTGCCCGGCGTCGGCCGCAAGACCGCCAACGTGGTGATGTCGGTCGCGTTCGCGGAGGCGGCGTTCGCGGTCGACACGCACGTCTTTCGCGTTGCGCACCGGCTGGGACTCACCCTAGCGACGACGCCGCGCGGGGTCGAGGAGGACGTGACGCGGCTCGTGCCGCGCGAGAAGTGGCGGCATGCGCACCACTGGCTGATCCTGCACGGCCGCGAGATCTGCAAGGCGCCGGTCCCGCACTGTGGCAGCTGCCCGGTGACGATGTGCCCGTCGCGCCCGATCGTGGCCCGAGCGCTGCACGAGAAGGCGGCGCTTCGCGCGGCTGGTGCTAGAAGCTCAGCGGTCCCGGCGCGTCCAGGTGCGCTGGGCGCGGCAGCTCGGCGTCCTCGGCGATCATCTTGAGGAGCTGCGAGCCGGTCAGCGCGTCACGGTAGCCCGCGTCGGTCGAGATCTTCGACAGGTTCATCAGCGCCGGCACCTCGGCGTCGAGGAACTGATACTCCCCGTCGAGCCCGGCTCCGGCGATCACGACGAGCTGGCGCGCTTCGTCGAGATCGAGCGCGATGCGTTTGCCGCCGAAGCGCAGCCGGAGCCGCGGCGGTCGTTCGAGCCGCACCAGCGTCACGCCGCTGCGCTTGCCCAGGATCGAGTTGAGCCGCTTCGTGCCGGTCGCGAGCACCTCGGCCAGCGCGCCGAAACGCGCCGCGGCGTCGTCGCCGCGCACCGGCGCGGCACCCGCCATCGCCGAGTCGATCGCGGCGCCGAGATCACGCCGCGCGCGCAGCCGCTCGGCCATCGCGACGATCGGGTTCTGCGGCTCGTCCATGGAACGACGGGTTCGCGATGAGATGGGAATCGACCGCCGGCGCGAGCTCGGCCGCCGGACCGGACCGGGTATGGCGGGTGCTGCTCGACGGGCGGCGCTGGAACCAGTGGATGCCGGCGGTGGAGTGGATGGTGCTCGAAGGTCCGCCTCAGGCCGGCAGCCTGCTGACGATCAAGCCCAAGGGGCTGCGCCAGACCGCATTTCGGATCGAAGCGCTCGAACCCGAACGCCTGCTCGCGCTCGTCGTCACGATCGGTCCGGTGGCCGCGCTGCGGTTGCGCTGGCAGCTCGAGCCGCAGGCAAACGGAACCGCGATCGTCCATACGGTCGCGATCTCCGGCCCGCTCGCGGGCCCGTTGCTCGAGCGCGCCGCGCGGAAGATCGCGGCGGCGATGCCGGCGATCCTCGAGCGGCTCGCGGTGACGGCGGTCCGGCCGCAGCCGGCACCGCCGGTCTGAAGCTGAAGGCTACAGCTTGAGGCGGGTCGGCATCTTCTTGCCGCCCTTATGGCCTTTGCCTTTCTTTTGCGACTTCTTCTGGCTGCCTTTCCAGGTGCTCTTTTTTTGTGCCATGTCGACGATTCACCTCACGTGAAGGCAAGTGATGGAGGGGCGTTGGCCCCGTTCCCATTCCCTCCCTGTGCAGCCGGCGGCAATCCCCGGCGAAGCGATTGCGGCATGAAAGATATGAGCGCGGCCGTTGCCGGCCGCGCTCATATCTCTGATGATGACTGAGATGATGACTGAGAAAAACGAATGATCGGAGAGTCGGCCTACTTCTTGCCGCCCTTCTTGCCGGGCTTCTTCTTGGGTGCCTTTTTCTTGGGTGCTGCCATGTCGGTCGTTTACCTCCTCTCGTCGAGCTGAAGCCCAATGTTTGGACCTGCCGCCTTTCGTTCCTGGGTCGTCGTTCGAACGATCGAATCCGCGGCGACGCGCCGGGCAAAAGAAGAGCGCGGTCGTTGTCGGCCGCGCTCGGATTGGGTCTAATGGATGATGACTGAGAAAAACGAATTAAAAGAGAATCGGCCTACTTCTTTTTGCCGCCCTTTTTGCCGCCCTTCTTGCCACCCTTTTTGCCGCCCTTTTTCTTAGCTGCCATGTTGTGAGTTCACCCCCTCGCCTAGTCAGACTCGATCCGGCGCTCAAATGGCGCCGAATCTGCTCCACCAACGATGTGATGGTACGCGCGAGTTCCCCCTGCGCGGGTCCGCTCCTGCTTCTACCGGGGTAAAGGCGGCGCACGGGTTCCCTGGGAAGAGGCAGGCCGAGCATGGCGATCATCGAGGCGGTAGCGCTGCGCAAGGTGTTCCGGTCGCGCGAGCGCGAGCCGGGGATCGGGGGAGCGATCGCGTCGCTCTTCACCCAGGCCTACGTCGACAAGGTCGCGGTCGACGACGTCTCGTTCTCGCTCGAACCCGGCGAGCTCGTCGGCTACATCGGCCCCAACGGCGCCGGCAAGTCGACCACCATCAAGATGCTCACCGGGATCCTGGTGCCCACGTCGGGGCTGCTGCGCGTCGCCGGGATCGTTCCCCACGCGCACCGCATGGCGAACGCCGCCAACATCGGCGTCGTGTTCGGGCAGCGCAGCCAGCTGTACTGGGACCTGCCCCTGCGGGAGTCTTTCGAGCTGCTGCGGGCGATCTACGACGTCCCGCGCGACCGCTATCTGCAGAACATGAAGCACTTCGCGGAGATCCTCGACCTCGACCGGTTCCTGAGCACGCCGGTTCGGCAGCTCTCGCTCGGCGAGCGGATGCGCGGCGACTTCGCCGCCGCGATGCTGCACGATCCCAAGATCGTCTACCTCGACGAGCCGACGATCGGGCTGGACGTCGTGGCGAAGGAAGCGATCCGGGAGTTCATCGGGACCGTGAACCGCGACCGCGGGACGACCGTGATCCTCACCACCCACGACTTGGCCGACGTCGAGCGGCTTTCCCGGCGCATCATCCTCATCGACGAAGGCACGGTCATCTACGACGGCTCGCTCGAACGGCTGCGCGACGAGTACGGCACCCACCGGACCCTGGTGGTGACGCTGGCCGAGTCGTATCCGGAGATCGTCGTGCCCGACACCGAGGTGGTCAGCCGCGAGGCCAGCCTCGTGCAGCTGCGGTTCAACCGCCGGGAGATCACCGCCGAGGCCCTGATCCGGCGGGTCACCGAGCGCTACCACATCACCGACGTCTCGATCATCGAGCCGGACATCGAGACGATCGTCCGGACGATCTACCTCGAGGGCTACCACGACGGCGCGGTGGGCGCACCGTCGTGACCGCGGCCGGTCCGGCGATCCCCGCACGTCCGCGATTTCGCCTCGAACCGTACATCCAGTTCGCCCAAAAAGCGATGGCGCGCGAGGCGACGTACCGCTTCGACGTCTTCACCAGCGTTGCGTCGGTGCTGGTGCGGGTCTACCTATTGCGGATGGTGTGGGTGGCGCTGTATGCGCGCAACGCCGCGCCGAGCGACCTGCCGCTGCACGCGATCATCACCTATACGACGGTCGCGATGCTGATGGGTCTGGTCATGGACATCGACCAGACGCGCCTGCTGCACGACAGCCTCGCCGACGGAAGCATCGCGACCGACTTCATGAAGCCGATCATCGTGCCGCTCTATTTCTTCAGCGACGGCACCGGTGAAGTGCTCTTCCACGTGATGCTGATCGTGCCGTCGCTGCTGCTGGCGCTGCTGATCGTCCACATCGACGTTCCCAGCCTCTCGGTCATCTGTGTCTTCCTGGTGAGCTTCTTGCTGGGCTACCTGGTCGGGTTCTTCCTCAACTTCATCCTCAATTGCATCGCGTTCTGGACCCTCGAGATCCAAGCGGTGCAGCTGATCGTCACCTGGCTGACCGACTTGTTCGGCGGCGAGATCATCCCGCTGGTCATCTTTCCGGTGTTCCTGCAGAAAGTCGCCTTCGTGCTGCCGTTCGCGGCGATGTTCTCGACGCCGCTGCTGATCTACGTCGGGGTGATCCGGCCGGATCACTACCTCCAAGCGCTGGGCGTGCAGCTGTTGTGGGTGGTGGTGCTCGCCCTGATCGCAACGCTGGTGTGGCGGGCGGGCGCCAAGCGCATCGTGGTGCAGGGCGGATGACGACCGGATCGCGGCTGCGCGTCATGGCCGGCGTCTACCGGGAGTACTGGCGGATCAACATCCTGACGACGCTGGAGTACCGCGAGAACTTTCTGATCTGGCTGGCCTTTACGGTCATCTATCACGGCTCCGCGATCGCGGCGCTGTGGATCGTGCTCACCCGCTTTCCGTCGATGAACGGCTGGACGTTCCGCGACATGGCCTTTCTGTACGGCTTGTGGATGCTCGCGCACGCGCTGCACAACACGCTGTTCTCGACCGTCGGCGAGGTCCCCGAGCACATCCGCGACGGGGAGTTCGACCGGTTGCTGGTGCGGCCGCTGGACACGCTGTTCCAAGCGATCGCGACGCCCGGCCAGGTGTTCCCCGACGAGTTGATCCTCGCGCTGATCACCTTCGGCGCGGCGATCTGGTACAGCGGCGTGCGGATCGATGCAACGTTCGTCGTGTTCATCCCGCTCATCGTGATCGGGGGCGCGCTGATCGATCTCGCCTTCAACCTGTTCATCTCGACGGTCGCGTTCTGGTTCGTTCGCGTCGACGCGCTGCGCTGGATCGTGATCCAGCTCGAACAGGAGTTCACCCGCTATCCGGTGAGCATCTACTCGCAAGGGGTTCGGCTGCTGCTCACCTTCGTCGTGCCGTTCGCGTTCATGAACTACTTCCCGGCGCGCTACTTCCTGCACAAGGCGCACGAAGCGGCGTCGCTACCCCCCGAAGTCGGCTTGCTGACCCCGGTGATCGGCATCGTCGCCGTGGCCGCCGCCTACTTCTTCTGGCGGCTCGGCCTCAACCGCTACTCCGGCGTCGGCCACTGATCGCCGATGTCATCGTGACATCGTCCTAACCGGCCGGTAGCGGTTCGGGGGCGGCGGAGGGGTTGCGGTAGCGGTTGAGCTCGATCGCGTTGAGCGCGATCGAGGCGTGCGCGACGACGCGCACCAGGAGCTCGCGTTCGTCGGGATCGAGGTCGAGGCCGCTGACATTGTGGCCGTAGACGACGATCCCGCTGACCACGCGGTCGAAGAACAGCGGCGCGGCGAAGGTCAGCGGATCGTTCGGGAACGACGCTTGGATCAGCCGCGTCTCCTTGCCCGAGAACGTGAGGGCGCCGCGCGAGCGCGCGATCGCCGCGGTGAGATCGTCGGTCGCGCTCAGATGCACGTTCAATTCGGGCGGCCAGTCGGCGGAGCGCGGGCCGAGCTCGTAGGAGCCGTCGGGTTGGCGCACCAGGATGCCGCCGAACGAGAGCTTGAGCGCGCCCGCGGCATCCTGCAGCAGCGCACGATAGACGTCCTCGGCGTTCAAGGCGTCGAGGATGTAGCCCGCGATGAACTCGAGCGCTTCGCGCTGCTGATGCCGGTCGCGGAAGATGAAGCGGTCGACCAGATGCTTGAGGATGTCGCCGAGCTTGCCGGTGAACGCGCCGAACGCCATCGATACGGCGATCACGACGCCGTACGCGACGTCGACGTTGTTGTAGAAGAGGTAGCTGCCGAGCTCTTCGCAGATCATGATCGTGCCGAGTCCGGCCGCGGACAGCGCCGCGTAGACGACGGCGCGGCCGACCACGAAATCGACATTGAAGAACTGGTGCCGCACCACCGCGATCCAGATGGCGACGATCGGCACGATCGTCATCGAGACTAGGATGCTGTTGAACCACAGCGGGATGTAGGCCGGGTAGAACTCGTCGGAGATCAGTCGCGAGATGCCGGCGAAGACGAACGCCGCCACGATCCAGCCGATGCGGTGCCGGTCGTTCGCCCGCGCTCGCACGAACGCGATCAAGAACGCGATCCCGGTCAGCGTCATCACCGCATAGTCGGCGTCCTTGTAGAATACGGCCACGCTATCGGCCGGCCGTCCAGCGTAGGTCAGCAGCCAAAAGGAGTACGCGTTGACCGTTCCGAGCACCAGGCCCAGCGCCGCGGCGCACCAGGCGAAGACGCGCTCCCGCGGCGCGTCGGCGTCGCCGTCGATCAGACACAGGGCGAACAACAGCAGCGCCGGGCGCACCATCCCGTGCAGCGTGTCGCTGATCCATTCCAGGAGAGGACGCACGGGGAGCTGCCACGCCGATCGCACGATTCCGTGCAGCGCGCTCTGGAGTGAATCGGGGATCGGGTTCACCCAAGTCGGGAGAACCAGATCGGCGTACGTGGTCGGAGCCTCGATCGCGCCCAAGCAGAAGATGAAGAAGGACGCCGTCGCGATGCTCGGCTTGACCAGAAACAGGATCGCGCCCAGCCCGACCGCGATGATCACCAAGAAGATGCGCAGCAGGTCCAGCGTGCGATCGCGGATCGGTTCCGGCCGAGCGACGAGGTGCAGGATGCGCGGCTTGCCGTCGCGGTCGACCGGCAGATGACGGTCGGGGTTGTCGTAGGTGAACCCACGCCCGGCCAGGCCGGGCTTGCGGTCGAACGGCGTGATTCGATCGACACGAACGCGATCGCCGACGAGCGCGTAATCGATCGGCTCGGACGTCGGCTGCGCCTGCATGTGCGCCGCGCGCTTCGCCTTGGCGACGTGCTGCGGCGCCGCACGATGCGGTCTTGCGCGATGCGCGGCCGCCGTGGGCGTCGGGCGCGGCGCCGCTGCGATCACCTTGCCGTCGTAGTCGGTGACGTAGTGGAAGATCTGCAGGGGGTAGACGAAGCGGATGAAGTCCGGGACGACCCGGCCCAGTCCCAGCACGACGAAGAACCCGACCACGACCAGCCGGATCAACTGTGGTCGAGTCAGCCGGATCTGCGGCGGTGTCGGCGCTTCCGGGATCACGCTCGAGTTTTACCCGAAGCGGGCAGAACTCAGTTCTTCGGCGGCGGCGTCCACTTGCCGACCATCGATCGAGCGATCACGATGCGCTGGATCTGCTGGGTCCCTTCGTAGATCTGGGTGATCTTCGCGTCGCGCATCATCCGCTCGACCGGGTACTCGGTGGAGTAGCCGTAGCCGCCGAGCAGCTGGACCGCGTCGGTTGTGACGCTCATCGCGACGTCGCCGCACTTGAGCTTGGCCATCGCGGCCCAGGTGGTCACGTCGGCGGCGTTCTCGTCGCACTTCCGGGCGGCTTCGTAGAGCAGCAGGCGGGCGGCCTCGACTTCGGTCTTCATGTCGGCCAGCATGAACTGTAGCCCTTGTTGCTGGGAGATCGGCTTGCCGAACGCGACCCGCTGCTTGGTGTACTCGGTCGCATAGTCGAGCGCGCCTTGCGCGATACCGAGCGCTTGGGCAGCGATGCCGGGCCGCGACTTGTCGAGCACTTTCATCGCGATCTTGAAGCCCTGGCCTTCGTCGCCGAGCATGTTCGCGGCCGGAACGCGGCAGTTCTCGAAACCGAGCTCGACCGTCGGCGAACCGCGGATCCCCATCTTCTTCTCGAGCTTGCCGACGTTGAATCCCGGCGTGCCCTTCTCGACCACGAACGCGCTGATGCCGTTGGCGCCTTTGGTCGAATCGGTGACCGCGAACACCGTGACGACGTCGGCGACGCTGCCGTTGGTGATCCAGATCTTCGAACCGTCGAGCACGTAGTCGTCGCCGTCGCGCCGCGCCTTGGTGCGCATCGAGCCGGCCGCGTCGGAGCCCGAGCCCGGCTCGGTGAGCGCGTACGCGGCGATCTTCGCGCCGCTGGCGAGATCGGGGATCCAGCGCCCTTTCTGCTCGTCGGTGCCGCCGATGAGGATCGGCAGCGCGCCGAGCTCCTGCACCGCGATGATCAGCGCCGACGACGCGCACGCCTTCGAGACTTCCTCGACGACCTTGACGTAGGTGACGAAGGACCCTCCCAAGCCGCCGTACTCGGCCGGGAACGGTATTCCCAGCAGATCGTTCTCCGCGAAGAGCTGCTTGATGTCCCACGGGAACTCGCCCTTCGCGTCGATCTCCGCGGCGCGCGGTTCGACGCGCTCCTTGACGAGCTCGCGAACGACGTCGAGGATCATCGCCTCTTCGTCGGAGGTCTGGGGTCGCGGTGGCGCCATCGACATAGTGACCGGGAAGTTCGACCGGCCGAGCGCGGAACCCCGGCCGAACCCGGCTATACGCCGCCCTTCGACAAGCTCAAGGTGACGGGATGCGCATCACCGCCGGTTCGTGGGGAACGTCGAGCGGGGCGCCGGTCGCCGCGCGCAACTCGTCGAGCGATACGCCCGGCGCGAGCTCGCGCAGGACCAGGCCGCCGGGCGCGACGTCGATGACCGCCAGGTCGGTGATGATCTGCTGGACGACGCCCTTGCCGGTGAGCGGCAGGTCGCAGCGCTCGACGATCTTGTGCGCGCCGCCCTTGGCGGTGTGCTCCATCATCACGATCACGCGCTTCGCGCCGTGCACGAGATCCATCGCGCCGCCCATCCCCTTGACCATCTTGCCGGGGATCACCCAATTGGCCAGGTCGCCGTTGCGCGCGACCTGCATCGCGCCGAGCACCGCAATGTCGACGTGCCCGCCGCGGATCATCCCGAACGAGGTCGCCGAGTCGAAGAACGACGCGCCGGGAAGCAGCGTGACCGTCTCTTTGCCGGCGTTGATCAGATCGGGGTCTTCCTCGCCTTCGTACGGATACGGACCGAAGCCGAGGATGCCGTTCTCGCTCTGCAGCACCACGGTGACGCCGTCGGGGACGTAGTTCGGGATCAGCGTCGGCAGGCCGATCCCCAAGTTCACGTACTGCCCGTCGCGCAGTTCCTGCGCGACGCGCGCCGCCAATTGCGTTCGCGTGAGCGCCACGATCAGCGGCCTCCGTCGGGCGAAGGTGAAGACGGGCGTTTGCGCGTCGTCGCGCGCTCGATGCGCTTGCCGGCAGTGCCGACCTCGACGACGCGCTGCACGTAGATCCCCGGGGTGTGGACCTGCTCGGGATCGATCTCGCCCGGCTCGACCAGTCGTTCGACCTCGGCGATGGTGACGCGGCCGGCCATCGCGCACAGCGGGTTGAAGTTGCGCGTCGCCTTGTGAAAGATCAGGTTGCCGTGACGGTCGCCGATGCTCGCGCGGACCAGCGCGAAGTCGCACACGATCCCCTCCTCGAGCGCGTACTCGCGGTCACCGAATCTGCGCGCCGGCTTCTTCGGAGACGCGAGCGCGACCGAACCGTCGGGATGATAGCGCCACGGCAGCCCGCCGTCGGCGACCAGCGTGCCGACGCCGGCCGGCGTATAGAAGCCGGGAATGCCGCTGCCGCCGGCGCGCAACCGTTCGGCGAGCGTCCCCTGCGGCACGAGCTCGACCTCCAGCTCGCCGGACAGATATTGCCGCTCGAACTCCTTGTTCTCGCCGACGTACGATCCGGTCGTGCGGCGAATCCGCTTGGCGTCGAGCAGCACGCCCAATCCCCAGCCGTCGACGCCGCAGTTGTTCGACACGGTCTCCAAATCGCTCGCGCCTTGCTCGAACAGCGCCGCGATCAGGTTGTGCGGCACGCCGTTGAGACCGAAGCCGCCGACCGCGATCGAGGCGCCGCTCGGAATATCGGCGACTGCTTGTGCGCACGAAGCGACGACTTTGTCCATACCGGGGAGCTAGTGCTACGTGCACGTCTGACGGTCCCGCCCGCGGGCGTCGTTCGACGGCGCGAGAAAACTCCCCGAAGGGAGGGTTCACAGTGCCGTCCCACGCAGGTAGGCTGACTCCGCCGTGCGACAGTACAAGATTCGGGCTGCAGGCGAACGCGGCACGCCGCGTTCGCGTCACCTGGCACATGCGTGGGCGTCGGCGTTCGAGCGCATCGCGGAGCCCGAGCGCCGGCTCAACGGCGTCCTGTCGCTGGCGTGCGCGCTGGCCGACGCGCGCGCCGCGATCGTCTTCGACGAAGAACGCGTGCTCGCCGGCGTCCCGGGCGGCACCGCCGGCGAAAAGAACCGGCGTCTGTTCGAACGTGCGCGGCAATCGTTCGGAGACGAGCTGATCACGCCCGAGCTCTACGTCGCGCGCCTCGCGCGCGGACGTGCCGAGCGCCTCGCGCTGCACTGGCGAGCACCGGGCGAAGGCTCGCTCGAGGTCGCGCGCGCCGTGGTCTCGAGCTGCGCCTGGGCGCTCGACCGCCGCTTCGTGGCCGGCGTTCCGCCGGCCGACTTGCCCGACTCCGGCGCGACGCTCGACCGGCTCGAGCAGCTCGTTCACGCCGCTCGCCGGATGAAACGCTCGTTCGCGGTGGTCTACGTCGACGTCGAAGCGCCCGCGTCCGATACGGTCGCCCGCGAGACGATCGCGCGCAGCCTGCGCCGCGACGTGCGGGCCAACGATCATCTCGGGCACTTGGGCGGCGGCACGTTCTTGGCGCTGGTCGCGATCGACGCCAACGAAGCGGAGGCCGACGTCGTCGCGCGCCGGCTGCTGCACGCGGCGAGCGGTGCCGGCGACGTGTCCGCCAACGTCGGCGTTGCGGTGTGTCCCGCCGACGGGTTGTTGCCCGAAGATCTCGTCGAGAAGGCGAGCGCCGCGGCGATGGCCGCGGCGTCGGTTGGCAGCCCCGTGCCGTACTGGTATCGAGAGTCGGCCGGGCGTCAGCTCCACGAGCGCGCGCTGTTGCGCACGATGCTGTGCGACGGCGATCCGGCGGCGCTGGTCGACCTGCGCTATCAACCGATCTTCGACGCACAGAGCGGCTTGCCGTGCGCGGTCTCGGTGACGACCACCTGGCGCAGTGTGCCAGGGGACGCGCCGGCGCCGTTGCGCCGGCTCGACGGCGAGGCCGATCGGATGGCGCGCGAGGCGCTGGAATGCTGGACGATCGCGCGCGCCGCTGAGGCGCAGCACGTCTGGCGCGAGGCCGGCCACGATCTGCGCGTGCACCTGACGCTGGGCGAACCGACCGACGCATCGCTCGAGGCGATCGCCACCGCGTTCGGCAGCGGCGACGCGGGGCGGCAGCTATGGGTCGAGCTCGCGCCCCGCCCCGGCGCGGCGCCGTCGGGCTTGGCCGCGTTCGCGCGCCGCTTGCGCGCCCTCGGGGCCGCCGTCGGCGTCGGCGCGGGGCATCTGGCGAGCCCGCCGCTCGACGCCCAGAGCGGTCTCATCGACTTCGTCGCGGTCGACGCCCGCGGCGACCTCGGCACGCTGGCGGCGCTCGCCGCCGCCTCGGTCGTGGCCCCGATCGTCATCGCCGAGGCTGTCCCGGACTCGGGTCGCGCCCGCTGGGTCGTGCGGCACGGGGCGACCGCGCTGCGCGGCAACGGGTTGGCCGCGCCGCTTCAATTGGACGAATTCGTCGGGTGGGCCCAGCTCGAACACCGCTTTTTCGACCTCTGATTTCGGGAGACGATCGGCCCTGTCTGCCCGGGGAGATTTTCGGTTCGGACCGCTGCGACAACGGGCGCACCATCGTGAAGACGGGAACGCAACCTTTCGAGGACCTGGAGATTGATGACGCCTGAGCGGCGACGTGAGACTGCGGACATGGATGGCCTAGCGGAGCTCTTTCACGCGGCCGTGGAGTCACGACGCTCTTCCCCCGATCTGATGCGTGTGATCCTGGCCGGCGCGCTGCCGCTGGCGGGTGCGGACATTGCGCTCGTCTGCGGCGCCGACGGGGCGCGGGTGGCGTTCGTCGCGGCCGACGACGTCTCGGAACAGAGCGTAGCCGAGTTCGCGGCCGAAGCGACCGCGGTCGCGACGCGCGAGAGCTTCGACGACCGCCGCTACGTCTGCCGGCTGACCGCGACCGCGCCGTACGTGTTCGCCATGCGCTACGCCCGCGGCCGCTCGGCGAACCACGAGGTTGCGCGGGCGGTCGGCGGCGCCATCGCTCGGCTGCTGCTGCGCAACGAGGACGAGACCGAACCGCTGCGTGAGGGCGCGATCGATCCGCTCACCGACCTGCCCTCGCGCACCGCGACGCTGCGTCATCTCGACAACTCGCTCGCTGCGGCCCAGCGCGGCGCGGGACGGGTCGGCGTGCTGTTCATCGACCTCGACGGCTTCAAGGCGATCAACGACACCTTCGGCCACGCGGTCGGCGACCAAACGCTGATCGAGGCGGGTCGTCGGATGCGCGACAGCATCCGGCGCAACGACTTCGTCGGACGGCTCGGCGGCGACGAGTTCGTCGCGATCCTCACGGTCGTCGACGACGAGCTGGAGATGGCCGAGGCCGCGCAGCGGTTCCTCGACCGCGTCCTGATCGAAGTGCAGGAAGGCGGCTTCAGCAGCGTCGTGCGGGCCAGCATCGGCATCGCGGTCTCGCCGGAGGACGGCACGTCCCCCGAGTCGTTGCTGCAGCACGCCGACGAGGCGCTCTACGCGGCCAAGGAAAGCGGCGGCAACGTCGCGCGCTGGTACCGGGACGGACTGAGCCAGGAGGTCCGCGCTCGCCGGGAGTTTCGCGAGCACCTGCGCGACGCGACCTTCGAGAACGACTTTCTGCTCTGCTATCAGCCGATCGTCTCGGCGACGACGATGCGCGTGGTGGGCGCCGAAGCGCTGATGCGCTGGCGGCATCCGTCGCGCGGCTGGCTGACGCCGCGCGCGTTCCTCGACTTTCGGGGCAACGCGATGGCCTCGTCGGCGCTCGACATCAAGGTGATTCGCGCCGTCGCCGAGTCACTGGCCGTGGCCAACCGGCAACTCGACGTGCGCATCCACCTCAACGTCTCCAACGCGACCTCCGTCGTGTGGGACGAGCTCGAGAATTTGCTACGCGACGTCGACGACGCGTCGAGCCGGCTGGCGCTGGAAGTGCGCGAGCCGACGATCCTCGCCGACATCGAAGCCGGCGGCACGTTTCTGCGCAACGCGCGGCGGCTCGGTATCCCGATCGGGCTGGACGGCTTCGGCTCGACGCCGACCTCGCTCGCGGCGATGGCCTCCGTGCCGCTCGACTTCATCAAGATCGACCGTCGCGTCACGAACCCGACCACGCAGGAGGGCCAGTGGAAGCGGGCGGCGCGCACCGCGATCGGCGTCGCCCAGACGCTCCAGATCCAGACCATCGCCGACGGCGTCGAGGACCGCGAGCAGGCCCGCTGGCTGGCGGCCAACGGCGTCGAGCACATCCAAGGCTACTTGGTCGCCCAGCCGATGACGGCGCCGGATTTCGCCGACTGGCTGTCCTCCGGCCGAGTCGGGGTGCGCGATCTCTGGTAGAAGGGCGCCGTGGCGGGTATAGGGAAAAGGACCCAGGACCATAGGGCCGAGGTGGAGCGCATCATGACCCGTGGGGCCATCCTTCATGGCAACCCCCACTTCACCGCGTTCGACGAGCATTCGTCGGGCGCGCTTGGTTACGCCGCCGATGTCTTCGCAGCGATCGCCGGCGCGGATCTCTATGCGGTGCGCACGTTCTTCGGCGGCCTGTCGGCGGTCGAGGGAGCCGACGACGCCGAGTGCGCCGCCTTGCTGCGCGACCTGCAGCTGCGCGATGAACCGCTGCCGGCGCTATCGGTGCGCAGCCGCAGCGGCGGCGCGATGTTCCTGGTCTTCGGCCGTCACGGCGGCCCGCTGGCGGTGATCCGGCTGCAGGTCGAAGGTTCACGCGGTTTCCGCCCCGCTCAGATCGCCGAGACCCGCCGTTTCCTGGCCGAGCACGGCGCGCCGATCACCCATTGGATCGTCGACGGAGCCGCGCCCGAGTGGCGCCGGCACAGCTCGCCGGTCATGTTCGTGATCGACGAGCAGCTGCACCCGATCCTGTCCGAAGAACCGTCCGACGAAGACTCGCCGCTGCACGCGCTGTATCGCCCGCGCGACGGTCACACCTCGCCGCTGCTGACCGATACGCTCGCCCAGTTGATCCGCGAGCTCGCCCTCGCGCCGCGCGGCGCCGCCGTGTCGCGCGCGCTGCCGTTCGCGTTCGTGCGCCTGTCGCGACTGGCCGGCGGCTCGGCATCGTTCTACCTCGTCTCGGTCGAGCCGGCTCGCCGCCGCGCGACGGTGTTGCGCGCGATGACGCGCTACGGCCTGAGCCGGCGCGAGGGTCAAGTGCTGGGTGAAGTGCTGCGCGGTTCGTCGAGCACCGAGATCGGCGAGTCGCTGTCGATCTCCAGCTCGACGGCGACGTTCCACCTCAAGCAGCTGTTGCGCAAGACCAGCTCGCGCAACCGCACCGAGCTCACCGCGCGCGTCCTCGGGTGGGAAGAGGGCACTTAAGCGAGGCCGAGGCGGTCGACGTGGCCGGCGAGGCGCCAGGCCGCGAACGCGATGAGCGCTCCCGCTTCGACCAGCGCGATGACCGTGCCGACGAGCGTTCCCGCGATCGGGCCCTGCCGGCTCA
>Ga0302324_100013450_pt1 | contig 16595 bp, 9 predicted proteins | sample Palsa_T0_1_FD_201949 | JGI IMG/M metagenome (GOLD analysis project Ga0302324, IMG submission 201949) | Peat permafrost microbial communities from Stordalen Mire near Abisko, Sweden - Palsa_T0_1 | ecosystem: Environmental > Terrestrial > Soil > Palsa > Peat permafrost | place: Sweden: Abisko...
CGCCGTGGCTGTTCGTGGTGCTGGTGATTTGCGTGGCGCCGGCGTTTGCCGGGGAAAGCCATTTTGCATTTCGCGGATATTCGCTGGCGCACAGCCTGACGCCGGTGCGGCGCGAACTGGATTATCTGCGCGTTGTGGGAAGCGGCAAAGAGAGCGCCAAGGAAGTAAAGATGTTCGGGCTGGGCGGTTATCTCACGGACCGGTATAGCGTTCTCACGGATGGAGTGATTCGAAAGAATCGCGAGCTGACCAAGAAGCGTCTGTGGTGGGGTTCTGCGCTGGCGATTATTGGCTCGGTGGGTTATTACGCGAGTTTCGCTTACTTGGTGTGGCGGACGTTGCTGGGGGAAATCAGCATCGGAACGTTGACGTTTTTAGCCGGCGCGATTGCCGGCTCAAGTTCGCAGTTGCAAGGTGTGTTCTCGCTGTTCTCCAGCATTTCAGATCAGGCGCTTTTTCTGTCGGACCTGGTGGATTTTCTAGCGGTCAAGCCGCGCATACAGTCCAAGCCGAACGCCCTTCCGGCGCCGCGGCCGATTCGGCAGGGATTTGAATTTCGCGAGGTGTCGTTCCAGTATCCGGGGGCCGGCCGTTTGGTGCTGGATCATTTGAACTTCCGCATTGAGCGGGGCGAGCATATCGCACTGGTAGGTGAGAACGGCCAAGGCAAAACGACGCTGGTGAAGTTGCTGGCGCGGCTCTACGATCCAACCGGCGGCAAGATTTTGCTGGATGGCGTGGACCTGCGCGAATACAACGTGGAAGATTTGCAAAGGGAAATCGGCATCATCTTTCAGGACTTTGTGCGTTACGACATGCCCGCACGGATGAATATCGGAGTGGGGCGCATTGAGGAAACCGGCCACGACGAATCGTTGTGGACGGCGGCCAGGAAAAGCCGGGCCGCTGGAACTTTGGAGCGCTTAGAAAACGGCCTGGATCAGATGCTGGGACGGCGCTTTGAGGGCGGCGTGGATCTTTCCGGCGGCGAATGGCAAAAGATCGCACTGGCGCGGGCCTATCTGCGCAATGCGCAGGTTTTGATTCTGGATGAACCGACGGCCGCGCTGGATGCGGTGGCGGAGTCCGAAGTGTTCGCCAGGTTCGCGGAGCTGGCGCGCAACAGCACGGCGATCCTGATCTCGCATCGCTTCTCTACGGTGCGCAAGGCCGGCCGAATTGTGGTGCTGGAGGGCGGGAGGATTCGCGAACAAGGAACGCATGACCAACTGGTGACCATCCGGGGCCGGTACGCAAGGCTCTTTGAGTTACAGGCGGCGAATTACCGATGAGTGCAGCAACCATCGCGATAGAGGGCGAGGGCCGGCGCCTGACGCGGCCGCTCACCGGTGACGACAGCGCAGCGGGGCGTCTGGAGGAATGCGCCCGGACGCTGCGGCAGCATGTGAAGAAGCTGCGGCCAAAGAATGAGACGCCCGCCGCGCCCTGGTTGATCGAAAATCACGCTTATCTGCAGATCCAGATTCGTGAGACACAGCGTTCTCTGCCGGCGCGTTATGTCCGGCTGCTGCCGAAGATCGGGGAAGGGCCCTCGGCTGAACTTCGTGTCTTCAAACTTGCTGCGGATTTGCTGGCTGAAGCCGATGAAGTAATCGATGCGGCGGCGGTGGAGAAAGCCGCTATGGCGTTGCAAGAGGATCGCGGCCTGGCGCTGGTGGAATTGTGGGCGTTTGGATCGGCGCTGCGGCTGGTTTTGATCGAGCATCTGTGCGCCAATCTGGATTCGGAGCGAGTTGTTTCACTCATGCTGAAAGGGCTGCGGGCGCTGGAGCAGATCAGCTGGCGCGATTTTGTGGAATCCGTGTCGGCGGTGGAGCGGGTGCTGGAGCGGGACCCGGCGGGGGTTTACTCGCGCATGGATTTCGCTACGCGGGACCGGTATCGCCATCAAGTGGAGAAGATGGCGCGGCGGTCCGGGCTGAGTGAGCTTGAGGTGGCCGAGAAAACCAATGCATTCGCGGGCGAAAGCGCCGGCGACGCTTCTTCGCACGTTGGGTATTGGCTGATCGGACCTGGTGCGGGGGAGTTTCGGCGGGGCATTGGTTGTAAGCGGTGGTGGGGCGTCCGTGCGGTGTTGGAGCGCTGGCCGAACGCGTTCTACTTTTCGAGCATTGTGTTATTGACCGTGCTGGTGGCGGCGGGATTTGAGTTGGTGGCGGGACGGTTCGCGTGGTGGATTGGGCTGCTGCTGGTGGTTCCTGCAAGCCAAGCCGGGATCGAGATCGTCAATGCGCTGGTAAGCCGTCTGCTGCTGCCGCTCTTGCTGCCGAGCATGGATTTTTCGGAGGGAATACCCGACCACTTGAAGACCATGGTGGTGGTTCCGACCTTGCTGCTTTCGGACGCGAACGTGCAACGCCTGCTGGAGGATTTGGAGATCCGCTACCTGGCGAATCGCGAAGCCAACCTGTACTTTGCGCTGCTCACCGATTTTGCGGATGCGGACCTGGAACAGACGCCGAACGATTCCATGGTGCAGGGATGCGCGGAGGGCATCGATCGTCTGAACGCGCGCTACGGATCGAACGGCGCGGGGCCGTTTTATCTTTTCCACCGGCCTCGGCGCTGGAACGCGGCTGAATCGAAGTGGATGGGTTATGAGCGTAAGCGCGGAAAGCTGAACGACTTCAACCGGCTTCTGCTGGGGCGTGGAAATTGCTTCGAAACCGTGACCGGCGATCAATCGCTGCTGCGCGAGATTCGTTACGTGATTACGCTGGACACGGACACGCAATTGCCTCGCGACACGGCAGCAAAGATGGTGGCCGCCGCATCGCATCCGCTGAATCGTCCGGTGTTGGATGCGGAAACGGGAAGGGTAAAGGCCGGATATGCGCTCATTCGCCCGCGCGTGGCGGTGAGCATGGAATCCTCCAGCCGGTCGCGCCTGGCGCAGATTTTTAGCGGAAAGGCCGGGTTCGATCCTTATGCGACGGCGGTGTCCGACGTGTATCAGGATTTGTACGGCCAGGCCAGCTTCACCGGCAAGGGAATTTATGATGTATCGGCATTCGAGACGGCGGTGGGCGGACGTTTTCCCGAGAACGCGATCCTGAGCCACGATTTGATTGAAGGCGAATACGCCAGGACGGGTTTGCTCACCAGCGTGGAGTTGGTGGAAGACAGTCCAACCACCTATGAAGCATTCGCGAAACGGAAGCATCGCTGGGTGCGCGGCGATTGGCAACTGCTGCCCTGGCTCGGGAATCGCACGCCGATTGCACGCGGGGAGCGGGAGCGAAATCCTTTGCCGATTCTCTCGCGCTGGAAGATGTTCGACAATCTGCGCCGCAGCTTGTTCGAGATCTCGATTCTGCTGTTGTTCGTGACGGGCTGGCTGACGGTGGAATCCGCCACGCGCTGGACGTTCGCGGTGCTGGCGCTGCTGCAACTGGCAGCCTACGCCGATCTGATGCTGACCATCGGATCCGCGCCGGAGCGCCGGTTATGGCCGGCGTTTGTCCGAAGTGTAGGCGAACAAATTGCCGAAAGCCACCGCGCAGCGTTCTTGACGCTGGTATTTATTCCGCACCAGGCCTGCGTCATGGCCGATGCAATCGTCCGCACGCTGGTGCGCCGGTTCATCACGAAACGAAATCTGCTGCAGTGGGTAACCATGGCCGAGTCGGAATCGGCGAAAGCTTCAGGCGTTAGCGTGATGTCGCGTTATCTTTATTTATCCTGCGGGGTCTCGCTGCTTCTGCTCGGGTGTGTGAACTCGAGCATCCTGGTTGCCTTGGTTTGCTCGGCTTGGATTACTTCGCCCTGGGTGGTGCTCTGGCTCAACCAGGCTCCGCCGGATGCACGCGCGCTGTCGGAAAACGATCGGGAATTCTTGCGGGGAACGGCGCTGCGCACCTGGCGATTCTTCGCCGATCATTCAAGTGCGGACCAGCATTGGCTGGTTCCGGACAACGTGCAGCAAGATCCTCCGCTGACCGCGCATCAGATATCGCCGACCAATCTGGGGCTGCTGGCGACGGCGCATTTGGCCGCTCTGGATTTCGGATATTCCAGCCTGGAGGAGTTTCGGGTTTCGTTGGGGCGAGTGTTCGGCACGGTGGAAAAGTTAAAGCGCTATCGCGGGCACCTGTTCAACTGGTATGACACGCGGACGCTTGAGGCGAAGGCTCCGTACTTCGTTTCGTCGGTAGATAGCGGCAACCTGGCGGCGTCGCTCTGCGCGGTGAGGCAGGGTGTGTTGGGGCTGGCCAAGCAACCGGTATTCGGCGCGGCGATGCTGGAGGGGCTGCGGGATCACGTGCTGCGGCTGCGCGAAGAATTGCCCTACGCGGCCAGAAGCGGTTCTTTGATGCGCCCGGTGGCGAGTCTGCTGCGGCAACTGGAGAGCCGTCCGAGCGATCTGTTCTTTTTGGAAGCAGTGATTACGGATGCCCGGGATAGCTGGCACCGGATGCGGGAGCCATTGGCTGCCACGCACGCGCGGCTCAAAAAGCAAGGCGAGCTGGAACGATCCGATGAGCTGCATTACTGGGAATCGCTGGTGACTCAAAGGCTGGAGGCCGCGCTGGGCGAATTGTATCGGTGGGCGCCCTGGCTGAGCCCGGAGATTGAGCCGGAACTGCGCTGGAATATCCGGGATGCAACCTTGGCGCCGCTGCTGGGGGAGCTGTGCGGGATTCCAACCTTGGAAAACCTGCCGGACTTGTATGAGCGCATTCGTCTGGGCCTGATCGAAAGGCTCAGCGATGAAAGCTCGCTGTATCCGGCATTGCATCAGGCGCTGGAAGCGTTGCTGATGCGTCTGCCGGCGGCGCGCGCCAGGGTGCTGGGGTTGACCGAGGATCTGGAACGGCTGGCGGAGCAGGCGGGGCGGCTGTTCGACGAAATGGACTTCAGCTTTTTATTCGATGCCAAGAGAAAGCTCTTGCGGACCGGGTACGATGCCGGCACCGAGCAGCACGCCGAGTCCTGTTATGATTTGTTGGCGTCGGAAGCGCGGACAGCGGTATTTCTGGCGATTGCGAAGGGCGACATTCCGCGCGACGCGTGGTTCCGGTTGGGACGAAAACTCACCGCGTATCGCAATCGGCGGACGCTGCTTTCCTGGAGCGGCACCATGTTCGAATATCTGATGCCGCTGCTGCACATGCGCAGCTACGGAAATACGCTGCTGGACGGCGGCGCCCGGGGAGCGGTGGCGATTCAGCAAGTCTACGCCAGAGAGCGCGGGTTACCGTGGGGAATTTCTGAAGCGGCGTATGGCGCACGCGACGAGCGGATGCAATACCAGTACCGGGCATTCGGAGTTCCGCCTATGAGCGCCGGCTCCGAGAGATCCGGGCGCATGGTAGTGGCGCCTTACGCGAGCATGCTGGCTTTGATGCTGGAACCGGGCCAAGCCACGGCGAATTTGCGGGCTTTGGCGGCCAAGGGCTGCGTCTCGCGCCACGGGTTTTGCGAGTCCATTGAATATTCCTCAGGCAGCCACAACCCGGAACTGATTCGTTGTTTTATGGCGCACCATCAGGGGATGGGGCTGCTGGCAATGGATAACGCGCTGCTCGGCGAGCGGATGCAGGAACGCTTTCACCTGGACCCGCTGGTGCAGGCGACGGAGTTCCTTTTGCAGGAGCGGATGCCCGCGCTGGTTGAGGTGTTGAGTGAGAGCGGCGATGTTGCGGCTTAGTAGTTTTTGGCAAGCCGGTGGCTGGCCCCAGTGGTTCGGAGAAGCCGACCAGATCCATGGCGTGCGGCACTGTTTGGTTGGCCATGAACCAGCGCCATACGTTGCCGGTCAATAGATTTTCCGCGCTCAACAGGGTGATGCCGACGTCAATGCCGACGACATCGGAATCGAACCATTTCAGGGTGGGGTTGAAGGCATCCACGAATCCGTACTTGCGATACACGCGATCCTCGAAATGGTCGCGCATGGCGCGCAGAGCGGGGATAGAGATATCGGGAGTGAACATGAGCGAGCCGCCGGCCGCACACGGGGCGACGGTGCCATCCACCGCTTCAAATTGTTTGATCTCGCCATAGACCTTGTAGCCCTTGGTACTGTCGGAGGCGGTGATGCCCCAGATATCAGGCCCGAAGCTGAGTGGAAACAGGTTGGCGAGGTTCAGACAATAGAGATCGTTGGCGCGCGTGGCGTTCACGGAGTTCTGGAAAAAATCCACGAAGCCACGGTCGCGGCGATTGCGGAAATCCACCCAGGCCTGCGAGTACTGATGGGTGAACAAGGGGCCGCCGCTGATGAAATGATAGGGACCGTAGGAATAGAGCGGGCGCTGCCAGGCGTACCAGGAGTCCGGCGAAATGGGATGGGTGGAGGAGCCGATGGCCAACAGATAGAGCAAGGGAAGCTCGCTATAGGCTTCCCATTTATATTTCAAAAAACCTTTGCCCTGCACCCAGCCGTGCGAAAGCAGCAGCGAGTCGCCATCCAGCATCCAGGCAAAGTCCACGCGGTCGTAGATCTGCCTGGCCAGCCGCGTAATGTCGGAGTCGTCAGAAAAATATTGCGCCGCGGTGACCACGCCGGCCAGGAGAAATGAGGTATCGACGGACGACATCTCGCTGTCCCATTTGCGCTCGCCTGTGGAAACATCCATCCAATGAAAAAACCAGCCGTGTTCCTGGGCCGCTTTGGAAGCCAGGAATTGCAGGGTGTTGCGGACACGGGTTTGAGCCTGGTCGCGCGGGATCCAGTGGTGCTCGGCGCCGATGCAGATGGCGGTGAGGCCGAAGCCGGTGGCTGCGATGCTGGCGACGTCGCGACTGGGGCCTTTGGCGCGGCCGCCCTCGGCGCTGGCGCGGTCGAGAACCAGGCCAGTGGAGGGATCGCTTTCATTCCAGAAATACAGGACAGCGCGTCGTTCCAGATCTTCGAGTAGGGTACGGTCCTGGGGGGCGATGCTGCGTGCGGGGGCGGAGGGCGCCGCGCTTAACGCCGCGGTGAAAAGACAGGCTGCAAAAGTCAGAGATCGTTGGGCGCTCGCTCGCATCCGCTGCTTCCTCACATAACATCGGCTACTTCATCGGCTAGTTCTATGATAAACCTTGCAAGCGGGGAGCCGGAAGCCTGTGAAAGCCTGAGTTGGCAGGCGAAAGCGCCTGTGTGCGTTACACGGAGGCCAGGTTGTGGTTGACCAGGTCGCCGATGCGATCGATGCTAAGGTCGGCGGGCGGGTATTCGGCTAGAGCCTTGGGATCGCGGGCGTAATGGCCTTGTTTGACGAAGACTGTAGTGACGCGCGCGTTCCAGATCTTTTTTAGGGCGTGCAGGATGCGGAGTTTGTCGTCCACCACTACGTAATGCGCGGCCGGATAACGCTGCTCCACATCGGCTAACTCGTGCTCCTTGTGAACGTAGATGAGGACGTTGCCGTTGAAGGTCTCATAGAGGCCGGAGCGATAAACTTTGTGCGGTTGGAATACGACGTCTCCGTCTGAGAGGATCACCGCAGGACCCCATTGAGCGACGTGTTGCACGGCATCGATAGAGCCGGGGAAGAGGCGGTTTGCGAACGGATAGCGGATCAAAAAATAAGAGACGGCCAGGAGCTTGGGATCGCGTGGGTATTCGATGCGATAGCGCTGCAGGGCTCCAAGGTAATCGGCATACCCGAGTTCGGAGCGCAGGATTTCGAAGATCTCCCAATAGCGCTGGGCGCGTTCGGGGCCGACCTCGGTTTGGAGGTGGCGCTTAAGGTCGGCAGTGACATGGTCGTTATCCAGGAGGGTGTTATCGACGTCAAAGAGGAAAACCAGGTTGTTGGGCGACATGGTATTGACCTAAGATACCAAGCTTGACTGCGTTCCGAGAGACGCGAGGAGAGCTGAACTAGAATGGTGAGGTGACTCGACGTCTTACGTTTTTCTGGATGGCGTGTACGGTTTGGGCGGCCGCGCAGGCTACCCAGCCGGACGGCGGCGGCGTACGGCCGGGAACTTTGCAAGCTCAGTGGATGACGGGCGGCCCCAATTGCGTGGAAGTTCCGGATTGGCAGGTGCATGCGTATAACGAAGACTTCTATATTTTTCGCCAATCGGGATGCGTGAACTACGAGAAACCCTTTCTCTATTTGCTATTCGGGAAGGACAAAGCGCTGCTGGAGGATACCGGCGCCGAGCCGAGCGATGCGGCGCGGGCGGTGAGCGACGTGATTGCAAAATGGCTGAAGGCGAAAGGCCGCACGTCGATTACGCTGATCGTGACGCATTCACACTCGCATGGGGATCACGTGGCCGGTGACGCCGGGTTTCGCGGGCTGGCGAACGCGACGCTGGTTCCACTGACGGTGGAAGGTACCAGCGAGTTCTTCGGGATCGAGAAGTGGCCGGAGGGGATGGGGCACGTGGATCTGGGTGGGCGCGTGCTGGATGTGATTCCGATTCCGGGGCACGATAAGCTGAGCCTGGCGTTTTACGATCGCGAGACCGGGGTGTTGCTGACCGGCGACAGTTTGTATCCGGGGCGATTGTACGTGCGGGATTTTCCGGCATTTGTGCGCAGCACGGAGCGGCTGGTGGAGTTTACCCGGTGGAAGATCGTGACGCATGTGCTGGGGACTCACATTGAAGAGATGGCCACGCCGTACCGGGATTATCCGGTTGGGACGAAGTATCAGCCGGAGGAGCACGGGCTGGCTTTGTCTCGCGGGAATTTGTTGGAATTGCAAGAGGCCGTGCGGGGGATGAAGGGTACGGCGGTTCGGATGGCGCTGCGGGATTTTACGGTTTGGCCGGCAAAATAGTGGCTGGTTAGAGGTGGTCGGGGTCCAGGTCGAAGACTTTTACCATGTATTCGTAGTGGCCTTCCTGCAGGAATACGAGGAATATTTCGTGGACCAGGTGGATTAGTTTGCGGGTGGCGTATTCGTAATCGCCGTTCTTCACAGTGAAGGTGAGGGCTACGTTTCCGAAGCGGTTGGAAGAGCGAGCCACTGCCTTCTCTGGATCGATGCGGCGGTGATCCGGCAGACTTGTGGATTTGCGCGATTCCAGGAATTCCTTGAATTGGCGATACATGGGTGCAGGCACTTCCGGAAGAACAAGCGGGAACCGCAGAGTTTTTTTGCGTGTGTCGAGAATCAGGTCGAAGAACCGGTCGCGATGCCAGAGTATTTTGAACAAGGCGGTACCTGCGCGTACTGGGCCGCGCGCGAATCCTTTGAACGTTCCACGGGTCGCGTAGCTTTCAAGAATGCCGGCGACCAGCTCAATGGTCTTCAGTGGGCGAAAGCTCCAACGCCCGGTTCGGTGGGTAGCGCGATCCCCGGAGGATATTGGTTGCCGGAAGTAAATTCCTTGAGGGCCTGCACGTTGATGAGCGATGAAATGGTTTCCTTGGAAGCCGCGTCGTAGCTTCTCTTCAATGCAGCGCGAAGCTCTTCCGGGGTTCGGACATATTCTCCGCGAGCGCCCAGGCCTTCGGCCATCTTGTCATATCGGAGGTTTTCCTGGAACAGGTAGAGGTGCATGGATCGGGCAGATCCGATGGCAGCCGGGAACATGCCCCAGCAGTTGTTGTTGTAGACCACGGCGATCACCGGGATCTTGTACTTCGCTGCTGTGTCCAGCTCGAACATGCTGTAGGCGATGCCGGCGTCGGAGGTGATGCAGAGAACGGGCGCTCCTTTATAGGGAGCTTGTGGACCGACGCCGCGCTGCACGGCGGCTCCGGCGCCGATGACCATGGCGAGATCGGGCCCGATGGCGCCGTACTGATAGCCGCAGGCCAAACCCTGGCCGGGACGATTGGCGCGCATCCAGCGGCCGCTGAAGATGCCGGTGGTCCAGCCGCCGATGCCGGTGACGGTCTGTTTAGGATCAATGTCGCCCTTATACAGGAAGTCGTGAACTTCCTTGGCCATCACGGCAGGATGAATATGATCGGTGGCGGCGCTGTGTTTTAATCCCAGCGCATAGTGGGCGAGGTTGGTGTCCTCGAACGTCTTGCGGGCGGCAGCCAATTCGTTGACCCAGGCATCGCGCTTTTTGGCGGGCAGTTCATTGGCGAGCGATTCCAGGAAAACTCTTTCGTCGCTGACGATACCAAGATCCAGCGGCCAGTTGCGGCCCAGATCTTCCTGCACGGGATGGACGCGAATGGTTTTGACGTCGGGATTGAATCGATATTCGCCGGGGCTCGGCATGCAGTACTGGCCGACGAATACCACCAGGTCGGCGCTCATGAGGGCTTCGGGTGCAAGACTGGCGGACAGGCGATGTTCATCGGGGAAGTGGCCGCGCATGGGTCCTGAAGTAACGACGGCGAACTCCTGCTTCTCGGCCGCTTGGAGCAGCGCTTCGCAGGCTTTTCGTTGAAACACGCCCTGACCGGCAACCAGAATGGGCCGCTCCGCTTTGGCGATCATGTCCACCGCGCGCGCCACTTCTTTGTTGGAGGGCTGCGGGCGGGATTCGGTTCGATACTTGTCCTTGGTGTAGAAATCCTTGAGATTGGCCGGATCGGTGAACCGGGCGCGCGCGACCTCGCCCGGGAAATCGAGATGCACCGGGCCGGGGACGCCGGATTTCATGTTGCGGAAAGCGTAGGCGCCGTATTCCCACACCCGATCGGGTGCGGTGAGGCGCTTGCCGTACTTTTTCATTCCGGTAGTGATGGGCTGCTGATAACCGGTTTGGATGAACGCTTCGCGATCGTCGCCGGCGATTTGCATATTGCTGGCCAGCACCAGCAGCGGCGTGCGCGCGGCATGGGCGGCAGCGATGTTCATGATCATGTGCGTGAAGCCGGGGCCTTCGGTGCCGGAGCACGCGGTGGCTTCGCCGGTGACGCGGGAGAATCCATCGGCGGCGGCGCACATGGGACCTTCCGAACGGCCGCCATAGCTGGGAACTCCAGCGGCCGCCATGGCGTTGATCACCGTGTAATTGCCGGGGCAGCAGAACATCGCGGCCAGATCTTCCTCCTTACAGAGCTTGGCGAAAACTTCGGCGCCGGTCATGCCGCGGCCTTCGAAGGTTCCCACCTTGGGCGCTTCGTTCAGGGTGGCCGGGATTTCCTTGGGGATTCGGATGGTGGGGATGGTGGCTGAGGTGGCGGCAAATAGCTGGCCGGGAGTTGAAATGGCAGCGGCCATGGCGCCGGCCGCGGCGGGCGTCATCAGGAAGTTCCGGCGGGAACTGCGCGGATCGGATTTCGAATCAGTTTTCTCGTTCATGCATTACTCCTCTAGTTACTCTTGCTTTTGTCTTCTTCTTGGATGGGTGGCCGCGCGGAATCAGGCCACAGGCTGCGGATATAGTTCACCAGATGCCATATATCAACTTCGGGGAGCTGCGCTTTGAAGGTTGGCATGCTGGCGCCCTGGCCTTCTCGAATACTTCGGAAGATCTCGCCTTCGGTGGTTCCATTTTTCCAGAATTTCGGTAAAGTAAGATCGGTTGCGTCGGCCACCACGTCGACCGTGGCTTTCCCGTCCGCCCCATGGCATCCGGTGCAGTTGCGCATGTAGATGGATCGGCCTTGAGAGATGGATTTTTTGGTGTAGGGGACGGGGCTTTTCAGTTTCTGAGCGTCCGCTACGGTGAAGGGCTCGGCAATTTTCGATTTTTCGCCGGCCAAGGCGACCGTTCGGGAAAGAAGGAACGCACCGCTAGCGCATAACATGGCGATGGTGACGGACTTTGTCAACTGCATAAATCATAGCTCTTTTGAGGGTTGTGGGTAGGGGTTGTGGGTGTCAATCAACGCTTCAACTCGGCGAATGCTAAATTCATCTGCTGGCAATGCACCGCGGAAGTGTGGAGGCACTATCTGGGCGTAGGTACTTCAGAAATGCAAAAGACCCTTGCGCAGCTGCACGAAACAAGACTAAGGTTGATTCTTAATCTCATGTTGTAACTATGTTAACGCGCCGGTGTGCGAGCATTTATTCATGGGCGTGAATCCGAATGCCGGGCAACCGGCGCAGGCGGCGAATCTGGTGAATGTTCCGCGCTTGATAACTGCTTATTATGCGGATCGGCCGGACCCCGCGGTTCCCGGGCAGCGCGTTTCGTTCGGGACGTCCGGACATCGCGGGTCGTCGTTCAATCGCGCGTTCAACGAATGGCATATTCTCGCGATCACGCAGGCGATTGTGCAGTATCGGGCGGGGCAGGGGATTGACGGTCCGCTGTTTATCGGGATCGATACGCATGCGCTTTCCGAACCTGCGCTGGCGAGCGCGCTGGAGGTGCTAGCCGCCAATGGCGTACCGGTGATGATTGCGCCGGATGGCGAGTACACTCCGACGCCTGCGGTTTCTCACGCCATTCTGAAATATAATGCCGGACGCAAAACGGGGCGGGCGGACGGCATTGTGGTGACGCCGTCGCACAATCCTCCCGAGGACGGGGGTTTCAAATACAATCCGCCGCACGGCGGGCCGGCGGACAGCGCGACCACCCAGGCCATTGAGACCCAAGCCAACGAATTTCTCCAAGCTGGATTGAACGGCGTGAAGCGCGTTTTGTTGGAGCGGGCGCTTCGGGCAGACAGCACGCACCGGCACGATTTCATCGGCGAATATGTAGGGGATCTCGGCAGTGTGATTGACATGGAAGCGATCCGGGATTCGAAACTGAAGCTGGGAGTGGATCCGCTGGGCGGCGCGGGCGTGCATTATTGGGGGCCAATCGGCGAGCGCTATGGCTTGAATCTTACTGTGGTGAATCCGGATGTGGACCCGACATTCCGGTTCATGACGCTGGATTGGGACGGGAGAATTCGGATGGATCCGTCGTCGCCGTACGCGATGCGGCGCCTGGTTGGGTTAAAGGATAAATTCGATATCGCGTTCGCCTGTGACACCGATCATGACCGGCACGGGATTGTGACGCGCAGTGTGGGATTGCTGCCGCCCAATCACTACCTTTCGGTATGCATACATTATTTATATGGCAATCGGCCCGGTTGGCCGCCGAATGCTTCGGTTGGAAAGACCGTGGTATCGAGCAGCATGATCGACCGGGTGGCACGGAAGTTGGGCCGGAAATTATACGAGGTTCCAGTGGGTTTCAAGTGGTACGTGGACGGTTTGTTTGGAAAATGGCTGGGGTTCGCGGGCGAGGAGAGCGCGGGGGCATCCTTTCTGGGACGCGATGCTTCGGTGTGGAGCACGGATAAGGACGGCATCATCGCGGCGCTGCTATCGGCCGAGATCACGGCGCGCGCCAAGACCGATCCCGGAGAGATTTACGCGCAGTTGACGCGCGAGAACGGAGAATCGACGTATGAGCGGATTGATGCGCCGGCCAACGCGGAACAGCGCGCCCGGTTGGGGAAGTTGTCACCCAACGACATTTCGGTTTCCGATCTGGCCGGCGAAAGAATTGACCAGGTGCTTACTACCGCGCCTGGCGACGGGAAACCGATCGGAGGAATCAAGGTGATGTCGGAGAACGGATGGTTCGCGGCGCGGCCCTCGGGCACAGAAGATGTGTATAAGATTTATGCCGAGAGTTTCCAGGGCGCTGAGCATTTGCGCCGCATCCAGCAAGAGGCGCAGGCGATGGTTGGGACGGTATTGAACAAGGCATCCGTATGAGCAATCCACAATATACGAATCTCGCATCGGAGGCGCAGAGCGACGACCCGTTGGTTCGTCTGGCGCTGGATCTGCACTGGTCCTGGAACCATTCCACGGACAAGTTGTGGCAGCGGCTGGATGCGGAACTTTGGGATCTGACGCATAATCCCTGGCTTATCCTGCAGACCGTTTCGAAGAAGAAACTGGACAGCGCTTTGGCCGATCCCGAATTTCAGAAGATGCTGGCGGAATTTAACGAGGCGCAGGCGAATCGGGAAGCGCCCACTTGGTTCGCCGGCGCGCATCCAGGCACGCGGTTGAAGGCGGTGGCGTATTTCAGCATGGAATACATGCTGAGCGAGGCGCTTCCGATTTATTCGGGCGGGCTGGGAAATGTGGCGGGCGATCAATTAAAGGCGGCGAACGATTTGGGCGTGCCGGTGGTGGGCGTGGGATTGCTGTATCAGCAGGGCTACTTCCGCCAGGCCATCGACGGCAACGGCAATCAGATCGCGCTGTATCCATATAACGATCCCGGGCAACTGCCCATCAAGCCGCTGCGGGATCCGGGCGGCGACTGGCTGCGGTTGCGGATCGGACTGCCGGGGTTCCCGCTGTGGCTACGCTGCTGGGAGGTGCAAGTGGGATTCAGCAAGCTGTACCTGCTGGACTCCAACGATCCCGCGAATCTTCCCAAGGACCGAGGTATTACCAGTGAATTGTACGGCGGCGGTCCAGAATTAAGAATAAGGCAGGAACAAATATTGGGAATTGGCGGCTGGCGGTTGCTGCGCGCCTTGAATATTCGTCCGGACGTATGCCACTTGAATGAGGGACATGCTGCGTTTGCGGTGCTGGAGCGCGCGCGGAGCCATATGGAAGATACCGGGCAACCGTTTCCAGTAGCGTTGGCAGTGACCCGGGCGGGAAATCTATTCACCACGCATACGCCGGTCGAGGCCGGGTTCGATCGTTTCTCGCCCGATCTGATGCGGCCTTATTTTGCGCCGTACGCGGAGGATAGACTCCACATATCGTTCGCGGATTTGATGGCGCTGGGCCGCCGCGACCGGTACGACGCGGGTGAGCCGTTCAACATGGCGTATCTCGCCATACGCGGGAGCGGGGCAATCAACGGCGTGAGCCAGTTACATGGCGAAGTGAGCCGCAGATTGTTTCAGCCGCTGTTTCCGAGATGGCCGGAAAGCGATGTACCGGTGGGTCATGTAACAAACGGCGTTCACATGGCAACCTGGGACTCTGCCGAAGCGGACCGGCTGTGGACGGAACATTGCGGCTCGGGGTGCTGGCGCGGCGATTTAAAAGGCATCGAGCAGGGAATCCGCAAAGCCAGTGACGCGCAGCTTTGGAGCATGCGCACCAGCGGGCGGCGAGCATTGATTGAGGACGTGCGTGTTCGTCACTTGAGGCAAGTGGCGCGTTGGAATGCATCGGCGGAGGCGAGCAGCGTAGCCGAACGGATCTTTGCTTTTGACACACTGACGATGGGTTTTGCGCGCCGCTTCGCTCCGTACAAACGGCCGAATCTGCTGTTGCACGATCCGGAGCGGCTGATTCGGATTCTCACCCATGCGGAGCGGCCGGTGCAGTTGTTGCTGGCCGGAAAAGCGCATCCGCAAGACTTCGCCGGGCAGGCCATGATCCGGCAATGGAACGAATTCATCCGGCGGCCGGAAGTGCAGCAACACGCCGTCTTTCTGGCGGATTACGACATGCTGCTCAGCGAGAGCATGGTGGCGGGCGTGGATCTTTGGATCAACACGCCGCGCCGGCCGTGGGAAGCCAGCGGCACCAGCGGCATGAAGGTGCTGGTGAACGGGGGGTTGAATGTCTCAGAGCTGGACGGCTGGTGGGTGGAGGCATACACGCCTCAAGTTGGATGGGCAATCGGCGATGGGAAGGAGCATGGGGACGATCCGGCATGGGATGCAGCGGAGGCGGAAGTGCTTTACGACTTGTTGGAACGCGAGATTGTTCCGGAATTCTACTCTCGTGACGCGCGGGGGATTCCGCAAGCATGGGTAAACCGGATGCGGGAGAGCATGGCGCAACTGACGCCACGGTTTTCCGCGAATCGAAGCGTGCGGGAGTATACCGAGAGACACTATTTGAATGCCGCCGAAGGTTATGCGCGGCGGGCCGCCGATGGCGGCAAGCTGGGCGCTGCGTTGGTGGAGTGGCAGGCAGGGCTGGCGCGCGCTTGGAAGGATGTGCATTTTGGCGCGCTACAGGTGAAGTCCGAAGGCGGCCAATTGATTTTCGAGGCGCAGGTTTATCTGGGTGGAATTGATCCGGGTGCGGTGCGCGTGGAGTTGTACGCCGATTCCGTGAATGGTGGTCAGGCTTTTCGGCAGGTTATGCAGCGCGGCGCTGGGGACTTGTATTCTGCGCGCGTTCCCGCTGGCAGAAGTGCTGACGACTTCACGGTGCGGGTGGCGCCATATCATCCGGATGCGGGGGTGCCGCTGGAGGCGCGCGAAATTTTGTGGCAGAGGTAGGTTCGCAGGCGAAAGCGCCTGCGCTACTTTCTACAGGGGGACGGCGTTTTGTTCTATGAAACGATCCAGGCCGCTGTCGGGGCCGATGTAATGAAATTCTTCGGCGTATGCCAGGCCGTGGCGTTTGCCGATGTTGGCGTCGCGCTGCTCAAAAGCTTGCTGGATGAATTCGTTGTTTGAGAGCGTGGGCAGGCGGAGTTTTCGTTCGGCTAGAGAAGCTGCCAGATCCCTGACCATGTGATCGATCATGGTTTGGCAGGCGCGGATGCCGGCGAGCTTGGTTTCAAATGTAGGCGCGATGTCCACCACGCGGTTCACTAACTGAGGGCCGCGCGCGAAGTAATATTTTTCGCTCACGCTGTGCGGGTGTAATCCAGCGGCGAAGTGTTCGGGAAGATCCAGCTTGCCGCCGGACATCCAGCAGGCGGCTTCTACCGCGCGCGCCGTGACATAGTGGTCGGGATTTTCTTCGTAGTGGCCCCAGGGATCGTAGCTGAAAACGGTGTCCACTTTCAGAAGACGGAAAAGGAAGATGAGGCGGGCG
>Ga0302324_100013452_pt1 | contig 16591 bp, 17 predicted proteins | sample Palsa_T0_1_FD_201949 | JGI IMG/M metagenome (GOLD analysis project Ga0302324, IMG submission 201949) | Peat permafrost microbial communities from Stordalen Mire near Abisko, Sweden - Palsa_T0_1 | ecosystem: Environmental > Terrestrial > Soil > Palsa > Peat permafrost | place: Sweden: Abisko...
ACGCCCTGATCTGGCTGGAGCGGGAAGGCGAACTCATCAGCGTGGACTCCCGCCCCAGCGACGCTCTGGCGTTGGCCCTGCGCCTGGATTGCCCGATTTTCGTCGACGACACTGTGCTGAAATCCTCCAAGTTGGCCGCCTCGGTTTCCGATAAGGAAAACGAGAAGGAACTCCGCCGTTGGCTGGAGAACCTCAACGACGAGGACATGGGCCGCTACAAGATGTAGCGTGACGCCATCGTGGATTTGGGGTCCACCGGCATTCAACTTCTTTCCGAAACGAGTGGCTACTCTATCTTTGCGCGCGATAATCTGATCGCGTTGGTGGAGCGTACTGCCGGGGGGTACGGCAGTATTGGCGGTACGGGAATCATGACTGATCGCGGCTTGGCCTACCTGGTTTGGCGCGACGGGCAAGCGTTCCTGGCGGGGAAGGGCTTTGAATTGGCCGCGACGGATGAGCAGGTGGCGGCGGTGCGCAGGTTTTCGAAGGATTTGAAAGCTGTTCTGTGATACTCGTGGCAGGCCTCCAGGCCTGTCTGCTCTTTCTGTGGGGCAAGGCTATTGCGCTGCGTGGGATTCTCAGTCAAGCTCTTCGGCGAGCGAAGCGCACGTCCACCGGCCTTCAGTCGGCGATGGCCGTTGGTCCAGGAGACTTAATCCACGTAATCTCCTACGGTCGGATGGCGCTGGCCCTAGAGATCGTGTCTAGTGACAGCCCCACTCAATTTGCGCCGCCCAGCCGACCTCGCCGGTCAATAAGCCGTAGCGACTTTAGGGATCATTCGATTGAAGCGCCCACCACTACTCATAGGGCCGGACCGCGCTCCGTCTGGCCGCCGGGCGCGCAACCGTAGGCATGGTGGCCATCAAGGCGCGCAGCACGGCGTTTACGGATTCCGGGCTTCTGAAAACCTCTGCCACATCCGGATCTAACAACACTGCGACAGATCCCGGCCGGGTCCGTTCGGCGAACCTATTTGGCTTGGCTTTCGAGTAATCGAAACGGTACTCGGACCGCAGCCCGTCGTCCCGCTTGGCCTCGGTCTTAGTTTTTGGCACTTTCTTCGTAGTCATGCAACTCCTTGCTCGTGGCGCGGCGAGCGCTGACGATCCGCACTCGATCCGCCTCGCGTTCCGTGAAGCATACCAGCAACAGATGCCTTGCCATCGAATGGCCCAGGATGATCTCCCGAGGTTCGTCAGCTGAGTGATATTCGTCCTCGAAGATCCGCGCCAGGGGATCGCCGAACACTGAAGCCGCCTCGGCAAAAGTCACGGCGTGCTTCAGGAAATTGGCTCGCGCCTTGCGCGGTTCCCATTCGAACACCAAAGACATCGCATCTCTTTATAGAATAGCGATACTGAGGGCCTCAGGTGTCGAGACGAGTCTCGACACGGCACGCGCTACGTTTCCCTAAAGACAGTCTGTAGCACGCAGCACAATTATGTGCTAGAATTTTCACAATCAGCTATGGACCTTCTACAGGGCACACTAGACCTTCTGGTTCTGCGGGCGGTGGAACTCGCCCCCATGCACGGCGTCGGCATCGCGGACCGCATCCAGCAGGTCACCCGCGGGGCGTTCGTGGTCAAACCCGGGTCGTTGTTTCCCGCGCTCCGCCGTTTGGAGCAGAAAGGATGGCTGGAGGGTGAATGGGCGCCCTCGGAGAATAATCGCCGCGCGCGCTATTACAAGCTGACCCGCGCCGGTCGCGCGCAGCTTGCCGAAGAGAAGCGTAAATGGTACCGGATGACTTCGGCCATGAACTGGATGCTGGAATCGGAATGATCCATAGATAACGAATAGGAGAGCGCATGTTCCGCCGCCTCACGCACCTTTTCGAATACCTTTTCCGGCGCCGCAGGCTGGAAGACGATCTGGACGAGGAACTGCGGTCGAGCTTTGACATGGTCGCCGATCGGTTCGCAGCGAGCGGCATGCCCGCTGCCGAAGCGCGTCGCGCCGCGCGGCTGGAGTTCGCGGGTCTGGAACAAGTCAAAGAAAACGTCCGGGATGGACTGGTCGGATCCGGGCTGCAAGCGTTCCTTCAGGACACGCGCTACGCGCTGCGCGGGCTGGGGCGGCGCCCGTCGTTCACCGCGATTGCGCTGACCACGCTGGCCCTGGGAATCGGCGTCAACACGGCCGTCTTCAGTGTGTTTTACGGAGTCATGCTTCAGCCGCTGCCATATAGACACCCCGAGCAACTCGCCCTTATCTGGAGCAGTTTCCGGACAGCGGGCCACGCGCGCGCTCCCGTATCGGGCGCGATCCTGGGCGAGATCGAACGGCGCAACCGCTCTTTGGCGGGGGTGGCGGGGATTTGGACGATTACGCGCACCTTCACCGGCGACAACCCCGAGCAGGTAAAGTGCGCCCGGGTGACCACCAATTTTTTGGACGTGCTGGGCGTGCACGCGGCCCCGGCGCATCGGGGACGCACCTTCGCCAAGGAGGACAGCGGCGGACCCGCGATCATGCTGACGGACGGCTTCTTCCGGCGCCGGTTCGCCGGCGATGACAGATTGATCGGCAAGGGGCTGGCCATGGACTGGGAGAATACTTTGGTAGGGATTCTGCCCCCGGATTTCCAGCTTCACTTCGCGCCCGACTCTAACGTGCCCGCCGACGTGCAGGTTTTCGATACCTTTGACCACGATGTCTACAAGAACCGCGAGAACTATTACATCCGCCTGGTCGCCCGCCTCAAGCCCGGCGTTACGATGGCGGAAGCGCAAAGCGATCTGGACCGCGTGGCGAAGGAAATCGGCGGCGCGTATACCGAATACGCCACCGAGAATCTCCGGTTCACGCTGGCGGGCATGCAGGCGGATGCCGTCCGCGACGTACAGCCCGCGCTGGCGGCCCTGTTCTCCGGTTCGGCCTTCGTGCTGTTGATTTGTTGCGTGAACGTCGTCAGCTTGTTGCTGGCGCGGGCCAGCGACCGGCGCCGAGAAATTGCCCTTCGCCTTAGTTTGGGAGCCTCGCGGGGCCGGATCGTGGGCCAGTTGCTGGCCGAAGGCGGAGTGCTCTGTTTGCTGGGCGGGGCGGCAGGCATCGCCGTGGGCTGGGCGTGTTTTCGTGGATTGCTCGCGATCCGTCCCGAGCGCCTGGCGCGCATGGCGGACGGGGGCCTGAACGGGCCGGTGCTGGCGTTCGCCGCGGCCTGCTCGCTGGCCGCCGCTTTGCTCTTCGGATTGGTACCTGCAATCGACAGCTTTCGGCTGGATTACATGGCAATTCTGCGGTCCGGGGGGCGCGGATTGCCGGGCCGTCTGCACAGGCGCGCCGGCGCTGCCCTCATAGTCGGTGAGATTACGCTGGCTTTTGTGCTGGTAACCGGTGCCGCGCTCACCGCGCGCACGCTCTTGAAAATCGAGCATGTGCGTCCGGGTTTCGAGCCGCGCCACCTTCTCGCATTTCAGATCTCGAACGGAATTCCCGGCGGCTCGGTAGCGGATTGGGAAACGGAACTCGCCGCGTTGCCAAGCGTTGAACTCGTGGGCGCCACCTCCCATTTGCCGCTGGACACCGATATTCCCAATTGGTACAGTCCGTACCGGCCGGAAGGAGTTGGTGAGCACGAGGCGGCCACTTTGGTCGCCGACCTGCGATGCATCACTCCCGGTTATCTCGCGGCGATGGGAGCGCACCTCCTCGAAGGCCGCTATTTCGACGCGCACGATCGCGCTGGCGCACGGCAGGTGATTATAGTGGATGAGTCACTCGCGCGAACCACCTGGCCCGGCCAATCCGCCATCGGAAAAAAGATGTTTGCCGAGCATGTGACCGCCCATGGATTCGTACCCATGCTTAGCGTGGTAGTGGGGGTGGTGGAACATCTGTACAGCCATTCCCTCACGAAGCAAGTTCGCGGGCAGATCTACTTGCCATTCGAGCAGAGCAAACGCAGTCCGTTGACCTTCGTGCTGCGCACGCGCGTGGATCCGCTGTCACTGGCTCCCACGGTCCGAAGGATGCTCCACGACCGCAGCAGGACCGCAGCCATGGCCAAGGTCCGGCCCATGACCGAGTACGTATCGCGTGAGATCTCGCCGGTTAGCTTCACAGCCGTACTGGCAACGATCTTCGGCGCCTTGGCCTTGTTGCTGGCTGCCACTGGAGTCTATGGGGTGTTTAACTACCAGGTCTCACAGCGCAGGCCCGAAATGGGTATCCGCATGGCCCTCGGGGCGCGCTCGCGCGACGTGCTCGGAATGATTCTACGGGAGGTGGGTACACTGGCAGGCGCCGGCGTGCTGATAGGGGCCGGCGCGGCGCTGGTAGCAGCGCGCTGGCTGGGAACGCTGCTTTACGGCGTGAGACCGTTCGATCCGCTCAGTTACGGTTTGGCGCTGCTGATTCTTCCGGCCGCTGCGTTACTCGGCGGCTGGCGTCCCGCGGGGCGGGCCGCCGCGGCCAATCCGGCCGAACTGATTCGAGAGGAGTAAATATGAGAATTCGTCTTACCGGCTTCCTGATTGCAGCCGTGTTGGCGGCGGGCGCGGCGGACGATGAACGGGCCGCCGATCGAGCGGCTATTCGGGCACACATCGACCGCATCTTTCAGGCATTCATCCATAGGGATAGCGCCGAACTGCGCGCTACGCACGCCGTAAATTGGCTGGGTTATCTTACGGGATCCCGCAAGATGATTCGCGGCATCGACGAGTATATGAACGCCACCGCGTATTTCGATCCGAACAGTGCGTACGGGATGACGAGCTACAAAATGCGCGAGTTCGACATGATTTTCAAGGGCGACGCCGCGTTCGTGGCGTTCGTCGCCGAAGTTGAGTACAAGACGCCCGATGGACCGTTACAGCGCACGCTCCGGATCACCGATTTTTACACCAAGGAAAACGGCGCATGGATCCAGACGGGCTCGGATACGGAACTACACCCTGAATCGACCGCGGAGGAGTATCAGACCTTAGGCAAGCTGTCCGAGCCCGAGAAGAAGGGCCTGCTCGATGCGCGGGAGGCGGTGTGGCGCGCCTATTTCGCCGGCAACCGCGCCGTGCTTGAAAAGCTGCTGCCCGCTGAGTTATTAACCGTCGAGCCCGAGGGCGGCGAATGGGGCAATCGCCAAGCCGCCCTGGAGGGGTCGGCGCACTTTGCCGCGGGAGGGGGCAAGCTGATCCGGCTCGAATTTCCGAAGACGGAGATCCAGGTGTTCGGCTACGTGGCGATCGTCTACTCGAACTACGTCTACGAAATCGAACAGGGTGGCAAGTCATTCGTAAACTCGGGCCGAGCCACGGAAGTGTTCGTCCATCGGAACGGCGTGTGGGTGAACCCGAGCTGGCACCTGGACAGGCAAGAGCGATGAACTCCAGTTCAGACAATGTCAAGCAAGCCGTCCCGTTTCTGGCTGTGGCGAACATGAACAGCTCTCTTGCCTACTATGTGGAGGGCCTGGGCTGCGCGATAAAGCCGTTGCCGGGCCTCAAGCGGGAGGCACGTTTTCGCCTAGAGCGGTCGCGAGATCGATTTGATGATCCTGCTCATTCACCAGAATCTGGCGGATCTGCTCGGCCATCGCGTACTCGCCCAGTTGTTCGCACTGCCGCACGCGCTCCCGGTAGTTACGAATCGTTTCAGTCTCGCTCTTCAAATCGGCGCGCAGCATTTCCTTCGGGTCGTCGCTGGTACGCACCGGCTTGGGCGTAGCGATCGGCATTTTACCGAGGTAATCGACCTGGCGCGAAATAATCAGGGCGTGTTGGAGCTCCTGCTTGGCATGCAGTTCAAGCTGGTCCGCAATATTCATGTATTCCGCGCCCTTGAGCACCTGCGAATAGATCACGTAGGCAATGATAGCCTGATATTCGCGGGCGAGATCCTCGTTTAAGAGGTCGGCGAGCTGCTCGCGAGAGATTGCCCCTTCCCGCTTTTCAGATCGTGCTTTAGCCATATGGTTTCTCCTGTACGTTGTGGCGGTCAATATGGTGAGGTAAATCCGGAGCGCCGGATGCGCCCGGAATTTTCATTTTAGCGTTTCGGCCTAAAAGAGTATACACCCATGTGCCCCGGCCTAGCCGTGCGAGTACCTTTCGATACGCTTTCCCGAAGGAAGGCGGGTCGGGCAGCCATGCTAACTTAATTCAGAGTGCCCCCCATCGACGAACAGTTAATCTATCTGACGAAAGGCCTCTCGGAGATCATTCGCGAAGAAGATCTGCGCGAACGTCTGATGGAGGCGGCCCAGGCCGGGCGCCCGCTGCGCGTGAAAGCCGGCTTCGATCCCACCGCGCCGGATCTACACCTGGGACACACCGTCCTGCTGCGCAAGATGAAACATTTTCAGGACCTCGGCCACACGGTGATCTTCCTGATTGGCGATATGACCTCGCTGATCGGCGACCCCACGGGCCGCAACATCACCCGCCCGGCCATGACGCGCGAGGATATCAACCGCAACGCCGAAACCTACCGCGCGCAAGTCTTCAAAATCCTGGACCCCGAGAAGACCGAGGTGCGCTTCAACAGCGAGTGGCTGCAGCCCATGCGCTACGAGGAACTGGTGCGGCTGTGCTCCCGTTACACGGTGGCGCGCATCCTGGAGCGTGCCGAATTCTCGAAACGCTACAAAGAGGGCGTGCCCATCTCAGTCCACGAACTGCTGTATCCCCTGGCCCAGGCTTACGATTCCGTGGCGCTGCAATGCGATGTGGAAATGGGCGGGACCGACCAGAAGTTCAACCTGCTGGTGGGCCGCGAGATTCAAAAAGAGTTCGGACAGCCGCCGCAGATCGTGGCCACCGTGCCGTTGCTCGAAGGCTTGGACGGCGTCAATAAGATGTCCAAATCGCTGGGCAACTACATCGGCATCACCGAGCCGCCGGAGATCATGTACCGCAAGGTGATGCAAATCGCCGACGGCCTGATGTTCCGGTATTACGAATTGCTGACTGACCGCAGCCTGGAACAGATCGGCCGCATGCGCGCGCGCATCGAGGGCGGCGAGTTGCATCCCATGCAAGCCAAAGCGGAACTGGCGCGCTTGATCGTAACCGATTTCCACTCGGCGGCGGAAGCCTCGCGCGCGGAGGAGGAGTTCAACCGTGTGGTGCGGCGCCACGAGGTTCCGGCGGATATCCAGGGCGTCGCCTTTCCAGAAGCCGCGAACTGGCCAGGCGCCCGCATGCGCGTCGACAAATTGCTTGCTAGAGTCGGCCTTGCGGAGTCAGTGAGTGACGCCGGGCGCAAGATCGATGCGGGCGCGGTGGAAATCGACAGCCAACGCGTATACGCGGTACTCCAGCCGAAGCCGCTGAACGCGTTTATCGTTCGAGTGGGAAAGAACTGGCGGAAGGTTCTACCATAGTGCATGCTGGCCTTTCGCGATAGCGTGTTCCTGGCGGCCGACGCGCTGCGCGCTCACAAACTGCGCGCCACGCTAACCATGCTGGGCCTCACCATGGGGGTGGCCACGCTGATCGCCGTGATGACTCTGGTGCAGGGCGCCAACCGCTATGTCGAGCAAAAGATCGCGAACCTGGGCACGAATGTCTTCCGCATATCGCGCCTGCCCTTCGCAGTCACCGATTTTTCGGTGGTGGTCCGCGCCCAGCGCAACAAGAACATCCTGCTGGAGGATTTGCAAGCCGTGGCCGAAGGCTGCATACATTGCCAGTACGTGGGCGCCTCGGTCGCCAGCACGCTGGGTGTGCGCTATCGCGACCGCGACCTGGAAGATGTCTCGCTCTACGGCCACACGCCCAACATGGCCGATATCGACACGCGCACCCTGGCGCTGGGCCGTTATTTTACGGAGCCGGAAGACCGCCATGCCGCGCCGGTCTGCCTGCTGGGCGATCGTCTGGTGCAGGAATTGTTTAGCGGACTGGACCCCATCGGCCATGCGGTGAAGGCGGGAAACGACGAGTTCACGGTAGTCGGGACGTTTGAGTCCATCGGTTCGGTGCTGGGACAGGATCAGGATACGTTTATGATCGTCCCGCTGAATACCTACCTGCGCGTCCGCGGCGCGCGAAACAGTTTGACGCTGGAAATCAAGGCGGCGGGCAGCCTGCAGCTTTTTCAGGAGGCGCAGGACGAAGTGCGCGTGATTATGCGCGCGCGCCGGCACATTACGCAAGGGCGAGACGAGGATTTCTATATTGGCACGGCGGATAGTTATATGTCGTTGTGGCAGAGTATCAGCTCGGCATTCTTCGCCGTATTTGTGATGGTCAGTTCGATCTCCGCCGTGGTGGGCGGAATTGTAATCATGAATGTCATGTTAGTGAGCGTTACGGAGCGGACCAAAGAGATCGGCGTCCGCCGCGCGATGGGAGCCACGCAAAACGACATCCTGAAGCAGTTCCTGACCGAAAGCGTGATGCAATGCATCGTCGGCGGCCTGATCGGAGTATTCATAGGCTTTCTCTGCGCGCTGGCTATCCGCAGCCTGACTTCGCTGCCGGCGGCCGTGCAAACCTGGGTAGCTATTCTAGGAGTGGTGTTGAGTTCCATCATCGGCCTTTTCTTTGGGATCTACCCAGCTACGAAGGCGGCCAAGCTGGACCCGGTGACAGCACTCAGAACGGAGTAAAATGGAGGCACGCTAAGTTCGTCTGTGTCTATCTGTGTTTCCCAATGACTCGCGCCGAAGTTAAGGAAAATCTGCTGGTAGCCCTGGATACCCTCCGCTCGCGGAAGGTGCGCTCCGGGTTGACCATCCTCGGCATCGTCATCGGTGTGACGTCAGTCATATCCGTGGCGGCTATCATCGACGGACTGAACGGGTACATTGAAGGACGCATCCGCAACCTGGGCTCGCAGACTATCTTCGTTACCCGCATTCCGCCTGGCTACACAGGTTTTTCGCGCCTGCCGGCAAACATCCGCGCGCGCAAGTATCTACAATTCGACGACGGCAAGTACCTGATGGAGACGGTTCCCTCGCTGACATACGCCACAGCCTTCGCCCAGCGCATAAACCTGGGAGAAGTGTCGGACCAGCTTCGCTACGGCGGCCAGCACGTGGAGCGCATGATCGTGCGCGGCGTGGAGCCGGACTATACCAACGCCGTACCGCTGTTCACGGTGGAGGAGGGCCGCTTCGTCTCGCCATTCGACGAGGAGCATTCCCGTGACGTGATCGTCATCGGCCAAGCCATTGCCGACTCGTTGTTTCCGCATATCGACGCGATCGGTAAGATGGTACGCCTCAACGGCCGATTGTACGAAGTCATCGGCGTTTTCCAGAAGGACCCCGGCCTGTTCGGCGGCTTCGGCGTAGACCAGTTCGCCGTCATTCCGCTCACCAACTTCCACAAGAACTACCCCGAGATCCGGGAAGTCTTTCTGATCGCCTCGGTGCGCACGGACGCAGACGTGAGCCGCGCCCGAGACGACATCATCGAAGCGATGCGCCGGCACCGGCGCGTGCCGCATAACGCCGCCAACGATTTCGATGTGGCCGACGCCAATTTCTTCCTGGATCTGTGGAATCAGCTCACCGGCGCCATGGTGCTGCTCACCGGAGTCATCAGCTCCATCGGGCTGCTGGTCGGCGGCATCGGCGTGATGAACATCATGCTGATCTCGGTGACCGAACGCACGCAGGAGATCGGCATCCGCAAGGCCATCGGCGCGCGCCGTGCGGATATCCGCGTACAGTTTCTGCTGGAGGCGGTGACGCTCTCAGGCATCGGCGGCGCGCTCGGCATTTTGTGCGGCGCGCTGATCGCATTCGCCATCCGTGCACTGGTGCCATCCATCCCGGCGACCTTATCCGTGATGTGGATCACACTGGGGGTGATGATCTCGGTCGGGGTGGGCCTGTTTTTTGGGTTTTATCCCGCAAATCGCGCCGCCAACCTGGACCCCATCGTGTGCCTGCGCTACGAGTGACGGCCAAGCTGGCACGGGCCCGGTGATATCATATTGACTGTGAGCATGCTACGGCCATCACTGCAACTTAGGGTCGCGCAGAAGCAGATTCTGACCCCCGGCTTGGTCCAAATGGTGACCGTGCTCCAGTTGAACCGGCTGGAGTTAAAGGAGATGATCACCCAGGAAATCGTCGAGAACCCGGTGCTCGAAGAATCCAGCGAGGAAGCCGGCGAAGAGATTACGGCGGAAGAACTGCTGCCCCTGCTGGAGCCCGAGCGGGTCAGCGATCCATCCGACCAGCAGCTCCTGGAAGCGGCCTTGGGCGACGCCGCGCACACCAACGGAATTGCCGGCGAAGTTTCGGCCGACCTGGGCCCGGAGACGTTCCAGGGGACGGTCGAGATTGACACCGCCGGTCCGGAAGCGTCCACAGCCGACGCCGTGGAACCGGCCGCCGCCACAGACCCATTCGACGAGATCGACTTTGGCTCCTTTTTCGACGACTACCTGGACCCCGGTTACAAGAGTCCCGCTTCGGAGTCCGTGGAGAAGCCCTCTTTCGAGACTTTTCTTTCCGCTCCCGTCACCCTGGGCGATCATCTGCATTCCCAACTGAGCGTCAGCGTGCTTTCGGAAGAGATCCGGGACGCCGCGGAATCCATCATCGGCAACCTTGACGAGGATGGCTATCTATCGGCATCCCTGGAAGAGATCGCCGGTATGGGCGATCACACCGCGCAGCAGATCGAGGCGGCGCTGAAGGTGGTGCAAGGGCTCGATCCCGCCGGCGTGGGAGCGCGCAACGTACGAGAGTGCCTGATGCTGGAGTTGGAGAGCATGAACGGGCGCGGCGGTGTGGCTTGGCAGATCGTCTCCGATCACTTACGGCTCCTCGAAATGCGCCAGTATCGCGAGCTCGCAAAGGTGATGGCGCGCCCGATGGATCATATCGAGATTGCCGTGAAGGCTATCCGGCGTCTGAATCCCCGGCCGGGCCTGCGCTTCTCGGGCGCGGGCGCGCGCACCGTGGAGCCGGATGTTTTCTTCATCAAAGACGGCGACGAATACTTCATCCAGATGAACGACGAGGATGTGCCGCAGCTCCGCCTGAACGCGCAATACCGGCGCATGCTCGACAGAGACAACGGGGCCACCAAGGAGGTGCGCGACTACGTGCGCGAGCGTTACACCTCGGCCATCCAGCTGATGAAGAATATCGAGCAGCGCAAGCAGACCATACTCAAGGTCTGCCAGGCCATCGTGCGCCGCCAAACCGAGTTCCTGGCGAACGGACTCGACTACCTGAAGCCCATGATGATCAAAGAGGTAGCCGAGGAAGTGGGTGTACATCCTTCCACAGTGAGCCGCGCGGTAGCCAGCAAATACGTACATACGCCGCAAGGAGTTTATGAGCTCCGGTATTTCTTCTCCGAGGCCGTGCAGGGCCCGCTGGGAGGCAATACGCCGCTGCTGCTGCTGAAACGAAAGGTGAAGAAGATGATCGAGGAAGAGGACACCGCGCATCCGCTCACCGACGAGCAGATCACTACGGCGCTGCAGCACGAAGGCATCAACGTGACCCGGCGTACGGTGGCCAAGTACCGCGAGGATATGAAGATTCCTTCAACACACCAAAGACGGGTTCGCCCCTGATCTTGTGGGGCGGGCAATCGTGCCCGCAGCCGGCATTCAGCCGGCCTGGGTACGGAGGGACGCATGAAGATCACATACACAGGCAGGCAAGTGGAACTGGCTCCGGGGCAACTGAAAAAAATAGAGGCGCAATTTGCCAAGGTGGGCAAACTTCTGGACGGGCGCGAGGAGAAAGAGGCGCACGTGGTCTTGTCTCTGGAACGGCATCTGCACCAGGCCGAGATCACAGTGAGTTACTATAACCACCAACTGGTGGGTATCGGTTCCAACGTGGACCTGACTACGGCCATCCACTCTGCCATCGAGAAGCTCGAAAAGCAAAGCATCAAAGTCCGCGCCAAATGGCGGGACACCAAGCGCACGCCGCGCAAACAGGAAGCCGCCGAGGCCGTCGCGCCCGCGGTGCCGGCCGCCGAGGCGGAGGAGCCGGAAATCCAGCGCCATGTTAACCGTATCAATCATCACGAGCGCCGCAAGCCCATGACCTTGGAGGAAGCTCTGCTCGAAATGGAGAAAGGCGCCGACTACCTGGTCTATCGCGACGCGGAGACCAGCCGCGTGGCCGTGCTGGTGCGGCGCCGCGACGGTAATTTCGATTTGATCGAGGCCTGACGCGGCGGAATGGCGAAACAGACCGATCCGGCCACTAAACGCCGCGCCGCGGACCGCCCTGCGGAGCTGGTAATCATCACCGGCCTCAGCGGCTCGGGAAAAGGCTCCGTGCTGAAGGCTCTGGAAGATCTGGGTTACTATTCGGTCGATAACCTGCCGGTCGATCTGATTCCCAAATTCGCCGAGCTGACCCAGGATTCCGCCAGCGTTCGCGCCGCCGCCCTGGTGGTGGACGTACGCGAGGGCGAGGGATTGAAACGCTTCCCGGATATCTACACGCGTATTCGCAACCACGTGAAAACCCGGTTGGTGTTTCTGGAAGCCGACGACAACGCCATCCTGCGCCGCTTCAGTGAAACGCGGCGTCCGCATCCGCTGGGCACCGGCAACTCCATCGCCAAGAGCATCAAGTCGGAGCGCCGCCAACTGGCGCCCATCCGGGCTATGGCGGACCTGATCATTAATACTTCCAAGTTCACCGTGCATGAGCTGCGCGACTTTATCAAGGAGAGCTTTCGCGGCGACCGCGCAGAATCGAAGATCATGGTGTATGTCACCAGCTTCGGCTACCGCCACGGCGTGCCCGCCGATGGCGACCTGGTCTTCGACGTGCGCTTTCTGCCGAACCCGAACTACATTCCGCGCTTCAAGAAACTGACCGGGCGGCATCCGCAGGTGGCTAAGTACATCCGATCGTTCCCGCAGACAGTGGAGTTCATCGAGCGCATCTCGGAGCTGCTGATCTACCTGATGCCGCATTACATCCGGGAAGGCAAGAGCTATCTGACTATTGCGTTCGGCTGCACGGGCGGACACCATCGTTCGGTGATGATCGCGGATGAGATCCGGAAGCGGTTGGCGCAGGCGGGCTTTCGGGTGAAGGCGACGCATCGGGATGTGGGGAAGGCGGTATAGGTTCGTGGAGTGCGGCGAAGTTATGCCGATGCGCTTTAGCTTTGATCCTCGAAAGAGCAGGCGCCTTAGGGAAAACCCCGGCGTGGCATAGGTTTCGAAGAGGCGCAGGAGGTGTTTTCCCGTGCCTATTGGCTTGATCGCCGATCCGATGTTCCAGAGCAGTTTCTGGCCGTCGGCTGGGTGGGTGGCCGGTTGTATTCCGTGATTTTCGAGTTCAGGGAAGACGAAGAGGGCGAGATTCTGCACCTAGTCACGCTGTGGAGATCAACGAAGTAGGAGATCCGATTGTATGAAGAAAACTCGTAAATCCGCCAAGCCCGATTCCGCCGATGCGATTGCACGGCTAGCCGATCGCGGCGCGGACGTTTCGCATTTCTTCAAGGGCCAGGGACGCATGGTTCAGCCAATCCAGCGTGTCAACGTGGATGTCACCGCCAGTATGCTGGAGGAGTTGGATAAAGCTGCTCTGGACCTCAAACTGAGCCGCCAGGCGGTCATCAAAACGCTGGTCCGGCAGGCTCTCGATCAACACTACCTGGCACAACGCGCCAGACGGCCGCAGGCGTCGTAATCGGCCCACTTTCGCCGGGACGGCAAAGCCGGACTCAGAAACAACCTGAGCGCTACCTTCCAAACCGACCCCGGACGCAGGCGCTGCCTCACCAAGATCAGCGTCATCACAGTCACAATCACGCCGCCGTGCGCCAGAACGAAGTAGATGCTCGGATACACTCGGATACGAAAGCAAGGCGTCTAAGGTCGGGCGTCAACACGGCCGTGCTTCAGCGTGGCCATAAAGCTTTCGCACTTACCGTTCTCCCAGGGACAGCCCGGGCGGCTCATGCTCAGTTCCGCGCCAATACCTTCCAGCCGGCTCACATACAACTTACAGGCATACTGAGAGCCGCGATCGGAGTGATGGACCAAGCCGGGTTGCGGCTGCCGGCTGGCAATCGCGCGCTCCAGCGCCAGCAGCGCCAGTTCGGTGTCCAGCTTGGGTCTCAGCGCCCAGCCTACCGCGCGCCGCGACCAGGCGTCCAGCACCACCGCCAGAAACACGAATTCCCCCCGCAGGTGCAAGTAAGTCAGGTCCGCCACCCAGAGTTGGTTGATGTCACTTAGTACTAAGTGCTTGGCTAAGTTAGGATGCACATGAAACGGATGATCTGACTCTGTAGTAACTGCGAACTTACGCCGCCGCACTGCCAGTAAGTTGTCCCCTCGCATCACCCCCGCGCCTTCTTTGCGCCTACCTGAAAACCCTCCCGCTCGATGCTTGTATCCGCCGATACCCATAGTAGCGATGCGCTACCGCCGTCCGCTGGATGGCATCCCGCAACGCCATCTCCGCCGCCTGCTCCCAGTGCCGGTAGAAGCTCGCCCGGCTCACCTCAGCCAACTGGCACATCCCCGCAATGCTCAATTCGCCCAGGGCGGCTTCCAACTGGCCGATTTTGGCCTCCAATTCCCGGATGCGCTGGTCGCGCAAGTCCTGCGGCCCCGAGTCGTTGCCGTAAGGCTGGCCGGCGGCTTTCCGCTTCCGAACGTACAATAACGTACGGTTAACCCCCAGTTCAGCAGCTTTCACGCTCTCGCCGGCTTCCATTCGCCCGATGACTTTTTGCTTCATGCCGACGGGATGCCGTCGGTAGCTCCTAACCTTCTTTGCCATAGACACTCTCCATTTAATGAAAAGTGTCGCATCTCTGACTGTCTCATTTTAGGGGCGCAGTCCAACGGGACGGGCGATTTGGGATCGGCGATAGGAGACCGGAGATCCTTGGCTGTCGGTTCTTCTGTGGGGCCTGGGTTTCGGGGAATTTGGGGGTGAGGGCTGCAAGTGATTGAAAGGGTGGGGAAGATTCAGTGGCCGGATGTGAGACTTGCAGAAGGGACGCGCTGGGCGGCCGGAGAGCGGGTCGCGCCTGAAGGATGGAGGACCCGCGCAGGCCTGGAGCCTGCCCAGAGGCCTGCCCCACTTGGATGGCTGAATCGCTGCTCCTACCCAATTCTGGTCGTTGGGATGCCGATGCCCGATGAAGCGCATCCAGAGCTGGACAACGCTGAAGATGGAAAAGGTTACGGGCGGTGATGGGTTACACTGCGACTAAGTGCGCCATCTGGTGGAGTCCGCGTCGTACGCCGTGTTGCTGGATGCCGCGGCGGAATTTCTGGCATCGCTGCGGGACCACCCGGAGATTGTAGTTCTGGCGCAAACCCGTGGCGCGGCCGACGATTTCGTGCGCGCGGCTTGCAAGACCGGCCTGCTGGGCGTGCATCGCATGACGCTCACCGGACTGGCGGTGGATCTGGCCGAAGGGCCGCTGGCGTTCGCCGGGCTAGCGCCCGCGGGGGTCTTGAGCACGGAGGCTATGGTCGCGCGCCTGATCCATAAGCTGAAGGCGGCGGGATCCATTCCGTATTTTCAGCCGGTGGCGGATACGCCTGGATTGGCGCGGGCGGTGGCTGCCACGATTGCCGAGCTGCGCCTGGAGGGCGTGCGGCCGGAGCAAGTGGCGGCAACAGGCTTGCCGGGCCGCGACCTGGCGCGGATGGCGGCGCTCTACGAGGAGGAGTTGGCGACCCGGTCGGCGGCCGACTTCGCGCTGCTGCTGCGGTATGCAATCGCCGCGGCCAGGCTAGGGAAGCATCGCTTACTGGGGCTGCCGGTCGTGCTGCTGGATGTGGATCCGGAAGGGGCGTTGCGGGGGGAATTGGCGGAAGCGGTGCTGGAGCGGGCGCCAATGGTGTTCGATGGGCGACTCGGCCGGCACGGGCCGGCGTGGACGCCGACTGCAGGACTGGAGTCCTGCCCCACTTCGACTCTTGATCGGATTCGCCAGTCCCTCTTCCTGGAAAGTGTTCCGCCCGATGGAGAGCCGGATACCAGCCTGGACTACTTTTCCGCCGCGGGCGAGGCGCTCGAATGTGTAGAAATCGCGCGGCGGATGCGGAAGGCCGCGGCTGAGGGCGTGGGGTTCGACCGGATGGCCATCCTGCTGCGGTCGCCCGAGCGCTACCAGCCATTGGTGGAAGAGGCACTGCGGCGGGCGGGCATCCCGGCGTATTTCAGCCGTGGGGTGGCGCGGCCGGATCCGGCGGGACGCGCTTTTTTGGCATTGCTGGCGTGCGCCGGCGAGGGCTGCTCCGCGACGCGCTTTGCCGAGTATCTGTCGCTCGGTCAGGCGCCCGCGCTGGACAGTGGAACGGGCGCCGGTGCAGCCGTGCCACTTCCGCCGGCCGACGAAATGCTTGCCAGATTGTACGAGCGCGCCGAAGCCGATGCGCCGGTGGCCGACCCGGCGCCGGAGCCGGTGGAAGGGGAAGATGCCGCAGTAATCGGCGGGACGCTGCAATCGCCCGCGGCGTGGGAGAAGCTGCTGGTGGATGCGGCGGTGATTGGCGGCCCGGAGCGCTGGGCGCGCCGCCTGCGGGGACTGGAAGGCGAGTTCCGCGTGCGGCTCGCGGATCTTGGAGAAAAGGAAGAAGGCCGCCGCGAGCACCTGCAGCGTGAAATCGACCGGCTCAGGAATCTGGAGCGTTTTGCGCTGCCGCTGATCGA
>Ga0302324_100013454_pt1 | contig 16591 bp, 3 predicted proteins | sample Palsa_T0_1_FD_201949 | JGI IMG/M metagenome (GOLD analysis project Ga0302324, IMG submission 201949) | Peat permafrost microbial communities from Stordalen Mire near Abisko, Sweden - Palsa_T0_1 | ecosystem: Environmental > Terrestrial > Soil > Palsa > Peat permafrost | place: Sweden: Abisko...
GCTGGGCCAGGCGCCGTTGTTCGCTTCCCAGTACGTGCTGGTGTTCCCGTCGACGGCGTTGGCGGGGACGTACGTCTGGGTGTAGCTGGACGCGGTGACAGCCGCGTTGAGCGCCAGGTCGGTGGTGGTGGTGACGCCGGTGCCCGACAGCGCGACGGTCAGCGGGCTGCCCGGGGCGCTGCTGTTGACCGACAGGGTGCCGGTGGCGGATCCGGCCGCGGTCGGCGCGAAGGTCACGCCGACCGTGCAGGAGGCGCCCGCCGCGAGCGAGGTGCCGCAGTTGTTCGACTCCCCGAACGGGCCGGTGACCCCGATCGACGACATCGAGACGGCGCTGGTGCCCGGGTTGGTCACCGTGACCGACTGCGATGAGCTGGTCGAGCCGACGTTCTCGTTGCCGAACGACTCGCTCGACGGCGACGCCGTCAGCGCGGTGCCGGTCGGCCCGGTGCCACCGCCGCCGCCGGAGAACACCTCGAACTCCGACAGCTGGGCGGCGCTCCAGCCGGTGTTGCCGGTGAAGCTGAGCTCGACGTACCGGTCACTGGTACCGGACGGGAGCGAGATCGTCACCGTGTTGCCGGTGGACGGGTTGAAGGTGTACCCGGCCGAGCCGACGATCTGGCTGAACGTCGTCCCGTTGGTGCTGCCGAGGACCGACAGGGTCTCGGTCCTGGTGCTCCAGGCGGTGGCCGGCGGCAGGTCGAGCGTGACCGACCCGATCGACTGGGTCGAGCCCAGGTCGACCGCGATGGTCTGCGGGTAAGCGGCGCCGTCGGCGCTCTCCCAGTAGCTGCTGGTGTTGCCGTCGGTGACGTTGGCGGGCACGTACGACTCGTAGTCGCTGCTGGCCGTGACCGGCTGGTTAAGGGCGAGGTTGGTGGTCGAGGTGATGCCGGCGCCGGACAGCCCGACGGTCAGCGGGGTGTTGTTGGCGTTGCTGTTCACGGTCAGGGTGCCGGTGTTCGTCGCCGCCGTCGGCTTGAACGAGACCGTCACCGTGCAGGTGCCGTTGACCGCGATCGTGGTGCAGTTGTTGGTCTGGCCGAAGGCCCCGGTCACCGCGACGCTGGAGACGGTCGCGGCGGTGGTGCCGGTGTTGGTCACCGTCACCGTCTGCGTGGCGGCGGAGGAGCCGACATCGGTGCCGGGGAAGGAGAGGCTGGCCGGGGAGGCGCTCAGCACCGGGCCCGGTGCCGTGCCGGTGCCGGACAGGCTCACCGTGCTGGTGACCCCGCCGGCGTTGATAGTGACGCTGCCGGTGGCCGCGCCGGCTGCCGTCGGCGAGTACGTCACGTTGACGGTGCACGAGCTGTTCGCCGCGATCGACGAGCCGCAGGTGTTGGTCTCGGCGAACGGGCCGCTGGCGGTGATGGACGACACCGGGGCGGCCGCGCTGGTCGGGTTGGCGACCGTCACGCTCTGCGCGGCGCTCGTGCTGCCGACCACGGTCGGACTGAACGTCAGCGCCGTCGGGCTCGCGTTAACGCCGGTGACGGGGTACGGCGGGTAGACCGGAGTCGGCGCATCGCCGAGACTGCAGCCCGCCGGGTCGACGCCGGACACGTTGGTCTCCGTGAGCGTGAAGGCCGTGCCCTCGCAGCTGTAGCTCGGGTCGTTGCCCAGGTTGGCCTGCGCCACGCCGGTCGCCGTGACGTTGGTGAGCGTCGCGGAGCCGCCGGTCTGTTCCTGCAGGGCGAAGGTGCCGGTGCCGATGATCGACACGTTGTTGAGGTTAACCCCGGTGACGGTGCCTTCAACCCATTGGATCGCCTCGAACGGGCTCTGCTCGATCAGCGCGTTGGTCACGTTGATCGGGCCGGTGACGGTGCCCTGCTCGCCGTCGAACCACAGCGCGCCGACGCCGAACTGCCAGTTCGGGTCGAGCTGGCCGTCTCTGATCATGGTGTTGTTGGAGATGGTGGTCAGGCCGAGCGGGGTGGAGTCGAAGCGCTGCGCCGCCGTGATCCCGCCGCCCTGGTTGATGCCGGTGTCCTCGACCAGGTTGCCGGTGACGGTGTTGTTGTTGCCGCCGTAGACCGCGATCCCGTTGGCGAGCTGCTGCTGCTGCAGGGTGTTGTCGGAGATGACGTCGCCGGAGTCGGCGCCGACGCTGGCGTCGGCCCAGAGGGCGATGCCGTCGTCACCGGTGTTGCGGATGCTGCTGTCGGTGATGGTGGAGTCGGTGACGGCGCCGTGCAGGTTGATGCCGTCAGCGGTGGTGTCGCGAATGCGCATGCCGGTGAAGGTCAGGTTGGTCATCGGCCCGTCCATCCAGGCGCCGACCTTCATGTGCTCGATCCAGATGTCGGACACGGTGGAGTTGCTCATCTCTCCGCCGATGCCGTTGACCTGGGCGCTGTCGTCGCGGATCTGGACGTTGCCGAAGATCGCGAAGTTCGACAGGTGCACGTTGGTGCTCCCGGCCAGGGAGTTGCTTGGCTCGCCGTTTCCGTAGAAGCCCGGCGCCGCCCCGGTGATGGTGGAGTACCACATTCCGGCGCCCTCGACGGTGACGTCGTTGACGATGATGTGGCCCGGGATGTCGTACGTGCCGGTCGGGATCCAGACCGTTCCGCCCGCGCCCGCCGCGGCGATGGCGTTGTTGAACGCCGTCGTCGAGTCGTTCACGCCGGTCGGGTCGGCGCCCTCGGAGACCACCGATACCGAGCCGGCGGGCTGGGCCAGCGGCGCGGCGACGTTCTCGAAGTCAGCCAGGTTGATCGTGTACGAGGACGCGGTGTCCTCGGAGTCGACCTCGAGCTTGAACGTGGTGCCGGCCGGATAGGTGGTGCTGAACAGCCGGTGCACCTCGTCGAAGAAGTGCATCGGGGTGCCGCTGCTGGGCGTGTTAACGAACGGGTAACTGCCGTAGTACCAGCTGTACGCGTTGGTCAGGGTGAAGTCGGTCTGCTTGACGCCGTTGATGTACAGCGACAGCGGGGCGGTGTACACGGACCCGTCGGAGCTGTCCGGGATGCTGTACCGGAAGTCGATCGAGTTGGTCGTCACCGGGGTGGTGAAGGTGACGGACTGGCCGGAGCCGTTGCCCGCGAGGGTGACGGCCTCGCGGCCGACCGCCTCGTCGGCGAGCTGGCCCTGGGTGTAGCTCGGGCCGATGACGGTGCCGGTGGTAGGCGAGTTCTGGGCCAGGACCTCCGTATAGGGCAGGCTCGCGCCGCTGCCGCCGGTGGCGGTGGCGGCGAAGGCCGGCGTGGCCGCGAGCACCGCGACGCCGGCCAGGCCGGCGGTCGCGAGCGTGATGGAGGTTGCGCCTGCCAGGAGCAGGCGTCTCAGGCCGCGGAGCCTCGGCGGCCTGGATGGGGGGGCGGGATGGAACACCGTTGATCCTCTCGACGCGTGGGGGGTTCGCGCAGGTTGGCGATCGCGTGCATAGCGTCGCCGACTGTGACGCTAAACTCCTTGACATCTCTTTGCAAGATCTTGATTTTTCTCAGCAAGAGATCTACTAATTGAGGCAACGTCGTGACTGGACCCCGGACGGCACGCGGAGCAGGCCGGCCTCGACGCAAGCCGGAAGGTCAGTCCCCGCTGACGATCAGGCCCACCGCGGCGGCGATCACCAGAGCCTGGGCCGGGTCGATGACCGCGCCCTTCAGCTCCGCCGTGGCCGGGTCGAACGCGGACAGATCGCTGCCGCGCAGGTCGCATCCCGCGAACGAGGCGCCGTGCAGCCACGCGCCGGACAGATCGCAGCGCAGCACCCGGGCGTCGTCAAAGCGGGCGCCGGTCAGATCGGCCTCGCGCAGCCGCACCCCCCGGAACACGCTGCGCCGCAGGTCGGCACCGGGGAAGCCGGCGAACGACCAGTCGCCGCCGTCTACCTCGAGCAGGCCGAACGTGCAGCCGTCGAACAGGCTGCCCACCAGCTTGCAGCCGGCGAACGCGGCGTCGAAGAACGAGCACCGGGTGAAGGTGCAGTTGACGAAGGCCGCGTTGGCGTGCCTGGAGACGTTGAAGCGGGCGCCGCGGAACGCGCACTCGGTGAAGACGCCGCCATCGTTGACCGTCTCGGTGAGGTCGACGTCGACGAAGGCGACCTTCTCGTGGCGCTCACCGGACAGATCGCGGCCGTCCCAGTCGGCCGAGCGCACGGTCGACGTCGTGGCCGGCGCGGCGATGCCGTGTTTCCTGTCAGCCACCTGAGCCACCTCCGACCTCTTCGGCCGAAGCTTAGCGACCGGCGCCGACCGGGCGGCCCTAGGGCGCGGCTCTACGGCAGCCACTCGCTCAGGAAAAATGACCAATGGCCGGCCGCCTCGGAGCCTGAGGAGACGGCCGGCCACTGGGGTTTTGCCCGGGCTAGCTGAGCTGGGTCAGCGCGTCCGACGGGACGCTGACGCCCGCCGTCGGCGGGGCGGCCGCCGGGGCGTTGATGTCGCCGACCAGCAGCCTGGCGCCCGACAGCGGCGAGGCCCCGCCGCTGGCCGACTGACCCTCGTAGAACCACAGGTCGCCCGACGTGTCCTCGGCGTAGATGCCGGGGCACGCGGTCGGGTCGCCGGCCCCGCAGGCGCCGCCGGTGAGCGGTCCGGACGAGACCGCGAACGGGTACGCGGTCGAGGTGAGCGTGACCCCGCCGACCACGGTGCCGCTGGTCGCGGTGACGGGAGCGCCGACGCTGCCCGAGCCGAGCTTGGGCACGCCGTTGGAGTCCAGCGTCAGCGGCCAGCTGTAGATCACGCCGGTGCTGTCGTCGCGCGCCCACAGCGTCAGCACGCCGTTCACCTCGCCGGGGGCGATGATCGTGGTCGCGCTCCAGTTGGTGGTCCCGCTGCCGCTGCCCAGCAGTACCGGCGTGTCGACGTAGTCGCCGAACTCGCCCTCGTACAGCCACAGCTGGCCGTCCTCGACCGCTAGGAGGTCCGGCAGGCCGGTCCCGTAGACGTCGCCGGGTGCCAGGATCTGGGTGGTCTCCGACCAGTTGGCGCTGTCGTAGCCGGTGCAGTTGCCCGCGTTGCTCGCGGTCGCCGCGCACGACGGCTTGGCGATGGGATTGACGTCAGCCGTGTTCCCGAACTGCGGCGCCGCGCCCGGATCGGCGAGGTTGTTCAGGTACAAGAACAGGCTCGCGCCCTTGAGCGCGAACAGGTCATCGACGCTTCCCTCGCTCATCGACCCTCGGTGGGTGATCTGGAACGTGTTCCACTGGCTGCGGTCTGGGCTGGTCGCGGGCGTGCCCGCCACCTCCGGCGTCACCGCCGGGTCGCTCCCGCCCGGGTAGAGCAGCAGGTTCCCGGCCGCGTTGGTGGCCAGCAGATCGGGAATGCCATCACCGTTGACGTCGCCGGCCGTGACCGCTGTCTGAGGGTTCCACTTCACGTAGAAGTCGTACTGCTCTGGCTGCGACACGTTGCCGGCGTTGTCCACCGCGTCGGCGTAGAGAATGTTGGTCCCCCACAGGTTCGCTGTGTAGGAGACCGTGCTGCCGGGGGCGACCCTGCTCGCGCCCGACGCCGGGATCGGCGTGTTGAACGAGTACTGGTAGTACGCGACGCCGCTGGACAGGCACGAGGACGCGCATCCGGTTGGCACCGGGTCGGTGCTGGCGAAGCTGAACGTGCCGGCGGTCCCGGTGACTGGCGGCGAAGACGGGTTCGAGCCGGCCGGCGGGAACGCGGAGCTGGTCACGGACGGCACCGTCGGGGGCGTGGTGTCCACGTTGAAGTGGCAGTCCGGGGCGTCGGCCGAGGTCAGGGTGCCGTCATAGGCGTCGACGCGCCAGCCGTAGGAATGCCCGTTCTGCAACGCGACGCCGACCGGCACGTCGATGGTCGTGCCCGAGGCCACGTAGGCGCTGACCGGCGAGGCGACCACGTTGGAGCCGACCGGGTCGTTGGAGATCGAGTTGTCCCAGAGGGTGTACTGCGCGCGCACGTGCTGGCCCTCGACATCGGAGGCCAGCGTCGCGTTCAGGGTGACGTCGCTGCCGTTGCCGGCGCCCAGGTCGGTCGCGCCGATCCAGCCGGCCGGGCTGCTGCCGCAGCCGGGCCCGGCCGCAGCGCCATCGTCGACCGAGCCGGGCGTGGTCGTCGTGTTGGCGGGGACGCTCGGCGTGATGTCGAAGACCGTGGTCACCGACGGGTTGGTGTTGAACCGCATGAAGCCGCAGTTGTACTCGCTTGACGGCGAGCAGGAGGAGTCGGGCAGGTCGCTCTCGTCGCCGTACAGGCCGAACGTCCACTGCGTGTAGTTGTGCTCGGCGGTCGTCTGCATCGCGGAGGTGACGTCGAAGTCGACGTCCTGCGCGCCGCACCACGCGCTCTTCGGGTTCATCGTCTGAATCGAGCTGAGCACGCCGGGCTGGTTATTCCAGTCGGTGCCGGTGTTGATGCTGTCGGTCCACTTGAGCGTGACCGGCCAGGTGTGGGAGCAGTCCTGGTCGGAGCCCCAGGTCTCGGCGGTGAGGAGCGTCGCCGACGACACCACCATCGAGGAGTTGAGGTTCTCGGTGTCAAGCTGGTAGAAGCTCCGGAACAGGCCCTGGCACGAGGTACCCGGGTAATTCTGGAAGCCGGCTCCCTCGCCGTCCGTCTGCGGCGAGTCCCAGTAGGTGTAGGTCGGGCAGCCCTGCTGGGTCGTGGTGTAGCCGCCGGTGCCGCTTGAGGCCGGGGTGACGACCGGGTCGACGAAGACCGGGAACCGGGTCGTGCTGGCGGTCAGCATCCGCTGGTCCGGGATCAGGTCGAGCGCTCCCGGCCGGGCCCGGAAGCCGACCGAGGCGACCTGCGCTCCGGCCGCCGACGCGGCCGGGCTCGACGCGCTGGCGGACGGCGCCGACGTGCCGTGCGCCCGGGACGGGGCCGATGCCGCCGCGACCGTCCCGGAGTCCCACATCCGGGGCGCGGGCGCGACGAACTGCGCTTTGCCGTCCGGCGCGGCCGCGGTCAGGTTGCCGGCCGCATCCGTCCGCACGCTCAGGCCGCTGGCCGTCGTGGCCAGCCGCAGCTCCCGCAGCGCGGGATTGGCCGCCGCGGCGGCGTTCTCGATCACCAGCACCTCGTCGAAACCGCCCTGGGCGCTGGCGGTGACGTCCAGGTCCACGCCGGGCAGCACGTTGACGTACTCGGCAGTCGGGCCGGCCACCCGCGGCGCGGGCAGCGGGAACGGGAACGTCATCGACAGTCGGGCGCCGGACGGCGACGTCAGCGCCGCGAACGGGCCGGCCCCGCCGCCGGAGAGCACCAGCTGCGAGGGCGTCGCCACCGGGCTGTAGGTGCCGTCGGCGTTGCGGCTCAGCGTGGCGCTGACCGGGATCCACGTGCCGTGCTGCCGCACCCGGACCGGCAGCGCGTACGTCGTCATGGAGAACGTGCCGTCGGGCTCGGCCACCGTGGCCGACGTCTGCGTGGTGTCGGCGGTGACCAGGACCGGCTGCCCGGTGGCCTTGGCCCTCGACAGCGCGGACTGGAGCGGGATCAGGGCCGCGGGCTGGGCAGCCGGCCGGGCGGTGGAGTTCGATACGGCCGACCCTTTATAGTCTGCCGTCGCGGCCCGCGCCAGGCCGGGCGCGGCCGCTCCGGCCACGATCGTCGCCAGGGCGATCGTGGCCGCGATGTGCCAACGGACTTTCATGTATTCCCTTTCACGGGGCTATGTCCCGATGTCGTGCCACACTTGCTGGATGCGGTACAGGATCTGCTTCCACCGGGGGCCGCCGAGCGACTCCGGTGAGCGGTAGACAGGCGGCGGTTCCAGCGGTGACCCGGTGATAGCCGTGACCTCGTCCGAGTAGGGCTCCCACATCTTCGGCAGGCCGTTCACGACGGCCCCCGTGTCTGGAAGGCGCGTCGTGCCCACGGGCTCGATACTCGAGCCAGGGCCGGAGGAGGCCGACTCCCCGTTGGGGCAGTTGTGCACCAGGACGGGAGCGGTTCCCGCCAGTGCGTAGAAGTCGTGGTCTCCGTTTCCGGGGATGGTGAGGTCCCACATCCAGCCGTCCCGCTGGGCCGGGACACGGCCGCCGTCGGCGGTCGCGGTGGCGCCGGCGGGCGTGCGGAGCCGCTCGCCCTTCCGGAGCCTGGACGCCTGGACCCACTCGCGCAGCGACGGGTCCCAGAACAGGTGGTTGCTGGTGGTGTGGATGACCTCGGTTCGGCCGCCGGACCTGACGGTGAGGTCATAGAGGTCCGTGTCGTGATGGACGAGGACGGCGGCGACCGGCTCGGCGGATGTCTTGCCGGTCGCGACGTTGGTGGCCAGGACCTTGTCGCCGGGTTCCAGCCGGCTGATCGCGATGGTCGCGCCGGTGGCGAGCAGCACGCCGGTGCTGGCCGTGAACGACGCGCCGCCGCAGGTCGCGCCAGCGAGACTGTCGGCGTCGGACGCCGCGTCCACGGTCGCGTCAGCCGTCACGTCGGTGGCGGCGTCGAGCGTGCCGTCCACCGCCATCGCCCCGGCGGAGTCGGCCCCGCCGGTTGCCAGCACGCTCGCGTCCATGCCGACGGCCAGGGCGGCCTTGGCGCACCCGCCGAGCGAGGGGTGCTCGGCGCACCCGACGATCGCGCTGACCCCGGCCACGTTGCCGGCCACGTGGAGCGCCTTGCGGAAGAAGGATCCGAAGCCGCCGCCGCCGCTTGAATTGCCGGCGGCGACCGGCACCGGATTGCAGCCGAGACCGAAACGCTGGCACGAATACGGGTCGGCGGGCCGGGTGGCCTCGGCCGGCTGCTTCGGCGGCACGTAGACCGGAGCGGTCACCGACGGGGCTTCCGGGCTGCTGCCGGGCGCGCCGCAGGTGTACTCGCCGCCCGGCTCCCAGCACCCGGTGCCGAGCGACGACCCGCCGCCGCCACCGCCACCGCCGCCTCCGCCACCGCCTCCGCCACCGCCTCCGCCGCCACCGCCTCCACCGCCGCCGCCACCGCCGCCACCGCCGCCACCGCCACCGTTGTTGCCCGGGTTGTTGGAGCAGGCGGTGGGAGTGTTGCCGCAAGCGATGCCGCCGATGCCGATGAACATGGCGCCGTCGGCGTCGGAACCGCTGGCCGGGTCGTCGGCCGCGTAGCTGTAGCCGCCCATCTGCCGCGAGTCACCCGGTTCGAAGACCGGGTCGACGGACAGGAAGCGGCCGGTGACCGAGTCGTACTGGCGCGCGCCGAGCAGATCCAGGCCGGTGGCGGAGTCGGCCGGCTGGTTCAGGAAGCCCCGGTTGTCCACCCAGCTCGACGGCAGCGAGCCGCGCGGGTTGCCGTACGGGTCGTAGTACCGCCGGGTGACCGCCAGGGTGGACGCGTTCACGGTTTCGGTGTCGGTGCCCTGCTGGTTGGCCAGCTCGTAGTTGAGCGTTCCGGCCGACGATCGCACCACGGTCGTACCGTCCGGCTCCGCGTAGTACCGCAGGCCCGACACGGCGCTGGTCGAGGTGTTGAGCTGGAGTTCCTCGGCGCCGCCGTCCAGGTACAGCGTGGTGCTGCCAGGGTCGCGCTGGATCAGCAGGCTGCCGTCGGCGTCGTAGAGGTAGTCGCTGGTCTGCGACGTGCCGCCGGACGTGCTGGTGACCGAGGAGATCTCGCCTTGCGGGTCGTACCCGAACGACTGGTCGGGCCCGGCCGGCGGGCTGGCCCCGGTCGACGTCGATGTCCGCGAGGTGGTGTCGCCCGCCTTGTCGTAGCCGTAGCTGGTCGTGGTGCTGCCGCCGGGACCGGTGGTGGCGACGGTGGACACCGCGCTCGGCTGGTTGGCGGCGGTGGTGCCGTTGCCGCCGGGGTAGCTCAGCGTCTGGGTGACGTTGTCGGCCGCCACCCCCGAGGTGCTGTCGACCGTCTCCGAGGTGCGGTCGCCGAGCGGGTCGTAGGTCCACGACTCCCAGTACGGCGCGGGCCCGCCGACCGTCGAGGCGGACGGCGCGGCCGAGTTGCAGCCGCCGATGCCCTCGACCGACGGGGCCGCCGACGTGCTGGTGCCCGCGGTGTCGGTCCAGGCCGTGGTCAGCTGGTTCAGGTCGTTGTAGGTAAAGCACTGGGTGTCGGTCTGGCCGCCGCTTTGAGCGTCGGAGACGGAGGTGATGTTCCCGGCGTCGTTGTAGGTGTAGTTGGTGGTGTCCACCGCCGACGATCCGGTCTGCACGCTGTCGGTCGTCTGCAGCAGCCGATTGGTGGCCGCGTCGTAGGCCGACGTCACCGCGAGCTGCGAGCCGTACAGCCCCGAGGTGGTGCGCTGCACGTCGCCGAACGGGTCGTAGCTGACCGCGTCGAGGTAGGCGGTGCTGCCGCCGATGGCGGTGAGCAGGCCCTCGGTGTCGTAGGCGTAGTGCGTGGTCTCGGCCGGCAGGCCGCCGTCGGCCGAGTAGGCGGTGGAGAGCAGCTCGCTGGTCACCGGGGTGTAGGTGTCGCTGGTGGTGTAGGTCCCGGCCAGCGCGCCCTCCGCCGCCGGGATCGTCAGCGAGGTCCCGGTCGGCTGGTAGGCGGCGTCGTAACCGGTGACCGCCTCGGTGTAGGCCGACCCCGACGCGCCGCCCACGTAGCTGGTGGATGACGTGCCCTGGCCCTTGGCCAGCGTGTCGTAGGTCCACGAGGCCAGCTCGTTGGCCGGGCTCACGCTGCCGGAGTACTCCGCGATTTTGCGGTTGAGCGCGTCGTAGGCGTATACCAGGGTCTGCTCCCGCGCGTCGGTGCTGGAGATCTGGTTGCCGTCCGCGTCATAGGTGTAGCTGGTCGCGCCCGAGTCCGGGTCGGTCTGCGACGCCATCTGGCCGAGCAGGTTGTAGGTGTAGCGGTAGGCGTTGCCCGCGCTATCGGTGACGGACGCCGTCTGGCCGCCCGGGGTGTAGGCGTAGCTGGTCACCCGGGCGTCGCCCGCGTGACCAGTCGGGGTCGCGGAGTCGTCGTAGGCCCAGCTCGCGGTCGTCTCGCCCAGCGCGTTGGTGAACGTGGACGTCGCGGTCCCGCCTGGCGGCGGCGTCACGTCGGTCTCGTCCGCGCCCGGGTAGGCGGTCGTGGTCTGCCACTGCTCGTGAGCGAGCGAGTAGAGCACCGACGCCACCGGGCGCCCTTGGCCGTCGTACCGGGTGACGGTCTGCGACGGCACCGTGTCGTCGTCGGCCACGAACAGCGAGCCGTCCGGCGCCGAGCTTGAGTCGTCGTAGTAGTCGCTTGACGACTTCACCGTCCAGCCGTGCGAGTCGTAGAACTGATCGGTGATCAGGCGTCCGGCCTGGCCGTCGTCCGGGGTCATCTGCTCCTCGCGGAGCTGCAGCATGCCGTCGTAGATGTCGGTGCTGGTGGCGTACGCGCCGTCCTCTTGCAGCGTGGAGCTGGCGGTGTAGGTGGGCGCGGTCCCGGTGACCGTGTAAGCGAACGTGTCGTTGGCGGACTCGGACGTGGGGCGGCCCGGCAGCCAGACCGCGGTGAGCCGGCCGAGCGCGTCGTAGGCCTTGGTCGTGACCTCGCCGTTGGGGTCGGTGACGGTCAGCGGCTGCTCGCGGCCCGGGTCCAGCGTCGTGGTCGTCTTCCAGCCCATCGGGTTGGTCACCGTCGAACTGGCGGGCAGCGCGCCGGCCGCCGGGGAGTACGACGTCGAGGTGACGTTGCCGTTGGCGTCGACCGAGGTCAGCTGCCGGCCGTACTCGTCGTAGGTCGCCGCGCTCTTGGCCTGGTACTGCGGGGCGCCCGAGGAACTGTAGCCGGAGATGACCTGGGTGCCGGTGACCTGGCCGTCGCCGGCGATCGTCCCGAGCGTGCCCATGCTGGTGAGGGACCCGCTGCCCGTCCCGTTGTAGAAGGTGCGGGTGTCCGACACGGTGTTAGCGGCGGTTGGAGTGGCGCCGCAGGGGCCCGCGACCGCGGTCACCTCCGACGGGTAGGACTGCATCATCGGGTTGGCCGTGCTGGACGCGTACGTGGTGCTGGTGCAGACCTCCGGGTCCGATGCGGTGCCGTCGCCCTGGGCGTCCACCTCAGTCACCTGGTCGTCGGCGTTGTCGGTGGTATTTGTCCGCACGGTGCGCCAGCTGCCGTCGGCCAGCAGCGCCAGCGACCTGGAGTCCGACGTGTGCGGCATCTCCGCCGTCAGCGTCGGCAGCCCGTCCGGCTGCGCCTGGCTGGCGGTCTGCGTGTAGGTCCAGGGACCGCTGACCTCCTTGGCGTCGACCGTCGCGCCGGCCGCGGTGTAGGTGTCGGTCTCGAGCACCTGCCCGGAGAGCCAGTTGCTGTCGGTGACGGAGTCGCCGACGGAGTCGGTCACGCTCACCGAGGTGGTGCCGCCCGATCCGTTGTTGTCGCCGTCCATCCCGCGCAGGTAGGTGCTGACGGACTCGGTGATCGGGTCGGGGGCGGCGCCGGTGGTCGTCTCCACCTGCGCGTAGCCGCGGAACTGGTCCCACGTCCGCTGCGAGCTCTCGGTCAGCGGCGAGTCGTCGTAATGCCAGGCCGCCCCGCCCAGATAGGAGTAGTTGGTCACCTGCGCGGGCGAGCCCGCGCCGGTCTCGTCGGCCACGTCCACCTGCGTCACCAGGGATTTGATGAACCAGTCCTGGATCGGCGAAACCTCGCCGGTCGGCGTCCAGTACACGGGGTAGCAGGGCATCGTGTTCGACGCGGCCGACGACGGCATCGTGCCGTTCACTCGCGAGCAGGCGGGCGCGGCGTAGGTGATCCCGATGTCGCTGCCGTACTCGGTCGCGATCTCGGAGATCCTCGGCCGGTACAGGCCGGGCGCGGCCGGGACCAGCCCGTCGACCCGGTTGTCGATCTCGGTCGGCGTGAACGTCACCGCCGGCAGCGAGACCGCCGTCCCGTCCTCGCCGGTGTGCTGGATCGAGTCAAGGAACATCACCGGCGTCGAGGCGGCCTGCGGGAACGACTGGGCCAGGGCGTAGCTGTCCACCGGATGGTAGGAGGATCCCGCCAGCACCTGCGTGGTGATCGACGTCAGCCGGACGGTCGACCAGAACGTGGGCGAGTCCACGGTGCAGGTGCCGGTGGAGTCGCAGTTCTGGTCGTAAGGGGTGTCGGGCCAGTAGCTGGCCGTCGAGGAGCTCAGGTTCGAGTACGCGCAGTTCGTGAACGAGGAGGAGGTCAGGCACCGCTGGGACACCCCGAACTCCACCTGCGCGGCCGGCTTGGCCCCGGCGATCGCCTGCGACAGCAGCCACCCGTAGGAGATCTGCGTGGGGTACCCGCCCCGCACGTACTGCGCCAGCGCCCCCGTCCCCTGGCCGCCGCCCATCTGGTAGTAGTTCGTCTCGGTCGCGTAGTCGTACTCGGTCAGGTTCCCGGCCGGGTCGACCACGTAGTCCAGGTTCCACCGGTACCCCATCTGGCACTGAGACGCCGCCCCCGAGGCGGAGCTGTAGCACGGGTTGCCCGAGTCCGGGCTGTAGACCGGCTCGCCCCACGCGGAGTTGGTGGCGGCGTCGGTGCCGCTGCCGCCGGGCAGGTGATTCTGGCCGAAGTAGTACTTCGTCCCGTCCGGCATGGTGACCAGCCAGTACTCCCCGTTCCAGACCCCGTTGGACGCGCCGCTGAGATCCTGCACGGTGGCGCCGTCGTCGTTCTGCAGGTGCCAGGTCCCGGTCGCGTCGTCGCGGACGATCGGCGACGACACCCCGCCCAGCGACAGCGTCGCGTTATAGCCGCCCCAGCACAGGTCACCAGAGCTGGAGATGCCGTCCTGCGAGCACGGCTGGTACGAGCGCTCGATGAAGCCGGGCGAGTAGTCCCAGCCGTCCCCGATCCACGACGCCTGCGTGTTCGTCCCCGACGTCTCGCCGTCGATCGACTGCGAGTCGTACGTGAGCGCGACCGACGGCGCCGACCCGCCCAGCGTCGGCGGGACCGTGATCGGGTAGCTGTAGTCGAAGTCGCCGTCCTGCACCGCCCAGGTCCCCGACGGCTTCAGCGACGTCGCCGCGTAACTGCCCTCCGCCCCGCCGGCGGTCGACGTCGCCGCCACCACCATCGCCGACCCCGTCACCGGCACCGTGGCCGTCAACTGGTCGGCGGCGGCCTCGTTCTCGCCCGCCAGCGGCGTCTGCCGCCGGCAGGATGCCATGTTCGGGGTGGTCAGCGCGCACGCGGGCAGCTCCACCAGGCGGAGCCGCGATGCCCAGGCGCCGCCGTACTCGCCCGCGAACCCGGCGTAGTCCAGCCGGACCGCCACCGCCGCCCGCGCGTTCGTCCCGTCGGCCCGGGCCAGGCTCAGCAGCACGCCGCTCGCGCCCGCCGCGAGGGCCGCCTTGCGGCTGGCCATGGTGACCCGCACCGCCGCCGGCGCCGGGCCGACGGCGTCGGCTCCGTCGGCCGAACGCCCGGACGAAGCCGCCGCGGCCGCCGACACCCACACCGGCAGCGACCCGGCCTCAGCGGGCGCGGGCACGGAGACCCCGGACGCGGCCGTCGTCGGCTCAGCCGACCACGGCGACGCCCCGCCGCCGAGGTGGGCGACCGCGCTGCCCGCAGCCGGCCAGGCCGGCGCCGCCAGCGGCCGGTACTCCTGGGCCGACACGCCCGCCGGCTCGCGCACCGTCAGCTGGTGGGACCCCTTCGCCAGCGGATGACCCTTCACCGACGCGGTCTTGGCCACCGGGAACGGCGACCAGAGCTGGTTCGCCGTGGCCGCCGCGCTCGCGGCCGGGACGACCGCCGTGACCAGCGACGCGGCCACGACGCACAGTGCGAGGACGATCGAAAAGAGCCGCAACCACCGAGCACTCATAGGACAGCCCCAGGTGTCATGCCACGGCATCCGGGCGCCGCGGGCACCTAACGGAACCACGGGCCGCTGGCCGATCGCTGGCCTCTCCCTGACGTATAGATGTTCCGCTCCTATATTGTTTACTCAGGTATCAGTGAATTCATGAGCGGCAATTCATCGGGTGACGGATCGCGAGGATTAGTCGTGTCGGAGTTCGGAGCGCCAGAGCCAGCTCTGTTGGCAATACCAGAACGAATTCAGTTTGGAATATTGGGGCCAACTCGCGCGGCGGCCGGGAACACGGTCGCCGCGTTGCCGACCAAGGAGCGGGTCGTGCTGGCGACGCTGCTGCTGCGAGCCGGGCAGATCGTCGCGGCGGCCTCGCTCATCGAGGCGCTCTGGGACGACCAGCCGCCTGCCTCCGCCCGCAACACCCTGCAGGGCCACGTCAAGAAACTGCGGCGACTGCTGGGGCCGGCCGGCGGGCGGATCATCACGAGGGCGCCCGGCTACCTGATCGACGTCCGGCCGGACGAGCTCGACCTGGACAGCTTCATCCGGCTGACCGGCGCGGCCAGATCGGCGGCCGGCGCCGGCGCCTGGGATGAGGCCGGCTCCATACTCAGTGATGCGCTCGGACTATGGCGCGGCGAGCCGCTGTCCGACGTCCCGTCGCCGCTGCTGCAGCGGAGCGAGGCGCCCCGGCTTCTGGAGCTGCGGGCGCAGGCGCTGGAGGCTCGCGTCGAGGCGGACCTGCGCGCGGGCAAGAACGACGTGGTCACCGCCGACCTGCGCCGGCTCGTCGTCGCCCACCCGCACCGGGAGCGGACCTGGGCCCAGCTGATGCTCGCCCTGTACCGGGGCGGACGACCGGGCGAGGCGCTAGCCGCCTACCAGCAGGCACGCCGCGTCCTGCGCGAGGATCTCGGGGTCGACCCCGGCCGACCGCTGCAGGACCTGCACCAGCAGATCCTGGTCGCCGATCCGGCGCTGACCATCGCCGAGCAGACGACCGGGCACCCTCCCGAGGCGCCCGACCGACCCGGTCTCGCCGCCGCGCGCGAGCCCAGGCAGCTTCCGGCCGCCCTGCCCGACTTCACCGGCCGGGACGCAGAAGTCGCGCGGCTCAGCGGCTTGCTGACGGGTCCGGCCCGCCAGCCGGGCGCGGTCGGCCTGGCGGTGATCGCGGGGCAGGGCGGGATCGGCAAGACGGCGCTCGCGGTGCACGTGGCGCATCAGGTCGCGGCCGGGTTCGACGGCGGGCAGCTGTTCATCGCCCTCGGCGGCGCCGCCAGCCCGCTGCCGGCCACCGAGGTGCTGGCTCGTTTCCTGCGCGACCTCGGCCTCCCCGACGCCGCCATCCCCCCGACGGAAGCCGAGCGCGCCGCCCGCTACCGCACGCTGCTCGCGGACAGGAATATGCTCATCGTCCTCGACGATGCGCACAGCGCCGCCCAGGTCAGGCCCCTGCTGCCCGGCGGCGGGGGCGCCGCCGTCATCGTCACCAGCCGGACCATGCTGTCCGACCTGCCCGGAGCGTCCTTCTGCGGGCTCGGCGTCCTCGACGACGCGGCGTCCCAGGCGCTGTTCACCGCGATCGTCGGCCATCGGCGCCTGTCGGCCGAGCCGGAGAGCACCCGCGGCGTCCTGGCCGCCTGCGCGGGGCTGCCGCTGGCGCTCCGCATCGCCGGCAGCAGGCTGGCGTCCCGGCCCGGCTGGAGCGTCGGCCGCCTCAGCGGCCTGCTGGCCGGCGAGCAGCGGCGCCTGGCCGAGCTGACCACGGGGGACCTCGCCGTGCGGGCCAGCATCGAGGTCAGCTACCAGGCGCTCCCCGGGGGCGGGCGGATGTTCCGGCTGTTCGGCCTGGCCGGGTTCGCCGCCTTCAGCACAACCGCCCTGGCGGCGCTGGCCGGCATCCCCGAAGCGGAGGCCAGTC
>Ga0302324_100013456_pt1 | contig 16589 bp, 16 predicted proteins | sample Palsa_T0_1_FD_201949 | JGI IMG/M metagenome (GOLD analysis project Ga0302324, IMG submission 201949) | Peat permafrost microbial communities from Stordalen Mire near Abisko, Sweden - Palsa_T0_1 | ecosystem: Environmental > Terrestrial > Soil > Palsa > Peat permafrost | place: Sweden: Abisko...
ACGGCGCCCTGAATCATTGTCCGGTGCTCACGCCGCCGTCCTCGCTGCTTCGATCCCTGCCTCGCGAACGCGCCATGCGTTGCTCGGCGGAAGCAGCGAGTACGGATGCTCGTTCCCGCCCACGGAGGTCCGACACCTGGACCCGATCAGGATATTCCGAGCCGCATTGCGGTCTCGGTCATGCAAGCCACCGCACTCGCTACATATCCACGATCTTACAATCAACCCATTGACCCCTCGCGGGCCACTCAGAGCCCCGCAAGCAGAACAGGTGCCGCTGGTGTTTCGCTCGCTGACGACTTGAAAGCTTCTGGCCGCCTGTATGGCTTTGTATTCCAGGAACCTTCTGAGCATCCCCCAGCCTGAATCCAGCACGGATTTTGCCATCCGAGTGCGGACCAGCTTGAGGCTGCTTACGTCGCCCACAACTATCTTCTGATACCTGTCCACCATCTTCTTCGAGTACTTGTGCAAGGCATCGGCCCGGCAGCGCGCGGCCCTGCGATGGATGCGCTTGGCCTGGCGCTTGTGGCCGCGTCTTTGCGCTGCAGCGAGCTTTTCTGAGAAAGCTTGCGTCCATCGACCCGCAGTAAGACGCTCCCCGTCACTGGTGACCGCAATGGTCTTGAGCCCCAGATCAATGCCCACCTCCTCCTCGGGTGCGATCGTGAGTTCTACTTCCCTCTTGACCGGCAGACAAATCCACCAGTCCCCCACGGCATCCTGAGCAAAGCAGCCTCCCTGCCATTGGATGCCTTGCAGGCGTTGCCGCTCGAACACCCTAAAACACTTGCCGGCAAAGCGCAGGCACACTCCCTTTCGTTTAAGACTCGCGGCCTTAAAGGGCAGCCACCCCAGTGAGCGCCTCGATCCGCCGCTGACCCGCCAGCGCAGCTTCAGGCGCCGGGCGGCTCGGCGCTTTTGGGCATAGTGCACACAGATCGACTGAATCGTATCCGCCCCGATCTTCTCAAAGTAGGGCGAGGCGCCTGCCGTCAGCTTGCACAGATCAAAGCCGGACAGGAGCTTGCGTCTCCCATCCGTGCGCGTGGCGACCTTGAGGCTGGTCTCATTGCAATAATTGAACACCTGGTTCGCTTCGACTGCGGCGGCGTTGAGCCACGCATAGCCCTCAGAGCGAACCTTCAGGCGCAGCGTGCGCAGGACTGACACGGGGGCTGAATCGTCCATCCTCTCCGGCAGCCTGATTTGAACTGACCTCTGCGATCTGTCCGCATCTGAACACCAGTGCCGCCTCTCGACTAGACTGCATATGTGCTGTATTCATGCAGATATGGCGGTCGCGCCACTGCGGCCAATGAGGTAGGCGCGGGCCCAGACGGCGTGAGCGGGATGCTCTACTTTTCGCAGGCGCTCTTACCTCCATGGACATTGCGCCAATCGCTGGCGGGTCGCGACGTCCTGTCGCTTCATTGCCGGGCCCATACGCTGGTAGGGTCTGGATCGGCGTCACAGGCGGCGCGAATAACAGCAGAAACCAAGCCGATGGTCGTACCCGCGCTCGTCATCCTGCTGTCATCGTTCCTGTTGTTCCTGGTGCAGCCCATCATCGCCAAGCAGATCCTGCCTTGGTTCGGTGGGACCGCGGGCGTGTGGACGATCTGTCTGGTGTTCTTCCAGTTGGTATTGCTGCTCGGGTACATGTACGCGCATTGGCTCACGCGTCGGCGAGATCGGTTCCAGGCGTTCGCTCTGCACGTATTGCTTTTGCTCGTGAGCTGCCTGACGCTGCCGATCATCCCGGGGTCATTCTGGAAGCCAGCCGTTGACGCAGAGCCGGCGCTACGGATTCTGTGCCTGTTGGCTGCGACCATCGGCTTGCCGTACTTTCTGCTGGCATCGACAGCGCCCCTGCTGCAGAGCTGGCTCAGCGATGGCATCAGCGACGGCTCACAAAAACGCTCTATCTATCGCCTGTTCGCCCTGTCGAACTTCGGCTCTCTGATAGGCTTGCTGAGCTACCCGTTCGCCATCGAGCCATTCGCGACCGTTCGCGTACAGGCGTGGGTGTGGAGCGGCGTGTACCTGTTGTTCACAGGCTGCCTGATCGGCTACGCCTGGGCGCGGCGGCGGCGGCCTGATCCGCTGCGCATCCGGAGCTCAGAGCCTGCCGGCGCTGAGTCCTCTCCGTCGCCAGGTCTTTACGTGTACTGGATTACGTGTGCCGCACTGGGCTCAGCGCTGCTGCTGTCGGTGACTACGCAGATCACAAAAAATGTCGCGTCCATTCCGTTTCTGTGGATTGTTCCGCTAAGCATTTATCTGCTAAGTTTCATCCTCAGCTTTGAGGGGCGCTCGGGAAAGGGCTGGTACGAGCAAAAATTCTGGCTGACGCCGGCGCTCCTGGCCACAGCAGCCATGGCGTGGATTCTGGGCTCAACCCAGGCGAATCTGTCGATCTACTCAGCGCTGCCTGTCTACGCGGGCGGGCTGTTGCTGAGCTGCATGCTGTGTCATGGCGAACTCGCGCGCAGCAAACCCCCTCCCGATTATTTGACCCATTTCTATCTGAGTCTCGCCGCCGGCGGCGCACTGGGAGGTTTGCTGGTCGGGCTGGTCGCGCCCCTGGTTTTCAATGGCTACTGGGAAGTGCCGCTGACGTTGGTCGCCGTGGCAGGATTGGGGTTGGCAGCGTGCGCCGGCGAAATGCGCCTACTGCCGAGAACCTCCTGGGCGGCCAATGCCATTATTGCGGTGCTTGGCGCGGCGCTGATTCTGCTGCTGCTCGGGGCAATACCTCCCGCGCTGCGTGTCTCTACGCCCACCTGGGCCAACCTTTCACACGGCGATGCGCGTTGGGCTCTCGCCGCCCTGCTGCTCGTGTCCGCTCTGGCGCTGCAAAGATACCGTCTGTCGCGCGCACTGGCCCTCATAGTGCTGTTATGCACACTGGCGTTCGTTGACGGCTATTACCGTAGTGTCTCCACAGGGACCGAATTGTCAGTACGCAACTTCTACGGCGCGCTTCGAGTGAAATCATCGTCCGCCGGCGACTGGGCTATTCGGACTCTGGTGCACGGCGTCGTCATACACGGTACGCAGGTTATGGAGGCACCGCAAAGCTCGATACCGACCACCTACTATGGAGAGTCGTCGGGTATTGGCCACGCGATTCTGATCGAACAAATGTCCGCGCAAGCACTGCGGATCGGCTCGATCGGGCTGGGTACAGGAACGCTGGCCGCGTACGGCAGGACCGGCGATCTGCTGCGAATATACGAGCTGAATCCGGCAGTGGTGGCCATAGCCGAAAATCAATTCACTTATCTCAAGGACAGCCAGGCGCGGATTGAAATAGTGCTCGGCGACGCAAGACTTTCTCTGGAGCGCGAACTCGCGCAGGGTGCGTTCAACTCGCCGGACCGGCAGTTCGACGTTCTATCGGTAGATGCCTTCTCGGGTGATTCAATTCCGGTGCATTTGCTTACCCGGGAGGCGTTCGCCAGCTATGCCCGCGTCATAAAGCCCGATGGGGTCATTGCATTTCATCTGACCAACCGGAATCTGGATCTTGCTCCCGTAGTCGAGAACATCGCCCGCGATGCCGGCTTTCAAGCTGTGTTGGTCGCCGATCGCCCTGAACCCAATGGATTGACGTTACCTTCCGACTGGGCGCTGGTCACACGCAGCGCCCGGTTTCTGCAACAGCCGGAGATTGCCGCCTTCAGCACCGCCATCGCGCCTCGTCCCGGACTGCCAGTATGGAGCGATCAATTCAGTACTCTGTTTCAGATCCTGAAGTAGCGCCTCATTACCGGCGGTTCAAGAAGTCGAGCGCGATGAGGGCAGCGCGAGACGCGTTATCAGCGCCAGGGCAGCGAGGATGGGGAATACCAGAACGCTACCTTCCGGTCCGGCAGAGCCGCCGGTCAACCAGGCCGGTCCATGAAAGGTCGGATGCAGCAGCGCTCCGGGCAGCGACAGACCGCTATCGGGCACCCCGAAAATGAAGCTTTGCGCATAGTCCCACGAGCCATGAAAACCCAACGCGAACCACAGCGCCCCGCTGCGACGAAAGCTATAGGCAAGTATCAGTCCCACCAGCCCCACTTGTGCCAAACCGATTGGCGTCTCAGTGTTGTGTGTAAGGTGCAACGCCAGAAAGATTGCACTCGTCACCACTGCCGCTGGCCAGAACGAGATGGCACGGCTGAGCTGTACCAGCCCATAGCCGCGCAACGCTCCCTCCTCGGAGATGGCGGTCAATGCAAAGGCTATAAGGTACGTCGCGCCGTACTCAACGCCCTGAGCAGGGGCCAGCGACACGCCGCCGAAGGAATAGCCGCCGAGCCATGACATCGCAAGCAGCAGCGCGGTCACCAATCCAATCCCCGAAGCAGCGCCGATCCCCAACTGACGCCATCGCCTGGATCGCCCCCAGCCAAAGGTTAGCGAGGATTCATGGGTCGCACGCACCATGATGGCTGTAGGAAGCGCAGCGTTCACAATCGCCAGAACAATTTGCGCAACGAAGATCTCCTGCATTGAGACCGGTCCGTTCACATCGACGTCAATCTTAAACACGTGTTTGGCGATGAGCAGCGCCACGAACGTGAAGCCAACGGCGAGGGCTATGAACAGGACGAAACGCAGCAGCGCCTTGCCGCGTAAGCGCCGATTGGAGGCCAGATCAAGCGGATTGGTCTCGTTCCTGTCATGAACGCTGGTGGATAGAGGTGTGGAATGGTTCATTTGCCAAGCATCAGTGCGCTGCGTAGCGACGGGCGTAATTTAGCCGCGACGGCGAACATCCGCCATCTCCATTCGAGCTGCCGCTCGGCTGTTGTGCTGGAATCGATGGTCCGGCATCCTAGCTTTCCGGCGGACAAGAACTATTCAAACCATGGCCGATAGATTTTGGGGTAAAGCATGAACATCCGTGAGGCCTCTGCCGCCGGTGCCTTGGGGGTATGTTTAGCGTTCATCGTCGGCGCCGTTGCGGCCGTTCAGGCTCAAAGCGACGATGAGGATGCGCCACAATACCAGGTCGATCCTTTTTGGCCGAAGCGACTGCCGAACAATTGGATCATGGGTCAGGTCGGCGGGCTGAGCGTCGACGATCACGATCATATCTGGGTACTGCAGCGTCCGTTGACGTCCACCCCGGACGAACTGGGGGCTCAAAGCACTCCGGCGCGCTCGCTCTGCTGTAACAATACCCCGTCGATTCTGGAATTCGACCCGCAGGGTAATCTGATCAAATCGTGGGGCGGCCCCGATTACGTGCCGGAATGGCCGAAGTCCGAACATGGCATCTGGGTCGACAAGCAGGGTAATGTCTGGATCGGGGGCAATGCGCCCTCTGATCGTCAAGTTCTAAAGTTTTCAGGCGATGGAAAACTGCTGCTCGAGATCGGTCATTCGAGCAATGCTCCCAAGAACAACCAAAACACCAGCCTGCTCGGACAACCGGCCGGAATCGAGATCGACGACGCAGCCCACGAGATCTATATCGCCGACGGATATATGAATAACCGCGTCGTGGTCTACGATTCGGACACCGGCGAGTTCAAGCGAGGCTGGGGCGCCTACGGCAGCGTGCTTGCCAACGTCAAAAATGATCCGCCGTACCCTGCTGAGGGCGTACAGGATCGCGGCGCCAACCAGTATTCTCCCGGAAAACCCTTGGACCAGCAGTTCAAGAACCCGGTTCACTGTGCGCATTTGTCGGCCGATGGCTTTGTTTATGTCTGCGACCGGGACAATGATCGTGTTCAGGTGTTCACCAAGATGGGTAAGTTCGTAAAGGAATTCCAGGTCCATCCGACGACGTTGGGCAACGGCTCAGTTTGGGCGATCAATTTCTCGCGCGATCCGCAGCAGAAATACCTGCTGATCGCCGATGGCGAGGATAACGTTGTCTGGGTCGTCCGCCGCGATAACGGCGCCGTGGTATCGAGCTTCGGTCATAGCGGACGAAATGCCGGAGAGTTCCATTGGCTGCATCAGGCAGGCATGGATTCCAAGGGGAATCTGTATACGGGCGAAGTCGATACTGGCAAGCGCATACAGAAATTTATGCTTATGAATGGCAAATAGCGAGCCGTCGAAGCTCCAGTCTCGATGACTGGAGACTGCGATTCGAACGCGCCTGCGTTTCACTGGCGTGGTGCGAGATTCGATTCGGCTGAGCTTCATTAGTGCAGCGCGGCTCATGTACGGAAAAGCGCGACGACGGGCGCAGCGCGGAAAACCTCGTTAAATTGGCCACAATAAGCTGAATTAAGTATCAAAGCCGATCACCAAAAGCACTTGGTACGGCGCTTGCTTAGATTCTTGTATCGCTGGTGCGCCACCATACGAGGATCACAATGATGACTCCCATAAAAGCCGTTGCCGTGTTCACGCTTTTGTTTCTGGGCGCATCGGTGGCCGGCGTCGCAGCGTCGGCGGATCAGTCCGGCCCTACGGTCAGCCGGGCGCTCGCGAAACCGCTGAAGGCAGCCCAGGACGCGATGCAGGCGAAGAACTGGGACGCCGTCCTGAGCAATCTAAAGGAAGCGCAGAGCGCGGCGGGCGAGAAGAGCGCGTATGACAACTTCGTCATCAATCAGATGCTCGGATTTGCCTATGTTCAGAAGCAAGACTATGCGAGCGCGGCACCGGCGTTGGAGGCCGCTGCCCAGTCACAATACGCCACGCCCGAGCAGCAAAAGGCGTGGCTGCGGACCGTCATGAACAGCTATTTTGCACAGAAAAACTACGCCAAGACCGTGGAGATTGGCGAGCAGGCGGTAAAGCACGGCATCAGCGATACCGACACCTATACGACCATAGCGGATTCCCAGGGCAAGCTGGGCAATTGGAAGGACGCTGCCGCCACTATTGAGCAGGTGGTCGAGCACCAGAGCAAGCCCGACAAGAAGCTGCTGGAGTATCAGTGGAACTGTTACGTCAAGGTCAATGACGGCGCCGATGCCGGTAAGGTCATCGAAAAGCTGGTGAGTTACTACCCCGAGCCAGACTACTGGCTCAACGCGCTGGCGCCGCTCTCGCGCATGGATATCAAGGACGCGCATTTGCAGCTCAACGTTTACCGCTTAATGAACGATGTCGGAGTACTCAAGCGGCCCATGGATTACGCCGATATGGCCGAACTTGCGCTCGATCAGGGCTATCCGGGCGAGGCGCAGGCAATATTGGAAAAGGCATTTGCCCAGAACGTCTTCACAGAGCGGCGTGACAAGGACCGCTATCAGCATCTGCTCGATGGGGTCAAGCAGCGCGCAAGTGCGGATCTTGCGCAGATGGGATCGAACGAGAAGGACGCGGCTGCGGCGCCGACCGGTGATGCCTATCTACGCATCGGCGCCGCCTACCTGAGCTATGGTCAGAATGACAAGGCTTTGGTTGCGATCGCCAAAGGCATCGACAAGGGCAACCTGCGGTCCCCCGATGAGGCGCGCCTGCTGCTCGGCATCGCGAAGCTGCGCACCAAAAATGCTGCTGACGCAGAGCGGGACTTCGATAAGGTAAGCATGTCGAGCAATACGGCGTACGCGCGGCTGGGCAGGTTATGGTCGCTGCACGCCGGGTCCCGTAGTCACAGCGTCTGAGAGCCGAGGCGACTGCTCGGGAGTGAAGCTGGGCGAGGTGTGAGCGGTGTCTGGCGGTGAGCGCTATTTACAGCGCCAGCACGAGCTTAATACCCGCCTCCACGTCGCGCAGCGATCGCGCAGGTAACCGACCCAGATTCTCGGTCAGCATATGTTTATCCAATGTAATTAGCTGCGAGACATTGATCACCGAGTCGTGAGGCAGGCCGCTAACGCGTCGTGTAACGCGAACATTGCCGGGGGCGTCTGCCAGACGCATGTTCGAGGTGATCGCTGCACAGATGGAGCTCAGGATTGCGCTTTTGTTGAACTCATCGGACTGAACGATCAGAACCGGCCTTCGGCACCCCGGCCCGGAGCCCTGAGGCTCTCCCAGGGATGCCCACCAGATCTCTCCGCGGCGCACTACCACTTCTCTTCCGGTAGAGAGCGTGCCTGGGCTTTGGCGAGCAGGGGATCGATAGCGGAGTCATCGACGATCTGTCCATACACAGCATCGAGCTTTTCGCGAACACCCAAGAATCTCTCGCTGTTGACGTACGCAGACACGGCATTGGCGTACAGCTCGCTTCGAGACCAACCTCGGATTTTGGCGAGTCGCTCGGCCTCTTCAAAAATCGCAACCGGTATGGAGATCGCAGTCTTCACTTCATAAGTATAACTTCGGTTATACCCGGGCTGCAAGCGCCGCAATCGGTGACTCCGACTCAGCCCATATATGGGATTTCCTGGTCGATCTTGCCCACTATTGTCCCAACAGTCCCAGGCCCCCGTTCGCTAGCGGATCGCGGGCAACGTTCGCGCAAGCGCTACTGCGGCAAATTTAATTTCTTCAGCAGCGCCGCATAGCGCGGATCGCCGTGCAGACTGGTGAGAATCCAATCATGCCTCAAGTAGGTAAGCCCGCCGTCATGGATCTGGTAGCCCCGCTCGAGCCAGTGAAACGCCGCGTCCTTGTCGCCACGCCAGGCACAAACCATCGCGTACTGGTATGAAAGCGCATCACCGTAGGTACCGATCGCTTCTTCGAGCAGGTGTTGCGACTCGTTGGCATCGCCCAGCGAATGCTCTGCCATTGCGCCGCCGATCAGACGCCAACCCGGAAAATAATTCTGCGAGCGATAGTCTGCGAGTGCCTGCTGCCATCGGCCTTGGGCCAGATACAGGTCAGCGCTGAGCAATTTTGCGTGGTCGTCGCCGGCGATTGCGCGAATGCGCTCGATCGCCTCAGGGACCTCGGTGAGCCGGTTACTGTCCAACAGCAGCCCCCCAAGCCGTCGCCAAGCTAGACCGGACAAGGGGTCGCGCGCGATGATCTGGCGCAGCGCCCCGATCGCCTCAGGAACCTTGCCGAGTGTCCCCAGCAACTGCGCGCGCGCGACTGCGGCCGGTCCGAAGGACGGATCGAGCGCGAGCGCTTTCTCGAAATCCGCCTGGGCGCCGCTCCAGTCGTAGTAGTACACGTAGCGCAGCTGGCCGCGCGCCCAATAGCCTTCCGGCGCGTCCGGTGCCAGTGCGATCGCCTTCTCGGCGGCCGCGGCTGCGCGGGCATAATCGTCCGGATTGTTAGTGCGCTGGTCGGCAAGCCGCCATTCGGCATCGGCCAGACCGCCATAGGCGGCGCCATAGTTCGGATCGAGGGCGATCGCTTTTTGATACGCCGCGCGCGCCTGTTCGTTCGATTCGGGGGTGTCGCGCAGCCGTAGCTGGTTGCCCAGCAGATATTGTGAGTACGCCTCGGTGTTGTCGGTCTGATGGTGACTGGTGAGCGGCCGCGACGACAGCAGCTGGACTTTTAAGGCATCGACGACTGCGCCCGAAATCTCGTCCTGCACCTTAAAGATGTCCTTGACGTCACGGTCATACGTCTTCGACCAGATGTGATAGCCATTGTCGGTGCGGATGAGTTGTGCCGTGACACGGATGGTGCCACCCGCTTTACGCACGCTGCCCTCCAGCACGTGCGCGACGCGAAGTTTCTGTCCGATCGCCGCGACGTCTTCGGCTTTGCCCTTGAAGAAGAACGACGAGGTCCTCGCGGCGACCCGCAGATCCGGTACTTGCGCGAGCAAATCGAGCAACTCCTCGGAGAGACCATCGGAAAAGTATTCCTGGTCTTTTTTCTCGCTCATATCGACGAATGGCAGCACCGCGATCGATTTCTCCGGGATCGTGACCGACGTGGCCGCGGCGGTAGGGGACAAGTTTGCCGGCGAACTCGCCAGCGCCGGCGCGGGCGTCACTGCGGGCGACCGCAGTCGCACCCAGGCGAGGACTGCCAGGGCGAGCAGCACAAAGGCTGCGCCGATCAGCAGAGGCCGATTTGCGCGCCGAGCAGACGTCGCGGCGCCTCCGGTTTGCGGCGCAAGGGCGGCGGATACGGGCGAAGTCGCCGGCACCGCGGACGGCGAGCGCGCTTTCGCTGGGCTCAGCAGGCTGCGGATGCGTTCGGTGAACGCCGGCGGGGTCGCCCCGCCCGGAAGGCGCGACCACTGCACGCGCACGAAGGATTCGGGCACATCCGAGCCGGACTCGGGCGTCGAGTCGATGCACACCGGCACGATGAACGTCTTGGTGCGCGCCATGCGTTGGGTGCGTTGGTCAGCGAGAGTCCATTCGAGCCGAAAATAGCCCTCGAGTCTCGCGGCGGTCGCCGCCGAGATGATCGGGACAAACAGAGCGCACTCTGCAATCTGGCGTCGAATCATCTCATCCCAGGCATCTCCGCCGCGAAGCTCGCTCTGATCAAACCACACCTCAAGGCCCGCTTGGCGCAACGCATCGCCGATGCGGCGCGCCGCATCGGTATCCTGCGACGCATAACTTAAGAAAATTGCGTTGGCCGAGTCGGGCATCAGATTCGATTTCTCATCAGAAAGATCATTCTTGTACGTATGCCCTGGAGCATTGACTATTCGGCGACGAACGCCCGGTCCTGATGTCTCGAACTTTACGCGTGTGGGCCTCTGAATTCGGCCGGCCGCAAGCGGAGCAAACCTGTGGCTTCAGCGCGTGCCGCTGAAGTCTACGCTCTTCGTCTCGATCGTCCCTGCCTTCCGCCCTGGAGCCGTCTGATAAGTCCAGTACAGGTTCGTGTGAGCGATAACCTTGTCTGGCGGTGGCGCCCCCCAACTAGTTTGGTCGTTTGTCGTGTGGGCGTCACTTACAAGAGTGACGTCGTAACCCCTGACGAGCGCGCCGTGGAGGGTTGAGCGAATACATGCATCGGTCTCCGCGCCGACGATGAAAAGTCGCCCGACTTGCAGTGTCAACAGCACGTTCGCGAGATTGGTGTCTTCGAATGCGTCGCCATAGGTCTTCTCCACCAACGGTTCGGTATCGCGGGGAGACAGCTCTGGGATGATCCGCCATTCATCGCTCCCCCTCATTAGCTGTTTGTCGAAGTGCTGAACCCAGATGACAGGAATTCGATCCCGCCGTGCCTTCTCAACCAGGATGCCAACATTCGCTATAACCAAGGCCCGCGCATGAGCCGACGCGATGACACCATTTTGCATGTCGACAACGAGGAGTGCGCTCGCTGGCCGATCTTCGAGCGTAGTCATAGTCTGTTCCTAATCTCGAACGGCAGCTCGCCGATCGGCGGCGCGAGCTCGCACTATTCAATCTTGCCATCCGCTTCGGAAAAGTTCCGCGCCGTAGAACCCGGGGGCCAAGATCTAGTACCAAGGTGCGCCCGTTCAGGAGTGCTATGCGGTGAACGTAAAGCTGGTCCCCGTACCGCAGAGTACCAGCTTCTCCGGGATTTCCCGTTTAGCCAGATCAATGAAGTTCTGTCCACTGCAGTGCATCGGCATGACATGTTCGAGCTCAAATTTTTTGAGCTCCGCCATCACCTTCGCCAGGTAGTCATCTGGCGCCGGTGCCAGATGAAACCCGCCGACCAGCGCGTAGATTTTGTCTATGCCAGTCACTTCCTGTGCACGCCTGAGGGTGTTGATTATGCCGGCGTGGCCACATGAGCTGATCACGACGAGCCCTCGATCCCCCAACCTGAAACAGGTGGCGTGCTCATGCCAGTGCTGATCGGGCATCAGCTTTCCCGCGAGTTCCTCGGGAGTAAAATGGTGGTTCATGTAGGCGTTGGCGTCACAGCCGAGCCCGTCCCGGACACCGTATTGCACCCAAGTATTTGGTAATACCTGCTCGATGCTGGTTCGGGGGACCGCGCCGGTGGTAAATGCGTGGCCCTCCATGATGATCGGCACTTCTGAGAGCACAGTGTCGATGTCGAGCGTCTTCAGTTTGCGTCGGTCTAACGGTGTGCCGAAGTTCGCGAAGCTGCCATCCGAGTTACGATTGAAGCGACTGCAAAAGTCATCCTCGCCGCCCGTATACAGGGGCAACGCTTTGCGCATTCGCGCTCGGTAGCCCTCGAGGAATCCCGTAAGGCCCCCGACATGATCAAAATGCCCATGGCTTATGATGAGTGCGTCCACCTGGGCAACATCGATCTTCAGAAGCTCGAGGTTATTCGCGTAGACATCTGGTGTGAAACCAAAATCGAGCAGATAACGCCGCGACTCCTTGTTCCTACGTGACTCAAGGTACAACGCCAAACCCCACTCGCTCTCCAGGGTCTTGCCTTGTGGCGCCTCGGGAAATCCCGTGCGCCGGACTACCAGTCCAGGCAACTCCACTCCTCGTAGGAAGATATCGTGCGTGTTGTCGGTGATCTCTCGGACTGTGAGCTCGTCAATCACCGGCGCGTCGATCCGGACGGGCACTGTATTGGCAGCCCGGTTTGGCGGAATGCCGCCGACGAGCAATGATCCGCCAAGGACGGCTGAACGTTGCAGGAAGCGGCGGCGGTCAAGCCTGAATGGCATGAGCACTGACCTAGCGTTGCTAATCTATTCTATGCTGCCGTAAAGATCCCGGGCAAGCGTCCCGGCGTACTCCATCGTTGTCCTATTATATAGTTGGTTTGATGATTACTGCCTCACCGTGATAGAAGCCGGCGGTCGCGAGCGCTCCAGCGAATGCCGACTGGTCGGGGATGCGAAGTATGGTTCAGTTGCATATCTCTTGCAGTGCGCCAAGACAGCGAACTATGCTCGATTGACAGCGGCGCGTGCGCTGCGGAGCGGCCGAAGACACTATCTTACTGCCATGGCGACGTTTGTTCTGGTTCATGGATCTTTTCACGGCGCCTGGTGCTGGGAACGGCTGACTCCGCTTCTCACCAAGCACGGTCACCGCGTGGTCGCGCCGAATCTGCCGGGAAGCGGTGACGATTCCGCACCGCTAGAGAACGCGAGCCTGACGAGCTACGCCACGCGCGTCGCAGCGCGCATCGATGAGATCGCGGGTCCGGTCATCCTGGTGGGTCACAGCATGGGGGGCATCGTCGCCTCCCAGGTCGCCCAGTGGCGCTCGGAGCGCCTCGCGGCCGTGGTCTTTGTCTGCGGCCTGCTGCTGCGCTCGGGCGAGACCCTTGCCGCCTTTCTCGAGGCCCATGCGCAGCTCGACATCGAGGACCTGGTGCTGGCAAACATGAAGCTTTCGGCGGACGGCGGCGTCGCAACCTTCCCGCAAGCACTGGCTGGGGAAGTATTCTATAACTGTTGCACCGCAGCCGATGCCGAGTGGGCCGCGAACCAGCTGCGGCCGCAGGCGACGCGCGTCTATGCCGATACGCTTGACTTGTCGCCACAGCGATTCGGCGGCTTGCGCAAGTTCTACATCGAGTCATTGCGGGATCGGGCGGTCTCGCCGGTCTATCAGCGGCGCATGGTGGAGCGGACTCCGTGCGAGGCCGTATTCACCCTCGACACCGATCATTCGCCGTTTCTGTCTCAGCCCTCGCAGCTGCGGGACCTGCTGCTGATGCTGGCGAAGCGGGTCGGATGAGGCGGGAACAACACTGGGCACTGCAGCCGAGTGACGACAAGCGAGCGAGTATCTACAGCGAGCAATCAAAATCGACGCGAACTTTGCGAGTGCTTGGGCTGCGATGGCCTTGGACCGTACCCACGAGACGTCATACTTCCAAAGTGGACAAGACTAGGAAGTGGTGATGTCTGAAGGCGTGGTGATGTCTGAAGGCGCGTGACGCCCGCTGAAATGCCTACCGCATAGCCGCCATTCGCTTGTGGCGTCGGATGCACAATATTTGTGCGGTTTGGACAGTGCGCTCGATGGGATCCACGCCGTAGTGAACGAATGAACCAGACTAAGGAGTTGGCGGCGATGAAATATCCAAAGTTGGCGGTATTAGCAGCTGGGATCCTGATCTCTGCGAATGACGCTCACGCGGATACGGTGGTGGTCACCGCCGATCGCATGATTGACGTCGTCGCCGGCCGTACCGTGGCGCGGCCGCAGATCACGATTACGGACGGTCGCATTGCGGCGGTCTCCACCCAGGATGCCCCGGTCGCCGCGGGCGTTCGCCGGGTCGATCTTCCGGGGATGACGCTGGTGCCGGGACTGATCGATATGCATGTGCATCTAACGCACGATCCGCGATTCAGCGGCTATGAGGCAACATGCGAATCGGCCATTTTACTGCCTGCGTAGTGCTGGCAATTTATGGGGGATTTCTGCCATTTCCAGCGACTGCTGCAGATGCCAGAGATGCGTGCCGCGCACAACTCCCCCGATCGTTGGTCACCGCCATTGCCCGTGCATACCCGGGCTTTGACCTGCCCTTGCTTACAGATAACCAAGCCTTCGATATTGATTTCAACCGCACGCATGGGGGTTTGGGTTGCTTGGGTATCGCCACCGGCGACTTCGATGGGAATGGGAAAAAGGGATTCGCGCTTGCGCTAAAAGCACCCGACGAGCCCGATGCCATCGTGGTGGTTGCCCTTTGGAAGCGCACTGACTGGTTTCTCCGGAAAATCTATTCGCCGGAGGAGCGAACTCGTCTGTACGTCGCAACAGTACCTGCCGGTAGCTACGACAACGCCCCCGACGCCACTGGAGTTCCGATGCAGCAGCGACAACATGAGGTTCTTCTGTGCCCGAATCCAGGCATCCTGACGGGTGCGACCCAAGTCCCTGGCATCGTGTTTTGCCTCGTTTCCAAGGGCCAGTCAGGCCCTGCCGCCTGGGCACAGGTTCCCGGTATGCTCCACTGCATACATGAGGTTCCCAACGGCGCCAGGGTTAATTTCGACACCAACGATGTGACCTTAGATGGCAAGGACATCGCTCACTACGATCCATGTCCGAATGTCGGGGTCTTAACGTCCCTCCCTTATCCCGGGGCCGGTGGACTCCCTCGCGTGGCGCCGATCAACAGGGCCATCCAATAAGCCTTCCGGAAGGGGGACGCTGGCGAGCGGCCGCTTGGGGGTCAACTTGAGCCACTAGCTGCTCGCATCACTCACCCGAAACATAGTCCGTTTTCCGGAAATTCGTTCCTTCCTTTACTATATCGGCCATGCAAGCTGGAATTGGCAGGCAGGTCGCTGTCGCGCTGTACTTGGTGGCTATGGTAGCCGTCATAGTCGGTGTGGACTTCGCGTTCTTCAGAAACCGATTCTGGGAACGGCTGACAGCGAACATTGGCGTTGTCTTGGTGTTCGCAGCTTTCTATTTGAGATTCCTAAGGCATCCATGAATAAGGCGCGACAGCGCCTTTCTATGCTGCCATCGTGAAGACGCAATTCGCACTCGCCTATGGGCGTATTGGTTCATATGCGCGGGTGCCACGGCGTAGCCCCCTGCGGTAAGGGCATGGCTCTGAGCTGGATCCAGCTTGTCACCCATGCCAATGAGGAACGTGCCTGATAGGACGGTTACGTGTTCATCAGTCGGATGCCAATGCACGGGTATCTAGTACCCCGCCGGCAGTTTTAATCGCAGCGCAACGAGACCACTGCCGCCGGGATCGCCCGCTAAGACGGCCATTGGGCCGCCGGCGATATCATTTCTGGGCGGTCGATCTGGCCCTCGGTGGCGATTGATGCAGCTCAGTTATGGACAAAAGATCGGCGACTGCGCGAATTGGCCAGCAGCCTTGAATCAGCCGCAGTGCGCGGTCGCGCACGCTAAAAGTCGATGCCGGTTTCGCTCTGGAGCGGGTGATGGGAATCGAACCCATCACGGAGTGCCTAACCATCAATGACTTAGGTTCATCTTGTGTGGAAGTGCGAGTCGGGGTGCGAATTTCGGCGGCATGTGGGGCAATGACGGGCAACCCATGGCAACGATGATTGATCGCAGCCACGGAGGACCTATCGCTCACGAGCGCAAGCGTACCGTATTGTCGAGCTTAGAAAGATCGCGGTCGAAGGTTCCGAGCGGAATATGTCCAGCCTTTCGGGCAATTTCCATAACCAGACAGTCAGAAAAGCCAAGCGAGGGTCGCCTTCTGAATTGCTCGGTGGCCGAGACGACTACCTCAGCATCCTGCACGCTCAAGCGCTCGTGGTTGAGCAGCATGTCGATCGCGGTAGCGATCTGTTCCGCGCAACGCTCGTACACTGCCTCGAGTACCCATGTGGTTTCGGCCAGTACAAGGTGCGAAATCCAAGCTCCGCTGGCGACGAAGTCTTCGGCGGCGTGTACTTGTCTTGCCTCGTCGCGCGCGATAAGGCGTACCAGCACATTGGTGTCAATCGCGCGCATAGCGCTTGCGGATATACTTCCGAATACCGTCCTTCACGTTGACAGATTTCGTCTCTGCCGCGGGTTCCGGAAAGAGCGCACGGTGCACCTCCTCCGAGGTATATCGTCCTGCCCTGCGAACGACGACCTGGTCGTTTTGCTCATCCCATTCAAGTACCGATCCGGGACCCACGCCGAGCTTCTTGCGGATTTCGGCCGGCACCGAGATCTGACCCTGAGCGGTCACTTTTGATTGCGCGATTGCCACTGTGCTACATTACCACGGTAATGAATGAACAACAAGCTGATCAATGCGCTGTCGAACATCGACGCGCTACAAGTCATCGCGCGCACTTCATCGTTTTCCTTCAAGGACCAGAATGTCGACATTGGAACGATTGCCAGAAAGTTAAACGTAGCTTCAATCCT
>Ga0302324_100013458_pt1 | contig 16589 bp, 17 predicted proteins | sample Palsa_T0_1_FD_201949 | JGI IMG/M metagenome (GOLD analysis project Ga0302324, IMG submission 201949) | Peat permafrost microbial communities from Stordalen Mire near Abisko, Sweden - Palsa_T0_1 | ecosystem: Environmental > Terrestrial > Soil > Palsa > Peat permafrost | place: Sweden: Abisko...
CAGTTCTCCCCTTGAGATCGAGAAGACCGAGTTCGATTCTAAGCTGAACATCACGAATCCCTCCCAGATACAGAAGTTCCTCGACGAGGAGACTAGGATGCTGAAGGCCATGGCGGACAAGGTCACCGCAGCAGGAGCCAACGTGCTCATCTGTCAGAAGGGAATCGATGACGTTGCCCAGCACTATCTCTCGCGTGCCGGAGTCCTCGCGATAAGGAGGGTGAAGGAGTCTGACATGGTCAGGCTGGCAAAGGCCACCGGAGGCAGGATTGTCTCCGGGCTCGACGAGTTGTCCAAGAAGGACATTGGCCGCGCCGGTCTCGTGGAAGAAAGGAAGATCGAGAATGACAAGTGGACATTCGTAGAGAAGTGCGCGAACCCCAAGGCAGTGACGATCCTCGTCAGGGGCGGTACTCAGAGAGTCGTCGACGAAGCCGAGCGCTCGATGCACGACGCAATCATGGTCACCAAGGATGTGCTCGAGAACCCAGCCATCGTAGCAGGCGGCGGTGCGGTCGAGGCAGAATTGTACCAGCGACTGACCAAGTGGTCCACTACACTCGAAGGGAGAGAGCAGCTCGCCGCGCAGAAGTACGCAGAAGCCTTCGAGTCCATCCCACTGGCGCTTGCGTCGAACGCAGGTTTCGACCAGCTCGACATCCAGGTCGCGCTGCGGGAAAGGCACGGGCACGACAAGATCTGGTTCGGGGTAGACGTCCTAGGGACGGGCGTCCGCGACATGTGGGAGAAGGACGTATTCGAGCCGGCGAAAGTCAAGGAGCAGATCATCAACTCCGCGACGGAGTGCACCTGCATGCTGCTCAGGATCGACGACGTGATCCAGAGCAACAAGAAGGGCCCATCCATGCCACAGGGTGACATGGGCGGTATGGGCGGAATGTACTAGCGAAAGACTGTAGGTCCATCGCGCAATAGCACGAGTGTTTCGAAGATGCCCCGTGAGCCAGCCGAAGAGGGGAGACCCTCGTTCGGCCGAGGCCGTTCTACCGAGAACAAGGCGACGATAGTCACCTACCGGGACGAGTTCGCTCAGCGGGAGATCACGGAGCTCGCCGAAGCCGCCGGCTACTCGGTCCAGGCCGTCCTTCCGCAGAAGACGGTACTCAAGTCAGAGTATGGTGTGGGTGTCGGTAAGGCCGCAGAGCTCTTTGAGATAGTCAGCGACAATGACTCCAAGACGCTGATCATCGACGAGGAGCTCACGTCTTCGCAGGCGAACAACCTTTCGAAGGTGACTCACGTGGAGGTCGTCGACCGAAGCAGGCTCGTACTCAACATATTCGCCAAGCGTGCAACCACCACCGAAGCCAAGTTGCAGGTTCAGCTTGCGGAGCTCAAGTATGAGATGCCGCGCGCAAGGGACGCGGTCAGATATTCCGTCGATGGGGAGCGCGCCGGCTTCTCGGGGATGGGAGAGAGCGCCGTCGATGTGAAGTTCATGGCCCTGAAGCGACAGATGGTCTCGGTAAAGCAGAAGCTGGTAAAGGCGCAGTCGTTCCGTCAGCTCCAGAGAGTCGAACGAAGAAAACTCGACTTGCCGTTCGTCTCGCTCGCAGGCTACACGAGCAGCGGGAAGACCACCCTCTTCAACCGCCTCGCGACCGAGTCCAAGGAGGAGTCGCCGACCCTCTTCACGACGTTGACCACGACGACAAGGGCCGTCAACCTGGGCGATTCGAAGAGGCGTGTCATGCTATCGGACACTGTCGGGTTCATCTCGAGGCTGCCAACCTACATGGTCGAGTCGTTCAAGTCGACGCTGGAGGAACTCACCTATGCCGACCTCATTCTGCTCATTCTGGACGCCAGCGAGAACGAGGAAGCGGTAAGGATCAAGCTGCAGAGCTGCCTGGACACGCTAACTCAGCTTGATGTGAACCCGAAGAAGGTACTGCTGGTCCTGAACAAGATTGACCTCGTCGAGAATGAGCGCTCGAGGACCATAGAGACGGAGCCGTTGTTCAAGGATCTGTCGGTGGTCAAGATATCTGCAGTCAGTGGGATGGGGCTGCATCAGCTCAGGAACAGGGTGTTGAGCGCAACGCACGGGGCTGACGCCCCGCAGAGCACCCGGGTTACGCCTGTTCGCCAGGCTTCAACCTAACGAACTCGACGAGGCCGTCCCTGAACTTTATGCTTGCGTGGCTGCCGTTGCAGAATGGCTTGTTGCTCGACACTCCGCACCTGCAGAGCGCCACGCGGTTCCTCGTCTCGTAGGGCACGCCAGTCTCCGACTCGATCTTTATCCCGCCGCGGACCCAAAGTGGGCCGCTGCATCCCAGCGCCGGGTCTTCGACCACGCCTATGGACTGCGGAAGCTTGGGCTCGATTTCTTCCCCCGTCTTCTTGTCGTGAACTACGAGCCTCCCCGACGGACAGTGAGCCGCCTCCCGGATGGCGAGTTTGCGAGCTTCCGGGTCGTCCGTCTGCTCGATCACGCTCCATATCTTGCCTCCTGGGTCGCAGAAACGGGCAAAGGCGCACAGGTCCTCGACGTCGCTGAGGGCGAGGGTCGGTCCATCGAACCTCTCGGCCTGTCTTGCGAACGGTTGATGGGTGGCGGTCTCCTTGCCATCGAACTTGACCTTCACGTGCGAGTCATCGCAGAACGGTTTGTTCTTTGAATGGCCGCACCTGCACAGGGAGTAGGTGGACCCTGTCTTGAACGTCCTGGCATCCTTCCAGTCCCAGGACATCCCCTCCTTGTTAGGGACGATCAGCTGCATGCTGAGGGGAATGCCCCCAGAAACGAGATACGGGCCGTCTTTGGAGACTACGATTTTCTTCTCCGAGGATTTTGGCACGCCTCAATTCCGCCGCAGTCGAATATAATCCTTATCGCCTTCTCCCGGCGACCCTAGCTACGTAACCTGTGGCGGTCAGGCATGGGGACTCGGTTGCTGCTGAGTCACACAGTGTATACCACCGAAGCCGTAGACCAGCGCCTCGCAGTTGATTCCTACGACTTCCCTCCCTGGAAAGGCCGACTTCAGCGTAGAGATAGCGGCCCCGTCTTTCACGTCGTCAAATGTCGGCAGGAGTACGGCCGAGTTCCCGATGTAGAAGTTGGCGTAGCTCGCGGGAAGCCTCTCCTCCCCTCCTACCTTCTTCTTGGGCATCTCGATTGGCATTACCCTGAGCGGCCTCCCCTCCACGTCCCTCGCCTCTCCGAGTAATGCCAAGTTATTTTGCAGGGAGTGGAAGTTCTCGTCGGCGGGGTCGTGTTCGACCATGCAGACAACCGTCCTCTCGTCTACGAACCTTGCGATGTCGTCGATGTGGCCGTCCGTGTCGTCGCCCACTATCCCCTCTTTCAGCCAGACAAGGTTTGAGAACCCCAGATAGCTGCGCAGCGCTTCCTCGATCTGACCCTTTGTGAGGCTCGGATTCCGGTTCTTGTTGAGCAGGCACTGCTCGGTCGTGAGGCACGTGCCGCGGCCGTTCGTGTCAATTGACCCCCCTTCGAGTACCAGCCCAGGTTCGAGGATTGGACAGCCCACTGTCCTTGCCACCTCCAGCCCCGAGAAGTCATCGGCCTTCAGCTCATCGTACTTGTCGCCCCACGCGTTGAACCTCCACTTGACGGCGGACATGCCTCCTTGACCCCTGACGAAGATAGGACCGTAGTCCCTCATCCACACGTCGGCGGTTTTAATCCTGTGATAGACGATGTTCGGGCTGTATCCGACCATTTCATAGACCCGCCTCTCCATCGGCTCGTCGTCGACCAGAATCTCAACCCGTTCGCCTCTCGCCAGGGTGCGCGCCATCTTCACATAGATTCCTTCCACTGCTCCGAGTATCTCAGGCGGGAATGTCAGAGGGTCCTTCGGCCAGGATATCCAGGTAGCGTCGTGTCGGTCCCACTCTGCCGGCATCAGGTAGCCTCCTCGGGTTGGACGCTGTGCAGCGCTCATGACTTGACGAGTTCCTTGTAGGTGCGCGGCATGCGATTTCTCATGAAGCCCCATCCGTGCTCGATGTCTTTACCGAGCTGGAGGTCACACTCGGCCGTGAGGACGCGCTCCTTAGCGTCACCACGCACCAGCACCTTGCCGAATTGGTCGCACACGAACGAGCCGCCCCAGAATCGAGTGTCCCTTTCCGTCCCGACCCTGTTCACCGCAGCCACGACGACGCTGTTGGCTATCGCGTGACCGCGCTGGACCGTCTCCCATGCGTCCTGCCAGCTCCCCTCTGACTGCTCGATGCCCTTCACCGTGCCGATGGCGGTCGGATAGAAGAGGATCTGCGCGCCGAGTAGCTTGCACGCCCGCGCCGGCTCGGGGTACCATTGGTCAAAGCAGATGAGGACCGCTAGCTTCCCGTAGCGTGTGTCGAAGACCCCGTAGTCGCTGCCCGGGGCGAAGTAGTCCTTCTCGTAGAATCCTGGGTCCTGAGGGATGTGCACCTTTCTGTACCTGCCGAGTTCGTTTCCGTGCTCGTCGAAGACCACGCTCGTGTTGTAAGACTTACCCTTGAACTTCTCAAAGACTGACCCGCCGACAAGCACGACCCCGTTCTTTTCAGCTGCTCTGGCGAGTGCCTCCGTCACTCGGTTTGGGACGGCCTCGGCCGAAATCTTGGAGTCCTCTTCCTGAGGAAAATACTTGGTATCGAAAAGTTCCGGCAGACAGACGACCTGGGCTCCCTTCTCTGCGCACTCGCGGACCATAGCGGTGGCCTTCTGCAGGTTTCTGTCGCGTCCCTGCGCCATGCGCATCTGGACGAGGCCGAGGTTCACTTTCATGCCAACTTTGGTTTATTTTCGTGGGCGCCTTAAATGTGTGCCCGTCGCTGAATCGCGATTCTAGGGTCGCATCCCTTCAGGTATTTTTAATGATAAAGATAATATGGGGTAGAAAGCAGGCCGCGGCGAGCCGAGGTCCCAAGAAATTGGACGAAGGTGCCAAAGAAGAGAAAAAGGTCGACGATAACCGTCGAAGTTTTCTGAAGGGCGCCGTCGTTGCCTCTGCCGCCATCGCTGTAGCCGGGATGGCTGCAATCGCCAAGGTGGCAGATGAGACCGGTGGTGATACGACCTCTACGACTGTTTCGAACTTCCCTGATTACATAATCCAGGACATCACGACGGGCGTGACCGCCAATGTGAACACCATGACCGTCAACCAATTTTTGACGTTCTACTATCCGCTGGATAACGAGCCGAACCTGATTATGAAGCTGGGCGTGCCGTTGGACTACGGGGTAGGGCCCGACACGGACATTGTCGCCTTCAGTGACATTTGCCAGCATCTCGGATGCAACCCAGGTTTCGTCCCGACGGGCCAGTCTCCGGTCTCTAATCCCTCGTATGTTGCGGCCAAACCAGTGATGTACTGCCCCTGTCACGGTAGCATCTACGACCTTACCAACGATGCGAAGGTGATCGGTGGCCCTGCACCGTATCCGGTGCCACGTGTCATACTTTCCGTCGACGGCGACGGGAACATCCATGCGACCGGTATGGAGCCGCCGACGATCTACCAGCACGGGACGGCGGGTTCAGACGATGTCAGCGCCGACTTGCAGGGTGGAACAGTGGTGACTGATTCGACTTCGGTGTCGTCATAGATGGCAGAAGAGAATTCGGCTGGCGACGGGCCCGGGGTCCGCTTCATCAAGTGGCTCGACTCTAGGCTCGGCCTCAACTACCAGCTCCTCCGTCCGGTCCCCCAGTATTCCATCAACCCCTTCTACTGGATAGGCGCCCTTACCCTGGTTGCATTTACCGTCCAGGCCGTTACCGGCATTATCCTGCTCATCTGGTACGTGCCCGACGTGTCGACCGCGTACTCATCCACGCAGTTCATCTTCAACTACGTGAACTATGGAACCTTTCTTGAGACGGTCCATCTCTACGGCGCCTACGCGATGATTCTGCTCGCGTTCATGCACATGATGAGGAACTACTTCGTCTCGTCGCACAAGAAGCCGCGAGAACTGATGTGGGTGGTTGGGATGCTGATGGGTTTCGTCACTCTCGGCTTTGGATTCACGGGCTACCTGCTTCCCTATACTATCGCTGGGGTCGACGCGACAAACGTCGGGCTGGGCCTTCTGGCTCCCCTCCCGACTTTCCTCCAGACTCTTATCAAAGACATACTGGGCGCCACGAACGGACTCAACACGACCGAACTGGTCAGGTTGTACGACATCCACATAGTCCTACTCCCTGCCGTTCTGTTGCTGCTGCTCTTCGGGAAGATGTACATGTTCGAAACACACGGAGCAGCCAAGCCAGACAAGCCACTGACCGAGAGGCAGAAGTCCGTAATCCCCTTCTTCCCTGACGCGACTGTCTACCTGCTCGAGCTGTCGGCGCTCTTCGGAGCTGCCCTTTTGCTAATCGCCGCTGCGTTTCCCTATCATCTACCCGCAGAGTATTCGATTACGGCCCCGTCGACCGCCGTGAAACCTGACTGGTACTTCCTTTGGATGTACCAACTCCTGAAGGTACAGGCCTTCGAGGGGACGACCGGACTGATGCTCGGTCTCACCGTCATCACACTGATTTTCGTCGGCCTGTTCGTGCTGCCTTTCGTGGACCGCGGAGGCGAGAGGAGGCTCGCAAATCGGCCCAAGTTTGTGCTGCTGGGGATAATATTTGTCGTTGAGATTGCCGTACTGACGTACTGGGGCGAGATCTCGAGCGTAGCGGATGTCACGGATGAGCAGGCGGCGTTCGTACTCGGAGGGGTGGCTTTGGTCGTCGCGGTCGCGTTTGTCGGTATCTACAAATTGATGTTCTGGTGGCTGAAGAGAAAGCTGTCGGGGAGCGTCCAGACGACTACTACGTTGCAGAGGGCTCAGATATGGACGGCCGCTTTCTTCACAGGCCTGCTCGTAGGGGGCGCTCTCGCCATATCGGCGACAATCAGCACAGTAGTTCAACTCGTGACCCAGGGCATAACGGCCATCGGGTTGCTCCAAATGGTTGGATCCATAGGTGCGGTCGGACTGGTGGTCCTCGGAACAATCTATCTCATCTACAGGCTCGACCTTGCAAACGGAACAATCAGAACGCGCGTACCTGCACTCGAAGTGGGATGGCACAATGAAGAGTGACAGCGTCAAGGCATACGTAATCGCCCTCCTGGTGCTCCAGGCGGTCTCGGTGGCACTCCTCTGGGTCCTGAACGTGCTTTCCGATGAGACCAGCAGTGTCTTCGCCGTACTACTAGCTGCGAACCTGATCGCCTTTGCGATGGTCGTGCAGGTCTACAGGAACCCGGGCACAGTCGAAGCAGAAACTTCCGGGGAGACAAAACCGGCCCCATCTCCGGAGCCCGCGGCCCAATCCTCCGGACAGTAGGCGCGTCGCGGCGGTTAGTGTTTATTAGCGCTGGATTCCCTTCGGACCATTGTTGAAGCCCCAGAAGGCCTTTGTGTTAATCAAGACCGACCCCGGGAAAGAGAGGGCGGTGGCGGAGAAGCTGAACAAGCTGGCTGAGGTCAAGGAAGTCCACATCATCGCCGGCGAATGGGACATAATAGCCGTCATCGAGACCGAGAGGGAGCTCGTGCTACCGACGGACGAGAAGGTGCTGGAACTGGTCATGGACAAGATAACGACCCTTCCTTATCTCCAGGACACTAATACGATGATACCTTCCTTCTCGAAGTACAAGGCCTAGCGGGCTCGGAGCTGCTATCAGCTGGGAGTCTGGGCGGACATCTCCGCCACAAGCTCCTTCGCCCTGTCGAACCTGATTTTCTTCTCCTGTACCATCTTTGCGGCCACGAGGTCTACCATGGTACCCGTCGCTCCTGCCCCTGCTGCCACATTGCGCGCGTGGAGTTTCATGTGGCCCTTCTGGATCCCTTCGGCTGCGAGCGCCCTAAGGGCGGCGAAGTTCTGGGCAAGGCCCACTGCGCCCATCACCTCCGCAAGCTCTATGGCCGTCTTGACTCCGATGATCTTTATCGAGGCCTTCGCTGCTGGATGGGTCCTCGCGGCGCCCCCGACCAGCCCGACAGCGACCGGCATCTCGAGCGCACCCACTAGGTCTCCGTTCTCGTCCTTCTCCCACGTTGTAAGCGGCTTGTAAGTGCCCGACCGTGCGGCATAGGTGTGGGCGCCCGCCTCGAGCGCCCTTATGTCCTGACCACATGCGATCGCCACCGCTATGACGCCGTTCATGATGCCCTTGTTGTGAGTGGAGCACCTGTAGGGGTCAGCGTCTGCGAACGCATACGCGTAGACTATCCCGTCCACCGCCGCCTCACCTCCGATCGCCTCCTTGTCGAAGACCGCCTTCACTCTGATGAGCCTCCTGTCAGCGAGGTTCGATATGATCCTGAGGTACACCTTCCCGCCCGTCACCCTCTCCAGGATGGGCGCCACCGCCTCAGCCATCGTGTTCACCGCATTGGCTCCCATCGCGTCGCCAGTGCTGACTATCAATTCGGCAATCACCATGTCCCCCTTGACCGAATGAATCACCTTGACGTTCAGGTCCTTCGCGCCGCCCCCGAGCGACACAAGCATCGGGTCCTGCTCATTGGCCTTCGCGAGTATCTCGTCCTTGTGAAGAAGAAGGTCCATGCGCCCGCCGTATGGGTCCTTGACCTCGACCAACTGTATCTGTCCGATCATGACTGGTCCTGTGTTGGTAACGCGAAAGCCGCCCTTGACCCTGGCCATCTTCGCTGCATTACTGGCAGCCGCCACCACGGACGGCTCCTCTAGCGCCATGGGGACCAGGTAGTCCCTGCCGTTGATCAGGAAGTTTGTGGCTATGCCAAGCGGGATTGTGATGCCGCCCACGACATTCTCGATCATCCTGTCGGCTACCTCACCCGGCAGACCTCCCGTATTGCTGAGTGTCTTCACCTCTTCATCCGTCAGGCCGGTGAGCTTCTGGACCAGCTTGAGCCTGCCGGCCATTGAAAGTTTGTAGAATCCCGGCTGTTCTGAGGAATCTTGCATCTGTCGTCGGGCAAATTTGTCCCTGACCGGCTATTTATTATGAGCGAAAGCACCGTTTGCGCCAGTCGGCATTAGCCGAAGCGCTTCTGAGGTCACTTTAGAAGCTCGCGCAGCGTTTCCTTGTCGACCTTGAGCAGTCCCACTGGCGGGAGGCTCTTCAACAGCGTCTTCATGTCCCTGTTCGCCTTGAAAACGGACTTGAGCAGGAGCTTTCCCTCCCGGATTTCTCCGTGGTTCAGCATGGTGACCGCCTGCCAGAACCTGAGCTCAGGGTTCTCGGGCGACAGCTCAGCCGAGCGCTTGTACTCCTCCAGAGCCTTCTTGACGTCCCCCTTCTCCATCATCACGTCTCCGTTGTTCGCGTGGACGAAGGCCTGGTGGATCCTCAGGAGTCTCCGGAGTTCGACGAGCGGCTGAGGGTTGTCCTCCACCCGGATGTCGACGACCTTGCTCTGCCAGGGCATGCTGTCCCCCTTGACCTTGACGACGAGGAGCGCGGCGGATTGTCGGCCGCGGAGGTCGCCGCCCGCGCGCTCGGCGCTCTCCAGGGAAACGAGCAACCGCTCTGCGAGGCTACCCTTCGATTTCCTGAAGGTGCTCGCCATCGCCTTCCACACCCTCCGGCTCCTCATGATGTTGCCCTGCGCGCTGAACCCCCTCCCAGTGATGTGACCTGCCTCAGGGAGGCACTTTCGACCCGTGTGAGCCGCGACCCGGCCTCGAGTATCTAGCATCGCGAGCTGGCGCACTTCGGGCCTTGGGTCGGTCGCAAGCAGGGACTTTAGGGCCTGCTGAGGAGTCTTTCCGCCCTTCATCAGCGCGAGGCCGAGGGGACCGTAGCTCACCTCGACAAAGGCCTGCGTGGCGACGACGCCGACTCCGGCCTCCGCCCAGGTTACCACCGAGCCTACGGAGAACCAGTGAGACTGGACGGCCACGCCCATCTCCCCGGATTTCTTGTCAATCGCGACTATGGAGTAGGTGTTGACGGGACCCAACTGGAGTGAGTACGCGGAATCCAGATAAAAGCTCTTGCTCGAACAAAGATAAAAGCTGGAATTTAGAGGCCGAGTCAATAGTGGGCCCGTCGTCTAGTCTGGTTAGGACGTCGCTCTGACACGGCGAAGAGGTCCTGCAAGGGACCGCGCAAGCCCCCGGTTCAATTCCGGGCGGGCCCACCATCTATCCTCCTAACGGTCTACTGTACGCGGCGCTTTACAACGAAAGAGGCCAAGCTTGACAGCAGGACCGCAGAGAGCCCCACTGACTATCTCCGTAACATCAACGGTTAAGCCATGCCCGGCTATACGACGACGCCATGTCCAGGCTGCTCATCCTGAACCATCACGGCGCTTCCGTGCCAGAGCTAATCGCGCGCGTGAGGGAGACAGGTGTGAGTTTTGAGGTCATCGAACCTGACGAGGTGGGACGCTCGAGTGCGCAGGGGTTCGACGGCGTCATAGCGTCAGGAGGCTACCTACGCGCCGAGACTTACAAGACGGAGCTTCAGGCTTACTCTGCGTTCCTTGAGGACCTCGACCGACCCTTCCTAGGTATCTGCCTGGGGTTGAAGATCCTGGGACACGTCTACGGCGCGAGGATGAAGCGGATCCCGCCCGCCGTCGGGACATACACCGTACATTTCCAGCGTGAATACCCTCTTGCTCCCGGTGTACAAGAATGCAAGGTCTACCAGGGTCACAAATACGAGCTTCTCCCGCCGCTCCCCGACGCGCTCGAGAACTATGCGACGAACGGGAGCCCGGTCCAGGCGGTCAAAGTGAAAGGTAAAGACCGATTTGGGCTGCAGTTCCATCCGGAATTGAGCGAGAATCCGGCACGCGCTATTGTCCAGAATTTCGTCTCTATCTGCTGAGCGGTGTCAGCGCTTAGGGGACGTAGACGCCTGTCTCTTCCCCGATCTTCCTTAGGCGTTCGACGCGGTGCTGAGTGGAAGGGTGGGTCGAGAACAGCTCCACCAGCGAGCCTCCCTTGAACGGGTTCACGATCCAGAGTGACGCGGTCGCGGGTGATGGTCCGCTTGCGGTGCCCCTCGGCCCGGCCTTCATCTTGGACAGCGACGATATCTTGACGAGCGCCGATGCGAGCGCGCCCGGGTTGTGGGTGAGCTTGGCCCCGTATTCGTCTGCGTTGTACTCGACGCTCCTGGATATTCCCAGCCTGACAAAAGTCGCACCGAGTGGGACCAGGACGATCGCGGCCACCAGCATGAGCGGGTTACCGCCGCTCCTGTTGTTGCCGTATCCGCCGAACATCATCGACCACAGCGCTATGTTCCCGACATACGAGATGACTCCTGCCATCGTCGCGGCCACGCTGGACATCAGCACGTCGCGGTGTACAACGTGGCCTATTTCGTGCGCGATTACGGCCTCGAGCTCGGCTGGATTGAGGGCGCTCATGATGCTGGAGGTAGCAACGACCACTGCCTTACCCGGTCCGCGCCCCGTCGCGAAAGCGTTCGGCTGTGGTGAATCGACGATGCCTACCTTCGGCATCGGGATCTGGGCTGCGTTTGCGACTTTCCGTACGATTCCGAAAAGAGTCGGGTTGTCGCTCTCCTGGATGAGCTTGGCGCGGCTCATCTTGACGACGATCCTGTCGCTCCAGTAGTACGATGCGAAGTTTATGCCTCCTGCGAAGATCAGCCCGATAAACATGAACGCAAGCGGGTCCCCGAAGTAGAGGCCTACGGCGTACCCGACTAGCATCAGGAGCCCCGTGAGGACAAAGAACAGGGCGGTCATTTTCACGTACAGATTCAAAACCGAAACCTGAGATTTTTCGACTTCAGCAGCCGTAAAAACCTTTCGAGCGAAAATTTATACATTTGTCGGCCGTCCCAGAAAACGAAAGAAAAATTGTCTGAAGATAACAATGACGATTGGCAGACCAGGTGGCGGAAGATGATGCCTTTTGGACCCTGGTCGTTCCCCGATATCGATGAGATGATGAAGGAGATGGAAAAGGAGTTCATGCAGTTCAAGGACATCGAGAAGCAGGTTCCCAAGGACCTCGTCCGTGAGCAGAATTCGTCGGACGGGAGCGTCAGGAAGGAGATCGGGCCCATAGTCTATGGGTACTCGATGACCATCGGCCCCGACGGAAAGCCGGTCATCCGGGAGTTCGGAAACGTCAAGAGAGGGGGCGAGCCGTTGAAAGGGATTACCGACAAGAGGGAGCCGCTGGTGGACGTTGTCGAAGCGGAGAAGCAGGTCAGGATAATCGCGGAGATTCCCGGTGTCCGGAAAGAGGACATAGAAATGAACGTGAACGGACGGACCCTCACGGTCACCGTCAACACCCCGGAGAGGAAGTACGAAAAGCAGCTCCAGCTGCCCGAGAGCGCTGTGGTCGAAGGGGCCAAGTCGAGCTACAACAACGGTATCCTCGAGATAACGTTCCAGAAGAAGCCCCGCGAAAACACCGGCGTCCGACTGAAGATCGAATAGACCCGGGAGGCCACGGAGCGTCTATTCCCCCCGTTACTGAGAGCGGCATCTTCTCTTGCAGGAACTCTTATTACCTCAGATAATCAATTATTCCTTATGGCCTCAATGATGTCGTGCGAATGTGGTTGGACCTTGGTCACCCCAATGGGTGAGGGCGACCTCAAGAAGCACGCTATGATGCACGTCGCGGATGCGCATCCAGGGATGCATATGAGCGATGAGCAAATGAAGAAAATGATGAAGACGGTCTAAGCGCGTAAGCGCAAAGCCTCTTCATCTCCATTTTATTCCTGGCAGACCCCTTCAGGTGAACGTAATCCCCCGGTAGCGAAGGTAGATAACAGGGTCATACTCCCGATAAGCGTCCAGAGCAACCATGACCTTACAACCTCCAGAAACTTTTGAGCGAGAGTACTTCAGCTGGTCTGAGGAAGAGTTCGCCCAAAAGTTTGTTGAAAGAATCACCGCCGGCAGGATAGGCGGGAACGAGGCATTCATCGACCTGAAGCTGGAGAGGAAGTCCTCCGGGCAGAAGGTGAAAGCGGTCTACAAGGACATGGTCAACATCCCGAACCTCGTGAAGACGCTGCCCGGGCTGGCAGCCAACCCGTCGCCGGCCGATTACCTGAGGTCGTTCAACAGCTTCTTCAGGGACAACCGGGGCCGCGATCTCATACACTGGTGGGGTAAGCTGAGAGAGGGGGTCAAGACCCCGCTGTTCGGCTCCGCTGACATAATCAACGTCTGCAACCTCAAGTGCGTGCATTGCTATTGGTGGACCAACAGGGAAGCGACGGTGGGTGAACTGACACCCGAACAGTGGAGGATTGTCATTCAGAACTCCTACAAGAAGATGAAGATAGCGAATGTAACTGTCGTTGGTGGCGAGCCTATGCTCAGGAAGGACGTAATTCAGGTCTTCTCAGAGGAGATGAAGCACAGGATGAGCGTGGTCACCAACGGAATGTTCCCGATGATGCCTATCAACGGACTCTTCTTCGTCTCCATCGACGGCATAGAGGAGACCCATAACCGCATCCGAGGCCCGAAGACCTATGAGAGGATAAAGAAGAACGTGAAGGACTTCGTCGGTTCGGGCGGCAGGGTCGATGTCAACATGACCTTGAACATGCTGAACTACAAGGACATACTGCCAGTCCTTCGTGAGTGGGACGACATCGCCGGTAGGATAAGCATCCAGTTCCACACTCCGTTCATCGACAACGACCCGCTCTGGCTCCCATTCGGAGAAGAGCGAAACAAGACCATCGACAGCATCCTGGATTACACCGAAAAAGAAAACAAGCACTTCGTTGTGAACTCGAAGGAGCAGTTTGACCTGATGCGCGGCAACTGGGGATACAAGTGCCCCAACTGGATGATCCTCCCCCTGGACTACAGAGGCAACATCAAGATGCCCTGTTGCATGGGAAGCGCAAACGAAAACGCGCTGCAGCCGCAGTGCGACAAGTGCGGCCTCGCTCCCTACTCCGGAGTCCTCGCGGGGCTATTCCCGATAGAGAAAGCGCTCGCCAACTGAGACGTAGCCTGAAACTTTCTTTGCAGAATAAGGAGAGATGATGGTGGACCGGGGGGGAATTGGACCCCCGACCTAGGGAAGCTCCGAAGATCTTTCTCCCGCGTGCAAGGCGGGCGTTCGTACCGCTGAACTACCGGCCCATCGGGGCCGCTCAAGTTCGTGATTGTATTAAGAATGTTGAAGGGGGGAAGCTCAACTCAGGTGTCTCCCGCCGGAGACGGAGATGGCTTCTCCGGTGACAAAGTCCGAGTCATCCGAAGAGAAGAACAGGACCGCCGCCGCGACCTCCTCGGGTTTCCCTACCCTCTTCAGCGGCGTCTCTGCAATCCTGACCTTCTTTCCCTCTTCGCTCATAGAGATGAACATCTCTGTCTCGGTAGCGCCGGGGCTGACGACGTTCACGTTGATGAACGGGGCAAGGTTCAGGGCGAGCGCCCTGGTGAGCCCTATGACCCCTGCCTTCGAAGCGTCGTAGTCCGCGATCTCGAGCGCCGAATTTGGACTGTTGAGGCCGGAGATGGAAGAGATGTTCACGATCCTTCCGCGCTTCTGCTGGATCATTATGGGAGCGACTGCCTTGCTGCATAGATAGACGCTCTTCAGGTTCACGTCAATCGTCCTGTCCCAATCCTCCTCCGTGGAGTCGAGAAGCTTCTTCCTGACTATTATCCCAGCGTTGTTGACGAGGACGTCTATCCTACCGATGCGCGCCACGGTCACCTCGACCAGCCTCGCCACGTCAGCAGAATTAGAGACGTCAGCCTTGAAAACCATGGACTCGCCGCCGCTCTTCTCTATCTCCTTGTGGATGGCTTCGGCCTCCTCTGATGATGCGTTGAAGTTGATCACAACCTTTGCCCCCTCATCCGCGAACCTCTTTGCGATTGCCCTGCCGATGCCTCTCGACGCGCCAGTGATTATCGCTACTCGTCCGACCAGCTTCCCTTTCCCTGCAGACAAACGTCGAAGCCGTAACCTTGTGGGCTAATAACGTCTAGCAGATTCCGCGCCTGGGTCGTTATTAGCGCCTAGTTGACCAGAGGAGTACCGAGGGCATTCTGCGACCGATGATTTCTTCAGATTTCTTGTCGTACGGCCATTGATGTGGGACGCTATCGCCGATAATTCTCTGCCTTGAGCGCGCGTGAACGGCGGACCGCCTTCTTTGACCTTCCCTGTTCGCTCTCCCATGCTCACGAACTCATTCATTCTTTCTACAAATTCATCACCCGTGATTCTATTGAAATAGTAGTCCATGACCGTCTTCAATTCATCCCGTTTCTTTGTGCAATAGCCCATCAGCTTCTTCGCCATCTCGACTACGCCGGATGTGTTGGAAACGACCACGTGCCAAGTGTTGAAGCTTTCCTTCTTTCTGACTAGCCCAGCTCTTATCCCTCGAGACTCGAGGAATCGCTTCACCGCATCCAGGTGAGGTTTCCAGTTCTCGTCAAAAGCAAGACGAATGTGTAATGTGTAGATGCGCACCGAAAATTCCACAGTCCCGTCGCCGTCAAAATATCCAGCAAGCGAAGGCCAGCCAGAGTAGACGTCTTCCACGTCATTGCGCATACCCGGTTTCAATAGGTGGGATTTCGTGGCAACACAAAATCTCCACACGTATAAGCTCCCCTCACACAGGATGACTGAACCGCTTGGAATACGTTTGGATTTCTAGCCACTGTTCTTATCTAGTACTTTTCCGAACCCTGCCAGTCTGGGCCGGTAGCTCAGTACTCCCTTAAGGGGTGGGCAGCTTAGCTAGAGCACTCGACTGATAATCGAGAGGTCGAGGGTTCGAATCCCTTCCGGCCCACTCATGCTTTTCTGCCTCCGATTTGGATTTCAGATTCACGTATGGTCACGAAAGCAAAGTTGTTAGGAAGCAGGATCGCGAGAAAAGCCCTGGTCGGTGAGATTTCGCGGCTCAGTCTTCAGCGCTATCCCTCCATTCTTAGGAGCTTAACGTGCTTTCATCACTGCCGCGAAGAGCACGCGCCGGGAAGGAGACGTAATAACGCATGCCTCTACGCGGCGTAGCGAGCAGGTCCGCCTCTAAGCCTTGAGCCAGCCCAGCTTGTAGAAGCAGTAGCCTACGAACGTCATGACGATCAGCGTCACCATGACAAGTTGCCAGAGCTCGAGCTGATATGGTTGTCCTAGCAGGTTGGTTCCGAGCAGACCCGTAGTCGCAGCCGGGATGACCGCAAGGCTGGTGATGACGGCCAGGATCTTCAGTATCCTGTTCGTCTCGAATGAGGACTGGTTGATGTACAGGTCGATGATGGTGTGAACGCCGTCGACGATGTCATCGGCTATCTCGTTCATGTACGAAGTCTCCTCCTGAAGCACCCTGAACTCCTCTAGAGCGCTATCATCCAGCCCCTCCACCGGGATGCGCCCGGAAAGCGTGACCCCTAGCACCTCCTTGAAGTGGACTAGGTTAGAGACCAGCCTCACTACCTCCTTGTTCAGCTCGTACATCCTCTGTAGAAAGTCCTTGGGGAGTTTCGACCTGGGGGTGCTCCCTATCTTGGTCACCTCAAATTCGATCTCCGAGAACAGCGACCTGTACTCCTTAAGAGTAGAGTCAAGTATCCCGTACAATACGGATACGGTGAAG
>Ga0302324_100013460_pt1 | contig 16588 bp, 17 predicted proteins | sample Palsa_T0_1_FD_201949 | JGI IMG/M metagenome (GOLD analysis project Ga0302324, IMG submission 201949) | Peat permafrost microbial communities from Stordalen Mire near Abisko, Sweden - Palsa_T0_1 | ecosystem: Environmental > Terrestrial > Soil > Palsa > Peat permafrost | place: Sweden: Abisko...
TCCCGGTAACGGGCCACCCACCGGTGCACGGTCTGCCGGGCCACTCCGAACCGCTCCGCGACCTCGGTTACCGGAATGCCATCCAGGACCTGCAGCACGGCCTGGTACCTCTGCTCGACCACCTTCAGCTCCCGAAGCATTGCGGGAGTGTCGCGCATCAAGTGAAGCCACGGTGTCACATATCAAGCGGAGCCTGACATGTTGTGGCATCAGTCAAAGGCGGGTCGCCGTACCGTCGGCATCCCGGCCGTGATTATCCCGGCGCTCCGGGAGCACCTGTCAGTCTTTACCGGCCCGGACGCGGGATCGCTCGTGTTTGCCGGAGTCACGGGCGTGCCGCTGCGCCGCAGCAACTTCAACAAGATGTCGGCCTGGCCGCACGCGGTGAGTGCCATCGGAGCCAAGGGACTGCATGTCCATGACCTGCGGCATACCGGGAACACGTTCGCCGCGTCCGGCGGGGCGGGGATCAAGGATCTCATGGCCCGAATGGGACACGACAGCGAGCGGGCCGCGCTGATCTACCAGCACGAGGCGCGCGGATAAGACGATCACGAGCGCAATAGATGCTCACGTTAAGGGCGAGCAGGGTGCCGGCCGCGATTTGTATCCTGACCTGGGCCTACGTGTCGGAGCGGGTGACGAGAATCGAACTCGCACTGTCAGCTTGGGAAGCTGATGTTCTGCCATTGAACTACACCCGCGAGGTAGCGGCAGTCTGCCCGGCCAGGGGGAAACGAGCCCGCAGACGCGACCTGCCCCGACATCGTACCGGATGCTACGCCCTGGGGTGGCCCCGCCAGGACGGCCGCTGAATGCCGGCGACAACGGCGACAGCACCCCTCTCAGGCGGCGGAACCGGATAGGTTGCCAACGTGCTGCTCTCTGATCGCGACATCAGGGCCGAGGTCGAGTCGGGCCGCGTCAAGCTGGACCCGTTCCTGCCCGAGCTCATCCAGCCGGCCAGTATTGACGTCCGGATTGACCGCTATTTTCGGGTCTTCGAGAATCACCGGTATCCGCACATCGACCCGGCGATCGAGCAGGCCGACCTGACCCGGCTGGTCGAGTCGGACGGCGAGGAGCCGTTTGTGCTCCATCCCGGCGAGTTCGTGCTGGCCTCCACCTACGAGGTCATCACGCTGCCGGATGATGTCGCGGGCCGGCTGGAGGGCAAGAGCTCGCTGGGCAGGCTCGGGCTGCTGACGCACTCGACGGCGGGCTGGATCGATCCCGGTTTCTCCGGTCACGTGACGCTCGAGCTGTCGAACGTGGCGACGCTCCCGATCAAGCTCTGGCCCGGCATGAAGATCGGGCAGCTCTGCCTGTTCCGGTGCAGTTCCCCGGCCGAGCATCCGTACGGCTCGAAGGTGTACGGGTCGCGGTATCAGGACCAGCGCGGCCCGACGCCGTCGAAGTCTTACCTAAATTTCTACCGATCTAAAGTCTGAGCCGGCTTTCCGCGGCTAGCGTGACCGATCTACGACCGACCGTAACGGCGCCGCCTGCAGTTGCAGCCATCACTTATTTCACGTTCCCGTTACGAACCCGAATCACGTCAGCAACGGGTGCGCGGCACCCTTGTGAACATGCGCGACTCAGACTTGGAGGGCCAGCTCATGGCCATGTGGAGGATCAGGATCAACCTGTCCGACGATCCGCGTAGCAGGGAACGGCTGAACGAAGTGCTCGCCCGGCAGCAGGTCAGCGCGATCCGCCTCACTCCCCGCGCGGGAAATGCCTCTGAGCTGTCCGGCGACGTCGTACTTGAGCTGCCGCGCGATGACGAACTCGGCGACATGCTGACGGCCCTGCACACGATCAGTCCGCAGGTCTTCGTCAGCCGGGCCACTCACGGCGGAGCGGACGCCGACGCGGCGGTCGCAACGCTGGCGCCCTCGGACTGACGCCTCAGGCCTGACCTGATCCTGACCTGGCCAGCCGCTCCAGCCTGCCCAGCGCGGCCCGCAGCGCATCGCGCTCTGCCTCCAGCTCGCGTACCCGCGCTTCCAGCTGGAGCACGCGGCGGATCGCCGCCAGTGTCAGGCCGTCGTCCATGAGCTCGGTGACGTACCGGACGATGACCATCTCGTTCCGGGTATACCGGCGCTGGCCGCCGGCTGACCGGGACGGCCGGACGACGTGAAACTCATCGAGCCGCCGCAGGAAGGCCTGCTGGACCTCGAGCATCTCGGCTACCTGGCCGACGGTGAACAGTGGCATGTTCTCGTCGTCCAGCGGAAACGGAGCCACGGTTACCTCCCGGCATGTCTAGTGCACCGGCAGCGCCGCGGCCGGACCCGTGGGCCCGTGACCGCGAGCAGCCGTGCGGGTGTCGCAGCTCAGAGCCCGCGCGGACGGTCCCGCGCGGGCCCTTCGCAGGTTACCGCGAGGATCAGGCCTCGACGGCGGCTGCCGCCTGCGTGCTGACCTCGATCTTGCGCGGCTGGGCGCGCTCCACCAGCGGAACGGTCACCCGCAGCACGCCGCCCTCGTAGGCAGCGCTGATGCTCTCCGCGTCCACCGTGTCCGACAGCCGGATCCTCCGCGTGAACGAGCCCATGATGCGCTCGCGCACGAACGGCTTCTCGCTGTCGGCGTACTCCTCCGAGCGCTTCGCGCTCACGGTCAGCACGCCGCGGTCGACCGTGACGTCAATGCTGTCGGTGTCGATGCCGGGCAGGTCAAAGCGAAGCTCGACCTCGTTGTCCCGGCGGATGGCGTCCATCCGCATGGCCGCGTGGCCGCTGTCAGTGGTCCGCAGCGCCCGGTGAAACTCCGCGAACGGGTCGAATGATGTAAGCAGCATGTCCTGTCACCCTCCTGTGCATCCCAGACCAGGCGGCCCAGGATCTCTTAGCCTCGTTTGAGTAAACTTCTAACTCAAACTATATATTTCTTGGTAACGAGGTAGCAACACCAGCGGTCTTTCGTCTGGCCGCGGCGCCGCGCGGGGCACTTTTCATCCGCTTCAGCGCTAAGGCAGCACCTTTTATCCCGTTACGGGCGATTGCCAGGTCACCAAAAGGATGAAAAGGCAACACTGGTTGACGCATCGGCGCAGATTGCGGCCCGGTGGAAGGCGCCGGGCTGAAGCGTGACGGCCGCTGGACCGTCCGCGGTCTTGGGCCAGGCGCCAAGGCCAGGTAACCCGCCCGCTGACGGCAGAGCGCTAGGTGAGCCGCTCGATGATGGTCGCGTTCGCCTGGCCGCCGCCCTCGCACATGGTCTGCAGGCCGAACCGGCCGCCCGAGCGCTCCAGCTCGTGCAGCATCTTGGTCATCAGGATGGCGCCGGTCGCACCGAGCGGGTGGCCGAGGGCGATCGCGCCGCCGTTGGGGTTGGTCTTCGCCAGCGGGGCGCTGGTGTCGCGTGACCACGCGATGAGCACCGGAGCGAACGCCTCGTTCACCTCGAACACGTCGATGTCGTCGACGGTCAGGTGCCCCCTGGCCAGGGCCTGCTCGGTCGCCGGGATCGGCCCGGTCAGCATGTAGACCGGGTCAGACCCGGTGACGGCCAGCGTGTGGATCCGTGCCCGCGGGGTGAACCCGTACTTGCGGACGGCAGCCGGCGACGCGATCAGCACCGCGGCCGCGCCGTCGGAGATCTGGGAGGCCGTCGCCGCGGTGAGTTCCCAGCCGGGGCGCAGCGGCTTAAGCTCGGCCATCTTCGCCAGCGTCGAGTCGCGTCGTGGTCCCTCGTCGGTGCTGACGCCGCCGACCGGCGTGATCTCGCGGTCGAACCGGCCCTCGTCAATGGCCCTGATCGCGCGGGCGTGGCTCTCCAGCGCGAACTCCTCCAGTTCGGTCCGCTTGATGCCCCACTTCTCGCACATCAGCTGCGCGCCGCGGAACTGCGAGATCTCCTGGTTCCCGTACCGGTCGCGCCAGCCCTGACCGAACGGCAGCGCCATGCCCTCCTTATGCGGCAGCGCGACGGTGCTGCCCATCGGCACCATGCTCATGCTCTCCACGCCGGCCGCGATGACGAGATCCTGCGTCCCGGACAGCACGCCCTGCGCGGCGAAGTGCACGGCCTGCTGCGATGAGCCGCACTGCCGGTCGATCGTGACGCCCGGCACGTTCTCCGGCAGCCCCGCTGACAGCCACGCGTTCCTGGCGATGTCGATGGCCTGCGGGCCGATCTGCGAGACGCAGCCCATGATGACGTCCTCGACCGCGGCCGGATCGACTCCGGTCCTGGCGATCAGCTCCCGCAGCACATGAGCCGCGAGGTCCACCGGGTGAACTTCGGAGAGGCCGCCATTCCGCCTGCCGATAGGGCTGCGCACTGCCCCGACGATGTATGCCTCAGACACGACGCGACCTCCAGGACACTGCGGCACAGCCCGCATCCGGGCGCGACGGGAAGCGCCCGCGAACGTTTGCCGTTAGATCGAGGCTACCGCGTCATTTAGCCCGGGCCATAGCCCCACATTCGGTCGGGCTGCATTCGCACGGGCCTCCGGCAAGTGCCGCTTGGTGCAGCGATTACTGCCCGTGACCTGTACTCGGACGGCTACTATCCGTGAATGCGCGCCACCGGACGGCCGCGTTTCGCACTCCGCCAGCCGCCACGCAATGGCATTGATGACGATCGGGCACAGGGGCCCGGACGGGGGAATCGCCACTGATGACGAAGATCAGCGACGACACAGCGAGCCTGGTCAGCATCGGCCAGCTGGCGAAGGCGGCCGGCGTCAGCAGCCGGACCATCCGCTACTACGAGGAACTCGGCATCCTGCCCGAGCCGCGGCGCTCGCCCGGCGGCACCCGTAAGTACCCGCGCGAATACGGCGGCTACATCGCGGCCGCGCTCGCGCTGAAGGACCTTGGCTTCCGGCTGGAGGAGGTCAAGCCGCTCGCGCGGCTGGCGGCTGGCCGCTCCGTGAGCCAGGGCCAGCGAGACGCGGCGGCCCGGCTGGTCGAGGAGAAGATCGAGTCGCTCGCCCGCCAGGTCACCGTGCTCCGCCGGCTGCACGCCTCGGTCCGGATTGCCGACAGCGACCTGCCGGTGTCTGCCGTCCTCGGCACGGCCGCCGCCGCACGGGCTGACCTCGCCGTGGTCCCGGACCTGCCTGACAACGGCGCTGCCTGACAACACGTGCGCCTGACAACACATGCGCCTCACAACGGCGCTGCCTGACAGCAGCCGCGCCTGATACCAGCCCTGCCTGACGCGCTGCCGCCAGCCGTTCGCGGCTCTATGCTGGGACTGCGGAAGTCAGGAGGCGGCGCGATGAGTCAGGGTGTAATCCTGCTGATCATCATTGCGCTGATCATCGCCTACGTCGTCACGAGGACGAGGCGGCGCATGGGGCTGCTGGTGACTGGCCGGACCTGGCTGTACGTGGCAGTCGGCGCGATGCTGGTCATCCTTGCGCTGTGGGCCGGTCAGTCCCACTAACCGCCCGTCACGGCGCGCTAGAGCGCGCTCCGGCCCGGTCCGCCCTTGATCGGCATCTCGAACCAGACTGCCTTGCCGTCCTTGGTCGGGCGTGAGCCCCACCGGGTCGCGAGCTGATCAACCAGGTACAGCCCGCGGCCGCCTTCATCGCTCTCGCCGGCACTGCGGATCCGGGGCAGCCGGAGGTCGGAGTCAAAGACCTCGACCCAGATCGCCTCGTGCCCGCGCCGCAGCCGGAGGGTGAAGTCCTTCCCCGGCTGGCCGGTGAAGTTCTCGTCGAACGGCGGGATCTCCCAGTCGCCGAGTATGCCGAGCGGGCCAGGGCCCGCGCCCTCGAGCACCAGCTCATGCCGGGGCGTCGGCGATACCGCGGCGTGCAGGACCACGTTCGTCACGACCTCGGAGACCAGCAGGCAGGTCAGGTCGGCCTGCTCCAGCGCCATGCCCCAGCTCATGAACGTCTCGTGCGCGAGCCGCCTGGCCTCCGAGACCCGGATCGGCTCGGCCGGGAACTGGCCCTCCCAGGATGCCAGGTCGACCTCCGACGTTCGCACCACGACGACCGCCATGTCGTCGTCGATCTCGCCAGGCACGGCATGCTCCGCGGCCTCGGCGATCTGCTCGACCGGGCCGTCGGCCGCGGCGCGGACCGCGCGGCGGAGCATCTGCATGACTTCCGCGTCGGAGTAGTGCCCGTTCCCGTCCGAGCGCTGACGGCGATCGACCAGGCCGTCGGTGTAGAAGATCAGCGTCGAGCCGGGAGCCAGATAGCGCATCTCCTCGCGATAGGTCGGCAGGCCCGGCACGCCCTTGCCGCGGACGCCGAGCAGCACGCCGCGGTCCCTGATCTCCAGCTGGCTCACGTCGCGGCCGCGCAGGATCAGCGGCGGCATGTGGCCGGCGTTGGAGAACGAGAGCGTGCGCGACCACGCGTCATAGACCAGGTACGTGCAGCTCACCGTCGGCGGGTCCGTGTCGGCCAGGCCCTGGGCCTCGGTCGCCGCCGGCCCGAGCGCGCGCACCCAGTCGTCCAGCCGCCGCAGGATCTCCGCCGGCGACTTGTCGTCCTGGGCGAACGCCCGCAGCGCTGCCCGCAGCTGGCCCATGACCGCGGCGGCACGGGCGCCGCGCCCCTCGACATCGCCGATCACGATGCCGACCCGGCCAGCGGACAGCGGGATGATGTCGTACCAGTCGCCGCCGACCTGCGTCTGAATGCCCTGGCCGTGCGTCTCCAGCGGTTTCGCCGGCACGTACTTGTAGGCGATCTCGAGGCCGTCCACGGACGGCGGGTCCTTCGGCAGCAGGCTGGTCTGGAAGGCCAGTGCGGTGCGCCGCTCCTCCTCGAACAGCAGCGAGTTGTCGATGGCAATGGCGACCCGGCCGGCGATGGCCGACAGGAAGTCCCGGTCGTCAGCGCCGTAGTGCCGCTCCTCCCGCTCGGTCAGCATGGACAGCGCCAGGCTCATCACGCCGAGCAGCTGGCCGCGGGCGATAAGCGGGGCGGCCATGACCGAGGTCAGGCGGACGTCGTCGCACGTGTCCCGGCTCTCCGGCGTCGGGGCCGGGAACTCCTGCGAGGCCATGTCGGCGACCACGACCGTGTCCAGCCGTTCCATCGCCAGCTGGCAGAAGTGCCCGGCCGGGTAGCTGATCTGCTCACCGACCTGGGCCCAGGTGCCTGGCTCGGGCATCCAGCCGCGCGAGTGCAGCTGCGCCCGGCGGATCAGCGTGTCGCCGTGCAGCAGGTCGATGAGGCAGTGATCGGCGAACTGAGGCACCAGGGTCTCGGCGACCTGGCGCAGCGTGACCGTCAGCTCGAGCGAGCTGGCCAGCCGGTCGCCGATCCGCTCCAGCAGGCCGATCCGGTCGCTGGCCCGCTGGCCCCCGCGCCTGGTCGCTTCCCTGGCCATGATCACGATGCCGGTGATCTCGCCGCCGGGGGAGCGCAGCGGTGCCGCATGGGCCCGGACGAACACCCGCGAGCCGTCAATGCGCTGGCTGGCGAACGTGCCCTCCCACGGCCAGCCCCGCAGCACGTTCTCGGCCATCTGGTGCAGGGTCGCCGCATCCGACTGCTCGATTCCGAGCGACAGCAGGGGCCGCCCGGCCAGGTGGACGGAGTCATCAGGAAAGCCGAACAGGGCGACCGCGAAGTCATTCGCGTACAGCAGCAGGCTGTCGCGGTCGATCACGACCACGCCGGTGGCCACCTGATCGAGCACGTTGCTGGCGGTCAGCAGCGAGTGCGGCGTCTCCCCCGGCGGCCTCATCCGCGGCTCACCTCGCCGCCATCACAGCCGCGTGACAAAGACATGCGCGGCGATATCAACGGGCAGCTCTGCCCCGACATCGCCGACTGTGTCTGCACCTGTCACCCGCACACCGTTGTCGCTCGCCGCAAGCGTAACCTCGCGTCCGGGTTGTATCCCAATGTTCTTGAGTCTAAGCATCAATGCAGCATCGCTTTGAACCTGCTCACTGATACGGCTGACCAGGACCTGCTCTCCGGCGGTAACGGCGAGAGCGGTCATCGCAATGTCCGGCTCGGCGCTCGCCACGTCGGCGCGCTTAGTGGCGTCACCTGGCACGCCAAGCTCGGCCAGGCCGGGAATGACATTCCCGTGCGGGCAGCGAACCGGGTAATCGAGCAGCTCGACAAGTCGCCGTTCCACATTCTCGGAAATGACGTGCTCCCACCGGCACGCCTCAATGTGAACCTCTTCCCAGGGCATGCCGATAACGCTCACCAGAAGGCATTCGGCAAGCCTGTGCTTGCGCATCACCCGCATGGCCTGCTCCCGGCCCTCAGTGGTCAGCGCAAGCTGCCGGTCACCCTCGACCCGGAGCAGCCCGTCGCGCTCCATCCTGGCCACCGTCTGGCTGACCGTCGGGCCGCTCTGCGACAGCCGCTCGGCGATGCGCGCGCGCAGCGGGACAATGCCTTCTTCTTCGAGCTCAAAGACCGTGCGAAGGTACATCTCGGTCGTGTCGATCAGGCCGTGCGCTGTCACTAGCGGTTACCTCCAGAATCGATGGTATGCCGCACCAGCGCCGGCGCGTACCCGATGGGCGGACGCCCAGCTCAGCCGCGTATTAGCGGCCCGCTACGGTGCGAGGCGCCGTACGGTCCACCCCGCCCCCTCGCGGCTGTACCGGAAGCGGTCATGCAGGCGGCTCGGCCTCCCCTGCCAGAACTCCACCCGCTCCGGGCGGAGCAGGTAGCCGCCCCAGAACTCGGGCACCGGCACCTGCGTGCCCTCGGGCCAGCGCTGCTCCAGCTCGGCGTAGCGATCCTCGAGCTCGGCGCGGCCGGGCAGGACCGTCGACTGACGGCTGGCCCAGGCGCCCAGCTGGGAGCCGCGCGGACGGCTGTGGAAATAAGGCTCGCTCTCGGCGGTGGTCAGCGGCTCCACCGGGCCCTCGACGATGACCTGCCGCTGCAGCGCGAACCAGGGGAACAGCAGGCATGCCTGCGGCACCTCGGCCAGATCGCTGCCCTTACGTGAGGTCCGGTTCGTATAGAAGGTGAAACCGGTCACACCAGACGCCTTCAGCAGCACCATCCGCGCCCGCGGCCGCAGGTCAGCCGAGACAGTCGACAGCGCCATGGCCGTCGGCTCCGGCAGGCCCGCCCTCAGGACGTCCCCCATCCAGGCGTCGAACAGCTCCATCGGCTCGGCCGGGAGCATCTCCTCGTCCAGGAACCCTGGCAGGCCAAGGGAGGCGGCGAGGTCACCGGGCCCCGGGCCGGCAGCGGCCGCGCTGCCGGGCACCGGCGCTGGCGCGGGCGGATCGGGGTGTCGGACTGGCTCCACGGGTAGTGATCCTCTCGCATTGCCGCCGCGACCGCACGCGCCGGTCTGGCCCGCGGCCAGAGCAGATAGCAGGCCGGGTTACCGGTCCGTAGGCCGCGCGCGGTTGAATAGGGCCGCAGGCCATAAAAGGCTCGCTGGCCCCCGCCGCCCGACACGCGGCCTGAATTCCCCGGCCAGCCCGCGGCCTGCCGCTGACTAGGAGACGGAGGAAGCACTAATGTCCGACTTTGTGCCCGGGCTCGAGGGCGTCGTCGCGTTCGAGACGGAGATTGCCGAGCCCGACAGGGAAGGCGGCTCACTCCGCTACCGCGGCGTCGATATCGAGGAGCTCGTCGGCCACGTTTCCTATGGGCACGTGTGGGGTCTGCTTGTGGACAACGAGTTCGCGCCCGGGCTCCCGCCGGCCGAGCCGTACCCGATCCCCGTCCACTCCGGCGACATCCGGGTCGACGTGCAGAGCGCGCTGGCGATGCTCGCCCCCGCCTGGGGCATGCACCAGCTGCTGGACATCAGCGATGAGCAGGCGCGCGACGACCTGGCCAGGGCGTCGGTCATGGCGCTGTCGTTCGTCGCCCAGGCCGCCCGCGGACTTGGCCAGCCGATGGTGCCGCAGAAGCAGGTCGACGAGGCCCGCACCATCACCGAGCGGTTCATGATCCGCTGGCGCGGCGAGCCGGACCCCAAGCACGTCAAGGCTATTGACGCCTACTGGGTATCGGCCGCCGAGCACGGCATGAACGCCTCCACCTTCACCGCGCGCGTGATCGCGTCCACCGGCGCGGACGTCGCTGCCGCGATGTCGGGCGCCGTCGGCGCCATGTCGGGCCCGCTGCACGGCGGCGCCCCGGCCCGGGTGCTCGGCATGATCGAGGAAGTCGAGAGGACCGGCGACGCCACCGCTTACGTCAAGCAGGCACTCGATCAGGGCGACCGGCTCATGGGCTTCGGGCACCGGGTATACCGGGCCGAGGACCCGCGGGCCCGGGTGCTCCGGCGGACCGCCAAGGAACTCGGCGCCCCGCGGTTTGAGGTAGCCGAGGCGCTGGAGAAGGCAGCCCTGGAGGAGCTGCACGCCCGGCGCCCCGACCGCGTCCTGGCCACCAACGTCGAGTTCTGGGCAGCGATCATGCTCGACTTCGCCGAGGTTCCCTCGCACATGTTCACCTCGATGTTCACCTGCGCGCGGACCGCCGGCTGGGCCGCGCACATCCTGGAGCAGAAGCGGACCGGCAGGCTGGTCCGGCCGAGTGCCAACTACGTCGGCCCGGCCGCGCGCTCCGTCCGGGACGTCCCCGGCGCCGACCAGGTGTTCGACCAGGATGTCTGAGCCCGCCGCGATCGTTATCCCGGCGGGCCTGCTGCCCTCGGACGGCCGGTTCGGCAGCGGGCCGACCAGGATCCGCGACGCCCAGCTTGAGGCGCTGACCGCCGCCGGACGCACGCTGCTCGGAACCTCGCACCGGCAGGCGCCGGTGCGAGGCCTGGTGCAGCGGGCGCGGGAGGGCCTGGCGACGCTGTTCGGCCTGCCGGATGACTACCTCGTCGTTCTCGGCAATGGCGGCACGACGGCTTTCTGGGACGCGGCCGCGTTCGGGCTTGTATCGCAGCGGTCGCAGCACCTGAGCTTCGGCGAGTTCTCGGCCAAGTTCGCCAGGGTGACGCAGTCCGCGCCGTGGCTGGCCGATCCGTCAGTACGAGCCTCCGAGCCGGGAACGCACCCGCTCGCGCAGGCGGAAGCCGGCATCGACGCGTATGCACTGACGCAGAACGAGACGTCGACCGGCGTGGCCATGCCGGTCCGCCGGGTGGCCGGGGCCGACGACGGGGCGCTCGTGCTCGTCGACGCCACGAGCGCGGCCGGCGGCATCGCCGTCGATCCGGCGGAGTTCGACGCGTACTACTTCGCGCCGCAGAAGTGCTTCGGCTCGGACGGCGGCCTGTGGATCGCGCTGCTGTCGCCGGCGGCGGTCGAGCGGGCCGGGCAGCTCGCGGCCAGCGGACGCTACATCCCGGAGTTCCTGTCCCTGCAGGCCGCGATCGACAACTCCCGGCTCCAGCAGACCTACAACACCCCGGCCGTGGCCACCGTGCTCCTGCTCGCCGAGCAGGTGGACTGGATGCTGGCTAACGGCGGCATGGCCTGGACGACGGAGCGGACCGCGACGTCATCTGGCATCCTCTACACCTGGGCCGAGAAGTCGCCGCTGGCGACGCCATTCGTGGCCGACCCGGCGGAGCGATCGCCGGTCGTCGCCACGATCGACCTCGCCGACACAGTCGACGCCACGGCCGTGTCGAGGGTGCTGCGCGCCAACGAGATAGTGGACACCGACTCCTATCGCAAGCTCGGCCGCAACCAGCTGCGGATCGGCACCTTCCCGGCAGTGGAGCCCGCCGACGTCGAGGCCCTGACGGCGTGCATCGACTACGTGCTCGAGCGCCTGTAGCCTTCTGGCCGTCTCGCCCCGACCTGTCCGCTATCGAATCGTTACCTCCCTGGCCTGCTGAATTCCCGGTGTTTATTGGTCAATCTGGCTGTTTCCTCTAGCGTGTGCTATCTGGCCCGGCTATATGCCTGGTGTCACGTGTGCGTCCTCCGCACCTGCGGCCGACCTGCCGTGCACACCAGTCCCCGCCCGGGCCAGCCCCCCGCACGCGTCTAGGAGGAAGCCCTTGAAGTCGACGAAGTGGGTCAGGTCGCGCCGTGCAGGCGTAATCCTGGCCGCAGGGTCGGCCGGTTCCCTGCTGCTGTTCGGCCTGGCTGGCACCGCGTCAGCCGCGCCGCAGAGCGGCAAGACCGCCGTATCCCAGGGTCCCAACGAAGCGGCCCTGAAGCATCTTTCAGTCTTCGGCCCGACTCCGGCTGACACGCCAGAAACCGTGTCCTTTGTGCTGGATCCGCAGAACCGCTGGGCACTGGAGAACGCGGTCCAGCGCGGCATGCCCGGCGGCTACCTGAGCGTCAGCAAGTTCGCGCGCCAGTACGGCCAGTCCGCCGCCAACATCTCCGCGCTCGAGACCTACCTTGCTGGCTTCGGCATCAAGAGCACCACCTACGCGGATGGCCTGAACATCAACACGACCGGCACCGCCGGCGACTATGACAGCGCGCTGTCGGTCCAGCAGGACAACTACAGGATCCCGGCCCAGAAGGCCAGCAACGCCAACGGCTTCGTCGGCCACCCGGCGATGACGATCCACGGCACCAGCGGCACCCCGCTTCTGCCGGGCCGCCTCGGGCGCTTCGTGCTCGCCGTGCTGGGCCTGGACAACTACCCGACATTCAGCAGCCAGGCCGTGCACGAGCAGGCCCTGGCCTCGGACCAGAAGCCGAGCGCGGTCCAGACCGGCAGCCTGACCCCGGCGGACTTCGCCAAGCAGTACAACCTCAGTCCGATCGCGAAGCACGCCACCGGCGCGGGCCAGACGATCGGCATCGTCACGCTGGCGTCGCTGAACCCGTCTGACCCTGAGTACTTCTGGAAGAGCGTCCTCGGCATCAAGACCAAGGCCAACCGCATCACCCTGGACAACGTCGACGGCGGCCCCGGTGCCGTCACTGACGCGTCCGGCTCCGGCGAGACCACGCTGGACGTCGAGCAGTCCGGCGCGCTGGCCCCGCAGGCGAACATCAAGGTGTACCAGGCGCCGAACGACGACCCCGGCTTCACCGACGCGTTCTACACCGCGGCCAGCCAGAACGTGGCCGGCTCGGTGTCCTGCAGCTGGGGCGAGTCCGAGACCATCGTCCAGGCGATCATCAAGGAGGGCGAGGAGGACCCGAACTACGTCGAGGCCTTCGACAACGTCTTCCTCGAGATGGACGCGCAGGGTCAGAGCTCGTTCGTGGCATCAGGTGACGCCGGCGCGTACGCACCCTACGCGGACCTGGGCACGACTAACCTCGCCGCGAGCACTCCGGACAACAGCCCGTGGACGACGTCCGCGGGCGGCACCACGCTGGCCGGGACCATTCCGCTGTCGTCCACGGTCTCCGCGACCATCAAGTCGCAGCGTGCCTGGGGCTGGGACTGGCTGTGGCCGTACTACTACCTGTTCGAGAACCCCTCGACGGGTCAGCCGTTCACCTCGGAGGCAAGCTTCGCCGAGGCTGAGGGCATCGGCGGCGGTGGCGGCGGCTTCAGCGTCTATGAGCCCACGCCCCTGTATCAGTACCTGGTCCCGAGCGCGCACCGGTTCAGCGCTGTCGAGTACCTGACGCCGACGGACTACCAGAACGTCGACGGGCTGACGCTGCCGACTGCCTGGAACTTCAACGCCACCCCGTCAGTGTCCACGGGCTTCGGCACCGGCCGGGTGACGCCGGACGTGGTTGCGGACGCCGATCCCTTCACTGGTTACCTGCTGTACTTCTCCGAGTTCGCCAGCGGCGGAGCACTGCAGGCTGGCTGGGGCGGCACCAGCTTCGTGGCACCGCAGTTCAACGGTGCCACGGCGCTAATGGATTCCTACCTCGGCCACCGGGTCGGGTTCTGGAACACGGCGGCCTACCAGTTCGCCACCGGGGCGAACTCGCCGTTCACCCCGCTGGACGCGACCGGCACCAGCAACGACAACCTGTACTACACCGGCACGCAGGGCCAGCTCTTCAATGTGGGGACTGGCCTCGGCACGCCGAACTTCGCCAGGCTGGCGGAGGACTTCGCCAGCAACAGCTGACGCGGTAGCCGCTGGCAGCAGATCGGCCGGGCCCGGTACATCCCCTCGGGGGCGTACCGGGCCCGGCCGCGTTCTGGCACCGCGTTCTGGAGGCGCTAACCGGGACGCTGCCTGGCGCGGGCTGCTGAGGCAGCCAGCGGCCAGGCCCCGATGCTGTCGTACCGGGGCCTGCCGTCACCCGGGCGGCTGCGCATCAGGTGAATCTCCGCCGCGGTCCAGGCCGTCCCGCTGAAGCGCGCCAGCTCACTGGTGAGGCCGGAGGCATCGGTCTGCACCGGGCAGCGGGCCAGCGTGAGATGCGGGTGGTACTTTTTCCCCTCATCCGGCGGTGGCGCCCCGGCCCGGCGCGCGCCGGCCGCCACCGAGGCAGCGAGTCTGCCCAGCGCGCGGCTGTCGCCCTGCAGGCCCGCCCACACGATCCGGGCCCGCCGAGCGGACGGGAATGCACCGCCGCCGGCGATGGCCAGCTGCTGCTCGTGATGGCGGCGGGCAGCCCGCTCCAGCCGGGTGCGCAGGCCTGGCAGCTTGTCGTCCGCGACGTCGCCGAGAAAGGCGACAGTCATGTGCCATGACGCCCTGCTGGTCCAGCGCAGCTCAGGCGCCGCCAGCCGGAGCGGCTCGGTGGCGGCCGCCAGCTCGGCCAGTGCCCCGTCCGGCGGCAGGATGGCGACGAACAGCCTCATGCCGCCATTCGTATCATCAGCCCGCCTCCAGGCACGGCTGCGCGCTCAGCGGCGGCTCAGGCGGCCATGCGCGCCAGTTCGGCAGGGCGCAGGTAGCTGCGTATCTGAACGCGCCGGTGCCGGGCCAGAACGTAGGTCATGACGACAGTCGCCGCCATGGAGATCACTCCGCCGGCGATCAGGGTCATCCGCGGGCCGTACGCCTCGGCGACCCAGCCGGCCAGCGGCGAGCCGAGCGGCGTGCCACCAAGAAAGACCAGCATGTACAGGCCCATGACCCGGCCGCGCATGTCGGGTGCGGTGTTGAGCTGGGTGCTGGAATTTGCTGCCGTGGTGAAGGTGAGTACCGCGATCCCGGTCGGGACCAGCGCGACCAGGAAGGCGAGATAGCCCGGCATCATGCCGGTGACGATCTCGAACACGCTGAAGGCGAGCGAGGTGGCAAGCAGAAGCCGCAGCGTCGGACGGCTGCGACGGGCCGCCAGCAGTGCGCCGCCGAGCGCGCCGACCGCGAAGACGGCCGAGGCAAGCCCGAACGCGCTCGCTCCGGTATGGAAGACCGCCCGCGACATCAGCGCGATTGTGACCTGGAAGTTCATGCCGAACGTCGACACGAAGAAAATCAGGATGAGCGGCATCCACAATGTCGGCCTGGCGCGGACATAGGTGAGGGCCTCGCGCATCTGCCCCCGGCTGCGCGGCGCCCGCGGGGCGCGCTGCAGCTCCTCCGGTCGCATCAGCTTCAGGCTGATCAGCACCGCCCCGTAGGACGCGGCGTTCACCAGGAAGGCGGCGGGTGTCCCGACAAGTCCGATCACCAGGCCCGCCACCGCCGGGCCGGCGATCCTGGCCAGGTTGAAAACGGCGCTGTTGAGCGCGATGGCGTTGGCCATTCCGTTCTTGCCGACCATCTCCACCGCGAACGCCTGCCGGGTGGGGTTGTCCACCACGGTGACCAGGCCGAGCGCAAAGGCCAGCAGGTAGACGTGCCAGATCTGGACCGAGCCGGTCAGCGCGAGGACGCCCAGGATCAGCGCCAGGCCGCCCATGGCTGCCTGCGTCACCATGAGGATCCCGCGCTTGGAGTAGCGATCGGCGATCACGCCGCCCCACAGGCCGAACAGCAGCAGCGGCAGGAACTGCAGGCCCGTGGTGATGCCCAGAGCGGTCCCGCTGTTGTGGGTCAGTTCAAGTACGAGCCAGTCCTGCGCGACCCGCTGCATCCAGCTGCCGGTGTTGGAGACGACCTGCCCGGTGGCGAAGAGCCGGTAGTTCCTGGTCTGCAGCGATCCGAACGTCTTGCTACCCCACCGCGGCCTGGCGGTCAGGACTGGCTGAGCTTCTCCAGAATCGGGGCCGCCGCTCGCAGCACCGCCCGCTCCTGCGGCGTCAGCTCCCTGAGGCGCTTCGCCAGCCACGCCTCCCTGAGGCGGCGGGACTGATGGACCAGCTCCCGGCCGCGTTCTGTCGCTGTCAGCACGACCTGACGCCGGTCGGTGGCGTGCGGAGCCCGCATGACCAGCCCAAGCTCCTCGAGAGCCGCGATGACCCTCGTCATGGACGGCGGCTGCACCTTCTCGTGCTCGGCCAGCTCGCCGGGCGTCATCGCCGAGTGCACTTCCAGCGCTGCCAGGGCCGCTAGCTGGGTGTCGGAGAGCCCCGGCTCCATGCCCTTGGTCAGGCGCTCGGCCCGCAGCCTGCGAGCGAGCCTGCTGACGGAGATGCGAAGAGCGCTCGCGAGGCCCGCGTCCGATCTTGTCTGCTGAGGCGTGGTCATCTTCGTTAACCTGAGTCATTACTCTTGCTAACCATATGCGGCAGTCATGCATTCCGCCACTGCGGCTAGCACGCGGGCTGGGGCCGGACCGTAGCGGTGCAGCTCCGCACCCGCCAGCCCGCCAGGGCGAGTACGCGCCCGGGCCGGCCTCCTGGATCTCGCTCGGTCCGCCTGCATCGTCGCACGATGGCGGGCCTGGCGCAGCCCGACGACGCGAGTAC
>Ga0302324_100013462_pt1 | contig 16588 bp, 9 predicted proteins | sample Palsa_T0_1_FD_201949 | JGI IMG/M metagenome (GOLD analysis project Ga0302324, IMG submission 201949) | Peat permafrost microbial communities from Stordalen Mire near Abisko, Sweden - Palsa_T0_1 | ecosystem: Environmental > Terrestrial > Soil > Palsa > Peat permafrost | place: Sweden: Abisko...
CTCGGCCTCGGCCTCGGCCTCTTCTTCGATCGGCTCTTCGATGAAATCGTCCTCGGGCGGCGCGATGACCGCGGTGCTGGTCGACTGCGCGGCGAGCGCGCGCGCCTGCTCCAGGCTGTGGACCTGCTCGCCCTTTTCGACCACGAAAGGCTGCTGCCCGCTGATCCCGCCATCGGCGCTCACGGTGATCGTGATCTGGTAGCGCTTTTCCAGCTCATGCAGGTGGGTGCGCTTGTGGTTGAGGACGTAGAGTGCGATCTCGGAGCGGGTGCGCACGGTGAGATTGTGGGTCGCGCCGCGCTGCAACGATTCCTCGATCATCCGCAGGCATTGCAGCGCCACCGACGACACCGAGCGTACATGGCCGGTGCCGCCGCAATGGGGGCACTTGTCCGTCGAGCTTTCGAGCACGCTGGTGCGGATGCGCTGCCGCGACATTTCCAACAGGCCGAAATGGGAGATGCGGCCGACCTGGATGCGGGCGCGGTCGTTCTTGAGGCATTCCTTGAGCCGCCGCTCCACCGACCGGTTGTTGCGCTTCTCGTCCATGTCGATGAAGTCGATGACGATCAGCCCGGCGAGGTCGCGCAACCGCAACTGGCGGGCGATCTCCTCGGACGCTTCGAGATTGGTCTTGAGGGCGGTGTCCTCGATATGGTGCTCGCGGGTGGCGCGCCCGGAATTGACGTCGATCGCCACCAGCGCCTCGGTCTGGTTGAGCACGATGTAGCCGCCGGAGCGCAGCTGCACCACCGGCGAAAACATGGCGTCGAGCTGGCTCTCGATGCCGTAGCGGGCGAGCACCGGTTGGTTGTCGTGGTACGCCTTCACGTTCTTGGCATGGCTCGGCATGAGCATGCGCATGAAGTCACGGGCGTCGCGATAGGCGGCTTCGCCGGCCACGATCACCTCGTCGATGTCCTTGTTGTAGAGGTCGCGGATCGAGCGTTTGACCAGCGAGCCTTCCTCATAGACGAGGGTCGGGGCGGTCGACTTCAAGGTGAGATCGCGCACGGTTTCCCACGCCCGCAACAGATACTCGAAATCGCGCTTGATCTCGGTCTTGGTGCGCGCGGCGCCGGCGGTGCGCAGGATGACGCCCATGCCCTCCGGCACTTCCAGTTCCCCGGCGATCTCCTTGAGACGCTTGCGGTCCTGGATGGCGGTGATCTTGCGACTGATGCCGCCGCCGCGGGCGGTATTGGGCATCAGCACGGAATAGCGGCCGGCGAGCGACAGATAGGTCGTGAGCGCCGCACCCTTGGTGCCGCGCTCCTCCTTGACCACCTGGACCAGCATCACCTGGCGGCGCTTGATCACCTCCTGGATCTTATACTGGCGCCGGTGGCGCGGCGACCGGTCCGGAACCTCCTCCATGGCGTCGGCGCCGCCGACGGACTCGACGATTTCCTCTTCCTCGCCCTCGCCGTCACCGTTCTCGGCGCCGCCGTCGTCGCGGGATTCGGGCTCGCGCGGGTGTTCGGCGCGCGGTTCGTCCTCGGACTCATGATGGCCCCCACCATCGCCGGCTCCGCCGGAGAGCGCCGTCGCGGCCTCCGGCTGCTCATCGTATCCGCGGCTTTCCAGGGGTTCGGGCGGCGCTTCCTCGTGCTCGTGGTCGTGGTGAGGCTCGTCGTCGCCATGGGGCTCGTGGAGGTCGGTGGCCGGCGCGGCGCGCTCGGCATCGCCGGTCTCGAAGCCGCCGGCTTCCGTGGTCTCGGCGGCGCCTGATTCGAATTCACGCGTTTCGGATTCGCGGTGGTCGGGTTGCTCGTCGCCGGCGCCGGCGTCGACCGGTTCGCTCGCGACCCTCTCCGCGCCATGGGCGGCGGGGCGGTGGCGCGGACGCCGCCGCATGCCGGCGCGGCGGTCGGCCTCCGCTTCGGCGTCGCGGTGGGCGCGCTCTTCCTCGTCGATCAGGGCCTGCCGGTCGGCGACCGGGATCTGGTAGTAATCGGGGTGGATTTCGCTGAAGGCCAGGAAGCCATGGCGGTTGCCGCCGTAGTCGACGAAGGCGGCCTGGAGCGAAGGCTCGACCCTGGTTACCTTGGCGAGATAGATATTACCGCGGAGCTGGCGGCGGCTGGCGGACTCGAAATCGAATTCCTCGACCCGGTTGCCGCGAAGCACGACCACCCGGGTCTCCTCCGGATGGGTCGCATCGATAAGCATCTTGTTTGGCATTGTTGCGTCTCGTGGAGGCGCGTGCGGATGCGCTGCTGCGGCGCAGGGCGCGGCGCCCCCGGTAAGGGGTGGGAAAGAAGGGCGTGGGAAAGGATCAAATGGCCCGACGGCGCCCGAGACAGGGCGGCGTCCGCCACGGCCTTGCGGCCGGGAAGCGGGCGTTCCTTGTCTGCTAGCGCCAACATGGCGGATCGACCCTTAAATCGGATTGGCAACGCATAAGCGCGTCACCTTGATTCTGCTGATGAATTCGTACGAGCGACCAAAGTAGCCGCGAACCGCCTTCCGGTCATTCTTCAAGGGGGCGGCAACCGACCTATCGCCTGATCCGCTTCGGATGGGTCGATCGGGGGCGCCGCTCGGACGGGTCGCTTGCCCGTACGCGGCAGAACCGGAAACTTCGAACCTTCAGCGACTCCTTATCTACGGTGTGTCCCCCCGCATGGCAAGTCGCAACTTCCGGGCGCACCGGACCGGTCCGGATCGGCAACAAGGTGTCATACTTACGGGATCGCAGCCGCCAGGGGACCGCTTCGGCTCGATTCCCTTTCGTTTTCGGGGCGGGTCACGGCGGGGTCTGTTACAACGAAGTGGTTAGACCCCGTGGGGGCACGGCCGGCGAAGAATCGGCGAGAGCGTTCAACATCGGTTAACCACGCCCATCCTAGTAGGAGTACAATCCCGGACGAGACGGCTGGAGATTCGGTTGTGAACCGCAGGCTGGACATTGCTGCAGGGATGGCTGCCGCCGTTTTTGCCGGCGTGGCGATGCTTTGGCCGGTGTCCACAGCGGCGCAAATGCCGCTGCCGGGGGTGAGCGATGCAATCCCGGTGGCCGTCGACGCCCGTCTTGCCGGCGACGACAATCAGACCCGGCTGGTCATCGATCTCACCCAAAAGATCGAAGTGCGGGCCTTCACCATCGCGGACCCCTATCGCGTCGTCATCGACATTCCCCAGGTCAATTTCCAGTTTCCGCCCCGGACCGGCGAGCACAGCCGGGGCGTGGTCAAGGCATTCCGATTCGGTCTGGTAATGCGAGGGCGCTCCCGCGTCGTGCTGGACGTCACCGGTCCGGTCCGGGTCGCCCGGGCGTTCGTTGTCGATCCTTCCGAGGGCCAGCCGGCCCGCCTCGTGGTCGATATGGCCCCGGTCGACCGCGAGACCTTCCTGCGCGCGGCGGCGATCGACAATCGCCTGCCGCGGCTCGCCGAGCCGCCTTCCGTCCACGACGAACCCGCCAGAGCCGCCGGCGATTCGCGGCCGGTCATCGTCCTTGATCCCGGCCATGGCGGCATCGATACCGGGACCCATGCTCCGAGCGGGGAGCAGGAAAAGAACCTGACGCTGGAGTTTGCGACGGTGCTCCGCGACAAGCTGGAAAAAACCGGGAAATACCGCGTGGTGATGACGCGATCGGACGACACTTTCGTGCCGCTGGCGGATCGGGTGCGGTTTGCCCGGGCGCGGCAGGCGCAATTGTTCATCTCGATCCACTGCGATGCGTTGGCGCACGGCGGCGGTGCCGCCGATGGGGCGACCATCTACACCCTGTCCGACAAGGCCTCCGACGCCGAGGCGCAGCGCCTGGCCGATGAAGAAAACCACGCGGACATCATAGCGGGCGTCAATCTCGCCGCCGAACCCGATGATATCGCAGACATTCTGATCGACCTTGCGCAGCGCGAGACGAAATCCTTTTCGTCCGCCTTTGCCCGCTCGGTGGCGGCCGAGTTCAAGAACGTCTCCCGCCTCCACAAGAATCCGCTGCGGTCGGCGGGCTTCCGCGTCCTCAAGGCGCCGGACGTGCCATCGGTGCTGATCGAACTTGGCTATGTCTCGAATCCGGCCGACCTCAGGCTGCTCATTTCGGATCAATGGCGGTCGCGGACGAGCGAGGCCGTCGCCCAGGCCGTCCACACCTATTTCACCACCCGACTCGCCGGCGGCGCCGGCGCTCGCCCGCAATGATGCGCGCAACGACGTGCCGCCACGTAAAGAACGGAATTGATGCAGCGCGCGGGGTCGCTTGGACAAAGTTTGACCATAAAACCGGGCGACGAAACCCATGATTGCGCGTATATGATCGTTGCTGCAGGGGGTGGCCGTCGCAACACGCGGCCGCCGGGATGGGGAGACCGGCAGAGCCGGCATCTCTCCAACGGCCGGGGGTTTGACCGTCGATGAGACTGCTGTTTAGATTCTTCGGCTTCCTGTTCGCATTTGGGACGCTGGTCTTCATCGTATCGGTGGGCGCCGTTTCCGGCCTGCTCTACCATTTTTCCAAGGACTTGCCGGACTATTCTCAGCTTCAGGACTACGAGCCGCCGGTGATGACGCGGGTGCACGCCGCCGACGGTGAACTCTTGGCCGAATATGCCAAGCAGCGGCGCCTCTATCTCCCGATCCAGGCTGTGCCCAAGCTCGTCATCAATGCTTTCATTTCGGCCGAGGACAAAAACTTCTACGACCATCCCGGGCTCGATTTCGGCGGTATCGCGCGCGCCGGCATGCTTTATCTGGAGAACCTCGGAAAGAACCGGCGGCCTCAGGGCGCCTCCACGATCACCCAGCAGGTCGCCAAGAACTTCCTCTTGACCAACGAAGTATCGTTCGACCGCAAGATCAAGGAGGCGCTGCTCGCGCTCAAGATCGAACGCACCTACTCCAAGGACAAGATCCTCGAGCTCTACCTCAATGAAATCTATCTCGGCTTCGGCGCCTATGGGGTCGCGGCCGCCTCGCTCCTCTATTTCGACAAGTCGGTCAACGAATTGACCGTCGCGGAGGCGGCCTATCTGGCCGCGCTTCCCAAGGCGCCGACCGATCTGCACCCGTTCCGCAACCGCGATCGCGCCATCGAGCGGCGCAATTACGTCATCGAGCGCCTGGTCGAGAACGGCTACGTCACCGCCGATGCCGGGGAGAAGGCTAAGAAGGAACCGCTCGCCGTCACCCAGCGCGCCACCGGCGCCCATATCTTCGCCGCCGACTATTTCGCCGAGGACGTGCGCCGTGAGATCCTGGAGAAATACGGCGAGAAGCGGCTCTATGAGGGCGGGCTGTCGGTGCGCACCACCCTCGATCCCAAGATGCAGGTGATCGCGCACAAGGCGCTGTCCGACGGCCTCGTGCGGTTCGACGAGGGGCGAGGCTACCGCGGCCCGGTCAGCAAGATCGATATCGGCGGCGACTGGGGCGTCAAGCTCGCCGACGTGCGGGCCTTCGCCGATATCGGCTGGCGGCTGGCGGTCGTGCTCGAAACCAGCGATCAATCGGCTCGCATCGGCCTGCAGCCGGCTCGCGAGCCCGGCGGCGCGGTGGTCCGGGACCGCCAGATCGGCATCATTCCCATCGAAGGCGCCAAGTGGTCGCGGGCGTCGAGCGCCAAGCAGCCCTTGCGCCTGGGCCAGGTGCTTTCCCCCGGCGACGTGATCTATGTCGAGCCGCTCGGCCCCGGCAAGGAAGGCCAGTACAAGCTGCACCAGATCCCGGAGGTTTCCGGCGGCATGGTGGTGATGGATCCCCTGACCGGTCGCGTTCTCGCCCTGGTCGGCGGGTTCTCGTTCGACCAGAGCCAGTTCGACCGCGCCACTCAGGCGATGCGCCAGCCCGGTTCTTCCTTCAAGCCGATCGTCTATTCGGCGGCCCTCGACAACGGCTATACGCCGTCCTCGATCGTGGTCGATGCCCCCATCGAGATCGACCAGGGTCCCGGCGTCGGCATCTGGCGGCCGGAAAACTACGCCAACGGCAAATATGCCGGCCCAGCGACATTGCGGTTCGGCATCGAGCAGTCCCGCAACCTGATGACGGTGCGGCTCGCCCAGGACATCGGTATGCCGCTGATCGGGGAATATGCCAAGCGCTTCGGCGTCTATGACAGCCTGCCGAACTACCTCTCCTATGCGCTCGGCGCCGGCGAGACGACGGTCTTGCGGATGGTCACGGCCTATTCGATGTTCGCCAATGGCGGGCGCCGGGTCAACGCGACCTTGATCGACCGCATCCAGGACCGTTACGGCCGCACCATCTACAAGCACGACCAGCGGGAATGCCGCGGCTGCGATGCGGCCAAATGGGAGAACCAGCCGGAGCCCGGCCTGATCGACCGCCGCGAGCAGGTGCTCGACCCCATGACCGCCTACCAGATCACCTCGATCATGGAAGGCGTGGTCCAGCGCGGCACCGCGACGGTGGTCAGGGAGGTCGGCAAGCCGGTGGCCGGCAAGACCGGCACCACCAATGACGAGAAGGACGCCTGGTTCGTCGGTTTCACGCCCGATCTCGCGGTCGGTGTCTACATGGGCTACGACAAGCCGCGCCATCTCGGCCACGACGCCACCGGCGGCCATCTCTCGGCGCCGATCGTCAGGGATTTTCTCAAGGCGGCACTGGCCGACAAGCCCGCCATGCCGTTCCGCGTGCCGCCCGGCATCAAGCTGATCAGGGTCGACGCCAAGACCGGCCAGCGCGCCACGCCGGGAACCCAGAGCGCGATCCTGGAAGCCTTCAAGCCGGGCACCGCGCCGCCCGACAGCGGGGCCGTCGTCGGCATGGGCGGCCCGGATGGCGCCAGCAGCCCCGATGCCGAGCGCGCGGTCCGCTCCGGGGTCACGGGCGGCCTGTACTGAGGGCTGCCGACCTTTCGCGTTGCGCATTCCCGGCAACGTCGCTACATCCCGCTGGTTGGTGCGACTCGACCGGATGACTCCCATCCGGCGTCAAACTGATCGAGGATCGACGTCCGCATCACCCGGTGAAAACAATGCGCGCTGAAATCGTGACCCTGGTCGAAGAGATCAAGCAGTCGGTCGGGCTGCTGAGGAGGCATCTTTGACTTCGACAAGGCGCGCGCCCGTCTGGCCGAGCTCAATCATCTCGCCGAAGACCCCAATCTGTGGAACGACCCCCAGCGCGCCAGCCGGCTGATGCAGGAGCGCACGTCGCTTGAGGACAGCCTCACCGCCATCGGCCGTATCGAGCGTGACGTCGACGACCAGGTCACCATGATCGAGCTCGGCGACGCCGAAAACGACGCGGCCGTGGTCTCCGAGGCGGAGGCGGCGCTCAAGCGCCTCAAGGCCGAGGTGGCGCGGCGCGAGCTCGAAGCGCTCCTGTCCGGCGAGGCCGACGGCTTCGACACCTTCCTCGAGGTCCATGCCGGCGCCGGCGGCACCGAGAGCCAGGACTGGGCCAACATGCTGCTGCGCATGTATACGCGCTGGGCCGAGCAGCACGGCTACAAGGTGGAATACCTCGAAGAGACCGCGGGGGAGGAGGCCGGCCTCAAGTCGGCGACGGTCCAGATCAAGGGCCGCAACGCCTTCGGCTGGCTCAAGAGCGAGAACGGCGTGCACCGGCTGGTGCGCATCTCGCCGTTCGACTCCAATGCGCGCCGCCACACCTCGTTCGCCAGCGTCAACGTCTATCCCGTGGTCGACGACCGCATCATCATCGATATCAACGAGGCCGACGTGCGCACCGACACCATGCGTTCCGGCGGCGCCGGCGGCCAGCACGTCAACAAGACGGAGTCGGCGGTGCGCCTGACCCACATCCCCACCGGCATCGCCGTGGTGTGCCAGGCCGAGCGCTCCCAGCACAAGAACCGGGCCACGGCCTGGACCATGCTGCGGGCGCGCCTCTACGAGCGCGAGCTCAAGCGCCGCGAAGCCCTGGCCGAGGCCGAGCAGGCGGCCAAGACAGATATCGGCTGGGGCCACCAGATCCGTTCCTACGTGCTGCAGCCCTATCAGATGGTGAAGGACCTGCGCACCGGCGTCTCGACCTCCAACACCGGCGCCGTGCTCGACGGCGACCTCGACGAGTTCATGGCGGCGTGCCTGGCGCAGAAGGCGTTCGGGGAAACGCCGAAGCAGATCGAGGACGTCGAGTAGGCCACGGGGCACTGCAAGTGGCCCGCGCCTTCGAGGAACGGCATGACTAATTGCTTCAGGGAAAATGAGCCGACGTGAACGCTTTGCTCGAAAAGGCCCTTGCAGAAGTGGCGCGGCTGCCAGAAGTCGCACAAGAGACCATCGCCAGCCTCATCCTCGATGAGATCGAAGCCGAACGCGGCTGGGATGAGCGTTTCGCCAATTCGCAGGATCAATTGGGCGAGCTGGCGCGCTCGGCGCGTGCCGAGGTGGAGCGGGGCGAGGTGCTCCCGTGCGATCCCTCCGATCCCGCGGCAAAGTGATTTCCACGCGATCCCGCATCGGGTGCAGCCAAATGTCCGCAGATTCGGCCGGCCCGCGGTGGTAGACTGATCCCACGTTCAATTCGCCCTGGCTGTGGGAGGAATGATCTGATGCGCACTCTGCGGACGGCATTTCTGGTCTTCGGCCTCGCTGCGGCCCTCGTCGTGCCGGCGCTCGCCGCCGACAAATATCCGAGCCGGCCGATCCGTTTCGTCGCCGGCTTCCCCGCCGGCGGCGCGGTCGACATCACCGCCCGCGTCATGGCCGATTGGCTCTCGAGTGACCTCGGCCAGCAGGTCGTGGTCGAGAACCGCGGCGGTTCCGGCGGCAACATCGGTGCCGCGGCGGTGGTGGACTCACCGCCCGACGGTTACACGATCCTGTTCGTCGGAGCCAACAATGCGATCAGCACGTCGCTCTATAAGAAGCTTCCGTTCGACTTTATCCGCGACACGGCTCCGGTCGCGGGCATCATGCGACTGACCAATATCATGGTGATCCCGCCGTCGCTGCCGTTCAAGACGGTGGCGGATTTCATCGCCTATGGCAAAGCCAATCCCGGCAAGCTCAGCTTCGCGTCATCGGGCAACGGCACCTCCGTCCACATGTCGGGGGAATTGTTCAAGGCGATGACCGGGCTCGATATGGTCCATGTGCCGTATCGCGGCTCCGCGGCGGCCTATCCGGACCTCATGACTGAAAAGGTCCACGTCCTGTTCGACAATCTGCCGGGATCGATCGAATTCGTCCGCAGCGGCCAATTGCGCGCGCTCGGGGTCACGGTCGCAAAACGCTGGCCCGGGCTGCCCGACATACCGGCCATCGCCGAAACGGTTCCCGGCTACGAGGCGAGCATCTGGTACGGCATCTCGGTCCCCAAGGGCACGCCGCCGGAAGTCGTCGCGATTCTGAACAAGTCGGTCGCCGCCGCGCTCGCCGATCCGAAGATGAAAGCCAAGCTCGCCGAACTCGGCGGCGTCCCGATGCCGATGACGCCCGCGGAATTCGGCAAGCTCATCTCCGATGAAACGGATAAGTGGGCGAAAGTGGTGAAGTTCGCGAATATTTCGGTGGATTAGGGCCAGGACCGCGGAAGACGGATCGATTGACGAATCATTCCCATCCAGTGTCATGCCCCGCGAAAGCGGGGCACCCAGTAACCCCTGCGTCATCGGTGGAACTCATACTGCGATCTTAATCGCAGTCTCGTGGTTACTGGATCGCCCGGTCAGGCCGGGCGATGACAACGACAGGACGCTAAATCAGTCCGAACTTGGCGCCGGCGTGGAGGAACCTCTGCGGGTCCACCGCTTCGCCGCCGATGCGGGTTTCGTAATGCAGGTGCGGCCCGGTGGAGCGTCCGGTCGAGCCCATCCGGCCGACGGTCTGGCCGACCTTCAACACCTGGCCCACTTTGACGTCGATTTCCGAGAGATGGCCGTAGCGGGTCGAGAGGCCGTTGCCGTGGTCGACCTCGACCATGCGGCCGTAACCGCCGCTCCAGCCGGCCGAGACGACCATGCCTCCTGCGGTGACGCGGATCGCTTCACCGGTATCGCCGCGGAAGTCCAATCCGGTGTGCATCGCCGGCCGCCCGATGAACGGATCGATCCGCACGCCGAAGCTCGATGTGGTGTCGATCTCGCCTTCGACCGGCTTGCGCAGCGGCACCGCGGCGACCGTTCTGGTCAGGCGCTCCGCCTGAGCGCGCGCGACGTTGATGCGATAGACCTGCTTTTCGAACGGGCTCGCATTGGGCGGCAGCCGGTAGGAGATGAACGGGCCGCCGATGGCGGGGTCGGCGCGCTTGTCGGGGTCGATGCCGACATCGGCGAGCACGCTGCGCATCCGCCGCGCCTTGGATGCGTAGCTGTCTTCGAGCGAGGCGAGGGTGTTGACCTGGCGGCCTTCGACCCGGTCGAGCGATGCGTTGAGCCGCGTCAACACGGTTTCGACATTGTCGGGGCGGGGCCGGGCGCTGATCGAGGCCAGGGAAAATCCGCCGCCCTCGGCCCGCGCATTTCGCGCGGCGGGGGGGCCGAATAAGGCCGGTCCGGAGATCGGTGATGCCTTCGGAGCTCCTGCGGCAGGCTGGCCGGCGGCACGCGGCGGGCGGAGCGAACCGGTGGCCGAGGGGTCGGCGACCGTTCCCACCGCGGTGGCGCGCTGCTCGAGCAGCGATTGCCGGTGGACGATCTGGTCGAGCTTTTGTTCGAGTTGCTCCTGGTCGAGCAATTGGCGGCTCGTCACCCGATCCATCTGGGCGCGCATTTCCGCGATGCGGTCCTCATAGGCGAACTGCATTTCGGTCTGGTGCGTGATCATGCGGGTGAGCACGTCGTCCTGGAACGCGAAATAGGTCGCGGTGACCACGCTCCATCCGGCCATGACCACGAGGGTTCCGACCACGGTCCAGAACGCCACCGGGCCGATTCGGACCTGGCGGCCCGCATGTCCCAGCGTATAGGTATCGCGGTCCGTCCGCCGGCGCTTGCCGGATCCGCGCTTGCCGCTCTCCGGGTCGCGCGGCCGCTCACGCGTGCCGGGTTTCTCGGCGCGGTGGGGATGATGATGGGTTGGGCGGCGCTGGTGACGGTGATGATCCTCTTGGACGGGATCGACGCGGTCATCGGCGGCGGTTGGTTGGGGAGACCCAGATGACATGAACGCTCCGGTGCCGGTTCTGTTGCGCCGAGCCGGCGATGGGGAGCGAGTGGATCACGTCGTGGTTAATTTTCTGAAAATGGTAAGCGGATCGTTGTCCGGTGCCGGCACGCCCGTGGTCGTTCGTCAAGGCTTTGCTCACGAAACTGAGGCGCTTGGGTACCTGGCCTTCGTCACAGGGCCTTGGCCGCCGCCAGCACTTCTTCGGCATGGCCCTCGATCTTGACCTTCGGCCAGATGCGAGCGACGCGGCCGTCGGCCCCGACCAGGACCGTGGTCCGTTGGATGCCCATATAGGTCTTTCCGTACATGGATTTCTTGCCCCAGACCCCGTAGGATTCCAGCATCTCGTGGGTCTCGTCGGACGCGAGCGGGGTGGTGAGCTGATGCTTGGTCTTGAACGCATCCTGCTTCTTGACGGGGTCGGCGGACACTCCGACCACGGCTACCCCCGCCTTGGCGAAGGCCGGGCTCAGCCGGGAAAAGTCCTTGGCCTCGATCGTGCATCCCGGCGTATCGGCCTTGGGATAGAAATAGAGGACGAGCTTCCTGTTCTTGAAATCGGCGAGCGATATGGCGCCTCCACCATCCCGCGTCAGGCGGAAATCCGGCGCCGGGGCGCCCTCGACCAGTGCTTCAGCCATATGCCTTCCTTTCGTCGCTTTCGACCGGTTTTCTCGCAGTTTCCATGCTATGGTGGGGCGTGGCAATTGGGGGGTTAACGCGTTTCGGAGAACCTCCCATAATCGGGGCGATTCGCCCTGAGGGGCAAGATTTGATCTCGGCGCGGTGGATCAGGGGGCGTCCAGTAGGGCATGGCGGCTGAGACGAAAAGACCTAAGCTCGGAGCCTTGCACAGCATGGAGGCGGGCCTGCACATGCATCAGCGTGCGCAGGCCAAGCGCGCGGCTGTCGCAGGCGAGCGGGACTTCGATGCCCTCCGCGGCCATTTGTGTGGTCCGGCCTACATTCCCCGCCGCAATCAAGAGGGTGCGGCGCCGTGGTGGTGGAAGCTTCCCGGGCGTAGCGCCGCCTGGATCGCCGGTGCCATGCGGCTGCGCTGGGTGCGCCGCGTCGGTCTCACCATGGCGGGCGGTCTCGTCTTGTTTCTGCTGGTCGGGGCTGCGCTGTGGTGGCGCCTGTCGAGCGGGCCTATTTCCCTCGATATCATCACGCCATGGCTGACCGCGGCGATTGCGGAAAATGTAGGCAACCAATTCCGCATCGAGGTGGGCGGCACCGTGCTGGAGCGTGACGAGCACGGCCGCGCCGCCATGCGCATCCGCGACATCAAGGTGCGTGATCGCGACGGGACGCTGATCGCCAGCGCGCCCAAGGCCGAGGTCGGGTTTTCGAGCGCGAGCCTGTTCAGCGGCAGCCCACGCGCCGAGCGGCTCAATCTCGTCGGTGCCGAGCTCGCCGTCCGGGTCGAGACCGACGGCAGGGTTTCGGTGTCGACCGGCACCGAGAAGCGGCCCCTCGCAACGACGCTGACGCTCGCTTCGGTCGACGCGCGCCCGCCGGCGATGCCGGCCGCGGACCCCGCGCGTGGCGGTGACAAGCGCAGCATGCAGGAGAGCTTCGCCGCCTTCCTCGGCTGGCTCGACAGCCTGGGCGCGCTCGGTCTCGATGGCGGCGATCTCGCCGAAGTCGGCCTCAAGAGCGGCAACCTGGTGGTCGACGATCTGCGCAACGGCCACCAGTCGAAGTTCGAGAACATCCATTTGAGTCTTACCCGCCCGCATGCCGGCGAGCTCGATTTCCAGCTCGGCTCGGAGGATGCGTCGCGCCCGTGGCTGATCCAGGCGGCGGTGAAGCCCGCGGGCGGCGGCGCGCGCGCGGTGAGCCTCGACGCGCGCAGCATATCGCTGCGCGACTTGTTGCTGGCGCTTCGGGTCAATGGCGGCCAGATGGAAGCCGACGGGTCGATAACGGCGACCTTGCGAGGCGAGTTCGCCGCCGACGGCACCCCGCAAATCGCCACCGGACACGTGCTGATGGTGAAGGGCGGAATCACCGATCCCAACAGTCCGGAATCGCGGATTCCCATCGATCGCGCGGAGATGACGCTCGATTGGAACGTCGCCCAGCATGGGCTCGCGATGCCGTTCCAGCTGGTTTCCGGCGGCGCGCGCTTTACGCTCGTCGCTCACGCCGAAGCGCCGCGCGATCCGGCGGGCAACTGGGCACTCGGCCTCACCGGCGGCTCGGTGGTGCTTTCGCCTTCGACTCCCGACGAGGAGGCCGTGCTCCTCAACCGCATCATCGTGCGCGGCAGCCTCGATCCGGTGGCGCAGCGGCTCAACATCGAGGAGGCCGAGGCGTCGGGCAAAGGCATCGGGATCGCGATGTCGGGCAATCTCGACTTTTCCGGGCCGGACCCGCGGCTCGCGATCGGCCTCGCGACGCGCAACATATCGTTCGCCGCGTTCAAGCAGATGTGGCCGCCCTTCGTCAATCCGCCGGTGCGCAAATGGGTGCTGGAGCGGGTCTCCGGCGGCGTCGTCGAGCAGGGTGAGATCGCGACCAACGCGCCGATCTCGACGCTGCGCAATGGGGGCCCGCCGGTTCCCGATGACGGGTTGTCGATTCAAATCGTCACCAGCGGAACCACGGTGCGTCCATTCGACGATCTGCCGGAAATTCGCGACGCCGATCTCGTCACCCGCATCAAGGGCCGCAGCGCCACCGTCACCCTCGGCCGCGGCAACGTCGAGATGCCATCGGGTCGGCGCCTGACCATGGCGAACGGCGTGTTCGAGGTCCCGGAAACCCTGGGCGAGCATCCGCCCGCGCGGGTGCGGGCGCGAATCGAAGGGCCGGTCGCGGCCGGAGTCGATCTCCTCAGCATGGACCGGCTCAAAGACAGCGTCGGGGTCCAGCTCGACCCCGCAACCAGCCGCGGCAACATCCTCGCGACGCTCAACATGTCGCTGCCGCTCGGCGAGGAGATCAAGAACGGCACCATCACCTATGCGATCAACGCCGACATCGTGAACTTCTCGGCCGACCGTTTCCTGATGTCGCAAAAGGTCGAGGCGCAGACGCTGCGGGCCTTCGCCAACAACCAGGGCTACCAGATCAGGGGCGACATGCGCATCGGCGGTGTTCCCGCGACCGCCGAGATGCACCGCAACAGCGGGGATCCCGATGCCGAGGTCAAGCTGCAGGCGACACTGGACGATGCGGCGCGCAATCGCCTCGGCTGGGAAACCGCCGGCAGCCTGGTCGGCCCGGTAGGGGTCAAGGTGGGCGGCCGCATCGGCCTCGGGGGCGACCAGGACAACCGGCTCGCGGTCGAGGCCGACTTCACCCAGGCCAAGATCGAAAACCTCCTTCCGGGCTGGATCAAAATGACGGGCCGGCCGGCGCGCGCGACCTTCAATTACGCCGGCAAGGGGAAGGCGGGCCGCTTCGAGGACGTGGTATTCGACGGTGCCGGCGCCTCGATCAGGGGTAACGCCGAAACCGACGCCAATGGCGATCTGCTCACCGCCAATTTTCCGGTGTTCGGAATGTCCGATGGCGACAAGGCCTCGCTCCGGGTCGAGCGTACGCCGGACAACCTCTACAAGGCGGTCATCCGCGGCGACGTCTATGACGGCCGCGGATTCGTCAAGGCGTCCATGTCGGGAGCGAGCAGCGATCCCAAGCAGCGTCGGCCCGGGATCGACTTCGACCTCGACGCGAAGTTGGGAGCGATCGTGGGCCTCAAGGGCGAGGCGCTGCGCGGTGTCGATCTGCACCTGTTGCGCCGCGGCGGCACGGTGCGCAACCTGGCTCTCAACGCCAAGATCGGCGACGGCAATCTCACCGGCGAGATGCGGGGACGCCCGGGCGAGCGGCAGGTGGTGTACATCGAATCGACCGACGCTGGAGCGCTGTTCCGTTTCACCGACGTTTATTCGCGGATGATCGGCGGGCAGATGTGGGTGGCGCTGGACCCCCCGAATTCGGACGGCACCGCGCAGGACGGCCTGCTCAATGTCAGCGATTTCACCGTGCGCGGAGAGGCCGCGCTCGATCGCATCGTCGCCGGCGCGCCGAACGGCGCCGCCAACGGCGTCCAGTTCTCGCGCATGCGGGTGGGCTTCACCCGCGCCCCCGGCAGAATGTCGATACACGAGGGCCTGGTCAGCGGTCCCATGGTCGGCGCGACCATCGACGGCTTGATGGACTACGCCAACAACGAATTACACATGCGCGGCACCTTCGTGCCGCTCTACGGGCTCAACACCGCATTCGGGGAAATCCCGATCGTCGGCTTCTTTCTCGGCGCCAAGGAGGGGCTGATCGGCAGCATGACCTACGAGGTGGTCGGCTCGCCCGGCGCGCCCACGCTGCACGTCAATCCGATCTCGATGGTGGCGCCCGGCTTCGTGCGCAAGTTCTTCGAATTCCCGAGCAACATGCCGGGCGACCGGTTCCCCGATCCACGGCAATGATGGTGACCCGTGATGCCTTGAAGAAAGCCAATGCCAGGTTAGCCCGTGAGCGCGAGGGTGGTCCGATCGCCGTGGCTGCGCGCTATGACCGACGCAGTGGGCGGGTGGTCGTGGGGTTGAGCAGCGGCATCGACGTGATGTTCGCGCCGGACCGTGCGCAGGGCTTGGAAGGCGCCAAGCCTGCCCAACTCGGCACCATCGAGATCAGCCCGTCCGGCCTCGGCCTGCACTTTCCCAAGCTCGACGCCGACCTCTGTTTGCCGGCCCTGCTGGCGGGCTGGCTGGGGTCCGCACGCTGGATGGCAGCGCGGATGGGCGAGCGGGGAGGCCGCGCCCGCGGCGCGGCAAAGCGCAGCGCGAGCCGCGAAAATGGCAAGCTCGGCGGGCGGCCCCGCAAGGTGGTGCGAGGCTGACGGTCACGCATACGGTGATGTCGTTGATCTTGAGGCCCGTTTTTCAAGAATAAGGGGAGTTCAATCCTGTGCACCACCAACCGGCCTAAGCAGGACATCCTGCTTGCCACGCGACAGCTTTATCACCCCATCTGTGGTCACATCGTGCCAAGTTAACTTCGCGTGCTCGTCAACCACGACTCTGTCATTCACCCTCAGACCGCCCTGTTTTATCCGATCGCGCGCTTCACGTTTCGAGGAAACGAGTTGGGTTATATTAGCAAAGGCTGTGAGCACGCCCACGCCGCGGTCAAGATCATCTCGCGGTATATCAAAGGTGCGCATGCTCGCTGTTAGGTTGGGCGAGGACATATCAGGCGAGCCTACAGTAATCGACATCGGACCGAACTCGCGCTTCTGGAAGGCTTGGCCCGCGGTCGCTGCGGCCGCAATGGCCGCGGCGCGCCCGTGGACGAGTGCGGTCGCCTCGGTGGCAAGCACCTTCTTGGCGTCGTTTATCTCCTGACCCTGCAGTCTGGCGAGCCGCTCGATCTCGTCGAGCGGCAGCACCGTGAACAGCTTGAGGAAACGCACGACGTCGCTGTCCTCTCTATTGCGCCAGTATTGCCAATAGTCGTACGGGCTCGTCATTTCGGGGTCGAGCCATACAGTGCCAGCGGCAGTCTTGCCCATCTTGGCG
>Ga0302324_100013463_pt1 | contig 16587 bp, 11 predicted proteins | sample Palsa_T0_1_FD_201949 | JGI IMG/M metagenome (GOLD analysis project Ga0302324, IMG submission 201949) | Peat permafrost microbial communities from Stordalen Mire near Abisko, Sweden - Palsa_T0_1 | ecosystem: Environmental > Terrestrial > Soil > Palsa > Peat permafrost | place: Sweden: Abisko...
AACTGATCACGCCGGTGGCCATGGAAAAAGGATTACGGTTTGCGATCCGCGAAGGCGGCCATACGGTAGGCGCGGGAACGATTGCGGAGATTATTCAGTGAGGCGGCTTCTAGCTACTAGCCTCTAGCTACTAGCTAAAGCCGCATTTGATTTGCTAGAAGCTAGCAGCTAGGAGCTAGCAGCTAAGTTAGGAGCTGTTTTTATGCCCCGAGAAATTGTGACATTACAGTGTGGTGACTGCAAAGAGCGGAACTACTCGACGACCAAGAATCGGAAGACGACGACCGAGCGCTTGGAACTCAAGAAGTTCTGCAACCGTTGCCGCAAGCACACGCCGCACAAGGAAGTTAAGTAGATTGGGTAATTGGGAAATTTTGTAATTGTGTAATTGAAAACCGGAGGCTGCGATTTTCAAATTACACAATTACTCAATTACCAAATTTCTCAATCAGATTCAGGGGCGTAAGCTCAACGGTTAAACTGTCGGTCTCCAAAACCGAACTTGGGGGTTCGAATCCCTCCGCCCCTGCCAGAGTTCTTGGAGAGAAGTAAAGCTGAGCGGAAGCCGGGAGCAGGAATGGCAGTCGAGACGAAAAAAATGTCGAATTTAGTGGCAGCGGGCGGCAATTTTGGCGACCAGATCAAGTCCTGGCCGGAGCGCATCAGGACGTTTTATAACGACGTACGCACCGAAATGCGCAAGGTCACCGCGCCCACGTGGAAGGAAGTTCAAGCGACCACCACGGTGGTTGTGATTACGGTTTTCCTGTTCGCGCTGTACTTCGCCGTGATCGACTTCTTTATTCAGCGGGGCGTGACGGCTCTATTCGGGGCTTTCAGGGTTCACTGAGCAATGTTCGCCGAACCAAGCTGAGAGCGCCGGCGCGGACTGCGTAGCTGAAGGAAGCGGCTGGCCGGGAAGAAGCATCCACAATATGCAAGACGAAGAAAAAAACGAAACTACGACAGCCGGAGAAGGCGAACAGCATTCTCCCGCGGACGCAACCACGGCCACCGCCGAGGCGCCCAAGAACCCGAACATGAAGTGGTACATCATCCACTCCTACTCGGGCTTTGAGCGCAAGGTGAAAGAGTCTCTGGAGTCGCGGGTCGCGGCCTTCGGGCTGCAGGAGAAGATCGGCAAAGTGCTGATCCCCACTGAATCCGTGACCGAGGTGCGCGGCGGCAAGAAGTACACCTCCGAGCGCATGTTCTATCCCGGCTACGTGCTGGTTGAAATGGACATGGACGATCACGTCTGGCACGTGGTGAAGTCGACGCCGCGCGTCACCGGATTTGTCGGCACCGGCCAGCAGCCGACGCCGTTATCCGAGGAAGAAGTCCAGCACATCGTCTACAAAGTGGCCGACAGCCGCGAGAAGCCGAAGCTCAAGGTCAAGTTCGAGAAGCAGGAATCGGTGCGCATCACGGAAGGTCCGTTCGCCAGCTTCACCGGCATTGTCGACGAAGTGAACGAAGACCGCGAAACTTTGAAGGTCATGGTGACAATTTTCGGCCGCTCCACCCCGGTGGAACTGGAGTTCAACCAGGTAGAGAAGGTCGCGTAGGACAGTTTCTGGTTTCAAGTTTCTAGTTTCGAGAAGGCGAGCTTCAGGTCGTCGGGCCGAAAATCCTAGACCCGGAATTGAAGCGGAAGAGAGATCATGGCAAAAAAAGTTACAGGTTTCGTAAAGCTGCAGATCGCCGCCGGCAAGGCGACTCCGGCGCCCCCGGTTGGCCCGGCGCTCGGCCAGGCGCAGATCAACATCATGGAGTTCTGCAAGCAGTTCAACGCCAGAACCAACCAGAAAGAAATGGAAGGGCTAATCATCCCGGTCGTGGTGTCGGTATACAGCGACCGCTCCTTCACCTTCATCACCAAGACGCCGCCGGCCTCGATCCTGCTGAAGCGTGCGGCGGGCATCGCCAAAGGCTCGGGCGTGCCCAACAAGGACAAAGTCGGCAAAGTCACGGCCCGGCAGATCGAGGACATCGCGAAACAAAAAATGCCCGACCTGAATGCCGCCTCGGTCGAGACCGCCATCAAAAGCATCCGCGGCACGGCAAGGTCGATGGGAATTGAAGTAGTCGGATAAGAATTTGGTAATTGGGGAATTGAATACATTGAGTAATTGGGAAATTGAGTAATTGTGTAATTTGGAGCGGCTCTACGGTTTTCAATTTCTCAATTACCAAATTTCTCAATTACTAAATTGTCAAATGCACCACGGCTGACGGAGCAACGATCAACGGTGGGAGACAAGGAAAAACCGAATGAGCAAAAAAGAAGGAAAAAACATCGCCAAGGCGCACTCCGCAGTCGAGAAGCGCCCCTACGTTTTGCAGGATGCGGTCCCACTCCTGCAGAAAGTCAAGTTCGCCAAATTCGACGAGACGGTCGAGATCACGCTGCGCCTGGGAGTCGATCCCAAGCACGCCGACCAGATGGTCCGTGGCACGGTCGTCCTGCCGCATGGTCTCGGCAAGTCGAAGAAAGTTCTGGTCATCGCCACCGGCGACAAGATTAAGGAAGCCGAAGCGGCGGGTGCCGATTTCTTCGGCGGCGAAGAAATGGTCGAGAAGATCACCAAGGAAAACTGGACCGACTTCGACGCCCTGATCGCCACGCCGGACGTGATGAAATCCGTCGGACGCCTGGGCAAAGTTCTCGGGCCCAAGGGACTGATGCCCAATCCGAAGACGGGCACGGTTACCTTCGACGTGGGCAAGGCGGTGCAGGAAGTGAAGGCCGGCAAAGTCGAATTCCGCACCGACAAGACCGCGCTGGTGCACGTGCCAGTCGGAAAGATTTCGTTTACGTCCGACAAGCTGATCGAGAATGCGACCGTCGTGATCACCAGCGTGATCAAGGCCAAGCCGTCGGTGGCCAAGGGCAAGTACATCAAGGGCTGCTTCCTCAGTTCGACGATGGGTCCCGGGATTTCTCTGGACGTGACTCCGATCGAGACTGCGGCGAAGGCCTAAACGTTGCTGCGCGACGCGGACAGCCGAGGGCGGCTGTCCCCACATTAAGATCAGGATCAGAAGGATAGAACAATGCCAGTTACCAAAGCCAAGAAGACAGCGCAGGTTGAAAAGCTGACCAAAGACCTGAAGAATGTATCCAACGTGGTGGTGGCCACCTACACCAAGATGACCGTGCCTCAGGACTATGAACTGCGCAAGGTGCTGCGCGTGGCGGGCGCGAAATATCAGGTGGTCAAGAACACGCTGGCCGAGAAGGCCGCCAAGGGAACTCCGGTCGAGGGCGCCCTGAAAGACCTGTCGGGCGTGACCTCGATTGCCTACACCACGGGCGATCCGGTGGCCATGGCCAAGGCGCTCACCAAGTACGCCAAAGACATGCCCGAGTTCACTTTCAAAGTTGGCGTGGTCGAAGGCCGCGTGGTCACGATCAAAGAAATCGAAGCCCTGGCGACGATGCCGTCGAAGGAAGAACTGTATTCGAAGCTCCTGTTCCTGATCAGCTCTCCGGCGCAGCGTCTGGTGACCGTGATGAACGCCGTCGGCCGCGATGTGGCCGTCGTGCTTGGCCAGGGTGTCGAAAAGGGCAAGTTCAAGGAAGCGTAACGAAATTGAGTAATTGGGGAATTGAGAAATTGTGTAATTGAAAATCTGCCGGCAGCCGGCCTTTCAAATTACCCAATTACAAAATTACTCAATTACACAATCGAAACGGGTTTGGTTGTCGGTGGTTCAAGGGTTGCGCGGGTCGTTCTCAAGCGTTGTCTGGCGCGAGAGAAATAGCCCCAGTCGCACTGGAAACCTGAACCGCGGGTAACGAAAGCAGCACGCAATAGCAGGGCAAAGAATTCAAAAAACACTGGAGAACTAACATGGCGGATCTACAACAACTCGAGGATTCAATCGTAGGCTTGTCGCTGCTCGACGCAGCGGCGCTGGTAAAGAAGCTCGAAGCGCGTCTGGGCGTGTCGGCAGCGGCGGCGGCCCCGGTGATGGTGGCGGGCGGCGCGGCGGCAGGTGGAGCAGCGGCCCCGGCGGAAGAGAAGACCGAATTTGCCGTCGTGCTCAAAGAAGTCGGCGCCAACAAAATCAACGTCATCAAGGCTGTCCGCGAAGTCACCAGCCTGGGCCTGAAAGAAGCCAAAGAACTGGTCGATGGAGCGCCCAAGACCGTGAAAGAGGGCGTCTCCAAGGACGAAGCTGAGACCATCAAGAAGAAGTTCACCGAAGCCGGCGCCGTGGTTGAAGTGAAATAAGGGTTTATGTGGGGCGGACACTCCTGTCCGCCTGCTTTTGACTTTGCCTTTAGGTTTTAGATCCAAGGTCAAAAACAAGACCAAGAGCAGCGGGCAAGAGTGCGCGCTCCACATTTTTCCCAAAAAAGCACCGATCTCGGTGCAAAATCGTTATTGTTTCACGTTCTTAGTTGTGAGTCCGGGGCGGCGATGTTAGCATCTATATCGACGTCGCTTCGCTTGGCCTCACTCAATCGCGAGCGATGGCTCGCAAGGGAAGTTTTTGGACGGGCTGCTTCGCGGGCAGGCGAAGCGGAAACAGGCCGGAGAACTGGCGCGAAAGAATTCAAATCAAAAAGGGCGAAACGCCTTGGTTGGCGTCTGCGGGAACGACTGTCCCTGCAGGCGCCCCATCGCTTTTTCCGGCTGCTCGATACATCTGCAAGGTTCTGGTTCCATGTTGTTCAGGTTTAAACAGGCAGGGTTCTAACAGGTATAGGTACCGCGGCGCGGTTTTCGACAAGAAAACCTGCGCCCCACTATCCGCGGTTTGGCGCGGCCTTCGGCTGTGCCCGAGATTGGGAGTCTCTTGACGATGAAAAATGCCTTCCGCAAACGTTTCGATTTTTCCAAAATTCCAGCCACCATCCAGATCCCGAACCTCATCGAGGTTCAGAAGCGCTCCTACGACCGCTTCCTGCAGATGGACAAACTGCCCAGCGAGCGCGAAGACGGCGGCTTGCAGGCGGTGTTTCAGTCCGTGTTTCCCATCACCGACTTTCGCAACGTATCACAACTTGAGTTTGTGGATTACGCCATTGGTAACTGGGAGTGCAAGTGCGGTCATCTCAAGGGCCTGCACCACCTCCGCACCACTTGCAAGAATTGCGGCAACACCGTCATTACCGACCCGTTCCATCCCGGCGAAGTGCTGTGCGGCAAGTGCGGCACCTACAACGCCAACACGCCCGACTTCTGCAACAAGTGCGGCGACCCGGTGGGACTGCAACTGAAGTACGACGTTGCCGAGTGCGAAGAGCGCGGCATGACTTATTCCGCGCCGCTCAAGGTCACGATGCGTCTGACGATTTTTGACAAGGACGCTGAGACCGGCAACCGCTCCATCCGCGACATTAAAGAGCAGGAAGTTTTCTTCGGCGACGTTCCCCTGATGACGCAGAACGGGACTTTCATCATCAACGGCACCGAACGAGTAATCGTCAGCCAGTTGCACCGCTCGCCTGGCGTGTTCTTCGAAACCGCCAACAACCGCACCTACTTCCTCGGCAAGATCATTCCCTACCGCGGATCGTGGGTCGAGTTCGAATACGACCAGAAGAATGTGCTCTACGTCCGTATTGACCGCAAGCGCAAATTCCTGGGGACGATTTTCCTGCGCGCCCTGGGCCTGCGCTCCGGCGAAGACATTCTGAAAGCCTTCTACACCACCGACCGCATCACCATCCGCGACAAGAAGCTTTACTGGACGCTCGATCCGGCCAGCGAGAAGCCCACGAACCTGCTGGGCATGAAGCTTGCCCACAGCATCAAGAACAAGTCGGGCGACGAAATCGCGCACTCCGGCCGCAAGATCAACGCTCAGATTCTCAAGGACATCCAAAAGGCGAAGATCAGCGAAATCGAAATCGACATTACCGACCTCGAAGGCGCGTGGACGGCCGGCGACATCGTCGACACCACCACCGGCGAAGTCATGCTCGAAGCCAACTCCGAGCTGACCTCCGACAAGGTTTCGAAGATTCTCGATTCCGGCGTCGTTGAAATGGGGCTGTTCTTCCCCGAACGCGACGACGTAGGCACGGTCATCAGCCAGACCCTGAAGCGCGACGCGGTCAAGACGCCGCAGGAAGCGCTGATCGAAATCTACCGCAAACTGCGTCCCGGCGATCCGCCGACGCTCGATACGGCGACGGCCCTGTTCCATGGCATGTTCTTCGACCCGCGCAAGTATGATTTCTCGCGCGTGGGCCGCTTGAAGTTCAACATCAAACTGCACGAGAACCAGGATTTCACCTCGCTCGACAAGCGCACGCTCGATCCCGACGATTTCTACGCCACCATTGCGTACCTGCTGAAGCTGCGCAAGAGCATTGGCGCGGTCGACGACATCGATCACCTGGGCAACCGCCGCGTGCGCGCGGTCGGCGAGTTGATGGAGAACCAGTTCCGCATCGGCCTGGTCCGCATGGAACGCGCCATCAAAGAAAAAATGTCGGTCTACCAGGAAATGTCGACCGCCATGCCGCACGACCTGGTCAACGCCAAACCGGTGATGGCCGCGATCCGCGAATTCTTCGGATCGTCGCAGCTCTCGCAGTTCATGGATCAGACCAATCCGCTCTCCGAGATCACGCACAAGCGGCGTCTTTCGGCCCTTGGGCCGGGCGGTCTCTCTCGTGAGCGCGCCGGATTCGAAGTCCGCGACGTTCACCCCACGCACTACGGCCGCATCTGCCCGATTGAGACGCCGGAAGGTCCGAACATCGGCCTGATCTCGTCGTTGAGCTGCTACGCCCGCATCAACGACTACGGCTTCATCGAGTCGCCTTATCGCAAAATCAAGGGCGGACGCGTCATCGACTACGTCACCGTGGTCAACGTCGGCGACAGTGACCACAAGGTCGGCGATCACATGGAGAAACATGAGATCGAGAAGATCAACAACGACTTAAAAGAAAAGCGCAAGAAGCCGGCGACGATTGAGCCGTTCTCCTTCTATCTCTCCGCCTGGGAAGAAGATCGCCACACCATCGCGCAGGCCAATGTCGAACTCGACGACAAAGGCAAAATCGTTGCCGAGCTGGTCAACGCCCGTAAGGCCGGCAACTTCGTGCTGGTCAGCCGCGATGAAGTCGATTACGTCGACGTCAGCCCCAAGCAGCTCGTCTCTGTGGCCGCCTCGCTCGTGCCGTTCCTCGAACACGACGACGCGAACCGCGCACTGATGGGCGCGAATATGCAACGCCAATCCGTTCCGCTGTTGCGAGCTCAGGCTCCGATCGTCGGTACCGGAATGGAAGGCGTCACCGCGCGCGATTCCGGCGCAGTCGTTCTCGCTCGCCGCAACGGCATCATCGATTCGGTCGACTCCGAGCGCATCATCGTTCGAGTCGAAGGCGAGCACCATCCCACGCAGCTGTCGCGTGAAGTGGGCAGCGACATCTACCAGCTCACCAAGTTCAAGCGTTCCAACCAGAACACTTGCATCAACCAGAAGCCGGTCGTCAAAAAAGGTCAGCGCGTGCTGAAAGGCGAGATCATCGCCGACGGTCCCTGCACCGATCACGGCGAGCTGGCGCTGGGGCGCAACGTCCTGGTCGCCTTCATGCCGTGGCGCGGCTACAACTTCGAGGACGCGATTCTGGTCTCCGAAAAGATGGTGAAAGAGGATTACTACACCTCTCTCCACATCGAGGAATACGAAATCGAAGCCCGCGACACCAAGCTGGGTCCGGAAGAAGTTACGCGCGACATTCCCAACGTCAGCGAGTCCATGCTTCGGAACCTGGACGAAGCGGGCGTGATTCGCATCGGAGCCAGCATTAAGCAGGGCGACATCCTCGTCGGCAAAGTAACGCCCAAGGGTGAAACTCAGCTCACGCCAGAAGAAAAACTGCTACGCGCCATCTTCGGCGAAAAAGCCGGTGACGTGCGCGATGCGTCCCTTTACTGCCCGCCGGGCATTGAGGGCGTCATCGTCGACGTGAAAATCTTCTCGCGCAAGGGCCAGGAAAAGGACGAGCGCGCCAAGTTCATCGAAGGCACGCAGATCGCCAAGCTCGAGAAAAACCTCTCGGACGAAATCCGGATTCTCACCGACGAGCGCCTGAAGCGCCTGGAAAACATCCTGGGCGGCAAAGAGGTGCAAGCCGACCTGCACGACGAGCGCACCAACAAGCGTCTGCTGGTCAAGGGCAACGTCCTCAATCGCGACGAGATCGAGCGCATCTCCACCCGCAACCTGAAGCGCATTAAGTATGCCGATAAGGACCCGCGGGTGAATGAGCAGATCGACGAGATCGAAGAGATGACCTCCCGTCAGATCGATGTGCTCAAGAAAATCGTCAACGAGAAAAAAGAAAAACTCACTAAGGGCGACGAGCTGCCCCCGGGCGTCATCAAGCTGGTCAAGGTCTACATCGCCATGAAGCGCAAGCTGAGTGTCGGTGACAAGATGGCCGGCCGCCACGGCAACAAGGGCGTGATCGCGCGCATTCTGCCCGAGGAAGACATGCCGTACCTCGAAGACGGAACGCCCGTGGAAATCGTCCTCAACCCGCTTGGCGTGCCGTCCCGTATGAATGTCGGCCAGATTCTCGAAACCCATCTGGGATGGGCCGGCTTCGTGCTCGGCGAAAAGATCACGAATCTGCTCAAAGAGAACACGCGCACCGAAGCCATCCGCCGCGAGTTGAAAGTGTTGTTCAAAGACTCGCAGCTGGCAGACATAATCTCGGACATGTCCGACGACGAACTGGAAGCCGTGGCCCCGACCCTGGCCAAGGGCGTGTTCATGGGCTCGCCGGTATTCGATGGCGCGAAGGAAGGCGAGATCAAGGCGCTGCTCGAACACGCCGGTCTGCCGACCTCGGGCAAAACTACGCTGCACGACGGCATGACGGGCGACCAGTTCGAACAGCCCGTCACCGTCGGCTACATCTACATGCTGAAGCTGTCGCATCTGGTGGACGACAAGATTCACGCGCGCTCCATCGGACCCTATTCTTTGATCACCCAACAACCCTTGGGCGGCAAAGCGCAGTTCGGCGGGCAGCGTTTCGGAGAAATGGAAGTCTGGGCCCTCGAAGCCTACGGCGCAGCGTTCATCCTGCAGGAGCTGCTGACGGCGAAGTCAGACGACGTATACGGCCGCACCAAGATCTACGAGGCCATCGTCAAGGGCGAAGCCGCCATGGAGCCCGGCGTACCGGAATCGTTCAACGTGCTGATCCGCGAGCTGCAGTCGCTCTGCCTCGATGTGGAACTGATCAAGGCAGGCGAGAAAAAGCCCACGGCCAGCGCCGCGGCAGACTAAGAACTAGTGGCCAGTGATCAGTGGCCAGTAACACACTGACGCTGGCTGCCGCCATCGCGAAAGTTTTGAAGAAAACGTTTCGTACGGTAGCAGCTCTCGACCGCCGCGAAACATAAAACACTGGCCGCTGATCACCGATCACTGGCCACTGCGAGAGCAGGAAGCGGAGGACCACCTTGTTTCGTTCGAGCCCTTTCGAAATGGCAAATGTGATCGCGGACTTTGATGCCATCCGCATCAGTCTGGCGTCCCCGGAAAAAATCCGCAGCTGGTCGCACGGCGAAGTCACCAAGCCCGAGACCATCAACTACCGCACCTTCAAACCGGAGCGCGACGGCCTGTTCTGCGCCCGCATCTTTGGCCCGGTCACCGACTGGGAATGCCTCTGCGGCAAGTACAAGCGCATGAAGCATCGCGGAGTCATCTGCGACAAGTGCGGCGTGGAGGTCACGCTCTCCAAAGTCCGCCGCGAACGCCTCGGCCACATTGAGCTGGCGTCGCCCTGCTCGCACGTGTGGTTCTTCAAAGGACTGCCCAGCCGCATTGGGCACCTGCTCGACATTTCGCTGCGTGACCTCGAATCCGTTCTCTACTTCGAGGCCTACGTCGTAGTCGAGCCCGGCGACGCTCCGGTCAAAGAGCGCGAAGTCATCAAGGACGAAGCCAAATTCCGCGAACTCGACCAGCAGTACCGTCCCGCCGGCTTCAAGGCGATGATGGGCGCGGAAGCAATCAAAGAACTTCTCAAGCGCGTCGACACCGACGGCCTGTCCGTCGAGCTGCGCGAGAAGATGAAGAACGAGAGCTCGCTGCAGAAGCGGCTCAAGTACGCCAAGCGCCTGAAAGTGGTCGAGGCCTTCCGCAAGAGCGGCAACAAGCCGCACTGGATGATCCTCGACGTCATTCCGGTCATTCCGCCGGAGCTGCGCCCCCTGGTTCCACTCGATGGCGGCCGCTTCGCGACCTCCGACTTGAACGATCTCTATCGCCGCGTCATCAACCGCAACAACCGGTTGAAGAAGCTGATGGACCTGCACGCTCCGGAAGTCATCGTGCGCAACGAAAAGCGCATGCTGCAGGAAGCCGTCGACGCCCTGTTCGACAACGGACGCCGTGGCCGCGTGCTGCGTGGCGCCAACAACCGTCCTCTCAAATCGCTATCCGACACGCTGAAAGGCAAGCAGGGCCGCTTCCGCCAGAACCTGCTCGGCAAACGCGTCGACTACTCCGGACGTTCCGTCATCGTGGTCGGCCCCGAACTCAAGCTGCACCAGTGCGGACTGCCCAAGAAGATGGCGCTCGAACTCTTCAAGCCGTTCATCTATCACCGGCTCGAGCAGACCGGCAACGTCACCACCATCAAGCAAGCGAAAGAAATGGTCGAGCAGCAGGAGCCCATCGTCTGGGACATCCTGGAAGAAGTTATTAAAGACCATCCGGTCATGCTGAACCGCGCTCCTACCCTCCATCGCCTGGGCATTCAGGCGTTTGAGCCGGTGCTGGTCGAAGGCAAGGCCATCAAGATTCACCCGCTGGTCTGCACCGCGTTCAACGCCGACTTCGACGGCGACCAGATGGCGGTCCACATTCCGCTGTCTCCGGAAGCCCAGGTCGAAGCCAGCGTGCTGATGCTGGCCTCCCACAACATTCTTTCGCCCGCTTCCGGCCAGCCCATCACCGTGCCCACACAGGACATGGTGCTCGGCCTGTATTACCTGACCAAAGCCAAGCCCGGCGCGAAAGGTGAAGGCCGTGCCTTTGCGAACGTGGAAGAAGTCTTGATGGCCCTCGATGCTGGCGCAGTCGAAACGCTATCCCCGATCCGCCTGCGCTACTCGGGCGAACTGATTGACCTGACCACGGCCTACGACGATCAGGACATCATTCACACCGAGCCGGTCAATGTCGAAGGTTCGTTCATCAACACGACCGTCGGCCGCGCGATTCTGAACGATCATCTGCCGAAAAACATCCCCGGCAGCAGCGACCGTATGCCCTACATCAACGGGCTTCTCAAGAAAAAAGGCATTGGCGCGCTGGTGAACTATTGCTATCTGCGCTTCGCGCTCGAGACCACGGTCAAGATGCTCGACGAAGTCAAGACGCTGGGCTTCCAGTTCGCCACCCGCTCCGGCCTCTCCATCGGCATCGACGACATGGTCATCCCCGACAGCAAGAAGACGCTGGTCAAGGACGCCGAGAAACAAGTCGTCGCCGTGCAGCAGCAGTATCTCGACGGCGCCATCACCAACGGCGAGCGCTACAACAAAGTCATCGAAATCTGGTCGGCGATCACGGAAAAAGTGGCCGACGAGATGTTCGGTGAAATGCAGCGCCGCGACAAGGAAGGCGACCTCAACCCGATTTACGTCATGGCCGACTCCGGCGCCCGCGGATCGAAACAGCAGATTCGACAGCTCTCCGGCATGCGCGGCCTGATGGCCAAGCCTTCCGGCGAAATTATCGAGTCGCCCATCACGGCCAACTTCCGTGAGGGCCTCACGGTGCTGGAATACTTCGTCTCGACTCACGGCGCACGCAAAGGCCTGGCCGATACGGCGCTCAAGACGGCCGATTCCGGCTATCTCACCCGCCGCCTGGTCGACGTTGCCCAAGACGTAATCATCAGCGAGTACGATTGCGGCACGGTCGACGGCATCTACGTGCAAGGCATCGTCGAAGCCGGCGAGATCATCGAAGCGCTGCGTGACCGCATCATCGGCCGCGTGTCGCTCGAAAAAATCAAGGACTATGACGGCAACGTCATCGTCGATATCAACCAGGAAATTACCGAAGACCTCGCCGGAGCGATTCAGGCGGCCGGCATCGAGCGGGTGAAAATCCGTTCCGTGCTGACCTGCGAATCGAAACGCGGAGTCTGCGTCATGTGCTACGGCCGCAACCTGGCTTCCGGACGCCTCGTCGAACTCGGCGAAGCCACCGGCGTCATCGCGGCGCAGTCCATCGGCGAACCTGGAACCCAGCTCACCATGCGTACCTTCCACATCGGTGGTACGGCATCGCGAGTGTCCGAGCAGTCGCGCCTCGATGCCAAGAACAACGGCAACGTGCGCTTCATCGGATTGCAGACGGTCAAAGCCAAGTCAGGGAACCTGGTCGTGATGAACCGCCAAGGTTCGATCGCGGTCGTCGACGACAAGAACCGCGAGCGTGAGCGTTACTCGGTCGTGTACGGCGCCAAGCTGCTGGTCAACGACGGCGATCCGGTCAAGCTCGGCCAGGTCATGGTCGAGTGGGATCCTTATACCTTCGCCATCCTGACGGAAATCGGCGGCACCATCCAGTTCAAGGACTTGCAGGAAGGCGTGACGTTACATGAAGAGGTAGACGAAGTCACCGGCCTGTCGCGTCACGTGGTCGGCGATTCGCCTGACGAGAAGCGCCAGCCTGCCATCGTCATCAAAGGCAAGGCCAGCAAACGCTACCTCATGCCATCGCGCGCTCACCTCATGGTGCAGGACGGCGACACCGCTTCGCCGGGCGACGTGCTGGCGAAGATTCCGCGTGAGACCACCAAAACGAAAGACATCACCGGTGGTCTGCCGCGCGTAGTCGAACTGTTCGAAGCCCGCAAGCCGCATGAAACCGCGGTCATCAGCGAAATCGATGGCACGGTCAAATTCGGCGAGGTCTCGAAAGGCCAGCGCAAAATCTACGTGGTCGCCGACAACGGCACCGAAAAAGAATATTCGGTTCCGCGCGGCGTTCACATCAACGTGCAGGAAGGCGAGCGTATGAAGGCCGGCGAACCTTTGATGGATGGCCCGCTCAACCCGCACGACATCCTGGCCGTGCTCGGCGAAAAAGAACTGCAATCTTACCTGGTGAACGAAATCCAGGAAGTCTACCGCCTGCAGGGCGTCAACATCTCCGACAAGCACATTGAAGTGATTGTCCGCCAGATGATGCGCTGGGTGAAGGTCGAAGACGTGGGCGACACCCGGTTCCTGCTCGAAGAGCAGACCGACAAGTTCGCCTTCCGCGAAGAGAACGAGCGCGTGATTGCGCAGGGCGGCAAGCCGGCCACCGGCCGTCCGCTGCTGCTGGGCATCACCAAAGCATCGCTCTCCACCGACTCCTTCATTTCGGCGGCGTCGTTCCAGGAGACTACGCGCGTGCTCACCGAAGCCAGCATCAACGGCAAGGTGGATCACCTGCGCGGCCTGAAAGAGAACGTCATCGTCGGTCGCCTCATCCCGGCCGGAACCGGCATGGAGTACTACCGCAACGTGCGCCTCTCGCCCGAAATGGAAGAGGCCGCGGCGAAAGTACAGGCGGAAGTCTCGGCGGCGTACGAAGAAGCCGAGCGCGCTCTCGAAATGATGCGTCACGAGGGCGAAACCGACGATCTGCCCGCGGAACTTCCCGCGGTCGAGTAGTCGAAGCTTGATGCATGATTCGGGGGCGAAGTCATTTCGCCCCCGAACCTGCTTCTAGAGTGGTCCAATGACACATGCACGCCAACCCCCAGCGCTTGCGCTTTGAGAAACGCCGCCAGGACAGCAACGAACTTCCCTCTTTGCGTCCAGTGCCTCCAGGCCCTAATCTAGACCAGCGCATGCTACGCTTCCTCCGCCTCTTGTGGCTCGCCTTCTGGCGGGCTTTTGTCCATGACGCCTTCGCCACCGCCAAGGCCTCGGCCTACTCCATGATTTTTACCTTCTTCCCGGTCCTGTTGATCATCGGCTCGGGCCTGACCAACTGGCGTAAGGGAGCTCCCTACCTGCGGGAAATTTCCTACGCCCTCGGCAGCATCCTGCCCGCGGGCGGCACTACCGCTCTAAGCTATTTGGCGGGAGCGGCGCAGCATCCCGTGAGCCTGGTGACGACCACTTCCGTAGTCACTCTCTGGACCGCATCCGGCGTCATGATTTCCTGGATGGACGGTTTCCGCCGCTGCTACGAGCTGCCGAAAACCTGGGGCCTCGTCCAAGAGCGCCTCATCGCCTTCCTGCTGGTCATTTTCGCGCTGGTCCCCATGACCTTTGCCACGCTGCTGGTAGCTGTGGGCAGCAAGTTCGAGGCTCGCCTTCTGCCTTACGTCGACCCCGACTTCGGCCTCTACGTTTTCCTGCTGTGGGGCGCGATGCGCTGGCTGATCGCCACCCTCACCAGCATCGCGGTCATTGCGCTCATCTACCATCACGCCGTCCCCCGTACCCAGCCCTGGCACAGCGTCATGCCGGGCGCCATGCTCGCGACCGTGCTCTGGTTCTCCACCACCATTGGCTTTCGCGCCTACCTGCAGCATTTCGGCAACTTCGCCACCGTTTACGGCTCGCTCGGCGCGGCCATGGCCCTGCTGCTCTGGATGTACCTGATTTCTCTGGTCGTTCTCGTCGGCGCGGAATTCAATGCCCTGCTGTTCCCCCGAGCCATGCTGGGCAAAGAACTTACGGCGGTCAACGGCCCCAAGGCGTAGAGAACGCCGCATATACCGTTGTGGAAGAGCGGCGCTTTAGAGCTTGCCCTGAGCGAAGCCGAAGGGGCCGCGTCAGCATGCCAGATAAAGCGGGGCTTTAGCCCCGGAATCCCGCGAGCATTGCTCAAGATTTTGAAGCGGATGTTGTAACCTACCGATAGCACTCTCTGAGTCCGGAGACACATTGAACCAGACGCCAGCATCAACCGCGGGAGTTCCCTCTGCGCCCCGCCGCGCGAAAATCATCTGCACCATCGGTCCCGCCTGCAATACCGAGGCCGCCATGCGCGATCTCCTCCGCCTCGGCATGGATATAGCTCGCCTCAACTTCTCTCACGGCACGCACGAAGACCACGCTCTCAACATCCAGCGCCTGCGCCGCGCCGCCGAGCGCGAAGGCCGCACCGTCTGCATCCTCCAGGACCTGCAGGGCCCGAAAATCCGCACCGGCCAACTGGAGCGCCACGAGCCCGTCCAACTGAAGTCCGGCACGGTCGTGACCATCACGCCGCAAGATGTGCCCGGCACCGCCGCGCGCATCTCCACCACCTTCCCCGATCTCGCCCGCGAACTCACTGCCGGCGCCCGCATCTTACTCAGTGACGGCCTGATCGAACTGCGCGTGCGCGGCGTCCGCGGCGACGACGTGCTCTGCGACGTCCTCAACGGCGGCATCCTGGGCGAGCACAAAGGCATCAATCTCCCCGGCATCGCCCTCTCGATTCCCGCCCTCACAAAAAAAGATCGCAAAGATCTCGAATTTGGCCTCGCCCACGGCGTGGATGCGGTTGCAATTTCCTTCGTCCGCACCGCCGCCGACGTCAGCATGGTCAAACAGATTATCGCCAAGCACTCGAGCGACGTCCCCGTCATCGCGAAACTCGAAAAGCCCCAAGCCATCGATCATCTGGAAGAAATTCTCGAAGCCGCCGACGGAGTCATGGTCGCCCGCGGCGATCTCGGCGTAGAAATGGCCCCGGAAAAAGTTCCCGTCATTCAGAAGCATGTCATCCGCCGGGCCTCTGCCTGGCGCAAGCCCGTCATCACCGCCACGCAGATGCTCGAGTCCATGATTGAAAACCCGCGCCCCACGCGTGCCGAAGCCAGCGACGTGGCCAACGCCATCTTCGACGGCAGCGATGCCGTCATGCTCTCCGCCGAAACCGCCAGCGGCCAGTATCCCCGCGAATCGGTCGCGATCATGGCGCGCATCGTCATCGAAGCCGAATGCAACATGGGCGACTTCGTGCAGTACCGCCGCCGCCGCGAGCACCGCGGACTCTCCGTCGCCGAAACCATCTGCGAATCCATCGCCCACTCCGCCGAAGATTTGCCCATGGGCGCCATCGCCGTCTTCACCGAAACCGGCAACACCGCCCGCATGATTTCCAAATATCGCCCCAAGGTCCCGCTCTACGCCTTCACCCATTCCGAACCGGTAGTCCGTCGCATGAACCTTTACTGGGGCGTGCACCCCGTGCGCTGCCGCCAGGCGAATTCCGCCGAACAGATGGTCACCATGGCCGAGCAGGATCTGGTCCGCCGCGGCCTGCTCAAACCCGGCGACGTCCTCGGTGTAGTCGCCGGCACGCGCCAGGCCTCCGGCTCGACCAACCTGATGCGCCTGCACGTAGTCACCAGCGAAGAAGCCGAAAGCATTAGCCATCCTAGAAAGAGAGCCGCGAAGCGGCGTAAGAATAAAGCCCACGGCGCAAGCCGTGGGTAGCTCGAGGAAAAGTAACCAAGCCCCGGAGGAGCGAAAGAGATGATTCCGTCCGGCGATGGATTGGCCGGCGGTAGATTGGGCCGCCCGAAACCCGCACCCCGCCGCGAGCTATAATCCCCCCGTATGCCGCAAGAGATACTCT
>Ga0302324_100013464_pt1 | contig 16586 bp, 16 predicted proteins | sample Palsa_T0_1_FD_201949 | JGI IMG/M metagenome (GOLD analysis project Ga0302324, IMG submission 201949) | Peat permafrost microbial communities from Stordalen Mire near Abisko, Sweden - Palsa_T0_1 | ecosystem: Environmental > Terrestrial > Soil > Palsa > Peat permafrost | place: Sweden: Abisko...
AAACACACCGACAAGAAAGACACAGCTGACCCGATGCGCTCTGCTCAGCCCCACTAGCTATAGGAAAGAAGACCGATGGAAATCACGGTAAGAAGCTTCTGGACGCTGCTCCACGGAATGGGATTCGGGGCGTTGTATCTGCTCGCATGTTCTGGTGCATTGATTGAACTCTATCGGTTCACCACCTCGTCGGCACCAGTCGGAGGTACACAGGGGGAGGAACGCTTCCTCAAGTTCTACCTGATTCTGATGGTCATACTCGCTTGGGCCGCGGTGCTGACAGGGGCCTACGTCGTTTACCCGTGGTATCGCGCGGCTGCGCCGCCGAGAATAAGCGACCTTTCACTGTTTCCGCAGCGACTGCTGATGTCGAACCCATCTACCAGCGGATGGCATTCGCTGGGGATGGAATGGAAGGAACACGTTGCATGGTTCGCTCCGATTTCCATCACCCTGGTCGCATTCGTCTTCATCAAATATGGCCGTGACCTCAAGAATCACAGGCAGCTTCGTGCCGGCGTGCTTTCGTTCGCTTTGGCGTCCTTCGTGGCGGCGGGCATTGCTGGATTCTTCGGCGCAATGATTAACAAGTACGCACCTGTACAAGGCGGTCACACGATTCAATTGAGCCACGGAGAAGGAAAATGAATACGCCAGATACCGCAATATCCCAAAGTGTTCCTGCCATCCCAAACGGCTCCGGCGGAGCCGCCATCCTTGCGGCTTCAGTCGGCTGCTTCGCATTAGCCATCCTTGCCTTCGCCGGAGACAAGTCAGTTGCGGTCAAGAACACGCTCAATTTCTACAAACCAACAGGGCCGCTGTCAGGCGTCACGACATCCGCGATCGTCATCTGGCTTGTGATTTGGGGGATACTGGAATGGCGCTGGGGGAACAAGACAATCGTCGTGGGTCGCATCAATGCCATTGCACTTGTTTTTCTCGGCCTAAGCTTCCTGCTAACCTTCCCACCGATCGTAGATTTCCTGTGAGGCATTCGGAAAGCGCTTTGTAATCCGGGACTGCGAGGTTCTTCATGCCAATCGTTTCGCAAGACGTTAATCGCCGTAATGCCTGGCGTCTACCTCTAGTACGTGTGCAGGTAGGGTGGGTGTTCTTGTCGGAAGGTATTCAAAAGTTCCTCTTCCCTTGTAGACACACTCAAAGATCACCTTGAGCATAAGGTCTCCTGTCTCCTAAGCGCAGCAGGATTAACCGAACCGCCGCATCAAAACTTGTCAGCCAAGATCTATTGGCCGCCTCCAATTTTCCCTATGCCGATTCCAATTACATAAGTTACGACGCCTTCAACTGCCCCGACGATCGTCATTTCAAGACCACTGCTCCACCAGGAGCGAATGGTAATCAAAGACTTCGCAGCACCTACGGCAAAATGTGCGATCAGTGACACTATCGCGGCAACAATTACTGCCGGGATCCCTGCCATGAAGAAGAATGGAATAATCGGGATCAGTGCTCCCACCGCAGTGGAGAGCGCTCCCGAGACAGCGGAGACCAGCGGCTTGCTGAGCCCTTCTTCAGTTGTATTCAGACGCTCACGCGCAAGCGCCTTGATGAGTTGCTCCTTGTCCTTCGCTAAATGCTCGACAAAGCGTTCTGCATCTTCTTCCGGGAGTCCCCGAATTTGATAGCTGAGAGAAAGCACCTCGCGGGCCTCAGCTTCGTTATCCTCAACGGCCTCCCGCTCTCTTGCAAACTCTGCTTCGAAGATCTCCCGCTCGCTCTTTGCGGCAAGGTACGCGCCAGATCCCATGGAGAGCGCACTAGCCACCATTCCGGCCAAGCCGGCAATGAGAACAAAGTGACTGTTACCAAGTGTCGCTCCCGAGACACCGGAGACGATCCCGAAGATAGAGCCAAGGCCATCGTTCACACCGTAGATGGCATCGCCAACCCAGCCTGCCGCTTGCGGATGGCCTTCTTTCCGGGCGTTGAGGAGAGCGTCGAGCTCTTCCTGCGCCTGCTCAGGAGACATTGCAAGCAGGGGGCGTCGTGAGCGGATGAGATTTCCCAAGGTTTGATAGTGCTCTCGTTCATCGGCGATCACTTCCTTGAGAATCGCGATGCTTGGTTCGTCGCCGAGCGCCTTCAGCTGCTTTCCATACTTGGCAATGTCACGACCCTCGTCGATCTCCAGGCGGCGCAAGGCGAGGTCCGCTCCACCTATGCGCGTTGCCAAGGATTCGGCCTGTCCAGATTTACTCCCCTTGTACCGGGGCACTTGTCCACCGAGTTCTAGAATGCGTCCAGCCCAAAGACCGGCATGGTGATTTTCTGCACCGGCCAGACCTCGTAAAGCGTTTCGCCGCTGTGGATCAGCCTCTCCTTTGGCCAGCGCCGAATAAGTATGATGACCTTCCATCTCCGCCTGCCAGTTGCCCCCCAGCGCTGCGAGTAGTCTCTTATTGTCCGAATCGGTCATCGTCTCTCCTTCGGGCCTGAGCATAGATCAATATATTTAACTACCTACTCAATCGCTGATTTTCTTCCCCAATCGAAGCGTCTGCCGAGAATTCCCTTGACGATCAGGTGATCGGTCGCCGCTGTGGGACCCACGCCGACACCAATATTAATCTCCCACTTGGGAGAGACATTCAGGTCCGTTACCGCAAAGATCTGCTGTTGTTGGGAATGCACTGAGTCAAACGCTCCAAGGCGTCCATAGTCGGCGTAGTATTCGATCCCGCCACTTACCACCCGCGTGAAGTCATAGCTCACCTTCACGCCCGGAGAAAAACCGAGCCCTTGCTTCACATCAGGGCCATGCAAGGTGCGTTCCAGTGCAGGATTTATCGCGAAATACCACCGCCCGGCTGTCTTATCAATGATGGGCCGTATCTCCCACGTCCATGTGTCCGGCGAGTAAACGGCACGCTGGTAACCAATCTCAGTAGACAGACTGAGACCCACCGGTAGATGCCAGCTATCCGGCGCCCTAACGCGCGGCCGGATATGGTCTCCGACCCACTGAACACCGTGACCATCCTGTTCGCTGGTGAAGACATAGAAGCCGATCTCCGACCAGTTCGTAATGCCTTCGGTGAGTTCGAGCGTCTCATGCTCCTGGTGATTGGTCGGAATAACGCCGTTGATGTAATACTTCTGGCCTTCCGGGGTGAAGTTGGAGTGCAATTCCGTCATCAATGTCTTCGGCGCAACGGTGGCTGCACCGTAAACCTGGATCTCATAGTTTCCTTGTGCCACAGCGGCTTGCGCACACAAGATGGCCGCGATCACGAGGATTGCGTTGGCGGCGAGCTTGGTCGTTGCCCTACGCATAGTTGAAGACCATCATGAATCCTCGGTCCATGTGGTCCTGCTGGTGACAGTGAAAGAGTGTCTTACCTGGATTGTCGGCCACAAACTCTACCTCGACGGTTCCACCGGCGTGCACCAGCACCACATCCTTGCGCACACCAGCGATCTCAGGGCTGTCCTCGATTCGGCGCACCTCAAACGTGTGCCGATGCAGGTGCATGGGATGGTCGTCCATGCTCTTGTTCTTCATGACCAGACGGTATAGCTGTCCGGTCTGCAGAATGGATGAGTTGGCAGGTGTCGAGTTCTGAGGATAGCCCAGACCGTTGATGCGCCAGAGCTCTTCGTTACCGTGCCCCTGGAACTTGGAGTCAAAAACCAGTTCAATCGTTTTTGCGTCTTGATGTTGTGTGACATCACCTGCCGCAGCGAACTGGCGATAGTTCCACACAAGATCCTCCGGTTGCGTCCATGTCGGCTTGCCGGAAGAATTGGCGTATTCGATGACAACGCCCATTCCGATGGCTTGAACATGCTTGCGGACTTCACCCAAGACCCACACGCCGGGATTGTTCATCTCGACGATGGCAGAGACGCGCTCCGCGGGTGCGAGCCGAAGCATGGAGACTGTCTGAGTCTGGGCTACTGGATTTCCATCCAGCGCTACTACCTTGAAGGTATGCCCCGAGAACGAAATCCAGTGAACCTCGGTCGGACTGCTATTGAGGATATGCAACATGACGCGCTCGCCTTGTTTGACCTTGACTGGATCTCCAAAGCCGAGCATCTTGCCATTGATCGTTGCCACATCGTAGACCGGGCTCATATAACCGTCGTCACTGCTCAGGAATTGCCCGTTCCAGTCATGGAGTCCAAGGAAGACCTCCCGATCGTAGGCAGCTGGGTTGTCACGCGGTTCGATCAGCAGGAAACCGTGCAGCCCACCGTACTGCGCCTTGGTAAGGTTCTTTCCGGCGAACGTGTGCGTGTGATACCAGCGGAAACCGGCTGGCTTGGGGTTCATGGTATAGCGCGTCGAGGCACCGGGCGCAATCATCGGCGTGCCTTCTTCCATCGCTCCATCGATCTGCGACGGAAGAAACAGACCGTGCCAGTGGACCACTTCTGGATCGGCGGTGAGGTTGCGCACCTCGACTGTTTGTTCCAGCCCCTGGCGCATGCGGAGAAGCGGGCCGGGAACCTGCCCGTTATATGCTACTGTGCGGAAGTGGTGCTTGGGGGACGCTTCGAGAGTGTAGGGCGCGATCTCAAGAGTCACGTCCGGCGTGGTCGCGGCTCCGGCCGAGCCGGATAGGAGAACAGAGCCCGCCGCCATGCCTGAAAGCTGGGCGAATCGTCTGCGAGTCAACATCAATGCACATCCTTGATTTGGCATTTCGTCATTATCTTGCAAGCCAGCGGACAGAGTAGGCGCGCAGCCTGCATTTGCAGAAAAGCTGCTTTGGCTGGATCGAATTAGAGTAGGTGTTCTTCTGCCATCATCGGAGAGAAGCTGGGACATGAGGAAGATCAGCTAGCTCGCCCTTTGTCGAATTCGCGGATGCGCGACTGGTTGCCTACAAAGGGTGCCAGATCGCGTCAACGCGAACGGGAATTTCGTTCTTGATGGGAACAGTGAAGAACGAGGGCGGATCGATCTTGAAATCAGTGAGGGTTGAAGGAACGGTGCCTGTGATGTGGTGCACAGTACCTTCAACAATCTGAGTGAAAGGCACATGAGAATAGTGCGCGGTATTGCCGGCGAACTGGACTTCGAGATCGCAGTCGAGCGTGGGCGATGCCAGGTTTGCTTCCGGGAGCCGGAGCCGCACGCTGACAATGGGGAATTGCGCGCCGCGGGTGACCTGAAGCATGTGGAGGTCGCGATTGCTGTCGCCGGAGTCGAACGACTTGACGGGTGCAGCGAGCAGGAAATCACACTGCCCTGCGTGGCAGACACCTTTGCCCTTGGCTGCGTGACTCAATCCATCGACCTCATGCAGAGGATGCGACATGTGATAGGTGAGGGTGGATTGATCTAGGATCCACGTGCGATCTGCCTGGGGAAGTGCCGGCAGCGTGAGAAGCATGAAGACGAGAAGGCAACGATTTTTCATTGGTGCTCCCAGAACTTAACGTGAATTGGCCATGACACGGCGACGATGGATGCTCCGTAGGCGGCAAAAGTCGTAACTGCGACGGCCGAATGGGCGGCGGCGATACCATGCACCTTCTGTCCATTATCCTGCTGGCTCAAGGCCATCGCACCCAGGATCGGCGTCAGAATAAAGCCGGGCCCGTGAATCCAAATCAGCGCTTCGTGCCATCGGATGGCGCCCTTCTTCTCGGTACCGGGAATCCTTGGCGCTCTGATAGCGTAATAAGCCGTGGCGGCATACATTCCAACTGAGACCGAGCCCAATGCAGCATGGAAGTCTGCTCCGGCGGAGGGGCCGCAGTTGTGATTGCACGGTGCGCCCGCAGAGGCAAACAATGTTGTGGCCAGGGGAATGGTAGTCAACAGGCCAAGCCTTTGGTGAACCTTCAGCATGTGCGTTCGCTTGTCGAGCAGCGCTTGTGCCTGTGCGTTTCCTTGAATCTGCTCTGGACTAAGCCCAAGATCCCCGAGCGACGGTGGTGCTCCGGTCTTGGAGGGAGTCTGCGGTGAACTCGACGAAGTCGCTGGAGGAGTGGCTTGGGTTGGGGATTGCTGCCCGTCTGCGAATGCGAGCAGATTGGGGGTGGGTGCATCGGGCAGTGTGAAGCTGGCAACTTGAGCGGACAATGCAACCGTATGCGCCAGCACAAATAGTAGGGCTGCAACTCCACTAGCAGGCCTCATTATTTTGAGATCTATTTTCATTCTCATTCTTATTCAGTCCTCATCGTTATTCCAATTTCTGTATATTCGCGACGCTTTCGCTTATTAGCGACCGCTGCCAACGCCTCGATGGGGCCTCACGCAGTGTCAGGACACTACAGAGCTTCCCTACGGCGCCTTGTTCGCCTTTGGAGTCATCTTTTTCAGGAAGAACTCCTGCGCTAAGTCGCCGATTGCGCCGCCCGCTAAATTGATGAGCGTATTGTTGATCGTCAGTCGTACGCCGCGACTACCCGGCGGGTAGTAGAGGTTGGAGATGGCCGCGGACGCCAAAGTTCCAAACACGTTTGAGTAGTTCGGCTGCCAGCGCTCATTGTCTCCTTTGCAGATGATGGTTGTTGCAAGCGCATAGAGGGTACGGGAGAAGACGGTTCCTCTTCCCCTATAGAAGTAGCGTGGGTCCTGGTGCAGAAGCACCGGCAGTACGGCACCGCTCAGCATGATGTCGCTGAAGGTATTCGCATAGGAAGCACCGAAGCGCTTGGCATAGCCTTTTGCGCCCTGTCCATATCCAGGGAAGTCGTTCTGCCACTGTTGAACTCCCGCTATGGCGCTGTCGGAAAAAACAGAGAAGGGATCAAGCTCGGTCTTCCAAGCGAGCGAAAATTTGAGCTTGGACGACATCGGAACTGCATTCCAGTCATAGGAGACATAATAGTTAGGGATAATACCCAGGATCCGTTGCGTCTCCTCCGCCTTCACCTGCTCTACTGCGAGTTCGTGCAGAGAGAGAGCCTGCACGGAAGTGTTCACAGAAGCAACCTTCAGTGTGATGTTGGTCAGCTCATAGTCTTGACCAGATTTGAGTACGATGTCAGTTACATTCCAATCCGCGAATCCGTTTGCGCTGATGGTGATTTGAAACCTGCCGGGCGACAGTGCTGTGAACTTGAAGGCGCCGGTACTGTCGGACTTTGCTGTGTATTGCTCACGGGTCAACTGGCTTTCGAGAACAAGGTCGGCTCCGGTCACGACGGCGGCATCAGCGTCTGTGACCGTGCCGGTAATCTGGCCTGTGGTTTGCGCCGCACCTTGTTGCGCGGAGGAGAAAGCAGTAAGGGCCATCGCGTAGACGAGGACGATAGTGCGTAGCCGGAAAATGCGCATATTCCGACTGCCAGCTAATCCGTTTACCAGTATGTATCCATCGAACTCATTGTCCTTAGCCATGGCCTGTGGCAGAAGCAGATAAGCTGTGAAAGCATCCTTCAATCGTTTTCTGTGCTTCTCGGCCATAGGCTCCGCTGGTAATGCTCCGTGTGACAATTAACGTTGATCAACGCTCTTTGAATGGATTACAAAGGGACGGAATGATTTGCCTGCTGTTCGTCTCCTGTCTTGTTGAGACGCCATCTCTACATCTTTGATAGCACCTAAAGGCACAGCAAAAGATGACGATTCGTTCATGGAAACGTCGCGGTCGAAGTTGATGGTGCAGAGCTGGTACACAATCTTTGCTCCTGCGTGGGAGGAAGTCGAACGCGCAGTGCGACCGCACGCGAAAGATGACAAGCTGTTCATCTTCCGACAGCAAAGTGTTAGTTAGCTTGGGAAGAGATCACGAATCTCGAAATGACTTACCATCACTCCATGCAACTCCTGCTCGTCGAGGATGAACTCGAGATCCAGCGTTTCCTCAAGCAATCGCTCACTGATGCGGGTTATGAGGTGGATGCCGCCAAGGATGGGCGAGCCGCCGCGCAACTTGCGTCTGGAAAGAAGTATGACGTTCTGATCGTCGACCTTGGCCTTCCGGATCAAGATGGCATTGACCTGATCCTTCAGCTTCGACAATCTGGCGTAAGCAGTCCTGTATTGATACTTTCAGCCAGAAGATCGGTCGACGACAGAGTCAAGGGATTGGAACAAGGTGGCGACGACTACCTGACCAAACCCTTTGCTCTCGCCGAATTGCTGGCTCGGCTGCGCAACCTCTTGAGACGAAATTTGGCTGCGAGCGAAGAAGCCTCACGTTTGCGTGTACTCGACCTGGAACTGGACTTCATCAGGCGTAGAGCCTCCCGTGGCGGCGAAGTTCTGAATCTAAGCCCCCAGGAGTTTGTACTCCTGGAGTACCTTTGTCGCCATGCCGGAAGAGTTGTCACTCGATCCATGCTTCTCTCCGAAGTATGGGGAATGCGAATTCAGCCGGACACGAACGTTGTCGACGTGCACATCTACCGGTTGCGCGGCAAGGTAGATATTGAAGGCCGCGAGCCGCTGATCAAGACTTTACGAGGTATTGGTTATGTCCTCAAAGACCGCTAATCCCATCATGCACAGTGCCGCATGGCGTATCTCCCTCTGGGCCACCCTAGCCTTTGCCATTGGAACATTACTGGTTTTTGCGATGCTCCATCGCTTCGTAGCGAACGACATTCAGCGTCGGAGCGACGCGTGGCTTACTGGAGAGGTGGCAGTACTCGGTGATGTAGCCGGACGAACGCCAAAGGACCGCCTCTACGGTCGGGTAGTGAGAGAAGTCGCGGAACTTGCAAGTAGAGAGGTGCCAAACAAACTGCGCTCGAATGGCAATGAGAACGACTCAGTCTTCTTTCTCCAGGCCGGAGACGACGGTACCCCGAAACTGTGGGTTGGTGTCGGTGACGGGACGCCGCACTTAGCCGCCATTCGCGCACATAAGGTTGTTTCAGATACGCCTTACGACTTGAATGTCACCGGATTCAAGCACCCCTTTCGGGTAGCGTCGGTACGCATGTTAGATGGGAGCCACATCTACCTCGGCCTTTCGGAACGCGACGAATTGCGTGTACTCAGGAACCTCCGCTTCCGCTTCCTCTGCCTTTGGCTGCTCATCGTCTTGTTTGGCTTTGCGATCGTCTTCTACGCTACCCGACGCATGCTCAATTATGTCCGCGAGATCACTGAGGCCGCATCCAGGATTGGACAATCGGACCTGAGCAGTAGAGTTCCAACGAACAAGCGCAACGACGAAGTTGGACATCTGGCGTTAACGCTCAACCACATGCTGGACCGGATAGAAAGCTCAGTGCACCAGCTGCACACTATCACGGGGTCCCTTGCCCACGACCTTCGTAGCCCGTTGACGGCGATTCGGGGGAAACTGGAGATCGTTCTGTCGGGCGATCTAAAAGTCGAGCAGAGTGAGCCAATCGTTTCAGCCATCGATGAACTGGATCGACTAACGGAATTCCTGAATACTTCGCTCGATGTTGCGGAAGCCAAGGCTGACGCGCTGAGGTTGTCCCGCACGGAAGTCGATCTCGATGAACTGCTTCGAGTCATGCTCGATCTGTACGAGCCTTGTATGTCGGAAAAAGGACTTCGGGTGGATCTGCGCAGCGCCGGTCCTGTCAGAGTCCTGGCAGACGCTGCCCTTCTTCATCGAGTAATCGCAAACCTGCTTGATAACGAACTGAACCACCTACCCGCGGCATGCACTGTTTCCATACGACTTGGAGCAAGTGAGAACACTGTGAGCCTGACTGTGGAGGATGATGGCCCGGGATTTGCCTCGGAGATTGGCCTCCAGATGTTCGAACAGCGTGTGAAGGGAAGAGATTCGAAAGGTCGCGGGTTAGGGCTTGCATTCGTTGAAGCGGTGGTGCGCGCTCATGGAGGAAGTGTAACGGCGTCAAACCCTCCACAGGGAGGGGCACTTCTGACAATAAACTGGCCTCGTGCAGTAGAAGAGATGGTGGATGCTCCGCACTCTCTGACATTGGTCAACAGGTAGGCGCATGCGAGTGTGTGGCATAAGATCGACATGACGCTCGAGATGATCAAGTGGGAGCATTCGATCTTCGCGGTACCCTTCGCTGTCACCGGCGCGATGTTGGCAGCCTCGTGCTGGCCTCACTTCTATCAGCTCTTATGGAGTGTGTTCCAGAGGAATCGAGCACTACTGTCGGTCGCCTGAAGAACCTAACACAATGGGTTAGCGACCCTACGATGACAAATTGTTCATTGAAGGCTTCTGGTGTGGCAATGGACATCAGTTTGAGTCAATATCATCTACGTTGTTTATGCCAAAGATATGCCTAAGAAGGTAATGCGTTGAGCGATGATGAAGACTACCCATTTAGCTATTTGCTATGTGTCATAGGAGCGCTTGTCCTCTTCATTCTAGGAGCGATAGGTGTTCTATATTTCGTCTTCAGTAGATAGAAATGCGAAGACGGGTTAGATGAACTGCCTTCGCTCGACAGTCTTCATCTTGACTTGAGAATCTTTGTAATTGACGCTCACGGGTGCAAGTATCTTGCTGTCTCGAACTGGCAACCACGATTCAGCGCCGAGTGGTCACAGATTCGAACCTGGCAACCTAATGCCACAACTCCAATCGTGAACCGAGTTGCCGATTTGGTTGTACAACCCAATCGGCGTCATCTTCGACGCCGATATTCATGACGATTTGTTCATTTAGTATCTCAATCTAATCCATCGACGTTCCGCGAAAGTCTATCGAAAGGTGACTAGTTCAAGAGTGCGGAGCAATCGATTACTTATGCCTAGAGCGTCTTCTCTGTGCTGCATCTGTGTTCTCGTTTTTTTGTGTTCGTTTCATATCACTGCGCAGACACAGCAGACGCCTCAGTCCGCGTTACCGGATTCTCCAGACACGGTTTCCAAGACGATGAGCGATCGGAATTCTGGATTGCAGGACCCCTCATCAAGCAGTTCTCTCACCTCACAACAGAGCGACGCCTCACCCTTGCTGGCTGACGAGCAGGCCCAACAGACGAAACGCATCCTCGGCATCATTCCTAACTTTCGTGCAGTCAGCACAAGCCAGGTGCTTCCTCCGCAATCGGCAAAGGAAAAATTCATCACGGCCACAGAGGACTCCTTCGACTACTCCGCACTCGTCGTACCCGCCGTGTTGGCAGGCTATTCAATGGCTACGCGCGCGACCCCAGAGTTCCACCAGGGCGCCGCCGGCTACGGCCGCTATTTCTGGCACAGTTGGGTGGATCAGGCCAGCGAGAACTACGCAGTTGAGTTCATAGTGCCGACATTAGCGCATGAAGACATACGGTATTACACGTTGGGAAAGGGTGGTTTTTTTAAACGGACCGGCTATGCTCTGAGCCGCGCTGTCATTACGCGGTCCGACTCCGGCACTGCAACCTTCAATATCGGCGAGGTTGTGGGCGCTGGCGCAGCCGCCGGCATCTCTAACCTGTACTATCCGGCAAGCGAGCGAACCTTCGGCAACACCGCGCAAAAATGGAGCCTCAATGTCGGTATCGATGCTGCCACGTTCGTGTTCAAAGAGTTCTGGCCAGATATCAATCATGCCCTCTTTCATACCAAGGACTAGAACCTCCCCCGACGAAGCCCACCGCCGCTTCTTGCTTAACTGTTTCGTCCGCTGCCGCACGTCCAAGAGGGCAGCGATACGATTCGCCTTTTTTGCATTCGATCGCAGCAATCTACTTGAGATGACGATTTATTCATCATCACGATCGATTGCATTACCCAGAGTTACCATGAGGCCAGATGACACGTCGATTCTCATTGTTTGTGTCGATCCTGCTGATTCCAATTTCCGCTCTCTGTCAGACATCGGCTATCAACCTGCCCGCAGGAACCCCGCTCCCAGTCCAGATTGAAGATCATCTCCCCATGCGCGTCGGTCAACCCATTCGGGCTCGACTCATCTACCCGGTATATGCCGACAACACTCTTGTTCTCCCCGCCAAAACTATCGTCACTGGAACCGTAAGCGCTCTTCGCTCCAACCACTCTCGCCGCATCACTGCGCGGCTTCGCGGCGACTTCACTCCCTTCTACATTCCCGTTGTCCATTTCACCGGTATTACCCTCGCCGATGGCTCGACCCTTCCTATCACTACCGGTATTGCCACCGATGGCGCCCCCATCTACCGTCTCGTCGCACCACCGCCTCGCAAAGGCGGCTTCATCCACCAGCAGTGGGACAACGGCGTCCAGATCCTCCGCGACAAGTTGACCATTATCACCGGCCCCGACAAACGCGACCGCCTCGTCCAATTTCTCTACACCCAACTTCCATACCATCCTCAGCGCATCGAAAAGAACACTGCCTGGACTGTCGAAACCTCCGAATCGCTCTCCCTTCCTCCAGAAGCGACCACCCTCGCGGTAGGTACTCCTCCAGAACTCACCCCATCAACATCAGCGCAGGACGACACCTTGAGAACTTGGATCATCCAGGCCTATCTCGGCAACCAACTAAGTTCAGCCACCTCCAAATCTGGACAGGAGATCAAGGCTACTGTCGCCGAACCGATATATAACCTCGACCACTCCATCTCGGTGCCCCAGGGTGCGACCCTGCTTGGAGCTGTCACCCAGGCCAAGCCAGCCCGCCGCTTCGGCCGCGCCGGGGCGCTTCATTTTGACTTCCGCCAACTCGTCCTCCCCAACGGCACACAAAACGTCCAGGCATCGCTGACAGGGGCCGACTCTGCTGCCGGTCAGAACCTCGCCCTCGACTCCGAAGGCCAGGTCAAACCTAAGCCGCAGGACAAGCTCCTCGTCCCCTTCATCCTACTTACCCTCGCCGCCCGCCCTCTCAACCGTGACCGCGACGACGGCAACGGCTTTGGCCAAAATGCCGGTGCCTCCAACAGCCTCGGGGTGATCGGCTTCATCGTAGGAACCGCCGCCGGGCAGCGCAACATTGCTGCAGGGCCCGGCTACTACGGCGCAGCTATCTCAATCTACGAGCGCTGGATCAAACGTGGCCGCGATGTCACATTCGCGCGCGACACGCGGCTCGTCCTTCAAACCACACCGCGTCAGTCAATGCTTCTTCAGCCCAACGCACCGACATCCCGACCCCGCTAGATTGTTCGATTTGAATCACAATATTCCTCTTATGCGTTGGTTGCAGTTCGGGGTACGTCTCTGGATCGACGGAGTCGACCACGGATCTGGAGAGAGGGACGAAATAGCGATCACTCTTCGCGACGTGAGAGCTATAGTGGTTCACGTTGAGATTCTGGCTCTAAGTTGTCGCATCCACGAGGTAAGCCATGGCATACGATCAGATCCAGCACGTCTTCGTCCTGATGCTCGAGAACCGCTCCTTCGACCATTTGCTGGGCTATTCCGGCATCTCGGGAACCGATGCGGTCTCCGGTCTTCCAACCGCTATCGATGGACTGTCGGGAGCGGAGAAGAACATCTACGGAGGTACGCCCTACCCAATCGCCTATCCTGCCGACTACTCCATGGTGGTCGATCCAGGTCACGAGTTTCCCGACGTGCTCTGTCAATTGTCGGGCTCCACGGCTGTCTATCCTGCGGGAGGCAACTACCCTCCGATCGACAATTCAGGCTTCGTCGCGTCATATGTCGAGGCCTGCTCGAAAGCGAGCAAGCAAAACCCTCCTGGGGAGATCATGAAGTGCTACTCATCGGATCAGCTCCCGGTACTCACGACCCTTGCAAAGGAGTTTGCGGTTTGCGACAACTGGCATGCTTCCATGCCCGGTCCCACTTGGCCGAACAGGATGTTCGTGCATGCCGCCTCGTCAGCAGGCCTCGACCACAGTCCGACCACCGCTGAGATTGCTCTTTGGGAGACGGCTGCTGGGTTTTCTTTTCCTAACGGTGATATCTTTGACCGGATCAAAGCAAAGGGAGGACTCCAGCGTCGACTCTATGCGGGCGATCTCTTTCCCATGATGGCAGCCTTGAAAGGGGTTGGGCTCGATGACATTCGCCAGTATCAGCACTTCGCTGCCGATCTGCAGGGCCCGTTCCCGTATAACTATGTCTTCATCGAACCCAGTTATTGCCTGCTCAATGACTACAAAGGCAGTACATCGGAGCACCCCCTGGATGATGTGAGACTAGGAGAAGGCCTCATCAAATCGGTTTATGAGGCCATCCGCAACTCACCTGTCTGGAAGAGTAGTCTTCTGATCATTACATGGGACGAGCATGGAGGCTTCTTCGATCATGCCATTCCGGCCGCCGCGATAGCCCCGGGAGACACGCAGTTCTCAACAGGTCACAACCAATTTGGATTTACTTTCGAGCAGTACGGCCCGCGGGTGCCCGGAGTAATCATCTCTCCCTGGATTCCGAAAAACACCGTCGACCATCGTCTTTACGACCATTCTTCCGTCCCGGCCACCCTTGAAAATCTCTTCGCGTTTGCTCCATTGACGAAACGCGATGAGGCGGCCAATACAGTGCTTCCTCTGCTTTCACTCGCGGCCGCCCGCGACGACACTCCCGCTACTCTGCCTTCCCTGGCTGCATCGCCTGCGGCGCCTCTTCTCGAAATGGCGATGTCACCCGCACTAAGTTACTCCGCCAATGTGGTCCCAAGCAGGCCGCGTGACTCCGTCAATGACGGGAGCCTTCCCGTTATCATTCAGGCCGCAATGCGCCAGGATATGGAACTGTCTCAGGCAGGCGATCGTGCCAACATCATCGCAAAAGTGGCATCGCTCAAGACGCGCGCTGACGCGGCAGGATATCTCGCTGAGGTTGCCGCTAAGCGAAGGGCCTCGACTGCACATCCGCTCAACTAGCCTCTGGCTAGAGATGTTCCACAACGTTAGCAACCGATCTCTTTGGATTCACGATGACTCGGGGCGGCCCCTATCCACCGACGGACGCAATTCGCTGCTGTCGTTCGACCTTACAGCCTTCGAGTTACCTATCATTCACTCTGAATGTTACTTAGCGCAACCCAACGCGCCGAGGCGTCGACAATAAGGAATCTATCTGCAGATCAGCACCATGGGCTGTTCTCGACGGGGTTCGTCTTATTCCGTTAAACTGAACCATCACCTGGAGTTCACCCGATGCGCGTCGCAAGCGTAGGTCATGCTGTCTTCGCGGTCACCATGATCGGTCTCGGAGCCGTGGGTCTGCTCCATCCCGATTTCGTTCCGCTGTGGAGTCCTGTTCCCGCCGGTATCCCCGCACACGAACTGCTCATCTACCTCGGCGCCCTCATCTCTATAGCATCCGGCATCGGTCTGTTTGTTCAGCGCTCGGCGGCCATCGCTGCGCGCTTGCTGCTCACCACTCTCCTACTTTGGTTGCTGCTGTTCCGGTTACCAAACTTTCTTCTTGGACCCGCTTTCGCAGCTTGCTGGTCCGTGTTTCCGCTCACGGTCATGCTGGCCGCCGCCTGGGTGCTCTATGTCTGGGCTGGCGATGACTGGGACCGTAAACATCTCAGCTTTATCAGCAGCAACAACGGCCTGCGCATTGCGCGCGCACTCTACGGCCTCTGCTTGATCTTCTTCGGCGTGGCCCATTTCATCGACGTAAAAGATACAGTCTCCCTCATCCCCCATTGGCTGCCGGGTCACCTGTTCTGGGCGTATTTCACCGGCTGTGCCTTTATCGCAGCGGGCCTCGCGACCCTCATCGGAATCGGTGCACGGCTGGCAGTCGCTCTCTCAGTTTTTCAAATTGCATTGTTCCTGTTCTTGGTATGGATACCCATCGTCGCGACCGGTTCCAAAGACCCGTTCCAGTGGAGTGAGACCATCCTTAACACTGCGCTCTTGGCTGGCGCCTGGGTGGTCGCCGATTCTTACCACAGCACGCCCTGGCTGTCGTCTACAACAGGTAGCATTGGCGCTCCCGCGGGAGGGGGCTACGCGTCATGAGAGACACGCAACTGCTTTCGTAGCCACTTCCAGATCGTAAAAGCCATTCGGCAAGGTAACGCAAAGATGCAACCGGCACATGGGCCTGAATCGGAAGATTCTCTCCAAATATCCCTTCCATCAAGGTAGATGCTGAGACCGAATTGTATTTCGTTCACTGCTTTGTACATGCAAGAAGGAATCGCACAAGCCCCTAAGTCGCACATCCGATATAGACTGGTCTCCTCACACTGACTGCACCTAATACCTACCAACCACAGCCCAGCCTAAGTGTTGCGTCCCACGGTTCAGCGGGAAGACGCGCATCTCGAAGTGCTGTTCTTCGCCATTCACCCGCAGACTCAGCCTTGCGCCGTTTTCCCTCTGCCTTACGGTCGCGCTCGTGTACGGTCAGCCGCTGCGAGGCCCACGTCGTCTCGAATACGATCCGCCAGTTGCGAGGCTTCATGCAGTGCAGGGTCGGGCAGCAGAATTGCAAATTCATCTCCCCCGTAGCGTCCAGGCAGGTCAGTGGAGCGGAGGCAATGGGCGATGCGTCGGGGTGTGGAGACGCCGCTCTACCCATGCGAACACGCCACTTTAGAACTGCTAGAGCCGGTGCGTTTTAGCCAGTTAGACGAGCGCATTGGCGATAACGCACCAATTGACGTCCTTGGCGGCAAAGTTTCCCGATCGCGACCAACTGCGCAGAATCGAGAAGGAGCCACCAATCTCTGTGAGCGCCTCCGTCAAAAAATGGGGTCTCTATTCCGCTGCCCTTCGGATCCTGCGTCGGCCCTCGTAACGTAGTAGGCGCATTCGAAATAAACCGCAGG
>Ga0302324_100013467_pt1 | contig 16583 bp, 10 predicted proteins | sample Palsa_T0_1_FD_201949 | JGI IMG/M metagenome (GOLD analysis project Ga0302324, IMG submission 201949) | Peat permafrost microbial communities from Stordalen Mire near Abisko, Sweden - Palsa_T0_1 | ecosystem: Environmental > Terrestrial > Soil > Palsa > Peat permafrost | place: Sweden: Abisko...
CGCCTCCACCGATCTCGATCGCAAATCCGCCCTGGAAATCGCGCGAATCATCAATCGAGAAGACGCCAAGGTCGCCGCCGCCGTCAGAGGCGCGCTCCCGGAAATCGCACAAGCCATCGACTGGATCGCCGCCGCGCTCGCCGAGAACGGGCGCCTCATCTACGTAGGCACCGGCACCAGCGGACGCATCGCCGCCCTCGACGCTACCGAATGCCCTCCCACCTTTAACCTCGACCCGCGCCGGGTCCAATTCATCATTGCCGGCGGAATAAAAGCGCTGGCCGCAGCCGTGGAAGCCGATGAAGATTCGCGTGAACTAGGTCGCAAAGCTATGGCGAAAAAGAAGCCGGCAAAGAGAGATGTCGTCGTAGGCATCGCGGCCAGCGGACGTACTCCCTTTACCATCGCCGCCATCAACTACGCCCGCGCCCACGGAGCGAAAACCGTTGCCGTAGTCTGCAACGCGAAGTCCCCGCTAGGCGAAGCCGCGCACGTAGCCATCGTCGCCGAAGTCGGTGCGGAAGTTGTCACCGGCTCCACCCGCATGAAAGCCGGCTCCGCGCAGAAGATGATTCTGAACATGCTCTCCACCGGAGCCATGGCTCGCCTCGGCTACATCTACGGCAACCTGATGGTCAACCTCCGCCCGAAGAACGCAAAACTCCTCGAACGCGGCGTCAGTATTCTCGAACAAACCGCCGACCTCAATCGTCAAGCCGCGCGCAAGCTCCTCGCCGCCGCCGGTGGTCGAGTCCCCGTGGCGCTCGTCATGGCGAAGGCAAAAGTGAGCCGCGCCCGTGCCGAAACCGCTCTGCGAGAATCCCGAGGCCAAGTGCGCCACGCGATAACGGCGGCCAAGCTCCCCTAGGCTAGGGGCAAGTTTTCCCCGGGCCCCGGAGCTTACCATCCGAGTCTATTTTTCTCGACTTAGGGCCTTTTCTCGCCGGCAACATCCAAATTTCGTCATCTTGAGCGGAACTTGGTTATCGGCGAAGCTGAAAACCATGTGGAGTCGAAAGAACCCCTATTCCGGTTCGGACCGGCAATGCGGCCTGCAGAGTCCTCCCGCCACGCTTCCAGCATGAACGTCACCTGATCGTCCGCTTGTTAGCCGTTACAATCGGAACTCCGCTCCCCATTTCCAAGCGCCGCCGCCCTGCAATCGTAGCTAGAATGATATCTGCGCTCCAATTTTGACTCAGCACAAGCGTCGGTGCGTGGAGTCCAGGGTAGCCTTATGCAAGCCAAGGATTTTCAGCGAATGTTTGCCTACGATTCCTGGGCTAATCGCGAATGTCTCGCCGCGATGCGCGCGGCCGGATCCAGTTCCGCCGATTGTGTCAGACGCATAGCTCACATTCTCTCCGCGGAGAAGCTCTGGCTCGAACGTATTCAGAAGCATTCCCAGACCATGCCGGTATGGCCCAGCTCGACGATTGACGATTGCACGAGGCTGGCCGACGAAATCTCATCCGAGTGGCGAGATTTTCTTAAGAAGCTTGAGGCGCAGGCCCCCGGCGCTTCCCTCGACAGCAAGGTCGAATACCGCAACAGCAAGGGCGAACCCTGGTCCAGCCGGGTGGAGGACATTCTGACGCACGTGCTTTTTCACTCAGCGTATCATCGTGGGCAGATCGCTCTGCAGATGCGCGCTTCCGGCGTGACGCCCGCTTACACGGATTTCATCCACGCCGTGCGTCAAGGATTGGTGGAGTAGCGGATGGTCGAAAAGCAAAGATAGAAAGACTCAAGCAAAGATGGAAAGACTAAAGAATGGATAAGCTTGTAATCCGCGGTGGCAACCCCCTGCTAGGCACGGTCCGCACGAGCGGAGCCAAGAACGCCGCGCTCCCCTGCATGGCAGCGGCCCTGCTCACCGACGAGCCCGTCATTCTCGAGAATATCCCGCAGGTGCGTGACATCGAAACCACGCGCAAACTTCTTGCCGCCATGGGTGCCGAAGTCGAACTCGGCTACGGACGCGCCCACCACCGCACCACGATTTGCGCACGCACGCTCAACGCTCCCGAAGCGTCCTATGAACTAGTCAAGACCATGCGCGCTTCTACGCTCGTCCTCGGACCGCTCGTGGCCCGTTGCGGCCGCGCTCGCGTTTCTCTGCCCGGCGGGTGCGCCATCGGCGCGCGCCCCATCGATTTGCATATCAAAGGATTGGAAGGCCTGGGCGCCAGGATCACGCAGGAGCACGGTTACGTCGAGGCCACGACCGATCCGCTTAAAGGTGGGCGCCTCCAGGGCGCCGAAATTATTTTTGACAAAATTACCGTCACCGGCACTGAAGACCTGCTTATGGCCGCCACGCTTGCCGAAGGCGAAACCGTGATGCAGAACTGCGCCCGCGAACCCGAAGTCGCCGACCTCGCCGCACTGCTCAATGCCATGGGCGCGAACATCCAAGGCGCAGGCACATCCACGATTCGCGTCCAAGGCGTCGCCAAGCTGCATGGTGCCCGGCACCGCATCATCCCCGACCGCATCGAAGCCGGAACCTTCATCATCGCCGCAGCCCTCACCGGCGGCGACGTCAACGTCTCCGGATGCGATCCCGCGCAGCTCACCGCCATCCTGCAGAAGCTGGCGGAGACCGGCGTGAAAACTTCCGTCAAGCCCGACTCCGTCCGCGTCATGGGCGATCATCTGGGCGACTCTCCGCTCAAAGCCGCTGACCTGAACACCGAGGAATATCCCGGCTTCCCCACCGACATGCAGGCACAATATATGGCGCTCGCCACGCAGGCCGAGGGCACGTCAATCGTCACCGAAAATATTTTCGAGAACCGCTTCATGCACGCGCAGGAGTTGGTGCGCATGGGTGCCAACATCAAGATCGAAGGTCGCCGCGCCATAGTCCGCGGCGGAACTCCGCTGAGCGCCGCCGCTGTTCTCGCTTCCGACCTGCGCGCCTCCGCCTCGCTTGTGCTCGCAGCTCTCGTCGCCGACGGCGAGACCATCATCGACCGCGTCTATCACCTGGACCGCGGGTACGAAAATATCGAAGAGAAGCTCAAAGGCGTGGGAGCCGAAATCCGCCGCGTCGGCGACATGTTCCCAAAACGAGCCGCGGCCCCGGCCCAATCGTAAGGTGACGATATCTTTGTAGCTACTGCTGAGCTCCGTAAGAGAAACTTTCCAGCGAGTCCAGGTAGCGGGTCCGAACCTGTTCGTATCGCAGCGGATCGTTTCGTAGCAGGTTTCGCGCGACGTAACATTCCCTCAGCGCTGAAGCCGGCCGGGTAGACGCCAATAACCGGCACAGGTTAGCGTGGGCAAGGGCGCTCTCTGGCGCCAGATCTACGGCTTTCTCGCCGTGCTCCAAGGCGGCGGAGAGCTGCCCCAGGGAAAACGCATAGGTCGCCAGGTTCCTCTCCCCGGTGGCGGCATCGAAGCGAGTATCGAAATCGCCTTCATAGACCAGCAAGGCGCTACCCCCGATGTGATCTTTGGGGGTGAGGTTTTTGAATGCAGCGGCAAGCTCTCCCTCCGCGGGCCGAACGTCAGTCATCAGGGTGCTGCTGACCATCACGGTGCCATGCACGCGCGACGGGATCTCATGAGGCAGGTAAAGTCCGAAGGTTTGGCAAGGCAGGCCGTAGAATGCCGGGTCCCACTGCCAGCCGGTGATAAGCCAGCAGCTTTCTGCAGGATGCCTCGCGAGGTAATCCTTCGCCTGGGGGTATGCCTGCCCCCAGTCGACTCCGGGCAGGTACTTGTAAGCTTGCGCTGGACCACCCCAGAGCTCGTTGGCGTAGGACAGATAGTTTGGATAAGCATGCAATGACGATGCGGCGTGCAGCACGATTAGACAGGGCAGCGCGTAACCGGCCGAGCGTACACGTTTGGCAAGCTCCACGCATCCGGTCGCGACCGCGATCAGCAGAAACGGAAATATGGGCAGAAGATAGCGGACACTGACGTCCCTGCTGGCATGGATGCACACCGCCAGATAAACAGCGGCGGGAATGAGCAGAAACAAACGCTCGCGAAGCTGCTGCCGAAGGGCGATAGCAGCTCCAAACGCGGCCACCACAATCATCGCCAGCATGGCCGCCGAGCTGCGAATCAAAAAATTGAACGGTGTAGAGAACCAGGGTGCATGCAAATAGATCTTGCCGGCAACAAAAACCACCGAATCCTGATTCGGCAGCGTCAATGCGGAGGCAAAACCCTCCAGGTAAGCCTGCGGCAACAGGTGGTGATCTTCCACCTGCTGCAACGCGCGCTCGCGGGCAGAGGTCGCGGGCCGTCGTGGTCCCTGAAGTTGCGATGCACCAGGGTAAGGGGCGAAACGCATCCCATAGCCCACCCAAACGATGCCGACCGCGAGGACACAGATCAGCCCAACGGCCAGCAGATTACGAAACAGGAGATTACGAAACACCGTTTGCCGTTTTCGCCGGTCGCCATCTGCCCGGCCGTCCGGTTGAATGCCAGCATCCGCAACCGCGAGCGCAACGAGAATGGGCACGACGACCACTCCTGAATGCTTGGCTAGCAGCGTCAGACCCGCAGCCAGAGCGGTCAAGAGAAGAAACGGTAAAGTGCGATGCCTGACCCACAAATAGAATCCCAAGACCGCGAACAACAGCATGCACGTGACCGGTACGTCGGTCATGACCAGTGAGCCGTAGGCGAGCACGCTCGGTTCGAAAACCAGCAGCAAACCTGCGACTATCGCCGTGGTAAGGCCGAACATCCGCCGCGCCGCGGTCCAGAGGAGCAAAACAAGCGCTATGGCAAAAACGGAAACAGCCATGCGCGCACGGGCCAATGCCACGGGCCAATTCTGACTGTATAACCAACTGACGGCGGTAAACGCCTGTTGAACGTCGTCCCCCTTGAAAGGTGCGCAGTCCACCTTAAAGTTCATGGAAAGCAGAGGGGCGGCGGCGACGATCCGGGCCAGGGGCGGATGCTCGCGACTAAAATCGAGAGCACCGCACTTCAAGTAGCGATAGCCGGCATAAAGGTGGGTGGCTTCATCGGAAGTTTGCGAGAGCTGGAGACCACTGAAAAACAGCTGCCCGAACATGACCATGCACAGCATCGCCGGAAGCAGCCACGGCAATCGCGAGATTGTCTTCGAGAGCACCCTGGTCGACTGAGGGCCCAGATCTGTTCGGAGGTTATCGATAACAACTTCTTGCTCTGTGTCGACCGGCGGCAATGGTTAGCTCCAATTTTTCAGCTGGTCCAGCGACCTGCTAGTCCAGCGATCTGCTGAGGCGCGCTGGCAGGGCTTGAAGCGCGTTAGCGCTCTCGTCTTCACCGGAGTCGGACGCCGAGGGTGCTCTGCGTTTGGCCAAGACTAATCCCTCCAAAACACGTGAAAGATTCCCATCTGAGAGCTATGCGGAAACCTCAGCGCCACTTCGGAGCGCACTCGGAGGTCCATCCTGGCGGCCGGGTAAAACGGCGCTTCATTGATCACCACCAGTTTCAGATCGTCCGATTGCAGCGCCTTGAATACTTCTTCCGCGGGTGCACCGCCGTCGTCGCGTGTTACATTCTTCAGCCCGGACAGAAAATACAGCTCTGGACAATCATTCCCCGCATACATCAACCCATTGGGCGAATGCTGCTGCAGAAAATGCGCCAGATCCGCAAAATTCGCGGCATACTCGATTCGCAGTTTCCCGCCTCGCTCCAAGCGCAGTTCATCCCTCTGTCCCACCTTGGAAACCAATATTTCATACATGTCGGATGGGACGAGCACAACCACGCCAAACAGCAAATAGAAGCCGGCCACTGCGGCCAGCAGGTAAGTACCTGGTCGCCGCTTCGCGTTCGCCACGAGCGCCGTCGCGGCCAGCAAGGTGAGAGGCAACGAGTAAAGAAGATAATACGGCGCGGCGAAAGGATACTGCACAAGGCAACATACCGCGGAAAGGGACAGCAGCACCACCAGTTGTTCGTGCTGGGGCTTCACTGAACCGCCTCGCCAGCCAGCGCGCAGTACGACGATTGCGCCTAGCAACACGACCAACGGGCTCAAGGTAGCAGCCGAATTCCACACACCCAAAACGATCGCAATTGACGTCGTAGCCTTGAGCAGCATGCCCGTTAACCCCAGGCCGACAAACGCGCCCACGAGTTTTCCCTGAACTTCGCGCCAGTACATCGCTGCCGCAACCAATCCCACCAATAAAAGCGCAAATGTGCTCTTCTCAACTGACGCGGGACGAATCACTCCGAGCGCAATCGAGCGTGTGGTTACGCTTGAAATCACGCCCCCAAAAAACCGGCGAATCGCTCCCGATCTCGCATATGGCGCCAGGAACGCAATCACCGGCATCGCCAATCCGACGAGAAACGGAATCGTCAGCCGAAATATCGTTCTGAACCTCTGCCCGGTCCCGGTCCGCACCCTCCTCTCCCCCAGCAGGATCAGCGCCGCCACCGCCGCCGACGGCATCACGAACTGGTAAAACTCCGCCGTCCCCAGCCGCGGCCACAGCACATCGACCACGATCGCCAGGAACAGCAGCAGCGCACTCACGCTAAACAAGCGGTAGGGCCAGCCGTCCTTCCAGCTCCCCGCTTCCCCACTCTCGCCGGCACTCTCGTTCTGTTCCAAAAACGCGAGCAACAAAAGCACCCCGGCCACGTAATACAACCCAATCACTTTGATCAGGAGCGACACACCGCCGCATACCCCCGCCACAAACAGCCATCGCCGTGTTCGCGCTTCGAGGTAGCGCAGCAGCGCCGCCGCCCCAAACGTCGCGAAGAACAGGTTGTACCAGGAAGGCATGGCTGCCGGATAGTTCGGATAACTCCAGGCTGCGGCCAGGAGCGTGATCGCTCCCGCTCCAAGCAGCGAACAAAAGCGCAGCGCAATGTAGTAAAAAGCGGAGAGCCACGCCAGGAAAAATAGAAATACACAGATGCGGAGAGACATCAGATTCACGCCAAAAGCGCGAAACGCCAGCGCATGAACAAAGCTCAGCCCACCCGTGTAGATCTCCGTGAAGTCGCGATGCGGAAGCTGTCCCTGCATCACCCGCAGAGCACTCTGGCTTAGAGTCCCTTCGTCGCCAGGAATCCAGCCACTGCCAATGCGGAGCCCGGTATAGATTCCTGCAATCGAGAGAACAACAGCCAGCACTGCAGCTTTCAGAGCCCAGCTTTTACCATTTCTTGCGATCGAATTGACGCCGGCTTCAGCGTCCTCTCCGGGGACATTCCCTTCCCTGACCCGTACCTCGACGACCCAACGACGGGACGAAGGCACCAGCCCTGCCTGCGCCCTTGGAGGCTTCACTTCGCCTCCAGCGCCGTCAACCGTATCTTCGCTTCCTTGCTGTCCTGGTTCAGCTGCAACGCCTGCTGATACTCTGCCCGCGCCGCTGACATTTTTCCACTCTGTTCGAGCGACACCGCGAGCCAATAGTGGTAGTCCCAGACCAGCGGACCCATTGCCGCTGCCTGCAACAAATAGGGTTGCGCCTCCGCGTTCCGGCCTTGGTTTAGGAGTGCGCGGCCCAGAAAATGCTGAGGAGCTGCCTGTTCCGGCGCCAGCTGCACAGCCCGCCGCAACAATTGCTCCGCCGGTTTGTACTGGCCGTCCATCAAGTGAACATTTCCGCAGTTGTAAACCGCCGAATAAAGATCTGGTTCCTGTTTCAGAACGTCTGCACAAAGTGTCAAAGCCCGCTGATAGTCGCCCATTTGCCCATACAATCCGGCCACGCCCGCCATCCCCATTTCCGACTTGGCGTAGCCCGGATTAACCCGCTCCAGCCATAATCGGCCCTCCTCAAATCGACCTGCGTGGATATAGGCTTCCGCTAGCGCCAGGGATCCATACTCATAGTCCGGATGATCCCTGACCACAGACTGCGCCAGTTCAATCGCGAGGTCGTGCGCGCCGCGCTGGCTGTACTCTTTGGCAAGCCCCGCAACCGCAGACGGATTTCCCGGATACAAAGACTGGCCACGTCGCACCAGCAGAAAATCGTTTCCCCAATACACCTGCTGGGCAAGGGATGCGCACATGTAGCCGCCGCATAGAGCGATAGCCGCGACTCCCTGAACGGCTCGCGCGCTCCAGGTCTTCAGAGGCGGGAGTAAGCGCAGACCTTTCGCGACCAGAATGGCAAATCCAATCGAAGGGAGATAGATGTAACGGTCGCGCACAAAATCGCCATTCCCGAAATTACGGAGATAAAGCGCCGGCGCCAGCCCGACCAGCAACCAGCAACCCGCGAAAGCAACCACCCAGTCGCCAGTTTTACGGGCCCAAAAATAGATCAATCCCGCCACCGCGGCGAGCAGAACAAGCGGCAGCACAAACCGGCTGAAAATCTGCGTCGTAACATAAGGCGTGAAATAAAGCCCGGTCAGCCCGAGCGGAAGAACAAGTTGCTTGAGATAGAAGGCCACAACATAAGGCACGGTGAGCGCCATATCGCCATAGCCGTGCTTGACATCAAACTGCAGGGAAGCATGGGCGAGCGCGACTTTCCGAAGTACGAAGTAACCAGCCGTTACAACTGCATAAGGAGCCATGCTGGCCAATGCTTCTCGCAACTTCTCCGACGCACGCGATCCGTTTTTACTCGGACGCAACCAGACGTAAACCCCGACCAGCGCCGTGAAGCTGATGGCCATTTCCTTGGTCAGCAGCGCACAGGCCAGCAATATAAAAGATGCCGCACGCCACTTCGTCTTCCGAGTGCCCTCCGGGTCGCGTGCATTCAGGAAAGAGACGAACGCGAGAGCGGCAAACATCGTCACCATGCTGTCGGAGGCCGCCGAGATCCATGCCACACACTCGATGTGAATCGGATGCAGGGCGAAGACAAGCGTGGCCAGCGCAGCCGTCCAGTATTCCAGGCCGAGCCGCCGCGACAGCCAGAAAACGGCCAGAGTAGCGCCCAGATGCATCAGGATTGCGCCCAGGTGCCAGCCCCACGGACGCAAGCCCACAAGGGCATAATTGGCAATCGACCAAGCCACAAACAAGGGCCTGTAATAAACCTGCTGGCGGGTGGTGTGATACCACAAATCACTGACAAAAACCCGCGACAGGCTGTGCCATGAGCGGATCAGCGGATTGTCGACAATCTGGGGACCATCATCCCAAACAAACTGAAAAAACAATGTCCCGCTGTATAAGACTCCGGTTACCAGCACGAGGGTCGTAAGCAGCAGACTCGGACGGCGAAAGTATTTCGCCAGCAGCACCCAGGGATCCTGCTCTCCAGGTGCCTGTCCGCCGTCGATCGGCTCCGTCTTGATCGGTGAATCGTTCATCGGTAGATTCCGAGACTTGCACGCAGCCCTTCGTCCTTCATCTTGCTTCGGGGCCTCGGATCTTGAAAGTTGTAGGCTCGCTCCGGATGTGCCCATCGTAACCTTCTCATCTTCGCCGCGCATGTTACTCCGGTACCTAAGTGTCCCAATTCTCCAGATAGTGAACCGTCCTCGCTCGTGCGACGATCCTCCTATGGGACCCGCTACCGCCGTACCCGCCAGAGCGTCGTCCCCGGTCTTGTGTGTCGATCTTGACGGCACTTTGATTCGAGGGGATGTTTTCTGGGAGTGCGTTCTCGTGCTTCTCAGGACCCGACCCTTCACTCTGCTGCTGGCTCCGTTCTGGTTGCTCTCCGGCAGAGCCGCTCTCAAGCGCCAGCTTGCCTCTCGCATCCATCTCGACCCCGCCAGTCTTCCCTACCGGGAGGAGGTTCTCGATTTTCTGCTGCAGGAAAAAGCTGCCGGACGCCGTATTGCACTGACCACGGCCGCCGATCGCGAGCTTGCCGAGAGCGTTGCCGGCTATCTCGGTTTCTTCGACGAGGTCCACGCGAGCAACGGGCACGTGAATCTCAAGGGAGCCAATAAAGCTTCGTTCCTGGCCGAGCGTTTCGCCAAGACCGGCTTCGAATATATGGGTGACTCGGACGCCGATGTCGAGGTTTGGCGCAGCGCCCTCGCCGCCTATGTAGTCGGCTCGGAAGCTCGTGCCCGGCAAGCGGCAACCCTGACCACCCTCAAAGCCACTTTTCTCGACCCAAAGTCACCCCCGTCCGCGTCGCAGACCTCGTTCCGAACCTGGATCAACGCCCTGCGTGGCCATCACTGGGCCAAGAATCTTTTGCTTTTTCTGCCGCTGGCGCTCTCTCACAACCTCGCATTCGGCCCCATTCTGCGCACTCTCGTTGGTTTCATCCTTTACGGTTGTTGCGCCTCCGGACTGTACATTTTGAACGACCTTCTCGATCTCCATTCCGATCGTGAACATCCTTGGAAAAGAGAGCGGCCATTCGCGTCCGGCAATATTTCTATTCCACAGGGGCTTATCGTCGCGCCGTTCTTGCTTGCCGTGGCACTCGGCCTGGGCTTCCTGCTCAAGACCCAATTCGGCCTCGCCCTAGTCGGATATTCCACCTTAACCATGCTTTATTCGTTCTATCTCAAAAAATTGGCGCTGCTTGACGTCTTTGTTCTTTCCAGCTTCTATAGCTTTCGTATTCTCGCCGGCGCGCTAATTTCCGCCACTCCCCTTTCGCAGTGGTTCCTGGCGTTCTCCATGTTTTTCTTTCTTAGTCTGGCCATGGCCAAGCGTTACTCAGAGTTACTCCATGCCAGCAACTTGGTTAAGGCTGGTAACTCAGGGCGTGGGTATCATACGGGTGACCGTGAGCTTTTGCTGGCTCTCGGCGTCAGCAGCAGCTTCTCCGCCGTCGTCATCTTCAGCCTCTACGTTCACAGTCAGGATGTACGCCTGCTCTACTCTTCGCCGGAAATTCTCACTCTGCTTTGTCCCATTGTTCTTTACTGGCTCAGCCGGGTCTGGCTGCAAGCGCATCGCGGAGAATTAAGAGAAGATCCCGTAACTCTGGCCATACGAGACCCTGTAAGTTACGGCGTGGCACTCGCCTCCGTGGCGGTCATCGCCGTCAGCATCATTCACATGAGATGGTAGGCGAGGCCCTTGGCTTTTTGAAACTTGGTTAGATTGTTTTCGTCAGGTCTTATATGTCCAGTCAGTCCGCCACGAGCTTACGCAGGCAACCCGCTTCCAACTCGCCCAGCACGCGAATTCTTTCGTGGGGTTGTTACCCGAAGACCGCCCACTTACACGTCCACAAGCCAGCCTGGAACGATCAGGTGCCACAAATCCTTCAAGCCGCTTCGCCCGGCTCCCTGCTTCCCTATGGCCTTGGGCGCAGTTACGGCGACTCCTGTCTCAACGCCGGACGCGAACTGATCGATTGCCGGCGCCTCAACCGCTTCCTGGCCTTCGACGAATCCACGGGCATACTCCGCTGCGAAAGCGGGGTCAGCCTCTCCGACATAGTCGACATGTTCCTCCCTAAGGGGTGGTTCCTTCCGGTCACGCCCGGCACGCGCTTTGTCACCGTCGGCGGAGCAATCGCCAACGACGTCCACGGAAAAAACCACCACTGCGCGGGAACATTCGGAACCCACGTCAGCCAAATCGGCTTGCACCGTTCCAACGACGGTCTCGTAACCTGCAACGCCGAATACAACGCCGACATGCTGCACGCAACCATCGGAGGCCTCGGCCTCACCGGCATCATCGCCTGGGCCGACATCCAGCTCAAGCGTGTGGCGGGGCCGTGGATCGATGCGGAATCCATCCCCTTCCAATCGCTCACCACTTTTCTTGACCTCAGCCGCGAGAGCAACGATCGCTTTGAATACACCGTGGCTTGGCTCGATTGCTTCGCCGGAAAGAGTCTTCGCGGCATCTTTTTTCGCGGCAACCATGCTGGCGACGCAGGCAGGAAATTCCATCCGAGGCGCGGGCCGAAGTTGCTTTTTGCGCTGCCGGGATGGGCGCTCAACCGTTACTCGGTCAAGGCGTTCAATGCCGCCTACTACAAACTTCATGCGCGCAAGCCCGGCGCGACGGTCGTTTCTTACGACAGGTTTTTCTATCCGCTGGATGCCATCCGCCAATGGAACCTGATCTACGGCCGGCAAGGTTTTCTGCAGTATCAGTGCGTGATTCCCGAAACCAACCTCGAAGCCTTCGAGGAGTTGCTTGATCGCATAGCACTTTCGGGTATGGGTTCCTTCTTAGGCGTGGTCAAGCAGTTCGGCCTGGCGCCACCGGCTGGCATGCTTTCCTTTCCGCGCCCCGGACTTACCATTGCCCTCGATTTCGCCATGCGCGGTGAGCGCACACTCCAACTCATGCAGTCACTCGACGAAGTTGTCCTCGAAAGCGGTGGAGCGCTTTATCCCGCCAAGGACGCTCGCATGCCCCCCGCCCTGTTTGAAGCCTCCTATCCACGCTGGCGCAGCTTTGTTCCCTACATCGACCCCAAGTTGTCCTCTTCTTTTTGGCGACGCGTGACGGAGGCGCAGGCACAATGACGGCGACGCAAACCAACATGAAAAAGATCATCGTCCTCGGCGCGACTTCCGGTATTGCACTCGAGGTGCAGCGCCAACTTGCTCGCCTGGGCTGCGACCTACTTCTGGTGGCGCGCTCACCCGAACGCCTCGCTGACTTACAAGCCGACCTGTCTCTTCGAGGAGCAGCAACAGTTTTGACTTACTCGTCTGACTTAGCATCGATTCAGCAGCATGCTGGCATCTTCGAGTTTGTGCGCCGCAATCTCCCTGACTTTGATACCGTTCTGCTAGCTTACGGCTCCATGCGCGACCAGAAAGACTCGGAAACTTCGGTTGACGTTCTTCTGCAAGAGTTGCAATCCAATTTTGTCAGCGCCACCGCCATTCTCACCCTCTTCGCAGCCGATTTGGAACGGCGCCGCACCGGCTGCATAGCCGCCATCACCTCAGTCGCCGGAGATCGAGGCCGCCGCTCGAACTATGTCTACGGCTCCGCCAAGGGCGCACTTTCCCTGTTTCTTCAGGGACTCCGCAGCCGTCTCCATCCCGCAGGCGTGCGTGTCATCACCATCAAGCCCGGACCCGTGCAGACTCCCATGACCGATCATCTGCCTCACAACAAGCGCTTTGCCGATCCGGAACAGGTTGCCCGTCAAATTGTGCGCGCGCTCGAACGCCGTTCGCCGGACGTCGTCTACACTCCAAGGGTCTGGCGCTACGTCATGACCGGCGTTCGGCAAATCCCGGAAACCATCTTCAAGCGCTTATCGTTCTGACCGAAATCGGGTAAGGGCTCTCGCACGCACGACCAAGCCGCTCCAAAGAAAAAGAGCCGCAGCGCTGCAGCTCTTTTTGCCGTACTGGATACTGATTACTGGGTACTGGTCTTACCGCCGTCCGCGTCCACCACCGCCGCCACCCGAATGTCCCCCACCGTGGCCTCCTGACCCGCCACCAGGACGTCCGCCTCGACCGCGCCGCCGGCGATTACGATCACGATCGCCTCCCCCGCCCGACGGTCGTCCTTCGCGCGCACCTTCTGGACGCGCCGCGCCTGCTTCTACAGAAGCAACGACTCCATCCACACGGTTGAAGTTCGGTTCATCGTCAGAGTCGAAATCTGCGCCGCCTTCGATGATGGCCGTGGGCGTGCCCTGCGATGCTGAGGCTCCCTCCGAACCCGCCGACGGAGCCTGCCCTCCGGCTTCGTCCATCTCCGCAGGCGGAGCCCCACCCATCTTGGCCCGCTGCTCTTTCAGAATAGCTTTGCGTGACAGCTTGATGCGGTTACCTTCGACAGCCAGCACCTTCACCAGCACCTGATCGCCTTCTTTCAGTTCGTCGCGCACATCCTTGATTCTGTGTTCCGCGACTTCGCTGATGTGCAGCAACCCATCCAGACCTGGCAGAATCTCAACGAACGCTCCGAAATCCGCCAGGCGGCTCACTTTTCCTAAATACGTTTTCCCCACCTCGGCCGAAGCCGTCAGATCGCGAATAATCTGCAAAGCCTTGTTCGCCGAGACTTCATCATTCGACGCCACATTGACTTTGCCCGAATCTTCCACGTCGATCTTCACGCCCGTCTGCTCGATGATGCTGCGAATCATCTTGCCGCCGGGCCCAATCACGTCGCGAATCTTGTCCACCGGAATCTGCAGCGTGTAAATACGGGGCGCATAGGCCGAAACCTTCACGCGGCCTTCCGTGATCACTTCGTCCATCTTTCCAAGAATGAACAACCGCCCGCGCTGTGCCTGCGCCAGCGCCTCGCGCATAATCTGCGAAGTGATGCCCGCAACTTTAATATCCATCTGCAGCGCGGTGATGCCGTCCTTGGTGCCGGCGACTTTAAAGTCCATGTCGCCATAATGATCTTCCGCGCCCGCGATGTCGGTCAGGATGGCGTAGCTCTCGCCTTCTTTGACCAGGCCCATCGCGACGCCCGCCACAGGAGCCTTCAACGGCACACCCGCATCCATCAACGACAGTGAAGCGCCGCAAATCGTGGCCATCGACGACGACCCGTTCGATTCCAGAATGTCGGAGACGACGCGCATGGCGTAAGGCCAGTTATCTTCCGTCGGAAGCACAGCCGAAACTGCGCGTTCGGCAAGTGCGCCATGGCCAATCTCGCGGCGCCCGGCACCACGCATAAAGCCGACTTCTCCAACCGAGAAGGGCGGAAAATTGTAGTGCAGCATGAAGCGCTTCTTGGCTTCGCCTTCAAAGCCTTCGAGACGCTGCATGTCGTCGCTCGTGCCCAGCGTGGTCGTAACCAACGCCTGCGTCTCACCGCGGGTAAAGACTGCGCTTCCGTGCGCGCGCGGCAAAATGCCGGCTTCGATCCAGATCTCGCGAATCTGGTCGAAAGCGCGCCCATCGGGACGCCGCTTGTGATCGATCACCTGGTTGCGGAAGATGCGCTCCCGCAAAATCTCGTAATACTTCTTGACCTTCGCCTTGCCGGCGTCATCATCCTCGGGTAGAGCGGCCAGCAGTTCTTTTTCCAGCACTCGAACCAGTTCGTAGCTCTTTGATTTCGGATGCTTCGCGGTGTCAAGCGCGTCGGCCAGTCGCGCGCCGATCTTCGCTTCCAGGCTCTTGAAATAAGCCTCGTCGAATTCCGGAGGCGTCACCTGGCGCTTCGGCTTGCCAACCTTGCTGCGCAGTTCGCTGATAGCCGCGCAAATCTTTTTGATTTCGGTGTGTGCGAATTCAATCGCATCCACTACCGTCTCTTCTTTCACTTCTTTTGCGCCGGACTCGATCATGACAATCGCGTCGCTGGTGCCGACGACCATGATGTTGAGCAGGCCATCGCGCATCTCTGTGTAAGTGGGGTTGGCGATAAAGCGGCCGTCAATCAATCCGACGCGGACCGCGCCGAGCGGGCCGAGGAACGGAATATCTGAGATCGTCAGAGCCGCCGAAGCGGCGTTGATGCCGCTGACGTCAGGATCATTATCCGTGTCGGCGGAGAGCACGAAGGCGATGACCTGGGTCTCGCACTTGAATCCCTCGGCGAACATCGGACGCACCGGCCGGTCAATCTGGCGGCTGGTCAGCACTTCGCGCTCGCTCATGCGCCCTTCGCGCTTGATGAAACCGCCGGGGATGCGTCCGCCAGCGTAGGTATATTCGCGATAGTCGACGGTGAGCGGAAAGAAATCGATGCCCTCGCGGGGCTCTGGATTGGCGGTAGCGGTGGCGAGTACGACATTGTCGCCAAAGCGCACGACGGCCGCGCCGTGGGCCTGCTTGGCTAGTTTTCCGGTTTCAATGGAGAGTTGTTTTCCGCCTGCGAGTTCAACGGAAACTTTTGTGGCTTCAGGCTTCATAGTTCATCCTTTTTGTAGGGCGGAAGTAGGCAGAAGGGCATGCGCCAGGGTATGGAGTCCGCTTGGACGGACGTAGGCCAGGGCCGCGGTTGGGAACGCACTGTGCAAAGGCTCTCGTGCTCTGGAACCCCGGGTCTGGAGATCGTGTCTGGAAACCCAAGGTCTGAAAACGCAAGTCCGGAACCGGCCCCACGCGGAGCCGATCGCGCTGTTATTTGCGGATGCCGAGCTTGGAAATAACGGTTTTATACCGTTCCGAGTCGTACTTCTTCAGATAGTCGAGCAGACTACGACGCCGGCTCACCATCATGAGAAGTCCGCGGCGCGAGCCGTGATCTTTCTGGTGCGTTTTGAAGTGTTCCGTCAGTTGACCTATGCGCTCGCTCAGCAGCGCGATTTGAACTTCTGGGCTGCCCGTATCCGTAGCGTGCGTGCGATACGTATCAACGACGGTTTGCTTTTGCTCTCTGGCTAACACTAACCTGTTGCACTCCTGTCTCTTCTCATTTTCGTAACGTGTTTGATGGTAACACGATGCTGTCCGGAGTGGCAAACACTACCAATCACACACTACCATCACTCGGAGCGGAATGGCCGGCTTCAAAACCGAACCAGTACGGCGGATGGGCCAATGTGCCCACGCACCCTTCGAGTTATACTAGAATCAAGTGACAACAAGCGACGAGTGCAGCAATCTTTTGGCCTATTCGTGCGGATTATTTCCCAGCCAAAAATATTGGCTAAGGCCGGCAGGAGCTGCGTGCAACCAGCCATTATAAAATTAGAAAAACGGGGGGATTCATATGCCACGAGGCCGATCAACATTTACCAAACGTCAAAAAGAACAAGCGCGCCAACAAAAACAGCGGGATAAGAACGAGCGCAAGACTC
>Ga0302324_100013469_pt1 | contig 16582 bp, 12 predicted proteins | sample Palsa_T0_1_FD_201949 | JGI IMG/M metagenome (GOLD analysis project Ga0302324, IMG submission 201949) | Peat permafrost microbial communities from Stordalen Mire near Abisko, Sweden - Palsa_T0_1 | ecosystem: Environmental > Terrestrial > Soil > Palsa > Peat permafrost | place: Sweden: Abisko...
CCGCCGCCCCGGCCACGCAAACAATGAGAAGCGATGCTTCCCACCAGAGCATCGGTTTGTGACCTTGCCACAACAATAAAGCAGCCATGGCAAAGAAGGCGTCAGCCACCAAAAACGGCCACAAGGCCAGACTGGGTTTGGGATTGGTCATCTCCCTGAAAGAGCACTCAAGGCGGTGTCGGCCCCTGATTCACCTGGCCCAACCCATCGGGGCGAATCCATTTGGCGAATGCCGCCCGCACTTCGGGAGCGGTCAACTCGAGGTAATGCCGCGCCGCGTTCATCGGTTCGTCGAGAGGCAGATCGTGCGTCGCGCGGTAAAGAAAACCTTGCGCAATGCGCGAAAGGCTGGATTCGGAGTGCGGAATGCCCCGCAACAACATCCCCTTGGCCTGGAGCAATTCGCCTGGGGTCACGTCGCGGTCTTGCATCGCTTTCAAATCGTTCACAATCATGGCTCGGGCTTTGGCCACATTGGGCGGGTCACAGCCGTAAGAGGCGGTATAAATCGTGCGCGTCTCGCCGAAGGTCATGGTGGAACCAACGGAATAAACCAGCCCGGATTCCTGGCGCAAATCATGGAAAAGACGCGTGGTGGAAAGTCCCCCGCCTAAAACGTTGTTGCCCAATTCCAAAGCGTAGCGGTCTGGGTTGCTCAACGTCAGCCCTAATGTCTCAGACAAATCAACATCGTCTTGCACACGACTCGAATCCGGCACGGTCGTAGCCCAAGGTTCGTTGGCCGGCACGGCTGGCCAGAGCGTGTCCGGTTTGGTTCCTTCCGCATGCCAGGAACCAAAGTATTTCTCGATGACGGCCTGGGCGCGTTCTGGAGTTACATTCCCGACAACGACGATGGTGGTAAGATCGGGGCGAAAAACTTTTTGATAATAATGGGTCACGTCGGACATGGTCAGGCCTTTGATGGTCTCAGGCGTGGCATGGCGTTGGGCCGGATCGCTGGCCGGGAACAATCCTTTGGCAATGGCGCGTTGATGCAGGAAGCCGGGACTCTCCAACTCGCCGGCCACTTCCGCCGCCAATTGCGGTTGCAGGATGTTGAAGGCGTCCTCTGGCAGCGCCGGGGAAAGTTCATTGTCGGCCAGCAATTGCACTCCGCGCTCGAAATTTTCCGATAAGACTTGCAACGTGAAATCGCTCCCCGCCGATTCGTTGGCCGCGATATCGTCGAGCGCCTTTTGAAAGGCGACGCGGTCGAGAGTGCGGGTGCCGAAGGAAAAGAGCTGCCCCAACGCGTCATCCACTCCCTCTTTGCCCGGTTCTGTCTCCACGTCAGGATTATTCTTGACTCGGCCATAGACACTCACGCTGTCGCTGACCGATTCCGGTTGGACAATAAGCTTCAAGCCATTCGGCAAAACCGTGACGACGGGATGAAGCATACTCTGGGGAAGCTCAAGTCGCTCGACGGCGGCAGCCGCCCAATCCGGCAGTTTGACGGCCATCGCATCGCTCGAGGCAAATGACTCCGCGCCCCCAAAAGTCTTTTGCGAAACGGGTTTGCCCGAGGGATGGGGCGAAAGAATCGCCGTAATGGCGTGATTGCTCTGCAAGTATTTCCGCGCCACGCGGTTGACATCAGCCACGGTCACCTTGCGGATCGCCTCGACGTCATCTTCGGGCGATTTGCGGCCTTCGACCACGACCGCTTGCGACCACGCCATGGTCAGGCCGAAAATGGAATTTTTTTGAAATTCAAGGCTGGCAACTTCATGATTCTTGGCCGCTTCAACTAAATCCGAGGAGAGGCCATCCTTCAATTCTGCGGCGAGAATCGAGCGCACTTGTTCCAGCAACTTCTCCGCGTCGCCGCCGGCGGGATAATCGGCGGTCGCATAACCCAACCCGGCGTGCGTCAAAGTATCGTAGGAAAAAGCGGACGCCAGCGCCTTGCCTTCCGGCACCAGGCTGTAAAGACGGCCGCGTTGGCTGCTTAAGGCGTCGGACAAGACTTGCGCCGCGGCAAAATCGGGGCTGTCAAACCCGGGCCAGCGAAAGGCAATGATGGCCTCGCCGTAAGGAAGATCCGTTTCCACTTTGATCGTTTGGGGTTCCACCGGTTGGAATTTAAATTTGGGGCGGGACGGGAGGTTTTTTCGCGGCGCATCGCCGAAAATTTCCTTCACTTTGGCCAGAGCCTGGTCAGGTTGGACATCGCCGACGATGACCAGCACCGCATTGTTGGGAACACACCAGGTATCGTGAAATTCCTTGAGCATGGCGCCCGTGGTCTTGTCAAATGAAGGGCGTGAACCCAGCGCATCCCAGGCGTAAGGCGTGCCTTTGAACATGAGCGCCTGGAGATTGGTGTAAAATACATACTCTGGATTGGACAAATCCTGCGCCACCTCCTGCTCGATGGCCCCGCGCTCCTTTTCCCAGTCTTTCTCCGTGTCATCAATACCGCGCATCCGGATGGATTCGATGTGGAGAGCCAGGTCCAGATTTTCCGCCGGCATGGTGAAGAAATACTGCGTAACCGCTTGCTGGGTATCGGCATTAACGTCGCCGCCCATGGCGGCGCTGATATTGTCCAATTGCGAAGCATCCAAGCCGGGGCTGCCGCGAAACATCATGTGTTCATTGGCGTGGGCGGTGCCGGGAAAACCGGGCGGTGTTTCATCCGAGCCAACTTCATAATTGATCATCGTCGTCACCACGGGCGCGAGAGAATTGCGCACGATAATCACGCGCAAGCCATTGGACAACTCAGCGCGCAAGACACTCTTTTCCCTTTCGCCGCCGGACGATTTCGAAGCGACTCCGGGCCCCGGTGCCCTCGCGCAGCCCAAAATCGTAGCGGAAGTTACCACTGCCCCCAGCCAGCTCCAAAAGCGAATAGATTTACATTTTCGTCCACCAACCATCGTTTTCATGACCCGACTGTAACACGGGTGCGCGAAAAGGAAAGTTCGCCAGCTTTGCCTGCCTTGCAGCAAATGCTCAAACCCGCATGGCGCCGATGGCTGGATCCGTTTTGCTAAAGTGTCCGGTCTCCACATGTCCCGCACAGTGTCTTAAAAATTGAGGATCGTCCTTCACCGTCACGGTGAGGTCGTACCAGTGATCGGCGGGCGCAATATCCCAATGGTCAGATTGTCTGGAGCCTGGAGCAACGGTGAAAGAGCGGCTTCTGGTCTCGCCCTGCGCCACGGAATACGCGGGGTCCTGCCTTACTTCGAACACGCAGGTTTCCTTGCCAGTGTTGACAAGCAGCAGCTCGATTTTGCCGGCGGGCGCGTTGTACTGGAGTTGGACTTCGCACTGGCCGTTATTTGAGACATCGCCTCGAAATTGGCGAAAAAAACCGTTTGGCCCATTAAGACTCAGATCATAGCTCTCCGTGCTCGCTCCTTCATGCCAAAGGCTGGTGGCGTGGCTTTTTCCACTTTCCAAAGTGTAATGCCACGGCCCAAGGCGATCGGTGTGGTCGTAAATTTGAAATGCTGCTCCGACGCTTCCAGTATTACGGAGATCAATCCAGAATTTCCCGTCTTCGACGCGTCCCTGCGCATGAAGTTCGTAAGGCAATGCGCGCGCCAGACGTTGCGGCCCTTCCTGCGACGTCGGCAGTTGCTCGGGCGGAATTTTCAGGCTCGGCGAATGCCGGGACTTGGCCACCCGTTCCAGGAAATCGGCCGTGCTGGGCAAGGTCAGTTTTGTCCAATCCTGATTCGGAGTTTGAAAATCGCAGGTGGACGTAAGATCGCCGCACACCACCCTGCGCCAATCGCTGATGTTGTCTTCACGAACGCCAAAACGCTTTTCCAGAAAGCGCAACACCGAAGTGTGATCAAAAACTTCCGAACAAACCCAGCCGCCGCGCGACCAGGGTGAAACAATAATTCCGGGCACACGCATGCCAAGGCCGACGGGATGGATTCCTCGATTTGGCGCAGTTGCTTTGGTATAATCCTTGCCTTCCCCCGCCGTGGAAACACTGCTATAGCCGCGATCTGGATGGAAGGGGGGCAACGGGGGCGGCATGTGATCAAAAAAACCGCCAGTCTCGTCGTAGTTGATGATAAAAACGGTTTTTGCGAAAATTTCGGGATTGTCCACGAGCGCCTCGATGAGGCGGGCGCACACATTTTCCCCCTTGGCCGGCTCATATTGAGGATGCTCGGAGAGATCGGCTGAGGTGACGATCCAGGAAACTTGCGGCAGCGCGCCTGAGGCCAGGTCTTTCCGAAAGGCGGCCACCAGGGGTTCTCCATCCGAGCGGGTGCGCTTGGCGGGCTCCGTCTCATGCTCGGAAACCCATGATCTTCCTCGACGGTACAGCGGAGAATCCTTGCTGGACAGAGTCCGAAAAGGCTTGAAGACCGAGAGAATGTTATCCTGAAAATTGTCGTACTCTTGATAGACCTTCCAACTAATTCCACGCGCTTCCAGGCGTTCCGCATAGGTTGTCCAAGTCAGCGGCCCTCGCGGCAGCGGTTTGTCCGTGGCCATATCGGAAGTCGGCGTTTGATCTTCGCCGTAATTATCCATCTCAGGGTCGCCGCCCACTTTGCCGCCTCCGTTGCAGCCGGTCCACAGGTGCATGCGATTGGGATAAGTCTGCGTTAAAGTCGAGCAATGATAAGCGTCGCAAATCGTAAATGAACTCGCGAGCGCATAATAAAATGGCAGATCTTTGGCGGTGTAATGCGCCATGCGTTGGTGCAATTCGTGGGTGTGCCCCCATTGGTTAAACTTGCCCCCGTTTAAAATCGTCAAACTGGCCTGGTGACCCTGCGCCGAGCCGTCCACCCGGAACGCGTTGGTCACCGTCGAATCGCCGTGAAAAGGCATGACGTAACCGGACGGATGCTCCCCGCTGGGCTGCTGCCAAACTGAAGCTCGTCCGGGCAACTTGATCGCTCGCGGATCACCAAAACCCCTGACGCCGTTGAGCGCGCCGAAATAATGATCAAACGACCGGTTCTCCTGCATGAATATGACCACATGCTCCACGTCCATGATCGTTCCCGTGGCGTTGTTAGCTTGAATGCCCAGCGCCCGGGAAATCGTGGTCGGGACAATCGACAAGGCGGAAGCGGCGCCCAGCGCTCCGGCAGACAATTTAAGGAACCGGCGTCTATGCATGGATCGTTTCATAAAAAAGATAAACTCTCGGCTCGAACGGTCACGTCTCCGCTTGGCGGCGAGAAAACACACCATTGCGCTGAAAACAATCCTATGCGAGCTTCAGAGGTTCAGCAAGAAAGGTTTGATGTTTGCGTCCAGCTTTCGGCCTAAGGCAAACGGCATTGGTAAAACTTAAATGGAAACAAAATTTTGCATGGCCATGTTGGCGTTGCTTTGCCTCTTTTCTGGTTGCAAATCGCCCCCGCCTGAGCCGCGAGCCCAAGCCGGGCTGACGGAAACCACGCGCAATAATTGCTATAGCCTGCTGCACCAGCTTTTGGATGACGAGAAGGACGTCAGCATGCTGCGCTTCATCAAGGGGGAGGATACAGATTTGAAAGCCCTCATCAAAAGAGTGTCTGCTGCGGCCAAGGCCGGCTCCAGCCAACTCGAGGCCTTTGCCAAACAGGACCCAACGCTGGCGCTGGATCATTACGACTTGCCTCCAGGAGAGGTAAAGACAAGGGCTTCGATCAGTAAAATGGAAGAGAAAGACTTATTGCACGACTCGGGAAATCCATTTGAGTTGGTGCTGATTGTCACGCAGGTTGAGGCGTTGAATTATGCCTCTCATCTTGCCAAGGTTGCCGGCGAGAATGATTCCCAGCCTGAGCGCGCCCTTTTTCTCAAGGGCTTGAGCGAGGAAATGAAGAATCTTCATGACGAAGTGCTCGCCCACATTGCCGTCCGGCCAATTTTATCGGTTTCCACCAAGTAACCGGCTTACGGCGAAACCTGCTGGACTTGGACGGTGTAGGGTATGATTTCCAGCACGTTAATGCCAGGAGGAGGCACCGCACTGAGTTCTTCCGTGGAGGACCCCTTGGCGTCAAAGTGGGTAAGATCAAGATTTATTCGAATGTCCTTCCTTGTCGCTTGAAACGAGGCGGGGTCTTTGCCGACAGCAATCACAAAAGCTTCGTTGGGGGTGACACGAAAAACTCGTTTATCCCCCGGCGTCGTCTGAACCGAAATGGGCACGCGCACATAATCGGCGGCCAGCATCTGATTGGTGGTTTGCTCGTTGTGAATGCTGTTGTGAATGGCCAGCCAAATCACGGTCGCCAAGGCGATGGAGAAAAGCTTGAGCCAAAAATTGTGCAGGATGATGTGGCGAAAGGGCATCAGGTCTTGGGTTCCTGGGCGATCAAGGCGGGATTATCCTTCTTGGGCAGAGGCTCCGCCGGACGAAACAAACTGGCCAGGCTGTGCGTCTTACTGGGCTTGAGGAGCACTGAACTGAGGAAAGCACGGAGCTGCTCAGCGGTCACGCCGCGCACCAATTGCCCCTTGTAGGCGTGCGAAATGGACCCCGTCTCCTCAGACACCACCACCACCACGGCGTCGGTTTCTTCCGATAAGCCGATGGCGGCGCGATGCCGAGTGCCGAGGGTAGCATTCAGATCCTGGCGTTGCGTCAAAGGGAAAATACAGGCCGCGAAAGCGATGCGGTCGCCTTTGATAATAACGCCGCCGTCATGAATGGCGTTGTTGGGGAAGAAGATGGTCTCGAGCATTTCCGGCGTCGCTTCGCAATTAACCACCAGACCGGACTCCGTCGCTTCCTGTAAGTTAATGGATTGTTCGATAGCAATGAGCGCTCCGATCCTTACTTCCGCGAGGCGCTCCACGGTTTGGATAATCACCTCGATGTTTTCGCGCTGTTCGTGGCTGGTGGCGAAAAGAGGATGCGCGCCCACCTCGGCCAAAATGCGTCGCAGCTCCGGCTGAAAAATAATGAGAACGCCGACCGCGGCGAAAGCCACAAAAGAGCTGATGAGCCAACGGATCACCTCCAAGTTGAGAAAGTGGGCCAGGACGGTCAGGCTGAGGACCAGTAAAATGAAGCCATAGACCACGGGCGCACCACGGGTGCCGCGGACAAATTTAAAACTGAAATAAATGCCCACCGAAAGGATGGCGATCTCCAGCACCGGCCGCCAGCCGTTCTGCAAACCATCATTGAGGATGTGAAAAATGTTTGGCATTCATTTGCTGTTCATCAGGGCTTCCGTCATCCGCAAGGCCTGTCGCGTAGCCGCCACATCGTGGCAACGGATAATCTGCGCCCCGTTTTCAACGCCCCAACATGCGCACGCCAGCGAAGGCGCCAACCGCTCCTGGGGCTTGGCGCCGGATATCGCGCCCGTAAAGGATTTGCGCGACGCTCCGAGCAACAACGGACGCCCCCACTTTGTAAAGCGGCGCAAATCCGCTAGCAACCGCAAATTGTCCTCGACCCTTTTCCCAAACCCTAATCCCACGTCCAACACAACCTGTTCTGCATTGACACCGAAGCCAGCCAAACGTTTCAAACGATCTTCGAAAAAATGTTCTACTTCCGCAACTACATCATCATACGTAGGATTCTTCTGCATGGTGGCAGGCTCGCCCTGCATGTGTACTGCCACATAACCGGCTCCACTTTCGGCTGTCAACTGCCACATGGCCTTTTCCTCGCGATTGGCCGCAATGTCGTTGATGATGCAGGCTCCAGCGCGCAAAGCCTGCCGGGCTACCTCGGGTTTGACAGTGTCGATGGAGAGAGGCACGGACGTGGTCCTGGCCAACGCCTCCAATACCGGCAGCACTCGCCGCAATTCCTCGGTTTCGGTGACGGGCTCGGCTCCGGGCCGGGATGATTCCCCACCGATGTCAATTATATTTGCGCCTTCCTCGACGAGACGCAACGCGTGTTGCACGGCGTTATTGGCATCATTAAAGCGGGCGCCATCGTAGAAGGAATCAGGCGTGACGTTGACCACGCCCATCAATAAGACGGGGCGTGGAAACGAAAAGTTAAACTGGCGCGCGCGCAAAATCATGGTGTTGGCGGCGCCGTTTTGAGCGCCGTGCTATTTGGCGGCGGCGTAATTCTTGGCCACCTCAGACCAGTTGACGGCGTTCCAAATGGCCTTGAGATATTCGGCGCGGCGATTTTGGTATTTGAGGTAATAAGCGTGCTCCCAAACATCGATTCCGAAGACAGGACGCCCCTCGCAGCCGGCGACATTCTTGCCCATGAGAGGACTGTCCTGGTTGGCGGTTGAGCAAATCTCCAATTTTCCGCCATGGACGACAAGCCAAGCCCAACCGCTCCCGAAACGCCCCACGCCCGCGGCTTCGATTTTTTCCTTAAATGCATCAAAACTTCCGAAGGTCGAGTTGATGGCGTCGCCCAGCGGGCCCGAGGGCGGGCCGCCGGCCTTTGGCCCGAGGAGCTTCCAGAAAAAGGAATGATTGGCATGTCCTCCGCCGTTATTGCGCACCGGTCCACGAATGTCCACCGGAACGGTCTCAATGCCGCTAATCAGCTCTTCAACGGTCTTCTTTTCCAAATCTGGTTTGCCCGCAACGGCTTTGTTGAGATTATCGACGTAGGCTTTGTGATGTTTATCGTGGTGAATTTCCATCGTGAGCGCGTCGATATGGGGTTCGAGCGCGTCCTTGGGGTATGGGAGGGGAGGTAATTCGTATGCCATAATGTGTCTTTCCTTTATGTTTATCTCGTAACGTTCCGTTCAATCAACCTTAGTCCGCCAAAACTAACAAATCCGACCGGGAAGCACAAGCGGGGGATTTTGCCCATTACGCTCGCATAAATTGCGACAAACTATTTCCTTTCGAGGCGCCTTCGGTGCTCTTAGATTCCGCGAGGCATGAGTCATGAATGGTCTGTTTTTGTCACGCTGCTAGTTACGCCCTTTGAGCATATCAAGCTCGTTTGGGGTATAGTGCCGCTTTATTTTGGTTTGCTTCTGAACGAAGCCACGGGTCCTAAGGCCAATTTCCGCACCGCTCTCCAAACCGGTTTCAGCTTTATCTGGGCGGGCGCTCAATGGCTCTATCCTTATTTCGTGCCTTCCAACAAAGGCGAGCATGTGATCGAATGGAATGCCATGACGCCCATTAATATTCTGGTTACCCTCATGGTCATCGCGCTCGGCTTCACGGCTCTCATCAGCGGCGTCCGAAAACGTTTCCCGAAATATGGCCGCTTCCTCGGCCACACGCGCTTCGCCAACTATTTCATGATCACTATTTATCCCATGCAGGCCAATGCCTTGCATTGGACCTGGGATCGGCTGGCCGCCGTGGTCATCTTTGCCGTGCCTATATGGCTGGCCCTGCATTTCGGCCTGATGCCCCTGCGAGCGGGGAAATAGCACCTGAAGCTTGCCATCCTACATCCCCGTTGACCGTCAGCTTTGGATTCAGTTAACCTTTTCCCCGCGCGCTATGGAAGCCGTGCGGAATCGAATCAACGTGAAATCTTTTTTTTCTTATATACTACTGCTCCTGGTGATGCTGGCTGAGAATGTGCGCTGTGAGCCTTCGCTTTCGGATTACATTCGCCCGTTCGTCGGAACAAAGGGCCAAGGCAACACCTTTCCGGGGCCGGCCGCCCCTTTCGGTATGGTTCAACTTGGCCCCGACACGGCGGATGATCTCTGGGACAATGCCGCCGGCTACAAGTATGCGGACACTTCCATCATGGGCTTCAGCATGACCCACTTGTCGGGCACGGGCATTCCGGACCGAGGTGATTTTTTGTTCATCCCCCAAATTGGCGAAACAAAGCTGGTGCCAGGACCGACGAACAACCCTGACAGCGGTTATCGCGCCCGTTTTTCGCATGACCAGGAATCGGCTTCCGCAGGGTATTACAAAGTCACGTTGCTCAATAACAATGTGACCGTAGAGTTGACTGCCGCCGAACGCGCCGGGATCATGCGCATGACTTTTCCCGCGAGTGACCATGCCTCCATCCTGACCGATCTGCGCCATTTCCTCAACGGCAACGTGGATGCGCCGGGCCGCTTCAAATTAATTTGGTCGCATGTGCGCGTGGAGGACAATTCGACGGTAACGGGTTTTCACCTGGTGGGGGGCTGGGCCAAAGAGCGTTATCTTTATTTTGCGGCCCGCTATTCCCGGCCGTTTGACAGCCATCGCATTTTCAGCAATGGCGACGAAGTCAAGTATAACACCTACCGTTTCCGCAGCCGCAACGAAGCCGCCGGGACGAATCTTCAATTTGTGGCCGAATATAAAACACGCCCCAGCGAGGTCATTCAGGTCAAGGTTGCGGTCTCGGCCGTCAGCGCCGCCAATGCCTTGCAAAATCTCGAACGCGAAATCCCCGATTGGGACTTTGACCGGGTGCGGAATGAGACTCGGGAAAAATGGGATCAAGCCCTGGCCAGTCTCCAAATTGAGGGCACACAGGAACAAAAGGAAACGTTCTACACTGGCCTGTATCACTGCTTTCTGGCGCCCAGCCTTTATGAGGATGAAGATGGAGAATATCGCGGTTTGGATTCCAACATCCACGTGGCGCGCGGCTTTAAGAATTACACTGTTTTCTCTTTATGGGATACGTACCGCGCGACCCATCCGCTTTTCGCTCTGATTCAAGCCTACCGGGATTCGGATATGATTCAATCCTTGCTGGCCCACTACGATCAAAGTGTGGACCACCTGCTGCCAGTATGGTCATTGGAAGGCAACGAAACCTGGTGCATGGTGGGCTATCACGCAGTGCCTGTCATCGTGGATGGCTTCCTCAAGGGCGTTAAAGGAATCGATAAGGAGCGCGCTTACACGGCCATTAAGACGACGGCCATGAACCCTGATTACGACAGCGTGGCCGCTTACAGCCGGCTGGGGTGGGTGCCGTTTGACCAGGAAAACGAATCGGTCTCCAAGACCTTGGAATATGCCTACGACGATTACTGCGTGGCTCAAATGGCCAAGGCCCTGGGCAAGAAGGAGGATTACCAATACTTCATGGGACGCGCCTCCAGCTTCACCAACCTCTACGATCCGTCGATTGGAGTGATGCGCCCCAAAGATTCACATGGCCAATGGAAGACGCCGTTCAATCCTCATTTCTACGACGACGACTCGCGCACCAACGATTTTACCGAAGGAACCAGTTGGCAGTATTCCTGGTATGTCCCACAGGACGTGCCGCGTTTGATCAGCCTCTCAGGGGGCAGGGAGCCCTTTGCCGCCAAATTGGACCAGCTTTTCAACTTTCACCAATCCGACACGATCAAGGGCTTGGACGACGTGCAGGGAAGAATCGGCGAATACTGGCACGGCAACGAACCAAGCCATCATATTATTTATCTTTACTGTTACGCCGGGCAGCCGTGGAAGGCGGCGGAACGCGTGCACGAGGTTGTTCGCACCCAGTATGGCAACAAGCCCGATTCCCTCAGCGGCAATGATGATTGCGGGCAAATGTCGGCTTGGTACATATTCACTGTCCTCGGATTTTACCCGGTTTGCCCTTGCAGCGATTATTACGTGATTGGAAGTCCTGGTTTGCCCAAAGCTGTGATGCATCTTTCCAATGGCAAAAAATTTACCATGACTGCGGCGAATCTCTCCGAGAAAAACATTTATATACAATCCGCCACCTTCAATGGGCATGAGTTGAATTCCCCATTTCTGCCGGCGCGCGCCGTCCGAGAAGGAGGGACGCTATCCTTTCAAATGGGACCTGAGCCTAACAAAACGTGGGGAGCAAACGCACCCATTCCAGAATAAGTTCTCGCCGCTACGGGGCAAAATCGCAAATCAGGTTGACTCCGCGTCGGCTTCTGCAAGATTGAGCCGCTTGTTATGGCCAAAATCCAACGCGCTTTACTCTCCGTTTTTGATAAGACGGGACTAATTCCTTTCGCCCAGGCTCTCGCTTCCGCCGGTGTGGAAATCATTTCCACTGGCGGAACGGCCAAGGTGCTGCGCGAGCACGGCGTCATGGTGAGCGATCTCAGCGCTTATACCGAGTTCCCGGAAATGATGGACGGGCGCGTCAAAACCCTGCATCCCAAAATCCACGGCGGATTGTTGTATTTGCGCGGCGACGCCACGCATGAAGCAGCCGCGCGCAAACATGGGATCAAACCGATCGATCTGGTGGTCGTTAATCTCTACCCCTTTGCCCAAACGGTGGCGAAGCCAGAGGTAACTCTGGCCGAAGCGATTGACAACATCGATATCGGCGGACCCTCCATGCTGCGCAGTGGCGCCAAAAATCATCTTAGCGTCACCGTCCTCATGGATCCGGCGGATTACGCCGAGGTCGCCGGCCAGATTTTGGTCTCTGGAGAAACCACCCCGGCCTTGCGCAGCCGTTTGGCGGCGAAAGTTTTCGCCAACACAGCGATTTACGACGGGCAAATTGCCGAGTATTTGTCCAAGGCGTTTTTTCTGGGGCAAACCCCGGCCGCCGAAACCCTGCCCATCTTTCCGGTTCTTCCGACGCAGGCTCAGGCGTGGCCAGCCGCATTGCGCCTGGATGTGCCGTTGGCGCGGGAGTTGCGCTACGGAGAAAATCCGCATCAACGCGCCGCGTTGTATGGGCGGTTCGACGAGGATTTTCAGCAACTGCACGGCAAAGAGCTTTCGTATAATAACATTCTTGATCTGACCGCGGCGGCGGTGTTGGCGGGTGATTTCGTCGGAGGGCCAGCCACGTTGGCCGTTTTTAAACACATGAATCCGTGTGGCGCGGGGCAGGGTGAGACTTTGAAAGAAGCCTGGGAGAAAGCTTTGGCCACGGATCGGCAGGCCCCTTTTGGCGGCATCATCGTGGTCAATCAGCCGCTGGATTTGGCCTGCGCCGAGGCGGTGGCGGAAATCTTTAGCGAGGTTGTGGTCGCGCCTGATTTCACTGCGGAAGCCCTGGCGCTGCTGCAAAAGAAGAAGAATTTGCGTCTAATAAAGGTGCTGCGGCCTGGCCATGCCCCCGGATTGGAATTGCGCAGCATCGGCGCCGGCTCGCTTGTGGCGCAGGAGCCGGATGCCCAGCCCCTGGATTTTACGGGCTGGCGGGTGGTTTCCAAACGCACCCCCACCGAGGCGGAACAACTGGCCATGATGTTCGGCTGGCGCATCGCCAAACACGTCAAGTCGAACGCCATTGTTTTTGCCGCGCCCGACCGGACGCTGGGCATTGGGGCCGGGCAAATGAGCCGGCTGGACTCCTGCAAGCTGGCCGTCGAAAAAGCGCGCGAGGCGGGGCTTTCGCTCGCGGGCAGCGCGGTCTGCAGTGATGCCTTTTTCCCGTTTGCGGATGGCTTGGTTGTCGCGGCAAAGGCCGGAGCGACCGTGGCTATTCAACCGGGCGGGTCTGTGCGCGATGCCGAAGTCATCGCTGCGGCCGATGAGCATGGTCTGGCCATGGTGTTTACCGGAACCCGGCACTTCCGCCACTGAAGTTTCAGCGAATCAATAAATAAACCAGCCCGACTTGCGCCAGGCAGAGCGCGGCCAGGGCGATCCAGGTCAAACATTCCCTGGGAACAAGGGAAGATTGGCGCACCGGGCTTAAACTAAAACGGATTTTCAAAGCGCCCAAGGTGATGATGTCTCCACTGCGCAGCACGACCCGTTGCGTGGGAGTATCGTTGACACTGAGCAAGGCTTCGGGTTCTGCTTCCAGGAGGAGGCCTTCGGGACGCCAATCGATTAGAAAATGCCGCTGCCACACGCCCGAATCGTCTAACGTCAAGTCCAGTCCAGTTTCACGACCAGCCCGGATGGGAAAATGAGTTGATGTAAAAACGGTCCCGCTTCGATTTCCGCTCAGAAGCTGAAGCTGGACCATAGCCTAGAATCGGCGTCCGACATAGATTCTGTCGCCGGGATAAATCCAGAGGTCTTTCTCTGGATGCTTTATGGCATCGACGCAGTTGACCTTAAAAATGGTTCCGTCAACACGCGTGATCTGCACATGCCTCTTGTCAGCAAATGGAGTGAAATCACCCGCAGCCTGGATTGCGCCCAGCACTCTAATCGGGCCGGCGTACAAGATGCGTCCCCCGGCGTTATTGTTGACCTGACCTCCAACAAAGAAGAAGCGAGCCACCGGCGTAACCGTAACGGTAACATTCGGGAAATAGCCCTTCCTATACTTTTCAGTGAGTTCCTGGCTCAATTGACTGGGAGACTTACCGGCTGCGCCGACTATATTGAGATAGGTCAAAACGATGTTCCCCTCCGCATTTATTTCCTGATCGTCGATTTTCACTTCTTCAAGAGTCCCTAAGAGTTGCACCTTAATCCTATCCCCCGCTTGCAATTTGTCCTGAGTCGGATCATGCGGCGGTGGCACTTTGTTGGTTTGTGAATCGGTAAAGCACCCTGCGAGCATGGCCGCGAAGAAGAGTGCATAGAAAGAAGACACGTATCGAGTGATATCTTGACGCAACAATCTCATAAGAAAGAAGCCGTTAACAAACCGGCGATTAGTATTTCGGTTTGATTTCCTCGGTGGCCGTTTTCTTGCCGTCTTTTGCTGGGACAACGGGGTCGGACTCGTCTTTATGTTTGTACTGGTACTCGTAATAACCGCTGTAGTAATAGTAGTTCTCGTCCTGGCTCATATTAATGTTGTTGAGCACGATGCCAATCAGATTGCCACCAACCTTCAGAACCATCTGTTTGGCGCGCAAAGTCATCGGCTGCGGATAACGCCTGTATTGAATGACTTGGAGCACCATGTCCATTTCGCTGGCCAAAATCGAAGCGTCGCTCACGCCCAAAAGCGGCGGAGAATCAAAGAAAATGAACTCGTAGCGGCGCTTGAGTTCCTGGATCGTTTCCTTCATCTGCCCGGAGCCAAGGATACTCATGGAGCTGCTGGGCAATTTGCCGCTGGGCAGGAAATCGAGCGTGGGCAGCTTGGTTTTTTGGATGACTTCATCAAGGGTGCGCTGTTTGAGCAAGAAATCGGTCAAGCCGATGGTATTGGTCGTATGTAGAATCTTGTGCAGTGTAGGACGACGCAAATCCGAATCCACCACCAGAGTGCGTTGACCGTTCTGAGCAAAAATAGTCGCCAAATTAAAAAGGGTGGTCGATTTGCCCTCGCCAGCTCCACCGCTCAGAACAGACACGGTGTTCCAGCTTTCACTTTTCCGTGAGAAAAGGATATTGGTGCGAAGGACACGATAGGCTTCGGCGTGTGGGCTTTCCGCCCCTTCATCAATGATCACACCGACATTTTGCGGGATGACTCCCAAAACAGGAGCTTGCAAGGAGCGCTCGACGTCATCAATGGTCTTGACGCTTGTATCCAGGTATTCAATGAAGAAAGCAAGACCGACTCCGACGACCAAGCCCACTATGACTCCTAAGGGTATAATGATCGTGGGCTTTGGACTAATAGGCTTAATTTCCGGGCGGGCTGGGTTGCAAACAATGACGACGTTTTGATTAGGCTGCAACTCCTCGGCCGACTCACGAAGCAACAACCTTCCCAACTCCACTACATTTACCCGTCTATTCTCCACATCGGCTTTAGCCATGTAATAGGGCCTGTTTTTCTGAGCTTCCAAGTTCTTGTTCTTGGTGATTTCATCCTCCTTTTGCTGAATGAGATTCAGAAAGCCCTTATCCATATTGACTCGAGAAGTTATACCTTGCATGACTGCTTTAATCTTGTTTTCATACGCAAGTTCAGCGTCCTCAAGGTGCTTCTGGGCAGTCTTATAGATCGGCATTTCTTCGCCGTAGTTCTTGACGGCCGTCACCATTTCAGCTTTGGTCATTTGCAGGTGTTCAGACAATTGAACCAGTTCAGGATCCAACTGGTGGGCATAAGCAGTGGCCAGAGCGCCTCCGAGTAGATTTGTTGGCAAGTTTTCCAGATTGGAAAGAATGTTGCTATACATTAAAAAGTCGGATTCTGCCCCGACCCGCTGGTGATCCCAATCCTCAAGCTGATGGGAGAGAATGTCTTGCGAAACGACACTTTGATCGTAGATATCGGCAATGTCCAATTCTTTGCGTATGGCATCCAAATTAGTTTGGGCCTGATGCAATTCCTGAGTTTCGCTGGCTAGTTTTTCTTCCAATTTGGCAATACCTCGGTTCTTACTTTGTTTCCAGGAATCCAGTCGAAATTGTTTGTAAGAGTCGGCAATGGCATTGGCAATGGTGGCGGCCAAGTCTGATTCGGAACTTCTGACGGAGATTTCAATCAGGCTGGTCATGCGAGTCTGCTCCACCGTGACTCTGCTCTTGAGATATTTGTAGGTATAATCAACAGTCCAGTGGTCTTCACCATTTTTCTGAGCAAGCTTCTGATCCAAATGAAGGTTTGTAATAACATTGTCCAAAATAAGCTGGGATTCGATCAGCTTAAATTGGGTGGTGAGAAAGTATGGATCCGCGCTGATGTATGATTGATGGGCCTCCGCAAAAGTAACTTCGGGATCGTCCTTTTGCACCTCAATTTGGACGGTGCTTGTATATTGTTTGGGTAACCAAATGATCAAAAGCGTGCTGGTCACCAGGCAGAGAAAGAACACCATCAGGATGAGACTTCGGCGCAGGCGAATGACGCGCCAATAATCCAGAAAATGAAGCTTTAATTCTGGTGAATCACTTGTTGTTGCAGAGTCCATAT